>Ga0210028_1000084_pt1 | contig 75905 bp, 70 predicted proteins | sample CryGeymeta201513_FD_185468 | JGI IMG/M metagenome (GOLD analysis project Ga0210028, IMG submission 185468) | Groundwater microbial communities from Crystal Geyser aquifers in Utah, USA - Crystal Geyser metaG 2015-13 (SPAdes) (version 2) | ecosystem: Environmental > Aquatic > Deep subsurface >...
CCGTAGGCGGAAAGGGTTTTGGCGAAAATCAAAGCGCGATTTTGGCTTCTGCAAAATCGCTCCATATTCTTAATTCCGAACAAGTTACTACTGGTGCCGGGGAGAGGACTCGAACCTCCACGCCTTGCGGTACGTGGTCCTAAACCACGCGTGTCTACCAATTTCACCACCCCGGCATGTGTAGGAAAAAGTACCATGTCGGACGAAAAAGTCAACTTATACGCATATCGCGCTCTGCTATGAGAGCAAGTTTTTGTGCTTGAAAAAAATCTTTGCTATACTGCCTAGGTTGTCATTTATTTTATAACCGGGCAGGGTATGTATCATATTTTCATGAGCGCGCGTGCGCTTTCTTTAAGTATTGTTTTATTTTTCTTTTTGTATGCGGTTGGTGCGCCTCATGTCTTGCGCGCGGAAAGCTCTCTCGTGGTTTTCACCGAGATTGGCGCGTACGAGCCGACCGATCACGAATGGGTGGAAATTTTCAACCGTTCGGGTGCGACGATAAATCTTGAGGGATGGAAATTTGGGGAAGGATTTACCGACAGCGACCCCGACGGCACAAAACACGGTCTTGCCGTGTACCAAGGAAGTTTTTTACTGGAACCCGGTACGTATGCCATCATTGCACAAAAGGCAGATTCGTTTCTTGCCGACTATCCCGATATAGTCGTAACAATTTTTGACAGCTCGTGGGGAACGCTTAAAGAAAGCGGTGAACGCATACAATTGCTGGACAACGCTAGTGGCATACAAGAAGATTTTACCTACATTGCCTCGCCAGACACGTCGCTTGAGCGCTTGGATCCTCTACTTGATGACTATACCGCTACTAACTGGCAGCCTCATCCGACAGGTAATACCGCGGGTTTTCGGTATACCGCACCAAGTACCGATGACGCCACCTCAACTGATGACACCGATGCTACGAGTCAAAGCGATGCTCTCGACAACACCAATAGCGATACAAACGCTCCTGATACTACAGCGCAACATACAGACTCTAGCAACGGGTCGGGTGGTGGTGTCGTACCTATTTCCTTTGGCGATGTGCTGATGAATGAATTTGTCGCTGATCCGACAGATGACGACACCGAGTGGGTGGAATTGTATAATACCACCGCACACGCCGTTACGCTGGATGGGTGGACACTGGAAGATGGCGCGGAAACCGAAACCACGCTTTCCGGATCCATTACGACGCGTGGATTTTTTATCATTGAAAAACCGAAAGGGAAGCTCAACAACACTGGCGATATACTCTTTCTCTACGCACAACAACATGAACTTGTTGATCGCGTTACGTATGGCAGTTGGGATGACGGAAACACGCAAGATAACGCACCAAAGGCAGGGGACCCTTTAAGTGTCGCGCGAAAAATTGACGGGCTTAATTCGTTTAATAACGGATCAGATTTTGCGGTAACAACGACGCCAACCAAAGGCGCGGGAAATGTTATTACCGCCGAAAACACATTGGAACATACTTCGGGATCAAGCGCATATTCCGCATCTGCTCCGCATCCGCAAAACATTATTTTGAATGAATTGTACCCCAATCCGCCGGGAACCGATGATGCCGAATTTATTGAACTCCTTAATGTCGGCTCCGTATCGGTTGACGTTTCGGGGTGGCTTGTCGGTGACTCAACCGCCAAGCGTTATACTATTGCGCAGGAAGATTTTGGAACAATCGTGCTAACACCCATGGATTTTCTCCTGCTCCCCAGAGAAATCACCGGCATCGCGCTCAATAATACCGGCGGGGAAACCGTCAAACTTTTCTATGCTGACGAAACGCTTGCGGATAGCACAACGTATACGGAAAAATCGGAAGAAGGGATGAGCTATGCGCGAGACATATATGGCAAATGGCAGTGGACGCTCACCCCAACCAAAGGAAAAACAAATGTGCTGGCATTGCCAAATCAGCCTCCCGTGCCCTTTTTTGAAGTTACCTACCAGGGAAATGCGGTTAATACAGCCTACGAACCAAGCGAGATATTGGCATTTGATGCATCGGATACTACCGATCCGGACAATAATCCGCTCACCTATGTATGGGATTTTGGCGATAGTGGCAACGCATCAACTATTGCGCCTTTGCATATTTTTTCCGAAGCGGGATCATATCGGGTACAACTCACCGTTTCAGACGGTGTCGCTACAACCGCAACTAGCAGTGTGTTGGTGATTGGCGCCGGAGAGGCAGCACCCACGTATGCGCGTGTAACAACGGCCACGCTTACCGAAAACGCTTTCACTATCTTCATTAACGAGCTCTACCCAAACCCGGATGGCGATGATGCAGAGGGAGAATTTATTGAGCTGGCAAATGCGAGAACGGTAACGATTGATCTTGCCAACTGGTCATTGGATGACGACGAAGGCGGATCACACCCGTATACCTTTCCGGAACATACCTTTATCTCTCCACAAAGTTTTTTGGCCTTTCCCGCGCGTAGTACGCACCTCACGCTCAACAATACGCATGATGCCGCGCGTCTTTTTGCGCCCGATGGCACGCTTGTCGATAGCATGTACTACGACAAGGTTGTGGAAGGAGCGAGCTACGGCAAGTTTGGTGGAGAGTGGCAGTGGACCGCACAACCTACACCCGGTGAAATAAATGTTTTGTTAGCCGCTTCCACAGGATCGGCAAAAGGATTGAAAAAAATACCGCTTGCCACAACGCTTGCCGAAGTGCGCTCATTTGATGTGGGTACCTATCTTACGGCAACCGGCACCGTTGCAGTCGCCCCGGGTGTATTTGGCAAAACAACAATCTACATAACCGGATCACCAGGCATACAAGTGTATTTGGGCAACGGCGACTGGCCTGATATTACGGTGGGTGATATAGTAGGTATTATCGGCACACTCGGCACTATTCAGGAAGAATATCGCTTGAAACTCGCCTCAAAAGACGCCATTGAGAAAATTGCTGGCGGGGCGGCACCACAACCGATTACACTTACCGCAGCGGATATCACAAAAGAGTACGAAGGATCCCTCGTAAAAATTACGGGGGAGATTTCACAAAAACGCGGCAACTCTTTTTACCTGGACGATGGTACGGAAGAAGTACGCATCTACATCAAAGATTCTACCGACATTTCCGCATCGTCCTATACCGTTGGAGATCGCATTGCAGTTTCCGGTATCGTCAGTCATACCAATTCCGGATTTCGTCTGCTGCCACGCGGCGCGGAAGACATTACGCCGGTTATCAACGGAATGGTTGCCGGAGCAAGTGAACTAGGTACGGACACTTCCGTTACGCTACCACCACTAGCGTTCTCAATGTGGGATAAACTCAAAAAATACGCGGGAGCTGCGCTGATTGTTATCGGGTTTTTCGGTATACTCTTTGCACTGTTCGCGGCGCCAAAAGATAAGGTCTAAATCATATTCCCTTCCCCTTCGCTCACCTACGCAAGCTTTCGTTGGATGTCTCATTACGAATTGAGAGTCCAAAAAGAGGTAAAAAAAGAGCTCGGCGCGAAGCGACGAGCGAAAGAAAGGTGTGGGGTTGGACCTGTGAACCCGTCGGTCAGCAGACCCAACCCCACTATAAGCGCGGGGGGTGTTTGGGGAGGGACAAACGCTGCCCCAACGCTTATAAATGGCGAGGAGAGTGTTCTCGTCAACAGGGGGAGGAGGGACCTGTTGCGAAATTGCACTTTCCTCGCCAAGCGAGCGAAGGAAGAATGTATCAAAGAGCTTGGATACTCTAGCACGTGCACAAAAGCATGTCAAGACCTCTGGCACAACCGACACACTTTTGCTAGACTGGTTTGTATGCGCAACACAACTATCCAACTTGCCATGATGATGGCTCCGCCGAACGGGGGTTGTGGTTCTTACGCATAATGTACAAACAGTAATTCACCCACACCCCTCGTAGAGGGATTTTTCATTATTTCGTGTATGCAACAACTATGCTGCTAACCATTATCAATGACTGCCGCGATATGAACGCCGCGGGACGGCAAGCAACGCGCGCCGCAGCACTGCTCAAGGGAACGGTACACTTTATCGGCGTTGCGAATGATTTGGAGGCAAGCGGCAATCTTGTTGACATGCTTGATGCGTTCGGCGATACGCAAGGCGCCGTGCTGGTCAATGTCGCGCCAAGAAATGGCAAAGCGAAGCTGTGGCATAACGGCACGCCGTTCGGCTATTTTTACTACAAAAAAATTCTTGTTGTGGCAAGTGTTGATGGGCTTACCCTTTCACTGGTTAAAAAGCTTGGGCTTGCTGATGAACTCAAGGTGCTGGATATAGCGTCATGCCTGCATTTTTTGGAGAAGCGTGAACAGCTCACCGAAAACCTCGCATCACGTATACACGAAAGTCAGTTCAGAAGCTATGATTTTCTTCCCCGAGCGGCTGATTGGATTTTGCGCGGGCGTGAGATGCCCTATAGCGTGCTTTCCCTACAAGCTATCGCGGACGCTCGTCCTTGTGTGTGGTGGGTGGATAATTTCGGCAACTGCAAAACAACGCTGTTGGAGGAAGAAGTGCTCAAACGCAAAGATGCGCGTGGCGCCATACCGACAGCGTTCGGCGCGCTGCCTTACTACCCGCGCCTCAAAGATGTACCGGATGATACGGTAGCGTTGGTTACCGGAAGTTCGGGATTAGAGAATAAGCAATTTGTTGAAATTGTGGCACAGGGTGCAAGCGCCGCACAGGTATTAGGCATTTCTTCGGGAGATGTGATGTGGTAATGCGTTCCTATTTCTTTTTACCCCAAAAATCCATACGATTTAGTCGCCGAGCGAAGCGCCGTGCCCTTCCATAGCTTTATGCGAAGGAGCGAGGCGAACCAAAACCGCTTGCAAATTCCTTACTGGTACCGGGGGCGGGAATCGAACCCGCATGAGTTGCCCCAACGGATTTTAAGTCCGTCGCGTCTACCAATTCCGCCACCCCGGCATACTAGCTGCACTCCTACGCTATCACGAGAATTTTCCAAGGTCAACTGCACTTGAAACTTTTTTCTCCTCTGCTATACTGGCTAGGCGCGCGGGAATAGCTCAGTTGGCTAGAGCGCTTCCTTGCCAAGGAAGAGGTCGCGGGTTCGAATCCCGTTTCCCGCTCCAAGAAATAACGAGCCGCCCAAAAGGCGGTTTTGTAATTGTTTCGGCGGAAAATATGGTCAGGATAAGGTTGTATGCCCACACCTCATACTTACCATTCCTAAGCGGTTGGTCACCCAATGCGCGGAAAGCTACGCGCCGGATCGGTAAGCATCGGCATTGATTGAAAAAAACATACGGTAATCACACAACAGTCGTAAACCTGCCCATACATACACTTCGCTTACTGTTTGCACCATTCGGCATTGTTCTCTTTCACGCACCGTAGTTGCTTTGGCGCCATATTTCCCGTACAATACATCTATATGGAGGAACGCGTACTGAACCCGAAACTCACCGAAGAAGAGGCGGCACTTGACCAAACACTCCGTCCGCAGCGATTGGCAGAGTACATAGGTCAGAACAAGATCAAAGAAAATTTGTCCATATTTATTGATGCCGCAAAAAAACGCAAAGAAGCGCTGGATCACGTGCTGCTCTACGGCGGTCCGGGTTTGGGCAAGACAACCCTCGCACACATTATCGCGCGCGAAATGGGTGTCGGCATCAAAGCGACCTCCGGCCCCGCAATAGAGCGCGCGGGAGATTTGGCGGCTATTCTCACCAATCTCCAGGAAGGCGATGTGCTGTTTATTGACGAAATCCATCGCCTCAACAAGATTATTGAGGAAGTGCTCTATCCGGCTATGGAAGATTACGCGCTGGACATCGTCATCGGTAAAGGACCCTCCGCAAGAACACTGCGCTTGGACTTACCGCGCTTTACTCTCATCGGCGCCACTACCAAAATGAGCCTGCTCTCAAGCCCTTTGCGCGACCGGTTCGGCAATATTCTGCGGCTGAATTTTTATGACCAGGATGATATTAAAAAAATAGTTGAGCGATCGGCGCGCATTCTGGATATGTCGGTTGACGCGGAATCAGCGGTTGAAGTTGCCAAGAGATCCCGCCGCACGCCGCGCGTTGCCAATCGACTCTTAAAGCGCGTGCGTGATTTTTCGCAAGTGCGCGGCGATGGTACGCTGACACTTGATATTACCCGTAAAGCCCTCCACTTGCTTGAGGTGGATGAATTCGGGTTGGATGAAATTGACCGGCGTATTTTGGAAGCGATTATTCAAAAATTCCAAGGAGGACCCGTTGGCCTCTCCACACTCGCTGCCGCAACCGCAGAAGAAATTGCCACAATTGAAGATATTTATGAGCCGTTTCTGATGCAAATCGGTTTTTTGCACCGTACCCCAAGAGGCCGCGTTGCTACCGAGCTCGCTTATGAGCATTTGGGTTTCTCCGTTCCGGATTCCCTCCAAAACAAACTCTTGTAGAGCGATATGTTCTTCGTACCAAAAATTTCTTACTTCATACACCCTCTTCCATGACCATCGCCGTCTTTCTCCTTATCTATCTTGGAGCGCTTCTCGTATTTGTCGTATACAGCGGTTTTGTGTACTACCACTTGTTTCGTTTTGGTTTTAAAAGCCGCGTAGTCTATGCCGTCAACGCCTTGTATGCCCTGGTTGCCTGCGCTCTCATCGCGGTATCGCTTGCTTACATACTGCAGATTGATTGGACTGTGCCGATATTCCCCTCTATCTCCCTTACACTTCCTTAAACCCTGCCCGGTTGTAAAGTAGTATGTTTACCACACACCACTATCCGCATCAACGACCTGATGAACGCATTGTCTTCTACCTGCGGCGGTATTGGTTCGTATTTTTTAAAACGATGCTTTTTTACGCCGTACTCCTTATTTTTCCGTACCTATTTTTTCTCCTCTCTGAAACACTCTTCCCAAATCTTCTTTCAAGCTCTGTAGGATTTCCGGCCATCGTCATTGGCGCGAGTATCTACTACCTATTTATCTGGCTGTTCTTTTTCCACGCATTTGCCGATTACTACTTGGATATGTGGATCGTTACCAATCACCGCATCATCAATATTGAGCAGGAAGGTTTGTTTGCGCGCGTTATCTCCGAACAGGATCTCCAGAGAATCCAAGATATTACCTCCGATATCCACGGTTTTTTCCCAACATTATTTGGCTACGGTAATGTACACATTCAAACGGCGGGTGAGCAGCAGCGTTTTACCTTTGAGCAGGTGTCGCATGCCGCGGAAGTTGCGCGCAATATTCAAACCCAAGTTCGGCTTTGCCAGGCGCACGGACATACTCTTGCCGGAGCCAATCAGCAGGCGCCGATTGAGCGCAAAGCCGTGAAAACAGGTGAGTTTGTTTTATGAAAGTTTCCCTTTTCAAGTACCACCTTCCTAAAAATCGTATTGCCCAGACACCCGCTTCCCCGCGCGACCACGCGCGGCTTTTCGTATTGGACAAAAAAGCGGGACGCTGCGCGCACAAGCATATCTATGATTTACCCAACCTCTTACGTTCGGGCGATATACTCGTACTCAATAATTCAAAAGTCATTCCGGCACGGCTGTATGCGCGGAAAGTCTTGGAAGTTGGCGGAGGTGGTCGGGTTGAGCTCTTTCTCCTTAAACACGCCGGCGGGCGCATTTGGCACGTGTTGCTCAAAGGGCAAAATCTGCGTCCGCAAACCAGGCTCACGCTGCTTCCAACCAAAACGATTTTTTGTACGATCCTTCGGCGCGAACAAGACGGTGCTACTCTAGTAGAATTTTCAGATTCACGTGCAGCTGTTCACGCATTTTATGCAGCGCACGGCGAAACGCCTTTGCCACCCTATATTAAGGCTTCGGGAAAATCCGCGCGGGTAAAATCGCATTATCAAACTATTTTCGCCAAAACTTCGGGATCCGTCGCGGCACCTACCGCAGGACTTCATTTCACCAAAAATCTTTTGCGTGCCATTGCAACAAAAGGTGTGCAGATAGAATACGTAACACTCCATGTGGGACTCGGCACGTTTGAACCGATACGCACGGCGTATATTGAAGACCACGCTATGCATGCGGAATACGCGGAAATTGACCGTGAAACACTCAAACGTCTTTTGCGCGCCAAGACTGAAAGGCGGCGCATGGTGGCGGTCGGCACCACCTCCGCGCGTATCCTTGAAGGTTTGGTTGCGCCATACCTTTCCACGCCCTATCCAAAAAAAGATAAAATTTCGGCAGAGCTTACTACCTATATCTACCCTCCTTATGCGTTCAAAATGGTAGACGCACTGCTTACCAATTTTCATCTCCCACAATCATCTCTCTTAGTGCTCGTAGCTGCTTTTACGGGACGCTCGGCTATTTTGCGCGCGTACCAAAAAGCGATACGCGCTGGATATCGCTTTTATTCATTCGGTGATGCCATGTTCATTCATTGAAAGCGCCGGGCAGTTGTTGCTGAAAACGGTATACCAAAAACTCTTTTTCACCCGCGCGATTGACAATCTCTTCCGGCACACTGCCCTGTTGCATGAGATGTGTTTGCACTATGCTACCAAGTTCCGTTTGTCGCGCTTTTACAACCAGCGGCATGCGGGTGTTGGCGGGTATAATAAATATAATCTCCATACCGCCCAGTTGACTAAGCGTTTCGCGTGTCAGTCCCGCTATCACCTCTTTGTACAGGGTCGCGCTGATCATCGGCCATCCTTCGTAGAGCGATCTGCGGTCAAACGTCCATAACCGCGGAAGGTCCATAATGTTGTCGTCATATACCACCACTACCCGCGCGGGTTTCGCCGTGCCTGTTTTTTTCCGGTCAATATTTTGCTGATGCAATTCTTCCAAAAACGGGTAGGTATAGGGAAGAGTAAGGGCGGGATATTGCCCCGCTAGCGCGCGGTTGAGGTAGGTCTCTACCGCATTAAATCCCCAGTCGTGTACATCCCAATGTATTGCGGAATAGGTAAAGGGTGTCATGCCGAGCGGTTGCGACAAAAGAAAGGTATTACGTGCATAACATATTTCCAAAAATACCAAGAGGCCAAGCAATGCATAGATCGTCTGTTGGCGTGTTTGCGATTGCGTATGCAGTATTATACTAACACCCCAAGCAACAAGCAGCGCAACAAAAGGCATGACGAGTGTTAAAAACCGCACAGCAGATCCTATAACCGCATACATCGTGATTGCGCCAGCAAGTAGCAGCAGTAACAACACAACCCGCCGGTCACCATGCTTTCCTTTTTTGATAAGCTGATACCCGCTCATTCCCAGCGCAGCCATCAACAGAACATTGCTTAGGGGAGAGCGATAGTGCGCAAAATTGGTAAAAATTCCCGTAAGTCTCTGCGCAAGACTTCCCAATTCTTTTCCCGGCGCCACCTGCCAATACGGTACCCCTTGACCAAACAGGTGGAAGAGCTGAAAATCAAAATGCCCAAGCGTTTTATAGAGAAAGTAGTTGTAGATGCAAACAGGAATTGCAACAATACAGAACACTGCGACACTGGCGTAGAAATACCGACTCCGCAACATAGTTCTTTCATAGAGTGCGGCATAGATGAGCAACGGCGGCACAATAAACAGCGCCGTATACTTTGAAAGAACGCCCGCGCCCAATGCCAGTCCAACACCGAACAACCACTTTTGCCCCTCAAATCCTTTTACAAAGAAAAGCACGGCAAGTAAGGAGAAAAAGATAACCTGTGACTCTTGCATCCCCACGCGCCCAACATACACCATGAGCACATCTGTTGCCATGAATGCCGCCGCAATCAAACCAGTCTTTTTTGAAAAAAGGCGGGTGCCGATTGCATAGACCAGCCAAACGCTCGCGAGTGCGAAAAGTGCGGAGGAAAGGCGCAGCGTCCAAAGACTTACGCCAAACAGCACAAAAAATACGTGCTGCACGGCAAACACCAGAGGCGGGTGATCATGAAAAGAAAGTTTGGTCCACCAGGGAGCCGCACCAGGCAAAAGTTGTAAGGTACTTGGCTGCTGCAGCGCAAAATCAAAATCAAGATAGCTAATGGAGCGAAACCCGTACAACACTTCATCGGACAACGCATTGCCATTTCCTAGCGCGGTTAGTCGCAGCAATGCCGCAACCGCGAGTATGCCGAAAAACACGAACATGAGTTTTTTCTCGGACTGCATAGAGAGAGCATACCACACGTGCGCGAGCAAAAAAACTCCCCGCGATTTTGGGGAGTATTGCATGACCTGAACTTACCGGTAGAGAGGCAGTATGGCCGTGCCGGTATAGAAGTAGCGTAAAATGGTTTTCCAATCCTTACCCTCATCCTGTGCCATGGCAACAGCGGCTTGCGCGGACATGCCTACGCCATGCCCCAATAGCGGTTTACCGAGATCTTCCGGAACCGCGACGGACACAAGCCATGGTTTTGCAGAACCTCCCCAAACTTCAGTCCAACCGCGCGTTCTGCCGTCGCTTTGCGTATAGTAGGGCGTCACGACCAGGTGCGTGTCATACGCTACCACCTGCCCACGTGTCACTGCAACCGCTGTTGCAACATTAGGAAGGCGCGTCTCCGCTCCGTAGCCGCGATACACCTGGTCGTAGGTTGCGTCAACGGTAAAATGCTCATCGGCGTGTTTTGAAGGATTGAGATAGTGCCACAGCACATAGGTACGCGCGGCGGTCAACAATGCTTTCTGATATTCCATCGGTCCGCTGTTGGATGTTTCCACCAGACCCTTGAGATAACTATCCAAAGGCAGTTCATTGATCATCCATGTTTTTCCGGTCATTGCCGCATGGTGAAATTCCAATACACCCCTAAACTGATTGTCGTTGAGCTTCGTGTTCCATGCAGGACGCTGTTCCAATGTCGTAATGGTAAAAATACCTTGCGCATCCGTTGACTCAAAACGCACGGGCTCCGCAATGGTTTTTGTTTGGCCCGGTGTATGGATGGTGTAGTGGTTTGCGCCGGGAATAAACCATACGGATGATTCTTGATTTGCCAAAATGGTGAAAAGTGTCTCGCCACTCTGCGCTCCCATAATACGGTAGGTCTTGGTGTTGGTCAGCGCAACCGGCTTAGCGGTCGCATAGAGTCCCACGCGTATATTTGGCTCCTGCTGATTCGTACAATCTTCGATGGTTGCCGCTTGCGGTGCAAGCTTCGGCTCACACAGCATGGCTACATTCTGCACGGTTGATTGCGGCGTAGGTATGACGGGTTGAGTCAATTGCTGTTCCGTTATTTTTTGTTTCACGACAACTGCTGGTTGCATAGCCTCTACAACCAACACAAACGACCCGCCCGACACCCATGCCGTATCTTCTGCCGCAAGCTGAAAAGTATCGCGATATATTCCTACTGCCACAGGAATGCTTACGGTAAATGTAATGAACCCTATTTGCCCGGGTGCAACATATGCAGGAGTTACGCGCGTCGCATGCTCCCCGTTGAGCCAGCTCGTATGAGCAAAAATACTCTTGTCGGTTACATAATCGCGATTATAGAGAGAGATATACGCGCCCCCTTCACTACGCCAAGCCCTGGTACCGATATTTTTAAAGCCAAGTTGCACGGTTGCCGTACTTCCTACCTCGGCGCGCATAGCGCCGCGTGGCTGTAACAGCAACGTTGCGGCATAAGGTGCGCTTTCCGCCGCATATACGGAAGTTGCAAAAAATCTTTGGTGGACGCTATCGGCGGATTTTCCGATAGCAGTGTCTGCCCCCTGCATCCGCATATCAATAGTATGCAGAGCGCTTGATATGCCCGCAACAATAAAAAAAGCAACGATCAGCGCGCGCCACAACCCCCGCGGGTTTTCACGATCGCTCATCATTGCTTTCTTGAAAGTTCTTGCGCATGACCTGGCGTGCCTGTAATCCAATGGTCGTGCTTTTATAGGGTATAAAGCAGACATTTTGATCTTCTTTTATTTTTGTTTTTTAAGCAAATTTTTGACTTATTACTCATAGTATAGCACCTATACACTCAAGAATCAAGTTTTTGTAACGTACCTGTTGCCAAATGAACGTGGTTGTGTTAGGGTAGCATGCACTATCTACTGCATGAAAATTGAAAGGAGGAGAAATTTTTTGTGCAAGCTGCGGTTATGCACTTTGAAAATTTGCACCATCGACCAAGGGAGCGCGTCATGACAAAAATTATTATTGAACCGGCGTTGAGTTTCGATGACGTAACACTGATACCCGGGGCATCTGACTTTATTCCCGGGGAAGCTGATGTTTCAACAACCATTGCCGGCTTTCGCATGTCCATACCAATATTTTCTGCAGCCATGGATACGGTGACGGAAGCGCGTTTGAGCAAGGCACTCGCCGCAGAAGGGGGTATGGGAGTTATTCATAAAAACCTCTCCCCTTCTGATCAAGCGGCACATGTACGCAACGTAAAATCGGCGCAAGCGGGATTCGTTACGCATCCGAGAACAATTGCTCCCGGCGCAACGCTGGCGGAGGTTCGAGCTGAATTTGCAAAATGGCGCATTTCCGGTCTGGTGGTCATAAAGCCAGGTGAGCGTTGCCCTTTGGGCATCATTACCAGAAGCGACGTTGAATTTGAGTTACTTCAAGAAAATGACGAGCGTAAGGTTAACGCGCTTCCCGTCCATAAGGTGATGACGCCGCGTGAACGACTGATTACCGTGCAAAAAAAAGATGTATTGCGCAGTGAAACGGTATGCACCAAAACCGTGCTGCCGCTCTTTCGGAAACACCGCATTGAGAAACTTGTGGTAATAGATTCAGACAGCAATTTTGCCGGCCTCGTAACCATGCGGGATATCAAGAAATCCCATCAATACCCGCATGCGTGCGTTGATGCTAAAAATCGCCTGCGGGTGGCGGCGGCGGTTGGAGTTGGAGAAGATGCGCTACTACGCGCCGAGCTGCTCGTTGCAGCGGGTGTTGACCTGCTTGTGGTGGATACCGCGCACGGCCATCATCGTAATGTCGGCAAAACCATTAAGGAGTTGAAACGTCTCTATGCCACGATTCCCATCGTAGCTGGAAATGTGGCAACTGCTGATGGCGCGCAAGCGCTCATAGATGCCGGCGCGGATTGCATAAAAGTCGGCATGGGACCCGGGTCAATTTGTACCACGCGTGTTGTATCCGGTGCGGGAATTCCGCAAATTACCGCGATAACGGAGTCCGCTGCAATTGCCCATGAATATGGGATTACGGTCATCGCTGACGGTGGTATCAAGCAGTCAGGAGATATTCCTAAAGCGCTTGCCGCAGGAGCTGATGCGGTTATGATCGGCGGTTTATTTGCCGGAACCAAGGAATCTCCCGGAGAAGAATATCTCTTTGCGGGAAAGCGATATAAATCTTATCGCGGCATGGGATCGCTTGGTGCCATGCAGCAAGGAAGTGCGGATAGATATGGGCAAAATCCCTATCAGGAATTGCGCAAACTCGTTCCCGAAGGGATTGAAGGGCAGGTGCCGTATAAGGGCCCTTTGCGTGACACACTCATTCAGCTGATTGGAGGACTACGCAGCGGCATGGGCTATACCGGCTGCCAAACCATTCAGGAACTGCATGAGCGCGCGAAGCTTCGCGCGGTAACCGCGGCCGGACTTCGCGAGAGTCACGTGCATGATATTACTATCACCAAGGAGGCACCAAACTATATTATGTAATACGCCCTTTTCAGCATCAAAGCCGCCCGTGGTATGGACGGCTTTTTTTTGCGTCAGTATTCTCGCAACCCTACATTTTTTTCGTCTGCTCTTTAAGCCACGCAATAACCTTACGGTTGCCAAGCAGGTTGTGCATATAGCGCCGATAGGCAACGCTTTCTATTTTTTCCAAAGACTCCTGATCATGCGCGTGCTGCGCTTTTATACGATCTAATTCTTTTGCCACTTCGTCGTCCGTCACCTGCAGTTGCTGATCGGCAAATATTTGTCGTAATACCAAAGAAGTTTTTACTCGATTCTCGGCTTGGGGCAGCATATCTTTTTCCAGCTCTTCAGCGGTTTTTTTTATTTGCAAAAGATAGTCGGAAAATTTCGCGCCCTGCTGCGCGATACTTTCCTCAAGTTCATGCAACATTTTATGCACTTCATTGTGCACAAGCGTTTCGGGTATGTCTCCAAACTCGCTTGCACCTACCAACGCGTCCAAAAGCGCAAGCTCCGCACGTTCTTCCTCACGCATGTCTTTTTCCGCGCGCAAATTCTCGGTAAGTTTTTTCTTGAGATCGTCAATATCTTTAGATCCTACCGTTACTGCGAAATCATTAGTAAGTTCGGGTTGGGTAATCTCCTGCACTGCATTGACCCGTACCTTGAAATCAACCGCTTTTCCCGCAATGTGTTTATCCTTATAACGCTCCGGAAAGATGATCGTAAAAGATTTTTCCTCATCTTTGGCAAGACCCTCCAATTGCTCACTCAATCCCGGGATGTACAATTCCTCGCCCAATACAACGCTCACATTTTTTCCCTGCCCACCATCAAGTGGCACCTTATCCAAAAACATTTCCATATCCAAAATCACGCGGTCGCCTTTCTGCGCAACGCCGACTTTTACGGCGGTTTGCGCGCGCATTTTTTGCAAATCTTTCAGCATCGCATCCACTTCTTTGTCTGCAACCGTAACCGGCTTTTTGGTAAAAGCTATATTTTTGATAGCGCCAACACACACTTCGGGAAGTATAGACACCACCGCTTTGTAACTAAACGGATTCTTTGGCGCAAGCTTTACAATATCCACCTGCGGCTGACCAACTACGACGATATGCTCCTGATCCAACACACCGTAGAGCGTTGCTTGAATCATATCCTCTGCCGCCGTTTGGTAGATGGCCATTTCACCAAGTTCCTGCCGCACCACGTCCTGCGGCACACGCCCCTTACGAAATCCTTTTTTGTGGTACTCTTGGGTAAGCTCGCGCAACGCTTTATCAACGTACGGACGCACCTCATCAACCGAGAGTTCAATGGTAAGCGCAAGCCGCCCCTTGGGCAAGGATTCTTTTTTTATATCCATATGCTAATAGTGATAGGATTGTTTATGGTTTATCATGCATGCGCGATAGAGCTGTTCAAAAAAAATAATACGTGCCATTTGGTGGGTAAAGGTAAGGTGGGAAAGCGATATTTTTTTTGTACGTTCTTGAATACCCGCTCATCAAATCCCGTTGGACCGCCGACAAGGAACGCAAGATGCATACCGTGATGTTCATGATCTTGCAGCTTTTTCGCAAATATTTCCGATGACACTTCTTCGCCCGCACAATCAAGCGCAATAACCGTATCCGCTTTCGCCGCATGCACACTCGCGAGAATATATTTTTCCTCTTTTTTTCTTGCCACATGCGCACCCGCTTCATCGGTAAAGGCACTTTCGGGAATTTCACGAACCGCTAATTTTACAAACGTGCCGAGACGTTTGCGATATTCCGCTTCGGTGCTTTTCCAGTAGTTTTCTTTCAATTTACCAACGGCGATGAGCGTCACGCGCAACATAGCCTAAGGAGCGTAGCACAGTAAAATTCGTCTTGCAACCCTGGCACGTACTAACTCCATTGCCGATATAGGCGCAATACGCCCTTGCAGTAACGTATTTTGCCATTGACCCTGTAACGTGGTATGGTAGGGTTGGCATTACGCTCATAGCCTGGAGATACAAAGAAGCCATTACATACAGCGTTACATACAGATTGATCGCTCAACTTCCTACAACTACAGGCCACCGGCTACAACCTCCTTTCTCTTTACATGCCCTTACCTTATTTTCAAAAACCCAATCATGATTGGCAGCATACGGAACGCGCACGGCGCTTTACCGAACGCGGGCGAGACAAAAGACGTGTTGCGCACGCCGATCCATTGCGTTTTATCCTCATGAGTGTTCTCGTGTTAGGGTTTTTGGGGCTTGCTGGCATGCTCGGTGTTTTTGCATACATGTCACGCGACCTGCCTGATCCCAATCAACTTAGTGAGCGCGTCGTACCCCTTTCAACTAAAATCTATGACCGCACGGGAGAAGTTCTTCTTTATGAAATCCACGGTAATCAGCAGCGCACACTCATCAAATTGCAGGATCTGCCTGATTATGTAAAATGGGCGGCTATTATAACGGAAGATAAAAACTTCTATGCGCATCCCGGCATAGATTTGAAGGGTACGCTGCGTGCCATTATCGTGAATGTGTTGCGCGGCGAGAGGGCACAGGGAGGATCCACCATCACGCAACAGCTCATAAAAAATTCCCTTCTCACAACAGAGAAAAAGTATTCACGTAAGATAAAGGAGTGGGTATTGGCATACCGACTGGAGCAAAAATTTAGTAAGGATGAAATTCTTCAGCTCTATTTTAACGAGATTCCCTATGGCTCAACCGCTTATGGTATAGAGGCGGCATCACAAACTTATTTTGGAAAATCTGTGTGCAACCTCACGATAGCGGAAGCCGCTACCATCGCGGCCATGACGCAGGCGCCAACCTACTATTCGCCGTACGGATCACACAAGGACGAACTGCTAAATCGGCGGCGCTATGTCATTGACCAGTTGGTGGAAAGCGGCCATATCACCAAGGATGAGGGTGATGGAGCGAGGGCAGAGGAACCTGTTTTTAAAGAACGTAGCCAAAATATCACCGCGCCGCATTTTGTGATGTACGTGCAAGAATTGCTCACGAAAACCTACGGAGAAAAATTGGTTGAGCAAGGGGGATTAAAAGTTACTACAACACTGGATGCGGGGCTACAAAAAATCGCTGAAGATACGATAACCGAAAAAATTCCCGATCTTGAAGAACGGTGGAATGCCACAAATGCGGCACTCGTCGCGCTTGATCCGAAAACCCAGCAGATTCTTGCCATGGTAGGCTCACGTGATTTTTTTGATGAGACGATAGACGGACAGGTCAATGTCGCCCTGCGTCCGCGCCAACCGGGTTCATCATTTAAACCAATTGCCTACGCCGCGGGTTTCATCAAAGGCTATACGCCGGACACCGCGCTTTTTGACGTACAGACAATTTTTAAAACAGACACCGAAGATTATGAGCCGCACAATTACGACTCAAAAGAGCATGGGTTGGTGACCGTACGCGAAGCACTACAGCAATCACTCAACATTCCAGCCGTAAAAATGCTGTATTTAACAGGTATTGAGAACGTGCTGCAGCTTGCCGAAAAACTTGGCTACACCACCTTCGTCGATAGATCTCGTTTTGGCTTGTCCCTTGTGCTCGGTGGCGGAGAGGTAAAATTATTGGAACATACAAGCGCGTTCGCCATATTTGCCGATGAAGGTGTTCGGGCACACGCGACAACGCCGATTTTACAGGTTACCGATAAGGATGGTCGCATTCTTGAAACATATAAAGAACAGCCTGAGGAACTGCTGGATAAAGAAATTGCCCGCACGATAACTGCCATCTTAAGCGACAATGCGGCGCGCACTCCGACGTTCGGCGAGCACAATCTCCTCACCCTTCCCGATAGGTCGGTTGCGGCAAAAACTGGCACCACCAACGACTATAGAGATGCGTGGCTCATCGGCTATACGCCATCGCTTGCCGCGGGTGTTTGGGCTGGGAATAATGATTTTTCGGAAATGAAACGCGGTGGAGGTGGCTCATCGGTTACCGGTCCAATCTGGAATGCGTTTATGCGGGATGCCCTTAAAGAAACGCCGCCGGAATCTTTCACCAAACCAAAGCCAATGAAATCCGATAAACCAATACTTAGCGGCAAGGCGCAGGTTACAATAAAAGTTGACCGTATTTCCGGAAAACCCGCAACCGAATTTACGCCAGACTATCTCATTGAAGAACGCACGTTTATTGAGCCACATTCTATTCTGCACTATGTCAATAAAGATGACCCGCAAGGTCCAGCTCCTACGGATCCGTCTTTGGACCCGCAGTACGCGGGATGGGAAGCGGGTGTTGTCGCGTGGTTTGCAAAAAATAAAACGGAGTATACCAACCTTACGCCACTGCCGACCAATCTTCCTGATGAGGGTATAGCGCCAACTGTTGCGTTTGACGGACTGGCAGATAACGCACGCGTCACTACTACCCCGCTTCAGGTAAGCGTCAAGCTTTATGCGCCGTTAGGTATTGACCGCGTGGAATATTTTTTAAATGAAACACGCATCGGCATTAACCACCTCTGGCCTTTCAATCTTACGGCAATGGTAGTTGGAATGCCAAGTGGTTACTACACCCTGCGCGCGGTTACGTATGATACCGCCGAAAATATCGGCTATGCGGAAAAAACGGTTAGTTTGATTATTCCATCCAATAATCCGGTACTTTCTTGGTCCTATCCGGAAAATAACGCGGTACTCCGTACGAAAGACTTTCCGCTCTATCTGCAATTAACTCTCGGCTATCCGGAAACGGTCTATGAGCTGGCAATCACCGCGCGGTCGGATGCGAGTGAAAAATTTACCATTCAGGATTTTACCGGAAATACTTTCCAGCCATCCGCAAAGGCGTTGTGGGAAACAACCCCGGATATAGGGACGTACACTCTCACCGCAACCGCATTCAACCTTTATGGCGGCAAGTTGGGTGAAGAATCACTTACCATACGCGTTGCAGAATAAATGATCCTGTATTCGTTTCATAAAACCCTCGCTTGCGACAAGGGTTTATTTCGTGCTGTGCATGGTACGTTGTTGGTTATTTATATCTGCCTCTTATAATTTCCCGGCACCTTGTACTGCTGACCGGTAAAGTGCGGATGAGAGATTTTAGGTATTGCAAATATTTTTCTCGTGTTGTGTGTGTGGGAAAACGCTTCCAGCACGCCATCTCCCACCGCATAAACGTCCAGTACCAGCTCTTGCGGTTCACCCGATCCAAAGAGCACATTCGTTTCTTCGTAGCAAACGCGCATCTGCCACCCTTCCCGCGCGGCGTGAGAAAAAAGTTCCGGGTAGGTTTCTACCGTTAAATTTTTTAAACCCCAATTCACCGGAAGCGTATAAACGGTTGTCCCATCCTTTCCAACAAACTTGACCGAGTGGTGTTTTTCCCCGTATGCATACAAATCTCGCGTCAGCCGCACATCATCAATGCAGTAGCGCGTCAGCTCCGTCATGCGCCCATCCTTCCAAAGATCCAGCGCTTCCAGACCTGATCCGGACTTGCCTTCACCTAAAGTTGCTTTGACCAAATTATCAAGTTTGAGTCTCCTGCCCAAAACCTCAACCACCTCTTCGAGTATATCCAGATGCGGAATAGTACGCATATCCACTACTTCAAGGTGTGGTTGGATAACCGGCACGTCAAAACGTTTGCTGTTAAATCCAACGAGCAAACCAGTATGTTTCAGCAACTCCTCAAACCCTTGCATTTCATGCTCCCGAAACGCCAGAAATTTACCATACGTATAGCTATATACGCCCAGCACCGATATGCCGAGTTCGCCAAAACGATCTTCGGAATTTTGTCCCCCGATATCTGCAAAGGACTTTTGCGTTTCCACATCAAAAACGAGAATATCCCGCATACAACCTACGGCTAACTACTCGCGACCCTGAAATGGATGGCCATTGGCATGAGTGGCGCGTGGTAAATGATGGGTTATTTTTTTAGCGCAATTTTAAGCGCATCGTCCGCGTATGCAACAAAAGTAAACTTTAATTTTTTTCGCACATCATCAGGGATATCATCCAAATCTTTTTCATTATCTTTCGGGAGCAGCACTTGCTCAACTCCCGCACGATGCGCCGCCAAGACCTTTTCCTTCACACCGCCGATTTCCAAAATTCTGCCGCGCAAAGTAATTTCACCCGTCATACCAACCTCCCGCCTTACCTTTTTCCCCGTCATGAGCGAGGCAAGCGTCGTTGCCATCGCAACGCCGGCGGAAGGACCGTCTTTGGGTATTGCTCCTTCGGGAACATGCACATGTACGTCTATTTTTTCAAAGGCATTGGGCGCAAGCTGCAATATTTTTGCGCGCGACTTAATAAAGGAAAATGCCGCCTGCGCTGACTCTTTCATAACCTCGCCTAATTGTCCTGTGAGAATGAGATTGCCCTTGCCGGGCATTTTTGTCGCTTCAATGAACAGAATTTCTCCACCCGCCTCCGTCCACGCAAGACCCGTTGAAACACCGACTTCATCTTTTTCCTCGGCAACGGTATGTTTGTATTTCTCGGTGCCAAGATAGGCGCGTATATCTTGTACGCCGACCGTAAAGCGTTTTTTCCCGCCTTCAGTTATTTTGCGCGCAACTTTGCGCGCAATTTTAGCCAAGGTACGCTCAAGATTACGCACCCCCGCTTCACGCGTATACTTTTGAATAATATGCCGCAACGCGTCATCCTCAAGTACAAATGATGCTTTTTTTAATCCATGCTCCTCCATGATTTTTGGCAGTAAAAACTTTTTTGCGATGTGAAATTTTTCATCCTCAATGTAGCTGGAAAATTCAATAACCTCCATGCGGTCGCGCAGAGGAGGTGGGATTGTATCCAGTACGTTTGCCGTTGTTATAAACATAACTCCTGAGAGATCAAACGGCTCTTCAATGTAGTGGTCGGAAAAATCTTTATTCTGTTCCGGATCCAGCGCTTCTAAAAGTGCGGATGACGGATCACCGCGAAAGTCGGTTCCTATTTTATCAATTTCATCCAGCATAAACACCGGGTTTTTGGTTCCAGCTTTTTTGATGCCCTGGATAATCCTCCCCGGCAACGCCCCAACGTAGGTGCGGCGGTGTCCGCGTATTTCCGCTTCATCCCTGATACCGCCAACCGATACGCGCACAAACTCCCGTCCCAAACTTTCAGCAATGGATTTGCCGATAGATGTTTTACCGGTTCCGGGAGGCCCCGCAAAGCATAGAATAGGTCCCCGAATTTTACCGGAAAGTTTCTGCACTGCGAGATACTCTAAAATGCGCTCCTTGACTTTACCAAGTCCGTAGTGCTGTTCATCCAGGGTCTTTTCGGCTTTTTTCACATCTATCTTTATCTTGCTTTGCTTATTCCATGGCAGATCAGTGAGCCACTCCAGATAGGTGCGTATGTAAGAAGTCTCGGGAGAAAATGGCGGCATTTTTTTCAGCCGATCAAATTCTTTGCGCGCTCGCTCTTGTATTTTTTTCGGCATGCCAACCTCTTCTATCTTTTTTGCGATATCGGAAAATTCTCCCTCCTCTTCAGATATGCCCAGTTCTTTTTCAATAGCACGCATTTGCTCGCGCAGAAACACCTCTTTTTGCATTTTACCAAGAGATTTTTGAGTTTCCGATTGCAGCTTACGCTCAACTTTGGATATTTCTATTTCTTCAGCGAGAAACTTGCTTAGTTTTTTCAGGCGGTCCGACGTATGTGATGCCTCTAAAAGCTCCTGTCGCTGAGAAACGTCAAAATCCAAATTTGCCACCATAAGGTCGGTTAGACGTTCCGGGTCGTTGCCTTGAGAAAAAATTTCAATGAGTACGTCTACCGGCACGGTCCGGCCAAGAGATATCACTTGTTTGAATTGGTTGATAATAGTGCGCACAAGCGCCTCCAAATACGGGGTGCGCTCCGTCATAACCACGAGCGGTTCAATATGCGCAACTTGATAGGTCGCAATATTTTCTAAATTAATAATACGCACGCGGGCAATGCCATCGGCTATGAGCTGTGCCGCACCTCCGGCAGAACGCATAACCTGGGTAATACGCGCAACCGTGCCAACGGCATAAATATCGTCCCTGGATGGATTATTGATCTCTCTCCTCTTTTGGCAGGAGAAGAGGATGATGCGATCTTGCTTCAATGATGCTTCAAGCGCGGCAAGTGACTTTGGACGCTCTACCGCGATAGGAACCACTTCATGCGGAAATACCACCGTATCCCGTAAAGGGATAAAAGGCAGGTGTTTTTTTATGGTAATTTTATTCTGTTTTTTCTCAACATCCGTTCGGATGAGTTCTTCGGGCATACTAAAAAATTACTACTACATTGTTCACCAGCGTAACACGATTATTGAGAGAAGTCCATCTTACTACCACTAGCGACGTATCGGCATGACCAGATAGAGATAGGGTTGTTTGGGGGTGTCCGCCGGCTCAAAGATACATGGTGTCGTGCTGTCGGCGATTTTCAGCATAACTTTTCCGGCGTGCAGCGCATTAAGCCCCTCAATAACATACCGGTGATTAAGCGTCGTGGTAATATCAGGCCCTTGTATATCTCCCTCAAGCGTAACCGCATTCTCCCCGAATTGTGTTGATGATGCAGATAGCGTAAGTTGCTGTTGAGCAGTGTTGCTAGTAAAGACAACATCGCATACGCCTGCTTTTGAGAAGAGGCTTGCACTTTTCACGAGGCGCGATAGCGTTGCGGTTGCCACAATTGCCGTAGTTGTGGTATTTTGCGGAATAATCTGCCGGTATTCGGGGTAGACACCATCAATCAAACGAGAAATAATCTCTATGGTATCAAGCGTAAAAAGTATTTGTCCTTCTTGTATGTAGAGTGTGAGCCGTTCATCTTCATTTTCAAATGTATACAATATGCGCAAGAGCTCCTGCAGGGTGCGTAAGGGAATGATGGTTGAAAAATCGTTTTCTGGACCGCTATGTGTTAAAATTTTTCTCTCGCCCAACCGATAACTATCCGTACCAACAAGTGTAAGAATTTTATCTTTCACCTCGTAAGACAAAGACGCGCCACTAATCTCCTGGCGAGATTCGTGCGGTGATATAGTAAAAAGAACTTGCTCAAGCGCGTCACGGAACTGAATCGCGCCGCATGTAAGTGGATTTATTTTATCTGTGTTGGGAAGTGGGGGAAATTCGGCTGCGGGAACGCCGCGTATTTTTGTGTAGTAGTTCGCACAACGCACCTCAAGTACATCTTCTTTTAGTTCAAGGTCAACCTTTTCGTTCGGGAGTAGGTTAACATATTCAGTTAAGAGTCGCGCATCAAACGTATACGCCCCTTCCTTTTCCACTTTACCTCGAATAGTTGATCGCACGCCCATTTCAAGATTATTACTAATGCACTCTATCACACCTTTATCGGTCGCGCGTAAGAGAATGTTTTGTAGGATGGGAAGGTTTGTGGACTTGTGCGGTATTCTCCCCGCAACATGTAATCCTTTTTTAAGGTTGTCCTGAAGGCATTGAAATCTCATACACACGCGGAGGTAGTATTAAAGAGTATAAAATACTATATTAAATCAATAATAGTAATAAGGGCTGTGTAAACTGTGGGAAAGGAGAAATACAGCAGTTGCAATAGGCGCTCAAACTATAAGAAAGTGTGGATGAGTATCAACAAGTGTTCAACAATGTAAAGTGTGTAGATACAGTAGAGTGTATAACTCACGAATTGTACACCTATAAGCAGCACGTCTATCCACAGTAAAATGCCGTATAAGTACCACCTTCCACACAATACATACACCGTACATTTCTCATACCTCGCTATACAGCCGTTGCCGTATGAGGTCCACGTTCTGCCGTAATCCGGAATCGGACTCAATCGCCGTATGAATCTTTGTATATGCGTGCATGGCAGTGGTGTGGTCACGATTACCTAACTCCTGTCCTATATTCGGATAGGATGAAGAAAGCTCTTCTCTCATGAGGTACATAGCGATTTGTCGGGGAAGCACCAATTCCTTTTTTCTACTTTTCCCAACCAGATCGTCAACCGTAATATGGAAAAAATCTGCAATATGGTCCACAAGCTCCTGTGAAGAGAGCGAAGCGCGTCGTCGCGCGTACGTTGAAGAGTTAAGAACCTCTTTAATTGTTTGTGAGGTTGGCGGAATTTGATGAAATTGATGGTGCGCAACAATACGATTAAGCGCACCTTCCAATTCTCGGACATTGTTGTGCACATTTTCTGCAATCAACGCAAGCATCTCAGGCGCGAGATCGTAGAGCCGTTCTTTGCACTTGGCTTCCAAAATAGCAACGCGCGTTTCAAAGTCGGGTTGGGATATGTCAGCAATCATTCCCCATTCAAAACGTGACTGCAGACGCTTTTCGAGCGATGGTATGGCATTTGGCGGTCGATCAGAGCTTAATACTACTTGACAGTTGTTTTGATGAAGTGTATTAAAGGTATGAAAAAGTGCTTCTTGAGTTCCTTCTTTTCCCGCAATAAACTGGATGTCATCTATAAGGAGCAGATCAACCATACGATACGTATCGTTGAATTGTTTTGCCTGCCCGTTTTTTACTGCTTGAATATAATCGTTGGTGAATTTTTCCGCACTCGCGTAGAGAATTTTGATGGATGGTTTTTGCGCGAGGATGTGATGACCGACCGCCTGTAACAAATGCGTTTTTCCAAGGCCGACACCGCCATAAATAAAAAGTGGATTGTAGACTGTACCCGGTCGCTCAGCAACCGCTTTTGCCGCCGCGTGCGCGAGTTCATTACCCTTTCCAACGATAAAACTTTCAAATTGATAACGGTCGTTCAAACCATACTTATTGACCGAACGGGGAAGTGGATTGTTCGTCAAAAAATTGTGTGCAGCCGGTTCTTTTACTGACACCCCGCCCCCCGGAACCGTTTCCAACAACGCGCTGTTTGTTTTCGCCGCACGCGCCTCCGGCTGTTGTCCGGTATTTACTTTATACTCCACGCCAATGACGGCGTTATCCGTGCTGTTCTTCAGCGCATGCAGTATGGCTGTGTGGTATTTTTTCTCCAGCCACACCTTGGTAAAGGTATTGGGAACGCATATCACCACCATCCCCTCCGCAAGCGCGCTAATGAAGGTGTTTTTAAACCAGGTAGTAAAATTTGCTTTACTGATGAGGAGTTCAAGCTCTCCTAAAGCGGACTGCCAAAGTTCTTCGTTGGTCATAGGGATTGATGCGAGTAAAAAGTTACTAAAAAAAGATCAGGTGGCAGAAATGCATCAATATTTACAGGAAAAGTGCTGGGAGTATAGCACACTTTTGCACAAGCGCAAATGAGTGGCACGGTAAAAAGTTTATAAGGTGTGCATAAGGTGTGGAAAAAACTTGATGCGTACAACTAATACAACCAAGTGGAAAAATAATGACCTGACCTCATTGTTGACATAAAAGGTTTTTTTCTGTACGCTACATCTTGTATATTAGCTCACTCAATTTATGCCAAAAAGAACACTCCAATCAAAAAGCGTTAAGAGAAACAAACGCAAGCATGGTTTTAGAAAGCGCATGTCCACTACCAGCGGTAGAAATACCATCAAGCGACGCAAGGCAAAGGGAAGAAAAAAGATCTCCTTATAACGAGTTCTACGTATGCTGGCACAACTGAATCGCATACGGAAAACTCGAGAGTATGAAAAGGTTTTTGCAAAAACAGGCAAACCTTTTTTTGCACCGGAGTTCTTCATTAAAGTTTGTCCCAACAACCTTATACAGAGCAGATTCGGCTTTGTTGTCGGTGAAAAAGTTTCAAAAGACGCGGTAGTCCGCAACCGCGTCAAACGCCGTCTGCGCGCCATCGTGCGCAAGCATCTTGCGGATATTCGCAAGGGGTTTGATGTGGTGGTCGTGACGCGCAAGCCGAGCTCAATCACGACATCAAAAGACCTTGAGCGGATACTGGGCGACTTATTAGCGAAAGCAAATCTTCTTATATGAAGCACGCTTCGTTCATAAAAAAAGCATACGCATTTTCCTCAAAAGCATGTGGCTGTGTATTGGCGGTGTGCATTACCGTGTACCAAAAAACCATCTCGCCGGATCACAGCATGTTCTTGCGTCCTTTCTACCCCCATGGTTGCTGCAAATTTTACCCCTCGTGCTCGGAGTATACCCGCCAGGCGGTGGTTAAACATGGCGTTTTCAAAGGCACGCGTCTTTTTTTTGGTCGCTTACGCAAATGCCACCCATGGGCCGAAGGCGGCATTGATCTAATTCCGTAAAATTTCTTGGTTTCTCTCGCAGAATATGATCCAATTTTTCCATACACTCCTCTATCAACCTATATTCAATGTTTTGGTGTTGTTGTATCAATATATTCCGGGACATGATCTGGCAATCGCAATTATTGTACTGACGTTCATTATCAAAATTGTCCTTTATCCCCTGTCCGCCAAAGCACTCAAGTCGCAAAAAGCGATGCAGGAGTTGCAGCCAAAACTGGAGGAGCTCAAAGTAAAATATAAAAATCAAAAAGAGGTACAGGCACAGAAAATGATGGAGTTCTATAAGGAAGAAAAGGTAAATCCGGCCGCGTCGTGCCTGCCATTGCTCATCCAATTTCCCATTCTGCTCGCTGTATTTCAGGTGTTCAACAATGGCTTGCGCAATCAAGACGGCTTGCTTGATGATTTATATGGTTTTGTGGCGAATCCGGGACATCTGGAAACCGTCTCGCGCATTTTTGGTGATATGGCAGTACCAAGCGTGGTGTTGGCGGTATTGGCTGGTGCCGCACAGTTCTGGCAGGCAAAAATGATACAGGTAAAAAAACCGCCCAAAGAGGCGGGTGTCGGTGCAAGGGATGAGAGTATGGCCGCAGCTATGAACAAGCAAATACTCTATATGATGCCGGTGTTGACCGTTATTTTTGGTTTGCAGTTTCCTGGCGGCTTGTCTTTGTACTGGCTGACTACTACGCTTTTGACCATTGGCCAGCAAGTCATTACACTTAAAAAGAAGGAAAACACTGCCGAATCCACTGCTTGACCTCTCACATTCTTTCCTGCCTTCCTGCAAGCTACAACCTACAAGTTATAAGCGATCTCTTATGGATCTCACCAACAAACAACTCATACATCTACCCGTGGTAACTAAAAGTGGGCAGTCGCTTGGTAAAGTCATGCGCTTTGCGGTGAATGCAGAAACACAAGAAGTGACACGGTATTTTGTAAAGAGCAGTGTACTCATTCCTGATTTGTTTGAAAATGAACTGGTGATTCATCGCCGCCAAGTATTCTCTTTAACTGAAAAAGAAATGATAGTAGAAGATGCGGCGGTTCAAGAACAGGTGCCACAAAAAGTGCAATTTCCTTTTGTAGTGCGTAATTTGCGCACCAAAAATGCTGCATTTAGTATAGGTAAGGAAATGTAAACACCTAACAACCTGCAAACAAAAATCCGCTATTTTTGGCGGATTTTATTTCTCTAATCATAAACTTACGCGCGGGAGTCATAAAAGTTTTTCTTCCAATAAAATCGCTCCAGTATGATATTTGCCACTTCCATGTTATGTAAATTTCAAAACTCATTTTTCTAAAACAATCTTCCCTTACCAACGATAACTTTGAGTTTTTGCGGCGCGACTTCTATGGTAACTGGTGTTTCCAACATCGGCTGGCCATCCACTATCACCGGAATAGACTTATCCGGTTCCGTGCTTTCTATGCGAACTTTTTTTATAGGAAATATACTGTCGATGCGGTCTATTTTTGGGGATCGCTCTTTGCCGAAAGTTTTAAGAATATTATTGGTTAGTGAAAAGCCCAACGGTTCAATAGTTGCTTCCAAAATGCCATCCTGGGGATTAAAAAAATGCCGGTATGCGGGAGGCGTATCATCCGGCATTTCCCGAAAATTATACACACTGGTTTGACTCTTTTTTTTCACCGGTTGTACGGTGAAATTACCGTCGCACGTTATTTTTATAGCATCCGATAACACCGATGCAGAGGTGAGGAAGTACGTGTTGTTGATCTTCCCTAAGTCAATATACTCAATCTTACGCGCGGAAAGTACGTCGCACGCCGCTTCGTTTTTTGGTATGCCGAGTATGTTCGCAAGGGACTGATTATCACCCAAAGGAATGATGCCGAGTGCGGCATCGGTTCCTACCAAGCTTGTTATAATGCTGTGGATTAAACTGTCTCCACCGACCGCTACGACCGTTTTTACACCTCGACGGATAGCATCGCGGACAATAATTTTAGGGTTCGTTAATATGGTAGATCGTGCAATACGCCCGTTAATTCCCAAGTCGGTAAGTCGGTGCTCAATACGCACGATAGTTTTTTCGTGTTTTTTGTCGCCGACCAAAGCATCGTAGAGGTACAGGTACATACAAAATATACAGTTTTAGTTGTCCTCTGTCGCTTCTTCTTTTTTGGCGTTCTTGTAAGAACTTGTCTGTACAGGCTGTTTTGATGACCCTCCCATAGCGCATTTTCCGTTGAATACTGCTCCAGGGGTCATGGAAACGCTTTTTGCCGTTATATCACCATCAATCAGTGCGGTTTCCGTGAGATCAAGGCGTTCAGAAACAGAGATGTTTCCATGTACCGTTCCGGCAATCATGGCACTTGCTGCGCTAATATTAGCATTAATTGTAGCCCTCGTACCAATTCGAACTTCCCCGTCGGTTTTCAGCGATCCTGAAACCTCTCCTTCAACCACAATATTTCCCTTACCCACAAAATCACCCTCAACTTTAACCGTAGAGCCGATGATCGTTTCGGTGTCTGCTGAAGGTGGAATGTCTGAGTTTTTAAACATAGTTCAAATACTATTAAATAAATGACGTTCAGGAGTGGACGTGTGAGTAATTTTAGATCATTGAGAGCTTATTGTCAAAGTGGATTTTATCTTTTATACTACCAGAGCCATGTAGATATATATGCATTCTAAATAAGCCGCAAAGTTACTTAGAATACAATGACCTCATGTGGTAGTACCGGAAAGTTTGTAAGATAAAGATTGTACATTTTACGACACATAAATAATTAAATTGTTCCACGTGGAACAATTTAATTATTTTCTCCGTGATACTATCTTCGCCTATCTTCTCGCCGGAACCCTTGCCCCTGTAGTTCAACGGATAGAACGAGGGACTCCTAAGCCCTAAATAGAGGTTCAATTCCTCTCGGGGGCACGGGTATCGGCAAGGTGTCGTACGTTACTTGTAAAATATAATATAGTACAACATGGGCCTGTAGCTCAGCTGGCTAGAGCGCTGCATTCGCATTGCAGAGGTCAGGAGTTCGAATCTCCTCAGGTCCACCAACTTCAATAGATTCAGTATAATTACTGTATAATCATGAATATATCTGGGCCGTTGGCGCAGCTGGTAGCGCGCTTCCATGGCATGGAAGAGGTCACCGGTTCGATCCCGGTACGGTCCACCAAAATACCATAAAATAATATTTATATGCATTTCGAGGATAAATTCAAAATTAAGCTAAATCAGAACCTATGGGTTTTAGTGGCTGGTTTCTTGAGTTTAGGATTTTCGGAATATTATGACTTGGAGAAATTAAGATTCTTATCTTTGGTGTTCAGCATATTTGCTCTGATTTCTGTCGTCGTAACTCTACTCTTTTATACAATTTGATATTGCAAGAATAAGCTTGAAAAAATAGTGGCTTGGTGCATCAGAAGTTCCGTTCAAAAAAGGTTCGCGCAAATGCTAAAATAATACCACCAAATCATATGGTTAACGGACAAAAAAAGCTATTATTGCTCTCATTATACTTTTTGTGATATATTTTTTGTACGTTTTTGTTACTAAAATGTACTACTGCGGAAACGCGCCTTTCTATATCCCTAACACATATGATTGTGTATAAACTTGTCTATTCCGCCCAGGTTACTGGGCGGAGATTCATCTTTATTTTGTTTCAACTAACACGAATGTGATCAACTAAATTAGTGTTGGTAAATCATACACATAAAAAATGTTCCATGTGGAACATTTTTTTATCAATGTGAATCATAAATGTGTAAAACATGTGTACAACTTATTTTAAAAATTAATTATTAACTAATATTAGCCAGTATTATTTTATCTAGCTATAGGGATTTGTGGATAGGTATAATAGTGTACTTTATATTCTTGAATTGACTATATGCAATTGTTCCACGTGGAACAATTGAGATAGAGCAATAGTTCTTTTTGCGCATAGCGATAAAAATAAAATTAAAGTGTAAGGAAGATGAAATAAATTTAGATTTTGTCACATATTATAATATATGCCATTTTCAAATTTTTCCACGTGGAAAAATTTTAGTTCTAGTGTGTCGTAAAATTAACTATAGCGGTGTATAACTCTTGTACATTGACGTAACTTATGAGGTTGTTTATACTTGATGAGGCGCAAAAATGTTACTTTAACTCCCTAAATCATTCCTATGTCAGAAATTACTCTTACCGATCAAAATTTTGCTTCCGAAGTTTTACAGTCAAAAGAGCCAATATTAGTTGATTTTTGGGCTCCATGGTGCGGACCTTGTCGCATTCTTGGTCCCGTAATTGAGGAAATAGCTCAAGAAACACAAAACAAGGGAATAAAAGTAGGCAAGCTGAATGTGGATGAAAATCCGAACATAGCAGGAAACTACAATGTCATGAGCATACCAACAACCATGGTGTTTAAGGGTGGAAAACCCGTGGAACAGTTTGTAGGTGTCCAGCCGAAACAGGTTTTGGTAAAAGCTCTTGAAAAGGCAAAATAATTTCAAAAAATATCTCAAGACTTTCTGGAAAATCATTATTTGCCGCAATTCCTTTTCAGAAAGTTTCTCAAATTAACTCATTGCCCTGTGGTTTCTGCCGCAGGATTGTTGATTGAGGAAGTTTACGTTAGAATGCGGCTAGAGCGTGTATGTATAAAATACTTGGATTTCATTACGAACAAGCGTGTTATAACAATGGTTTTACCCGTGTTGCCGGAGTTGATGAGGCGGGGCGTGGGGCGTGGGCGGGTCCGTTAGTTGCCGCCGCGGTTATTTTTCCCCGAAAGTTTATAAACGGAAAAGAAAAAATTGATCCATTAGCGGAAATTCGTGATTCAAAAAAACTTACGGCAAAAAAAAGAGAACGGCTTTACGATGTTATTACCACCTATGCGCTTTTTTACGCCATTGCTGAAGTCAGTCGCGAGTGTATTGATGCGCGAGGCATTCAATGGGCAAATCTACATGCTCTTACACAAGCCGCGTGTAATCTTGCGCAACAGCCGGATTATGTATTGAGCGATGGCTACCTTAAACCCAAGGGCTTTGTTGGCAAGGCGATTGTGCGGGGAGATGGGAAGATACTCTCTATTGCTGCCGCCTCCATTTTGGCTAAAGTAACGCGAGATCGCATCATGTCCGCATACGACACCGTATATCCTACCTATGGATTTGCGCGCCATAAAGGGTATGGTACCAAGCAACATCATGAAGCGTTGCTCGTGCATGGGTCATGCGAGCTACATCGTACCAGTTTTGCACCAATACACGCGTTAAGTAAGCGGTTGCCGTAGGGAGAAAAACAACGTATACTGGTAGTAGTATGCACGCACACAAAGGAAATAACTTACTGAATGCGAAAGAAATTTTAGCTGAAGTTGGCGTACGTAAAGATATGCACGTTGCGGATCTCGGTTGCGGCGGATCCGGACACTTTGTAATTCCTGCGGCAAAAATGGTTGGTGAGCATGGTGTGGTGTATGCCGTGGATATCCTTCAAAAAGCCCTGGAAAGCGTTCAAGGAAAGGCGCGCGGTGAGCGTTTGGGACAGTTGCATACGATTTGGGCGGATATAGAATCGTTTGGCGCAACACCCATTGCGGAAAAATCTCTTGACCAAGCTTACCTCATTAATGTACTTTTTCAATCAATAAACTACGCTGCAATTATTGGTGAAGCATATTTATTGTTGCAAAAAGGCGGATTGTTACTGGTGATAGACTGGGATAGCACCCCATCTCCTTTCGGACCGACGTCAGACCAACAGGTACGGCAACAAGACGTTGAAGACCGTGCCATGGCTACCGGTTTTGTGCTACGGAAAAGATTTAAACCCGGCAAATATCATTTTGGTCTTATTTTCATTAAGAAATAGCATATGCGCATCATGGAAAATATTTTTTCTCCCTCATATTGGTTTACCCTTCGTCAGATTCCTTTAAGTCCCGAAGGGTTACACATACTGACAGGTTTTTTCGCTGGTTTGGTTGTTGCCGGTTTTGTACTGCGACTTATGCCGCAATTACTGAAGGGGAAGGATGTTCTTTTTTACCGGATAACGGCGAAATTTTCATCCTGTTTTGTGACCATCGGCATCATAGGACTATTATTTACTTTCTTTGCCAGAGAGGCAACAAGGGTATTGGGAGCGCGTTTCTGGTTTGTATTCCTCGGCATATTGTTGGTTGCTTGGATCGGGTATATTTTCAACTTTGCCGCGCGCGTGGTGCCAAAGCGAAGAAAAAAAATAAGCGAATATGAGCAAAAAAAACGCTATCTTCCCTCGTAAACATGGGAATATTGCAGTACATTTTCAATCAGAGAACTCCGGAGGAAAAAAATACTCATGGTGCCGTTACCAACACGACGCCGCATTTGCTTTTAGGGAGAACGGGGGAGGAGATTGCCGCTGTTTATTTGACAAATAAAGGCTATCGTATTATAGAAATGAACTGGAAAACGGGAGTGGGTGAAATTGATATCATTGCACAAAAAGATGCTATGAGAGTTTGTGTAGAAGTTAAAACTAGGAAAACAAAGGATTTCGGATATCCGGAAGAATCAGTAACCGCTAAGAAGAGAGAAAAATTACGTAAACTTGCTGAAATTTATCAAAGGTTGCACCGTTTGAAAAAATTTCCAAGAATTGACGTTGTCAGCATTATATATAGCACATATGGTGAGCATCAGGTTACCCACTTTAAAGATATTGGCTGGCAATAACCGCGTGAGCCGCATGTGTACACTTCCGCACGTATCATAACTATTGAGTCAAAGAAAATTATCCATAAGAAAACTGTATTTCCTGGAGTATTGCGGCCAGATTGCCTCGCTTGACAATCGGCGAGCGTTGCGGTAGGTTTTACCCACTATGACACATCGATTTTTTTCTCAATCCAACACGGGCATGCTCCTTACAGGGAGTTTTTTTATCTTCTTTTTTGTGGTGCTCGGCATATTGAGCGTAGATAACGCGGCTTATGCGGCAACGGAAGTTTCTGCGCATGTTGCAACGCAATTACTTACACTACTCGCTCCCGAACAAGACGTTGTTTTGTATACCGCATCGTTTCTCATAACCGGTACCGCACCGCCTTCCGCCACGGTTGAAGTATATATTGATGGGACTCTTGACGGACAAGCAACGGTGGTTGGACGGGGAAACAAAGCCTACTATACCTACGAGTTGGCGCAAGGTGTTGAGAGCGGCGCACACACACTGTCGGTAAGCATACCGGGGATCGTCGTGTATCGTATTGATCAAAAATTTACAATCCAATCGGCGGTAGCGGTGCCACTCATCCGCACCCCGGGACCGGGACTACTTCCGGATCCGGAGCCGGTAGTTTCCGGCATTGTGTCGTCGTATACCCGCGTGCGTCTGCTGGTAGACAACCGGGTTCTGCAAGAAATAGCAGCCGAACCATCAGCACAAGCGTTAACCTCATTCGTTTTTGATAGAACACCCCCATTGCGTGTTGGCAAGCATACGATAGTTGCACAGGCGTTTCTTGACGCGGAACGAGCGAGTGATTTGAGCAAAGAAGTTCAGATCGAAGTTGTACCCTACTATCCCGCTCCAACACTACTGACCCCGGTTGTCAACACACAAACAACAATACAGCGTCCATGGTTGCAAGGGCTGGCGTTCAATGATGCGCGGGTCTACTTGGCGGTTGATGGAAAGTATCTTGGCGAATATGCGGTGGTGAATAGCGTTTCAGGCACCGCACACTTTTCCGTGCAGATGCCATACGCGCTTGCTCCGGGAGAACATATTTTGACCGCTCGTGCAAAAAATGCGAAAGGAAGTCTCATAAGCCCTACCTCTCGCCATACATTCACTATTGCACAGCCCCAAATTACAATCGGTGCGACTGAAACATCTCTGCCAACAACAACTCTAACGAAAAAAACTTCTCTGCAGCAACAAGAGCAGAACGCAAGTCCAGAAACTGCTTCAACATTGGCAGGGACGGATCCTGCCAAGGATCCTATTGCAACCTCAACCGCGGGTAGACTTGAGGAAAGTGCGCCACGCAAGTACAAGGGTATGGGATGGTGGATCATTCTTGCCGGTGTGGTGTTGCTGTTATGGATTTGGTTTGGAGGATCATCATCCAATACTGATGGTACGGCAGAAGACGTATCATCTGACGATACAACATCCTAAGCACAAATCCACTTGCATTGGAGGGCGTATATTATAGATTCACCAGAACGACTCTCTTTTGATGTAGTTCTTTTACCGGATCAGTAGATGACTTTGAAGGTCGTTATGGCAAATACGGCGCTATATTCCCGCTATCCAAAAGGAAGGATACGCTTGAGCTCCGTGATTGAAGGTATGGGCATACCGCACCTTACCATTTTTATGGGCTGCATCTCTGCAAAGGACTTACCACTCCTTGAAAAGGAGCTGCTTACCATAAGCAGGCGGCATATTGCGCTACCCTCTGCGCAAATGCGACGTATGCGGACACACTATCAAACGGAGAAAAAGTTTCCGGTGTACGGGTAAAAATAACATCCGAGTTGCAACGAGTGCATGAAGACGTGGTGAATCGCTTTGCACCAATGTGTTACGACGAACACGCAACACTGGATACGCCCTACCCCCTCACCTGATCTGGAAGATATGACACTCCACTGGATCAACCGTTACGACCCATCTGCTACTCGCAAATTTTTTCCCGCGCATCACCACAGGGTTTGGCGAACACGAAGCAGGAGATATTTCTCTGCACACATGGTTTTTTGCACGGCACATCGCCGTGTGCCACTTGGAAAATTTCTGCACCTACAGAAAAAAACTACTTGAGGTACGCGTGAAGTCCTAAACAGTGTCACGCCCTTTCTGCAATGCGCATGACGCATTACTTTTTTATAGTGGCATGTGAGGTAAGCACTATCATAAAGGCATGGGATGTAGGCAACCTTTCAATATTTTTACCAAGGCATTGCAATTTTTTAAAAAGGATGCTACAATCAGTCATACTAGGATCATAATTGTGATGCTAGTTTTTTTGTGGGGAATGCATAACCCGATCATTCCCTAGAGTATATTCAATATTCTCCTATCTCTCTATGACCTCACCCATTGCAACCGCTATCCAGCAGATTTGCCATGAAAAAGGCATTTCCAAAGAAGCGGTCATTGAAACTATTGAGTCGGCGCTCGCCGCCGCCTTTCGCAAGGATTTTGGCAACAAGATGCAGAACATCAAAGTCCAGTTTGATATTGAAACGGGCCAGTCCCGGGTGTTTGATGTGAAAATGGTAGTAGAGGATCTTCCCGCAGAGGAGCGAGAGTTGTGGCTGAAAGGCGAATGGCCGCCGAAGTCGGAGGAAGAAAATGCCAGAGAACAAAAACCCGAGGGAAAAAGCAAAGAGGCAAAAATGGAGGACAGGAAAGCAAAGGAAAGCGATAAGCATGGTGTGACCGAAGGAGAAGAGGAAGAAGAAAAGCGTTTCAACCCAAAAACTGAAGTGCAAATCACTGATGCGCAAGAGCAGCAAAAAGGCATCGCGCTTGGCGAAGAATTGGTTATGGAGCTTGATGTACCATCTACCTACGGTCGTATGGCGGCACAGACGGCAAAACAAGTTATTATTCAAAAAATTCGCGAAGCGGAGCGCGTCATGATTTATGAAGACTTTAAGGATAAGGAGCATACGCTGATTACGGGGGTCGTGCATCGGCGTGATGCGCGGGGTGTATTAATTGATCTGGGACGCGCGAATGGCGTGCTACCGTATGATCACCAAATTCCCGGAGAGCGCTACAATCAAGGATCGCGCATCAAGGCGTATGTGACGGCAATTGAAATGACGCCAAAAGGTCCGCAAATATTACTTTCTCGCACCAACACGGAAATAGTGCGGGAATTATTCGCGACTGAAATACCGGAAGTAGGCAGCGAGGCGATTCTCATTCGCGCAATTGCGCGCGAACCCGGGGCACGATCCAAAGTTGCGGTTGAATCCACACAGGACTCCATTGACCCCATAGGCTCCTGCGTAGGGCAGCGTGGCAGCCGTATCCAAACCATCATTTCCGAATTGGGTGGCGAAAAGATTGATATCATTGAATATAACGAAAGTCCGACTACGTATATCGCTAACGCGCTTTCCCCCGCAAAGACCATACGGGTTGAGGTGGATGCAGCGTACAAAATTGCAAAAGTAACGGTCAAGGAAGATCAGCTCTCACTGGCAATTGGTCGTGAAGGACAAAACGTGCGGCTTGCCGCGCAGCTTACGGGTTGGAAGATTGATATTGTTGGAGAAGATGGTGCAATGACGGAAGAAGTTGCTTCAGCCGATGAACAAACAACGCCGACATCTTCAGAAGAAAAAAATACACAACCCGATCAGGTTGAAAAAGAAATAACGGAAAACGATAAAGAACTATCTGCTGACGCATCTCAACAAAAAAAGAAAAAGAAAAAAGACGCAAAAGCGTAATTTCCCCCTAACGTTTAGTTGCTTATGCATTAATGCTTTTTTGTATGTCATTCTACATTATTTTTACACTCATTGCTTCGCTACTGGCTATTGTTTATGGTGTGGTACTCGCGCGTGCTATTTTGAAAAAACCGGCGGGGTCAGAACGTATGCAGGAAATCGCACATGCCATACAAATTGGCGCCGCAGCCTATCTCAACCGACAGTATAAAACCATAGGTGTAGTGGCGGTGGTATTGTTTTTGGTTTTAGGATTCTTTCTCAATTGGATGACCGCTGTAGCATTTGTAGTCGGCGCGGTTCTTTCAGGAGCGGCGGGCTACATTGGCATGTTCGTTTCGGTACGCGCAAATGTACGCACAGCCGAACAGGCGCGCAATGGACTTGCCGCGGCATTTGACGTGGCGACGAAGGGAGGCGCGGTTACAGGGCTTCTAGTCGTCGGTTTGGGACTTTTGGGAGTTTCCGGATTTTTTGCGCTGACGCATGACCCCAAAGCTTTAATTGGTTTGGGATTCGGAGGATCACTCATATCCATTTTTGCGCGCTTGGGCGGCGGAATTTTTACCAAGGCCGCAGACGTTGGTGCTGACTTGGTAGGGAAGGTTGAGGCGGGTATTCCCGAAGATGATCCGCGCAATCCTGCCGTGATTGCCGATAACGTTGGCGATAATGTGGGCGATTGCGCTGGTATGGCGGCGGATCTGTTTGAAACGTATGCGGTTACTTCTATCGCGACCATGTTATTGGGGTCTCTTGTTTTTCAGGGAAATGAAAATGCCATTCTGTATCCGTTGGTATTGGGCGGTGTTTCCATCATCGCGTCAATTATTGGCACTTTTTTTATAAAAATAGGCGCATCCGGCAACATCATGGGAGGCTTATACAAAGGACTAATTGCGAGCGGCATTATTTCGGCGGTGCTCTTTTGGCCGGTAACCAAGCGGATGTTTCCGGAAGATTTATATGATTTTTCTACCGTGGAACTGTATGCGGCGGCACTTGTAGGTCTCGTGATCACCGCTCTGCTCGTGGTGCTGACCGAATATTATACTTCAACAAAATATAAGCCGGTGCGCTCAATCGCCGAGGCCTCAACAACGGGACATGGCACCAACATTATTACCGGACTCGGCGTTAGCATGAAAGCAACCGTTTTGCCGGTTGTCGTGATTGCGGCGGGAATCTGGACAAGTTTTTATTTTGCGGGTATGTATGGCATTGCCATCGCTGCGATGAGCATGCTCTCCATGGCAGGGATTATTGTGGCAATTGACGCTTATGGTCCCATTACCGACAACGCTGGCGGTATCGCCGAAATGGCGGAATTACCCGAGGAAGTACGTGCGGTAACCGACCCTCTGGATGCTGTGGGGAACACCACAAAAGCTATAACCAAGGGCTACGCCATAGGATCGGCGGGACTTGCAACCCTCGTGTTGTTTGGATCGTATACCCAGGAGTTTATTGATTTGGGCAAGCAGTTGACCTTTCAATTGAGCGATCCGAAAGTTATTATCGGTTTGTTCATCGGCGGTATGTTGCCGTATCTCTTTGGAGCGCTTGCAATGGAGGCGGTAGGAAAAACCGCAGGAAAGGTGGTGGATGAGGTGCGGCGGCAATTCAAGGAGAAGCCGGGCATCATGCAAGGAACGGAAAAACCCGATTACGCGCGGACAGTGGATATGGTGACTAAAGATGCTATTCAGCAGATGATTGTACCAGCACTCATTCCCGTACTTGCGCCCATAGCCATCCTCTTAATTTTTGGCAAGAGCGCGTCCATTGTTATTGGCGGTATGTTGATTGGGGCCATTCTTACAGGAATTTTTATTGCAATATCTATGACCTCGGGCGGCGGTGCGTGGGACAATGCGAAAAAATATATTGAGGAGGGAAATTTCGGCGGCAAAGGTTCTCCGGCGCATGCGGCGGCAGTAACGGGTGATACGGTGGGCGACCCTTACAAAGACACGGCAGGACCCGCGATCAATCCGATGATTAAAATTCTCAACATCATGGCATTGTTGATGGTGGCATTTTTGGTATAGAGCTTACAGGGTGTTCACCCCACGCTAGCTTATAGAAAAAACCCCGCAATCCGCCAGTAGGTGGAGTGGGGATTTTGTATGATCAAAGTGCATCACCATCTGACGGCTTTCATAGAATGATTATTTTTTTATTGTAGTGATATGGGGGTTTGATTGCCGATTTTTGATGTCCGGGTCATTCGTTCATTGCGTTCCGTTGTGTTGTTGACAAAACGGCAAGGGGGGAGGGGTATGATAAAGGGAGAATTATTTTTTAATCCATACTTTATGACTCCAAGAAAATCAGGAGAGATGCCGTCGCCTGAAGAACAGGCAGAGATATCAAAAGAGAGAATTTATCACGATGACCTGCTACTCAATGATGGGGAATATAAATCCCAATATCATGTTGACGAACATGGCAATGCTGTATTACGTCCTACGCCAAAACAGATTGAATCGATGAGAAAATTTGATTCTTGGAAAGAAAAGCCAAGAGAGTACGGAAAGACTTTTTATAAAGAGTTGGAAGGGGTGCAAGATTTTATGGATATAAATATAAGTATGGACAAACAAGAAGACCGAAGTTCTGGAATAAACGTTGCAGAGTCTAATCTTTATTCAAAAGAATTGTCTGTATCACTTTTCACTGATACCGAACAAGATGGTAAAATAAAGAACTACCAAGTATTTATGAGCGGCAATGATGAATATGCGTTTTTTTGTGCTTCAAATTTTAAGTTTTACGTTTTAGAATTTTAGCCGTAGTACTTCTCCGTATAAAACCGCAGGAGCTGCTCCACCTCTGGAATACAGGTGGGATCGCCTGTGCCGACTTTGGTTTTCTTCTGCACTTTTTCCAGCGTATCAGCTCCTTCCAATACCGCTTCTTCAATATCCTTGTTGGTAATATGCAGCACCTTATCAATGACTTTAGCACCTTCCACCACAATGCGCGTGTGCTGGTTCGTGTTTTTAAAATAGTCGTTGATGGCCATGCGCAGTGCTTTGTCGCCCAAGACCGAGCAATGGATTTTACGGGTGGGAAGCCCACCCAAGCGTTCTTGTATGTGCTGCGGACGTATCCCCATGGCTTCAGCAAGCGTCATCCCCTCGTTTTCCGATACCATGACCGACATGACGCTCGTTGCGGCAATGGCGGAGCCACAGCCAAACGTCTGCCACTTGCACTCTTTGATGCGCTCGGTTTTAGGATCCACCTTAATCCAGACTTTCATCATATCGCCACACGCGGGAGACCCCACAAAGCCCTTGCCGTCTGCCGGATACTCCTCGCCTTCGTTTAACATGAGTAAGTTGCGCGGATGGAAAAAGTGGTCTTTTACCTCTTTGGTGTAGACCCAGGTTTCACCGGTGTACGCATCGCGAATCTCGGTTTGCATACCGGAGACTTTTTTCTTTCCCTTGGTAGTTAGGTGATTTTGCATAATAATAGCACAGAAAGAATCAATAGGCAGACTTTGTAGATTCCGAGGACTTACGAAGTCAAAACATTGGATTTATCTTTGATGCACTTTCGGGTGATTGGCGTATTTCGGATCAAGGTGCAGATGCACGGGTGAGATGGCGCGCAGGCGTTCAACGATTGGCGGCATAATGTTGAGCACATAGTCTAAATCTTTTTTGGTTGTTGCGTGCCCCAGCGTAAAACGAATACTCCCGTGCGCAAATTCATACGGTAAACCCATGGCGGTAATGACGTGTGAGGGATCCAGCGTGGTGGATGTACACGCGGAACCCGTAGAGCAGGCAACACCTTTTGCATCCATATAGAGAAGGAATGCTTCACCCTCAATGTCCATAATGGTAACATTGACATTATTTGGGAGACGTTCAGTGGGGTGGCCGTTCAGGCGGGTTTTGGGAATGGTGGTGAGGATGCCCTGCATAAAATAGTCGCGCAGTTTCGTGAGCCGCTCATTTTCCCGTTCCCGATTATCTTGCGCGAGAAGCAATGCTTTTGCAAGCCCGACGATTAACGGAACGTTCTCGGTGCCGCTGCGCAAATTTTTTTCCTGCCCGCCGCCAAAGATAATTGACTGCAGTGCCACGCCTCTTCGCGCATAGAGCGCGCCAACGCCTTTGGGGCCGTAGAGTTTACTGCCATTGATGGTGAGTAAATCAACATGGAGTTTGCGCACATCCAAATCCAACGCCCCTGCCGCTTGGCACGCATCCGTGTGCATGAGCGCGCCATTTTTTTGTACGATTTTGCCTATAGCGTTAAGGGGATTGATGGTACCCACTTCGTTATTGGCATACATGACGGAAACGAGTATCGTATCATCGCGCAGCAACGCCTCTATGGTTTTTGGCTGTACCTGCCCAAGCGCATCCACCGGAGCGTAGCTGACCTCAAAGCCTTCTTTTTCCAATTGTTCAGCCGGATGCAGTACGGCGTGGTGCTCCACAGCCGAAACAATAATATGTTTGCCCTTTTTTTTATTGGCACGCGCAACGCCGAGGATTGCGAGATTATCGCTTTCGGTACCGGATCCGGTAAAGATGATTTCTTCGGGATTTGCGGCATGCACAATATCGGCAATGATTTTGCGTGTGGCATCCAGCGTTAATTTTGCCCGCAGCCCTTTTGCGTACAATCCTCCGGGATTTCCGTAGTTTTCCGTAAAGTAGGGCAACATGGCTTCTACGACCTGCGGATCGGTCGGCGTGGTTGCGGCGTGATCAAGATATATGTACTGCATATGCGATTGTTGGACTTCGCAAGTCCAACGGACTTACGAAGTCGGTAGATTGATGCTACGAACTACTTTTTATGATATCTGCAAGTGTCGTATCGCCCAGAAGATCACTGATGTTTGTTTTGAGTTTTTCCCACTCGCTCTTTGTGCCACAGATATGCTGTGTCGGACACGCTCGCCCATCACGAGTACAGGGTGCTATGGCAATTGGTCCGTCCAAAATCTCCACTATTTCTTTAAGGGTAATGGTGTTGGATTTTCGCGCAAGCGCGTAACCGCCGCCAAGACCTTCTTTGCTCACGACAAGCCGCGCTTGTTTCAAATGGCGCACGATCTGGGCGAGAAAAGAGTAAGGCAGTCTCTTGTGCTTGGAGATGGCGCGCAATGACAGCGGGCTTCCCTTGGCGTTTTCCGCAAGTGCTGTCATAAGCACCACCCCATAATCAGCTTTTGTTGATATACCAAAACTCATACGTATATGTAATGAGTTTAGCATAAAAAAAATAAAGGTCAAGACTAACGAACCACGTGCTTTTCTATGCTATACAGTATGTGCAAGTGTTTCTTTTACAATACTTACCACCTCGTCTAGCGTAAGCCGTGTTGGGGGAATGGTGCCGGGATTAACGCCACCATTCTGTATCGTATTTGCCGCGATGTCGTAAAACCACTCTGGCACTTCCGCAATTCTTCCGGCAGCAATAAGCCTATCATCCGACGGCAAGATAGCATTGCCTTGTTTTCGTATCTCAAAAACGCGAATCTGATAAATAAACGCCCGCAAGTTTACCTTTCTTGCTTGTTTGGTAATAATATTGATATGACCGGATGATCGTCTTTGCACAACAAGGTCAATCATCTTTGCCGCACGCACGAATCCCGCAAGGGCTATATCATCGGAAGTAATTTGCGCGATTTTAATTTTTCTTTTTCCTTGCCGCACCACATGCACTTTTGCCTCACCGGTTTGCAAAAGATTATCCCATGTTTTTGGTAATTCAATATTACGTCGCATTTCTTCTTGTACATGCACATTCAAGATTGGGAAGAGTATCTCAAGAATCTTCTTGGGTTCAGCGAAGTACTGTCTGTTGAGATTCATAATAATGCCGGATAGACCAAACGCGCGGTCAAGCGGATCATCGCTGATTGTTCCTTTGCCATCCAAATCATCGCGTTTCGCCCAGGCGAGTATCTTCTTAAATACCACATTATCTTCAATGCCAAGATGCAGTGCCACAAGTGTTGCCACCGATTCTTTTTTTTCATGCCGTTCGTTATATGCATGATGGTCAAAACGTCCACCACCTAAGTCAAGAACGATAACTCCCCCTTGTTCAAAATCATGCGGAGTTTTTCCTTCAGGAAGTTCGGTCAGAAATGCAAAGTTTGCTTTTTCAATTCCGGGAAACATCTTGCCTCCAAAATTTTTGAGAAGATACGCCGCAACGGTGGTATCAGCTTGAATTTTTGGAAAGAGAATGATTTTTGAAAAATTTTTTGTGTGCATATATTGTTATACTACGCGTTTTTTATTGCATGCACAAGACTGCGAAAGAAATATAGATGCCCCCGTCCGATGAAAATCAGACGGGGGCGTTGGTTTGTCTTCAGGTGTTATTTTGGACGGCAGCTATGAGCTGCTCGTCCGTTAATTTTGTACCCATCACCCGGGGGTACATCCATCCCCCGTTACTTATGGCACCAACCGCCTGGTGCCATATGGTTGGCTCTTGCGCCTTGAGCCAACCATATAGGCGCAAGAGGCTTACTTTTTGGGCAAGTATTCCAACTTGCCCTGCACTCTTGCGTACAACGAGGATGTCGTACGCTTGCGCGGCAACCCGGACGACGAACTTGTCATCCGTGTGGACGAGAGCGCACCTACGCGTACTTGCGCGGAACTCCACTCTCCGCATCCGTGGGAACGCAGCTTGCGCTTGCTTGTGCGCGTTCTTTGCCTCATTCCAGCCGTGCGTCCACCACTTGGTCATCTCCCGGATTTTGTCCGGTTGATAACCAAGGTACCACATATCCCGCAAGTACCGCGGGATAGTCATTGGCGCGAACTGCGAGTTGCGCATCCGGCGCAACTCGCACCAGAATATCTTCTCCATTGTGGCATCATCGCGCGCCGGCACGCGCTCTCCGTCTTCCACGCGCACGAAGCAACTGACAACGTGCGCCACGCGCCGCACTACTTGTTGTGGATCATACCCAAGCTCGTAAAGCTCGCGCAAGATCCACGCCGTCGAAAACGGCCTTCCTTTTAACCAGCCGCTCTCGTTGTTTTTGGCGAGAATATCCAACAAAGCCTTCTCGCCCGCTGACACCGTCATACCATGCCTCTTGGCAGTGTATGCGGCCGCACTCGGCATTCCAGCCTGGTGGTACTTCTCATTTCCCAGGTCAATAGGTTCAATTCCCTGAGCTCTCCAGCTTCCAAGCTGTGCGCGCGTGCACCGATTTGTTTCCCAAAAACGGTACACAGGAATCTCTCCACTCGTTCTTCTTTCCAGGAGAACGAGTGCACCAATTTTATCAATCGGTGGAGAGTGTAACATGACCACCCCTACCATCCTCCGTCTGTCCATCTTCTCCATTGGCTCTCCCTTCGGTGTGCGCTGCCATCTTGCAGTAGATTGTAAAAGGATCAACACATAATAGTATATTATATTATATGTGATTTGTCAATCCCTTATACAGGAAAAAAGCGGTAAAACCGCTTTGGGTGTTACATAATTTCAACAAAGATTTTTACACCCAAAAAGCCAGAGTGGCAAGGACGGCGTAGGTCAGCGTTGCAGAACCCAAAATAACGCGATAGAACATGTTACGCGAAAAAGAAAAGGCATAAGGGGCGAGGATCGGCATGAGCGCAAGAATGAAAATCATTTTGAGTGTTCCCCGTTCTAAAAAAGGGTAGCGCGTGACGTTATAGAGCAACGCCACAAACAACCCCCCGCATACCAGCAACACGAGCAGCTCTTTGGTGAACTTAAAACGGGTGCGAAGAACATGTAACGATAAACGTATCAAACCAAGCATATAGGCGAATGCAAGAGGCAGTGCGGCGAGCAGCATGTAACGCAGGTACGCGGCTTGGCGTTTTGGGATACTCTGCTTGTTTGCAATTTCCATGCGATCATGTTCAGGTAGAAGCTGCACCGTATCAGGGTTATGGAAAATACCTTGATAATCGGCAAAAGTATCGGCGTAGAGCATGGTGAAAAAAGATGTCGCGCCAGTATCCCAGAACGGATGCAGGAAAATGTTTGTATCAAATGTAGTGAAGAAATTTTTTGGTAGCGGACGCGATTCTCGCGCATGCAGCTGCTGTTCATAATTATTGATAGTCCATGGTGTGCCGAACGTATGCCTGCGGTAGATGTGCCAAGGTATGGCCATGGTTGTCGCGATGAGGGCGATGAGTATGCCATTGCGAAACAGGAGAAATGAGTGCGTGCGCAATGAGCCCCATAGGAACCACAAAACAAGTGCGCCAACGGGTACCAATGCGGTGAGTTTGGTGAGCAACAAACATCCGGAAAAGAACCCCAAGAGCACCGCAAAGAAAATATGATACAGACGTTTTTTATGAAAACCAAACAGGACAAGCAACACCAGCAAACCCAACATACCGATTTGCAACAAGAGCTCATTGGTAAGATAGGAAGAGAGTAAGAGCGATCCGGGGAGCGTTGCGGCAAATACGAGCGCCATCAGGTGCGTAAATCGATTGTCTGGTGCGGCGATGCGCGCCCACGCGTAAGACAGTACCACTAAGAGCATGCCGAGCATCGCTTGCACGAAGGAGAGTGTATCCAGGATGTTTGTTGCGGTGTGCGACCAAGGTGACACCACACGCCACCACCATGCCATAAAGGCGTAGTAGAGCGGCTCATGCCAGGCGACATACGACTCCTGCATGGTGGGGAGCCGTCCTTCGCGCGCCAGCGTTTCAATATACGCAAGATGCGCGCCGCCGTCATATCCCCAGTACGGGTTAAAATGAAACGCATTGTGTATGCGCAGCGCGATGGCAAGCAATGCCATACTACTGACAAGCAAGATGTAGGTGTATCGTCTGTGCGCAAAATTCATAAGGGAACTCTATGAGCAAAATTTCTTTTTCTTTTCACGCCACGCGGCAATTTTTTTGTGATCCCCGGAGAGGAGTATTTTTGGAACATGCAGTTTTTTGCCCTCCCGCGTTATAAAAACTTCCGGCCGCGTATAGTGCGGATACTCTACCTCTCCAATTTTGGCAAACGATTCATCTTTGCTTGAAGCATCTTTTCCCAACACACCCGGAAGGAGTCGCGCGACCGCATCCGTAATCACTGCCGCGCCCAACTCACCTCCCGTCAGCACATAGTCGCCAATGGAAATTTCTTCATCAATAAATTTTGTAATACGCTCGTCTACCCCCTCGTACCTTCCGCAAATACATATAAGTTCATCATAGTTGGTGAGCCGCCGCGCATCAACCTGGGTAAAGTGTTTGCCTTTGGCGCTTAATAAAATGACACGCTGCGTTCGTTTGATCCGGCGATTACAGATCGCGTGTAGCGCTTTATACAGAGGTTCAATCATGAGTACCATACCTACACCTCCGCCATAGGGTTTGTCATCTGCGTGCTTATAACGCCCCATACCCCATCGGCGCAGGTCAATCATGCGGATGCGGATATGTTTTTTCTCCTGCGCGCGTTTGATGATAGAGGTCGCAAAATATGAGGTGAGACTATCGGGAAAAAGCGTGAGAATGGTGAAGTGTTTCATAGACAAACTGTAGCACAGAAGTGGCTGGAGTTACAACAAAACCCTCTCGTTTGATGAGAGGGTTTTGTATGGTTGTAGTTGCTAGTTAGATCTTCAGATCATCGATTGCTGATATATCGATGTCGTCAAGTTCTTTCTTCTCCTGTATCGGACGGGATTCACCGTGATTATCACCGCGGAAACCGCGACCGCCTTCCGGTTCGTGGATTTTCAGATTGATACGCGCGTTATTCTTAGCGCCGACAATCTTGAGAAGCGTACGCAGCGCGCGCGCCGTCTGTCCCTGCCGTCCGATGACATATCCCATATCCTTTTGGTCAATATGGAGCGTGATCAGTACGCCCATTTCATCAACCACTCTCTCGGTGCGTACCGCATCAGGTGTGCTGACGATTGACTTTACGACATATTCTATAAAATCCTGATCTTCATAGCGTTCTGCCATGTACTTGCTGCTTGCGTTTTTGCGCGGCTTTATCGTTTCAGAAACTCAGCGCTTGAAAGGATAAAACGGCGCGACGCTTACGGAATAAGTGTGCGTAGTATACTACGGCGCATAGGAAATGTCAATGACGCGTCTATTTTTATGATTCTGTTTTTTTGGTGTCTTGCGCGGCAGGAGAAGCTGTATCTTCTCCCTTTTTTTCCACAACTTCCTTCACCTCGACCTCCGCCGCAGTCTTTGCAGCACTCTTAGCCTCCTGGTCGGCTTTGACCTTGTTGAGTTTCACCCTGCGGCGTTGAGAAATTTTTATTGAACGTCCCTTTTTTTTCTCTTTCTTGATCACATCAGCCGCAACCAACAGATTATGTACCGTTACCGATGGTTGTGCGCCCTTGCTTATCCAGTAGAGAATGCGGTCTTTATTGAAGTTTTTTTCTTTGGTGTGCGGGTTGTAGTTACCTAGACTCTCCAAAAATTTTCCCCATGGATCGCGTGATTTTTCGGAAACGATCAGGCGGTAGGTCGGATACTTTTTCTTTCCGACACGGGTTAAGCGAATGGCCAGCATAACAATGTTGTAATGATGAGTAGAGCCTATCTCAAAAATAATTTTAAGGCGAACCTGCGAATATTTTGAGCGAAAAACATGAAGATTGAGGAGGAATATCTGGATATTTCGACAAAATCTGAATGTTTTGCAGCCAAAATGTGCCGGATTTCGAGCCAAGAGGATTTTTTAGATAGGCTCTAGTAGATGAAGAGCTTATTTTGAGAGCGCATAAGCCTTGCATGACAACCACGAGTATACGGGAAAATCTTATATCAGTCAAGCGGCAGGGAGTTGGTTGAGTAGCATAAGACAGTTACATAGCGAGAAAGGTTGTTCGTAAAAGTGTTGGCGTGATGCGTTTTGCAAGACCTACTTCTTTGGCGCGTCCTTCCAGAATACGCTCAATACCGCGTACGGAGAGACGGTGGTATAGATGCGCGCGGTCAAAAGAGACAAAAACCGCTGCACCGGCATCGGCGCGCAGTGTGTGATAGCGTTTGAGCCAATAGTATGCTTGGTGGGATATTGGTGTATAGTTCTCTCTGTTTGGCAGAACGATACATGGTGTTGTGCCATCAAGATCAACATCCTGCCAATTCAACGCGCGTACTTCGGATGCGCGCAGGTCAGTAGCAACCAATACTTCAATCAATACTTGGTCGCGCGCTGCCGCAAGCGATTGCGCTTGTAGCGGCGTGCAGAACGCAGTGAGCTCTTGTGCGGTGAGTATAACACCCCTGTGCGATTTTTGTGGTTGGCGCGGCACATCAGGCGCGACGAGCTTTGTAAGTCCTTGCGCATGCGCGTACGCGATAAACTGCCGCAAGGGACTCACGTAGGTGTTTTGCGTTGCGTGCGCCAGCGCAATTCCCCGACATTGTTTCGCCAAAAATTTAAGGTAGCGGTTTAGATGAGCTTTACGCAATTTTTTGAATGTGGTGATACGCTGTGCTTTCGCCCAGTCAAGAAAAAACAGCATCTTCGCCTGATAGCGTTGCAGCGTTGCGAGCTTGCAACCTTGCTCGGTCTCGCACCAGGCAAGGAAATTTTCCAGTTGCGTACGCATAACCATAGGTTCTATTGTACATGGATATCGTACGTATAGAAAGTGGGGCATCACATACGTATTTTTTTAAACCGTTGTATGTAGATGTGTCTCAAAAAATAATCCTCAAACATACGGCCGTTGAATTGAGGATTATTTTTAAAAACGGATGTCTCAAGATATTTTGTCTCTTGCCGTCCATACCAATCCACACCCGTTCAAATCCATCGGTTGTTGCCTGCCGCTAGAACCCAACTCACCATACTTGCTATTGGCGGCTTTGCGCAATTGAGCGTATACGCAGTTTTTTATGGCGTGTCTTTAGCTGTTGGCAGCGTTTAGTGTTGCTATGCGCGGCCGTACATGTTTTGCAGCACTTGTATTTTTTTTCCTCCCATGCTACACTCCATGCAGGTACGATTTCTTGGTTTCTCCCGTAGCTTTAGGGTAATGCAACAAAGATGCGGGGAAACTCGGAGAGGCGTATGCGGCGCGTACCACGTCGCATGACCATCATCCAACAACAAGCAATCGTAGGATTGCTTTATTTATTTTTTATGCACGATGTGTATGCTTGATAAGAAAATCAAGAATCGCCTCATTCAAAAATTTCGCACCCATCCGAATGATACCGGGTCCAGCGAAATTCAGATAGCGATTCTCACCGAGGAAATTCGCCAACTGGCAGAGCACTTGAAAACCCATGTGAAAGACCACTCTTCGCGCAGAGGGCTCATTCGCAAAATCAATGAGCGTAAAAAACTTCTGCGTTATATGGAGCGCAATAATCCGCAGAGTTTTGAAACGCTTGCAGTAAAGCTGAAGATCAAAATTGCGAAGAAATTTGCCGAACGCAAAACGGCGCCGACAATAGAAGATGAAATTCTGCCCGCAAAGGTTGAAGAGGAAGAAACAACAATAGCTATACCCTATACCGAGGAAAAATAATCCCCATGTCGTTACCTATACTCACTATGACTAAACACAAGGAACAGCGCGTCGGCGTTTTCGTGGATGTGCAGAATATGTACCATTCGGCGAAAAATTTGTACGGCGCCAATGCTAATTTTAAAGAAATATTGGAAGCTGCAACGGCCGATCGCAAACTGATTCGCGCGCTTGCCTACGTCATTAAGTCCGATTCAGCCGAGGAAGAAACATTTTTTGATGCGCTGTTCAAGCAAGGATTTGAAGTGCACATGAAGGATTTGCAGATTTTTGCCGGTGGCAGCAAAAAAGGGGATTGGGATATCGGTATGGCGGTTGATTCGATTAAAATGGCCAACAAACTTGATGTCGTGGTACTCGTGACCGGCGACGGCGACTTTATCCCGCTCGTGCAGTATCTGCAACACAATAAAGGATGTCTCGCCGAAGTCATTGCCTTTGGCGAGACCACATCGCAGCGGCTCATGGAAGCGGCTGATGATTTTATTGATTTAAGTTTGGATAAAAAACGGTTTCTGTTGAAGAAATACTAACGCCCATTTTCAAAAGCAGGCGGATGCGAATGCAGCGTCACTTTTCGGACAACATTCCACAATTTTGCGCGTTGCGAATAAACAGTGCATGCTCAAAATTTTGAAATGTTCTTCCGACACCGCTTTTTGATGCAAGGGCACTTGAACGCAATATGCAAAAAGCACATGCTATCTATACTCTGGAATGGGGCGGAAAAAAACTGACCTTTACCTTTGGTCAGTTTGCGCTCCAGACCAATATGAGCTGCACCGTTCGCTACGGCGACACGGTGGTACTCGCAACCGCAGTTATCAGTAAGACCATAAAAGAAAACATGGACTATTTTCCACTCTCGGTGGACTATGAAGAGCGGTTATACGCGGCGGGAAAAATCAAAGGTTCGCGCTTTATCAAGCGCGAAGGACGGCCCTCGGATGAGGCGATTCTCACTTCGCGTATGATTGATCGCGCGGTGCGTCCCTTGTTTCCCTCATGGCTGATGAACGAAGTACAGGTGGTAACCACCGTACTCTCGGTCGATCAGGAAAACGATTCCGACATCCCCTCGCTTCTGGCGGCTTCCGCCGCACTCGCGGTATCCGACATTCCTTGGGACGGACCAATCGCCGGCGTGCGCGTTGGACACGTTGGCGGAGAGTGGGTGGTAAATCCCACCTTTGCCGCGCGGGAAAAGAGCGACATGGATCTCGTGTTCGCTAATGTTTCCGACCGCGTTATCATGGTTGAGGCAGGCGCAAAAGAGGTTCCTGAAAATGTGATGTACGACGCTTTTGTATTCGGCACAAAACATCTGCAACCGGTGCAAGCGCTGCTTGAAAAAATGCGGCAGGAGATTGGCAAAGAGAAAATCACCGAAGAAGTGCTGGAAGCCGGTGAAGAAACAACGAGTGATGACCAGGTGAATTATCAGACGCTCACTGAAGCATTTATAACGGAACATCTGGGAACTTATTTGTTTGGTACGCTCAACAACACGAAAGCGTCCCGCAAAGAGGCGATTGGTAAATTCAAAGAGGCGTTGGAAGCGCACTTGCTGGGGGCGCAGGTTGGCAAGGAAAAGCGGAGAAAGGCGCAAGGGCTGGCCGACGCCGCAGTGGGCAAAGAAATTGCACGCGCGATCTTGGATGAGCGAAAGCGCGTGGACGGTCGCGCACTCACCGACATCCGTCCACTGGTTTCCGAAGTCGGCATTTTGCCACGTACGCATGGTTCAGGCCTTTTTTCGCGCGGGGAAACACAAATACTCTCTATCGCGACGCTTGGTGCTCCCGGAGACGAACAGACGATGGAAAGTATGGAGCTCAATGGCAAAAAGAGGTACATGCACCACTATAACTTCCCAGGTTTTTCGGTTGGGGAAGTCAAGCCGCTTCGCGGTCCAGGTAGGCGCGAGATTGGTCACGGAGCGCTCGCAGAAAAAGCGCTTGAACCGGTATTGCCGGACAAAGAGTCGTTTCCCTATACCATTCGCGTGGTTTCGGAAACGCTCGGATCCAACGGATCGTCATCCATGGCATCGGTCTGCGGTTCAACATTGGCACTCATGGACGCGGGTGTGCCCATTGCGCGACCGGTTGCAGGTATTGCCATGGGCCTTGCTTCAGATGAAGAACAAGGACGCTATACGGTTTTAACCGACCTGCAGGATTTGGAAGACGGCAAGGGAGGTATGGACTTTAAGATCGCGGGATCGGAACAAGGCATTACCGCCATACAAATGGACACAAAAACCAAAGGTTTGCCGCTCAAGGTTGTGCAAGAGACACTGATTGCCGGATTGGACGCGCGTAAGCGGGTTTTGAAAAATATTGCGAGCGCAATTGCCGCGCCGCGTCCTGACCTCTCACCCTACGCGCCACGCATTACAACACTGAAAATAGATCCCGATAAAATTCGTAACGTTATCGGACCGGGTGGGAAAGTGATTAATGAAATTATTGATACGCTGGGCGTGCAAATTGATATTGAGAAAGACGGTCTTGTCATGATCACGAGCGTGAATGCGGAAAATGCGCAGAAGGCGCTCCAATGGGTGCAAGATCTGACGCGTGAAGCGAAACCCGGAGAGATTTTTGAAGGAACGGTAACGCGCATCATGCAGTTTGGCGCTTTTGTGGGAGTATTGCCGGGACAAGAAGGATTGGTGCATGTTTCAGAATTGGCGTGGAGGCATGTCCCAACGGTTGAAGATGTGGTGCATATCGGCGATAAAGTTCGCGTGCAGGTCAAAGAGATTGACGATCAGGGTCGTATCAATCTTTCCATGAAATCACTGCAAGAAAAACCTGCCGGATATGAAGATCAGAGCGGACGTGATTTTGGCGGCGGAGGTCACGATCGATTCGGTGGCGACCGATCCGACGATGATCGCAAGATGCGTACGCGCCGCTTTCATGATCGGCGACAACACTAATATCTTATAACGCGTTTCAGACCTCCCGAAATATCTTTTTGTGGAGGTCTGTGTTATTGAACCGCCCCCACATTTCCTATGCGCAATCTATCCGAACAGGTACGGAGAAAATTCATAGGTAGCATCATACTGATCGCGGGAATGGGAAGCGCAGCGATGATTGGCGCACATACCTACGTCCTTTCATCACTTGCCTCGCGCGTACCTCATGACGCTGCTGCAGTAGTGGTAATGCGCCTTGACCATGAGGAACTTCGCGAATCCGCCATACGTGCGCTCAACACCTTAGATTTGCACACCATGAGCAGTTTAGTTGCCAGGGCTTCAGAAATTGCCATCGTATGGCCTCCGGAAAAAGCCCCGGTCGTACTCATTGCTGGAACGTCCTTGCCATATGAGGAAAATTCACAGGCGGATTTTTTTGTGTTATGGCAATGGTCGGAGAGAGATAGATTTCAGGTTTTGAGCGTCGATTCATCCGCTCTTGCATGGTATGAAGCGCATCGTCCTAGTGGTGTCGCGGCGTTGCCGCGTGTCGTACGGCGTGACCATCAACTTAACGGCTATGTGAATCCGCAACATGTTGTTGACCTATTTCCCGATCCCTTGCGCAGCAACATTGCGGTTCTCCCTCGCGGAGAAATAGAGGGCGGTTATCATCATGGGTCCTGGCAGGTAGTACTGCGGCCTAAAGTTCGGGGTACGGCGCATGATCTTGCGCACAAGACCGCATCCTATGGTGTGCGAAATATGCTGCGCATGCGGCAGAGCGGAGATTCTCTTGTCGCAGTTAATCCTTTTACCTTCCAGCTGTCTGGCGGGGCATCAATACCCGGATTTTTTCTTGAGCTTGAACCTCTTGCGTTATCTCAAAACCTCTATACCCGCGATATCCAAAACGCGCTTATTCCCCTGCCTGCCGCATCGCCGCTACATGTAACTTTCGCACTTCCGAAAAATATATTTTCGGATGATCGTGCCGAAATGTTGTTACAAAACATCCGCCTGATGCTCGTTGAAAAATACCCCAAGGAAGTTAATCGCACACTTCCCGATGGTAGTGATGCCACACTCACCATCGCCTCTGACAGATTTTTCCCCGTTATAGGCTCCGCAACTACAGGCACTGCAATTTTGCGAAGTACAGAAAGTGATGAAAGATTGCTTTCCTACGAGAGCTATGGCATTTTTAACGTATTTTCCACGGCAAGAAACGGATTTTCCACGTCAACTTTGGATGTAACCTCGCAAGATTTTTCGCTACGTAATGCCGATTGCCTATTGCCGACAGAAGATTTTCCCTTCATGCAAGGAAAGATCACAACGATTGCAGGCATCTTTCCCAAGTTATCCACATTGCTTGGACAAAGTTTTGAAAATATTACGCTTATTTTAGATAAAAATACGGTTAAGTTGTGCATAACGTAGCAAGCATACATTAAAGAATATTTCTTGTGCATAACTTGTGTAACAGGTGTAGCAAGCTCGCATCCGCAAATCTTTATAAATAGCCAATATCAGCAAAAATAGTTACGTATGTTGACGAAAATATTGAATAAATCCGTATTTCATGCTATGCTACTTACATGATCTTTCATAATCCTTGGAAAAGCTCCAAGGAAAAGCGTTCATAACAGGGTTTTGAATGCTTTTCCCTTCTCTACTCTTCGTTAAGGGTACGGAAGCCGACCCGGTACCCGCATAAAAAACAAAAATAAAAGTAAAAGGTTGCTTGTAAGAGTAAAAATATTTCTTACCGGTAACCATAAGAATGGTAGAGAAGTTGCTTTTCCAGTCGGCAAAAAGCTCTTTGAGTTCTTATTACTCAAAATCTTTGCTGCCGCATGGCAACGTGCGGTTACAAAGTGAGGTAAGAGCTCTGGGGCGCAATCGGCCTATTTATAAACAAAGGGGCGCAGATTGCGCCCCTTTGTTGTTTTTTGGGAAGGGTTGATTGCTTTTCTGTTTGTGTCTGCTATACTTAAAGAACAGAAATGAGACACAGGAAGTTGGAGGCAAGAGCGTTGCGTGCTCACCCACACCAGTGTTTTGCTTCTGACCATCAATGTTTTACTTCTCTTAATATTATGGATAAAACTTTTATTAACCATCAGAAAGAAAAGTTGCTTGCAAAGAAAGGCGAGATTGAACGTCTTTTGAGTTTGCGTTCGGTGCGCGATTCGCATGATACGGCGAATTTTGACCCGTTGTTTCCTGACTATGGCGACAAGGAAGAGGACAATGCCGAAGAGGTGGTGCAATTTGAAAAAAATATTGCCGTGGACGGGTATCTTGAAGAATCGCTCAAGGCGGTGAATGCCGCGCTTGTACGTATTACGGATGGGACGTATGGCATCTGCACGGTTACCGGAAAACCTATACCTCAACAACGTTTGGAAGCCATGCCCGAAGCGGCGACCATCGCCGGAGTATAACGTATGCGGCCGAGCATTTTTTACACAGCGCTCTTCGCAACGCTTTTTTTTATTGATCAGGCGGTAAAATATTTACTGACCAGCACCACGCCGCAAGACGCTTTACGCCAGGTGTTTCCTTTTTTTTCCCTGACCAGCACACTCAATCAAGGTGTAGCATTCGGTTTCGTGCTGGCGGTGCCTCTCTATGGAGTTTTAGTGAGTTGTGTTGTATTGGGATTTGTGTATCTGTGGCACTCCTATGCCATTCCCCTTGTGCGCGTAGGTGTCATAAGTATTACCGCGGGTGGCGTGAGTAATATGCTTGACCGTTTGCGCTTTGGCGGTATTCGCGATGTACTGTATATTCATGGCTTTACGGTTTTTAATTGTGCGGATATTTGGATTATCTACGGGGTTGGTGTGATTACGTATGTATTGTTCGCGCAGAGGATTTTTATAAAAAAAACCGCAGCGAAAGTGCCACTGCGGCAGTAAAGAACAAAGACGTATGCATGGCGCACGCGGCGGCGGGGCGGAGCGGCAGTTTCGCTCAAAGAAATTTCGCGCAAAGTTTAGAATATCCCAGTAAAATTCCTTGGCATTGTATTCGCCTTCTCCCAAAAACCGCACCCGAAGTATTGCGGGAGTGTTGCGCTCATCCCAGCCGCATTTGTGCGCCGAACACTCCTTGGCAAGAACTTTCTCAAGTTCTGCAAGCGACGCAACGACTACTCCCTGTTGTTCGAGCTGCAAAAGAAATTCCGCGCTTGTCGACGCGGAGGCAGAGATGGATAGTGTGGAAAATTCCAAGACTTTCATAAACCGCCTGAAGCCGGTATCTTTATGCGCTCAAGCGCATCGCGGGTATATACGTTTGACGGGTCCCAGAGCATCCACGAAGTGAGTCCCGCATCATAGACGGCGCGTATTTGTGCGCGGACTTCTTTTGCCGCATAAATTCCGCCGTAATTGAAATTTTGCAGCCATGGGCGGAGTTTTGTTGATGGAGCGGGTATCTTGGCAAGCCGTGCGGCCGCGGTACGCATGGAATAGTGTACCACCCCGTATGGATAGTGGTTGGGATTGTCATATCCGTGGAATGTTCGCGGATAGTGCGAGGGGTACACCATAGGAGCGATGTAATCAAAATACGGCTCGGCATATTCCAATATCTGTCCGATATTGAGATCATCGCTATTGGTGGTCGTCATGCCGAAAAGATCAACCGAGAGTGGCACTCTAAGATCGCGTACATGTTCCGCAAGATACGCGAAAAAGTCTCGCAGGACGGTTGCTTTGCCGTATGCAGGATCGGCGGCAATCTTTTTTCCACTGAAGGGGTAGTGCGTATCCTTTATGTTGCCGTCCGAATGGAAACGGACATAGTCAAAGTTAAGTTCATCAAAGCCGATTGCATACGATTCACGCGAGAGCGTCACTATATACTCCCAAAAATTGCTCGCGCCGACGTCAATGTACTGTATGTCTTTATAATCCTTCCACGGCGCAGCTCTGTCGCTCGCTTTTTTCACCGTGAGTTCCGGGTGCACTTTTGCGTAGTGCGTGTCCTGAAACACGGTGATGCGTCCTATGACATAGATGTCCTTTTGATGCAGGAATTCAATAAACTCCTTGAGATCGGATGCCACGCACCCCGATACGCTACGTTGCATGAGCGCGGGATTATCAGACCGGAATGTGATGGTTCCCGAATAGTCTTTTATATCAATCACCAGCGCATTGATTTCCGTATCATCGGCAAGCGCAACAATGCGATTGCGCAAACGCGGTGTTGCCGCGACACAGCTCGTCATGTAGAGCGCTTTTACCGAATTCGGTATGCCCATATGACCGACGGGTGAAGGATGGGTATGAGCACACTCATTACATTCCTGTGCCACAGCCGTTGCGGTCAGACCGATACATAAGATAACCAACCAGTGCATCTTCATAATTGTCCTCCACGATGATAGAATTGTTAAAGAACACCTCTCGTTTTCTGCTTTCTGCGGGGAACAGCGCAGTAGCATATCACAACGGCAGAGAAAAGCAATGCACGCTTCTCACTCATGCGCTATAACCTTCTTTCTCGCCGGCGGGTCATTTTTATGGAGAGTAAAACTTGCTTCCTTGCGGTTTACCCTGTAGGGTAGATGTGGACGAAGACTCGGAGATTTTGTTACCCTTATATCTCGCAAGTTGTTTGTATGCCCTCAACCAAACTCTATTCCGCAACCGCTTTCGGATTGGAAGCGTCGCTCATAGAAGTGGAGTGTGATATTGCCGAAGGACTCGGCAATTTTCTTATCGTCGGCTTACCCGATACGGCGGTGCAGGAATCGCGGGAGCGGGTGCGCGCTGCGATTAAGAACAGTGGATTTACGTTTCCCCGCACGCGTATTACGGTCAATCTTGCGCCGGCGGATATGAAAAAACAAGGTCCTGCGTATGATCTTCCCATTGCGCTATCCATTTTGGCGGCTTCAGGACAAGTAGATATACATAGGACTTTTTTTGATGCCCGAGGAAACGTTATGGCGTTGTGCATCGGTGAACTTTCCTTGGACGGGTCGGTGCGCCCGGTTGCTGGCGCGCTGCTCTTCGCATTACTTGCGAAGGATATGGGTTTAACAACACTCTTTGTTCCCGAAGATAATGCGCAGGAAGCCGCATTGGTACAAGGTCTTGTAGCACTGCCCGTTACGCATCTTTCCCAGCTTGTGAGCCATATTGATAACCGCTCGTTTATTTCCCCGGCCATACCTACTGATCCGGTTCTTGAAGCCAGCGGCAATGGAAATTTGTATGATTTTGCGTACATCCGGGGACAGGAACAGGCAAAGCGAGCGCTGGAAATTACCGCAGCAGGTGGACACAATATCCTACTTTCCGGAACGCCCGGTTCGGGTAAAACGCTGCTGGCGCGGAGCCTTCCGAGCATTCTGCCCTCGCTGCACATGGAAGAAGCCTTGGATGTTACGAAAATTGCAAGTGTGTCAGGAACGTTGCCACCCCGCACGGCGTTAGTGCGCAATCGACCTTTTCGCAATCCGCATCATACGGCCTCACTGGTTGCATTGGTTGGCGGCGGTAGCTGGCCAAAGCCCGGTGAAGTGAGTATGGCGCATCGCGGCGTGTTGTTTCTGGATGAGTTTCCCGAATTTGCGCGGGCGGCATTGGAGGGTTTGCGCCAACCGCTTGAGGATGGTATGGTAACGGTTTCCCGCGCATCGGGAACCCTTGCTTTTCCCGCAAAATTTATGCTGGTTGCCGCGCAAAACCCTTGCCCATGCGGGTATCTTACGGATCCGGATCGCGCGTGTGTCTGCCCGCCGCATGCGGTCAGCAACTACCATAAAAAACTTTCAGGGCCGCTGCTTGACCGGATTGATATCTTTATAGAAGTGCCGCGTGTACCCGTAAGCGAACTACTTGATGTGTATGAGGGAGAAACATCGGCTGCAATACGCCTGCGTGTTGAACGCGCGCGCAGTATACAGGCGGATCGCTTCAGGGAGTATGGCATACTGACCAATGCCGAAATGTCTTCAAAAGCTGTAGCGGACTACTGTCTACTGACGCCTTCCACAAAATCCATGCTTGAACATGCCATTGTGCACATGAAGCTTTCCGCACGCGCCTATTTTCGCACGCTCAAAGTTGCGCGAACTATCGCAGACCTTGCGGCAAGCGCGCGCGTGCTGGATGCGCATGTGCAAGAAGCCTTGCAGTATCGGCAGCGCGAGCAACCTATCTGGTAAGTACCTCCCCTATGCCCCTTGCCTTAAGCGTTATTATTCCAGCGTACAACGAGTCCAAAAGAATCGGCGATACACTGCGGGACGTGCACGCATATTTGGAGAAATCCTATTTGGACCGCTATGAGATAGTGGTGGTTGATGATGGGTCAACGGATGCGACATGTGCTGTTGTACGGCAGATGGCGACTATATATTCCACGGTCATGCTGGTAGCGTCTTTGCAGAACCGAGGAAAAGGTGCGGCGGTTGCACAAGGCATGCTTGCGGCACAGGGGGACGTGCGGCTTTTTATGGATGCGGACAATGCGACAACTATCCGCGAGCTTGAAAAACTCTCCCCTTTTCTTGCGCAAGGGTATGCGGTTATTGCTGGGTCAAGGGCACTACCTGAAAGTGTGCTCTTGCGCCACCAGCCTCGCCTGCGTGAATATATCGGTCGCATGGGCAATTGGGTTATTCAACGGCTCCTTGTAGGGGGTATTGAAGACACGCAATGTGGTTTTAAAATTTTTAGCCGAGAGGCTGCCGAAAAAATATTTAGCAACTTACGCACGCATAGATGGGCGTTTGATGTGGAAGCTCTCATGCGTGCCAATGCTTACGGATTTCGTATCAAAGAGGTTCCGGTTGTATGGCAAGATTCCGCACAAGACAGCAAGATGGCGCATATCAGGAGCTATCTCTCCATGGCACACGAGCTTGTGTGCCTGTTGCCGCTGCGCCTCCGGCTTGTAACACAACAACCACATCGTCGCTATGCAGCATGACGAACGCCAACCCGCAGTTCAACTTATTTACGATCTCTTGAAAATACCGCTCACTATCGGAGGGTCTGCGCTGTTTTTTTGGATTTTTGCGCGCCCGCAATTGGTAGCCTACGTATTTGGCCTGGGTTTCGGTATTATCGTATGCATGCTATTTTTTACTGCCACCGCATATCTGGAGCAGGGGTGGAAGCATCGGCGCATGTGGCAGGTGCACGAAGGTCTTGAGCAGCCGTATCAAAACTGCAAGAATGATGTTTCCGGCTATTTTTTTGCGATTGTGGTGCTCGTAACCCCGTTGTTTTTTGGCACAGAGGTTGTGCTGTCTGACTATCTGCAAGCAGGTTCCGCATTTGCGGTGTTCCTGCTCATACGTGCATCTTTTACCTCATCATTCATATGGCAGACTTATCGCGCGCAGGCACTTACAGCGCTCATGATACTCGCGGTACCTCTGCTCGCAGGTGAGACGCTCTCCTTGAGTGACTTGTGCCAGGCAGCCGCATCACTTCCGCCCCTATTTATGGTGCAACGTTGTTTTGTGCGCAAAGGTTTTACCGGTGTGCGTGCGACGCCGCGGATTATCGTAGCGTGTGCGAGAAATGAAATAGGCATTCTACTCGCTGCATCCACGGCGCTCCTGCCAATCTTTTTTAAAGAGCCGGAAGCGCTTTCCCTGCATCTCATCCAGGGCATGGTAGCGCTCGGCGCGTTTTATATCATAGCGTACGGGTATGCGTACGTTGCCTTTTGTCGAGGATTTGCAGGCATTGCTGTTGCCGCAGCAAGCATTTTCCTCACCCCCCTTTGTGTTTGGGTGGTTGCCATCACTCGTAACGTTACTCCAGGCGGCAGTGGTTGCCGTGGTGCTTATCGGCTTACAGCGTTGCCTATCGTACGGCGCGCCGAACGAAGAAACATAACCGCAATTCTCTGTCCGTAAGTTGTTGGTGATTAGCGTATGTAGTTGAGCGGATTGATGCGCTGACCGTTCAGCATTACTTCAAAGTGCAAATGACTTCCGGTGGAACGACCGGTTGAACCCATGATGCCAACGGTTTGCCCTTTGGCAACCGGCTCTCCTTTTTCTACCCAGAGCTTGCTTAGGTGCGCATAGCGCGTGATGATACCGTTGCCGTGCTCAATGAGCACCTGAATCCCGTAGCCGCTCGCATTCCATCCGGCGGCAATCACTGTACCACTCTCTGCCGCATATATGGGCGAGGTAAGATTGCCGTCAATATCCAGACCCCCATGTTGCCAGCCGTAATACTGGGTAATGACATGCCCGGAAGTAGGCCAAATCATACCAGAAATTGTGGCATTCGTCGCACTCTTGGGAATAAGTCGTTCCACGATGCGCTCAACTGTTGTCTTTTGCGGTGTAGGCGTGGGTACCGGAGTAAATGGTTTGCGTCCCCCTGGTAAGAAGAGTTTTTGTCCTATTTGCAGGTCATCGGCATCCGCCAGCCGGTTTGTTCGGATAATTTTTGCGCTGTCCCCATCATACTGCCGGGCAATCTTGTCCAGCGAATCTCCCGCTTTCACCGTATGCCGTATGCCGGTTTCGGGTAAAATGCGCAGTACATCACCGGGGCGTATGTAGTCATACGCACCCAAATTATTTTCCCACAGTATGGTATTCACCGAGATGCCAAAATTTTCCGCAAGTATTGAAATGGTATCGCCGATCTCTACAGTGTAATCAACAATGTCCGTGCGTTTCCCAGATGTAGTTTTTTCCATGCTGGGCATTTCTGATTTCAGCACAGCCGTATTATCCTGCGTGGTACCGATTAACTGGGCTTTTTCCAGCAAGTATTCTTCTGCAAACGCTTCTTGCGAAGTTAGCGGTACGGTTGCGGTAATTGCCGTTTCATTGCTGAAGTAGTTCACTACCCCCGTATCGGGCAGATACGCGCTCATTTCCTGGACTGTTTCCGTTTCCATTTCTTCCGGCTGTACTAGTTCTGCAAGCAAACTTTTTTTGCCGAAAGACTCAACATCTACCCGCGTTTCCTGTGCCTGCAGATTTGCGGCGATGACAAAACCGCCGAGCATGATAAAAATTATGTACAGAAGCGATCGCTTGCCTATGATCACGCCAATCGCTTCATCGCCAACAAAAAAACGTCTTAGCAGCATTTCACAAAAGCGCAGCGAACGGTAGAAAGGTACGCCAAGGTAGGCAAGAAAATTTTTGAGCACCGCGCGCAAGCCGTGTTGGTAGAAAAAAAGCGCTACGGCAACCGCCGAACGCTTGATGAAAATAAGCGATCGAAACATCGCTATAATGCTCTTCAGGAAAAATTGCGTAAGAGAATACCGAATAGCGCGGAGTGCGTATGCCGCAACAGCATGTAGTCCGCAAGAAAGCGGTAAAAACATGTAGTACGGCTTTGCATATTTACGCAACATACGATATCATGAAGCACAGAGTATGTCAATCTGTACCTATCCACGCACGCTTTATATGCATGACGCTTCCCCAAAAACGGAATTCTCCGCTTCGGACATTGCCAAGCGTATTTTGCGCACCGTCCTATGGTTTGACCTTTTTCAATATCCTGTTACCTCCTTTGAAATTTGGAAGTGGCTTGTCCCGGAAAACTCGGGGAACAACGTACACTATACGCTTTTTGAAATACGACGCGAACTTGTGGAAAATCCGCAACTTGTCGCGGTGCTTGTATGCGAACACGGCTGTTATCGCTTGCGTTCCGCAGACGTTCGCTCAAGCGGACGTTTTGACGCATGGGTTGTTGCAGAGAAGAAGTATCGGAAAGCAAAAAGATTCGTCCGTATTTTTTCGTTGCTGCCTTTTGTGCAAGGCATCGCTATCTGCAATTCGCTGGGGTATCGGAACGCGCGGGAAAATGATGACATTGATCTCTTTATACTCGCGTCCCCGGGACGATTGTGGCTCACGAGATTTTTTGTAACCGGCGTACTCGCGTTGCTGCGCCAGCGGCCTACATCACTCCATGCGAAAAATAAACTTTGTCCGAGTTTTTTTCTTAGCGGCATACACCTGGATTTGCACGCCTATGCGCTCGCGGATGATTTGTATTTGCGGTACTGGGTGACGCAGCTGACGCCGCTCATCAATCGGCAAAATATTTTTTCACGTTTTCAAAGTTACAATGCCTGGGCGGAGCCGCCTGTTCCAACTATCGGGGGCGGAGAAAGGTACCATCGGTCACAACGTTTTTTTTCACTGCTTGAGTATGTATGCAAACGCTGGCAGCTTGGACGTCTTCCGGAGAAACTTCGCTTGATGGCGAAAAATCCGCAGACGCACGTGGTCATAACGGACACAATCCTCAAATTTCACGACCAGGATCGCCGCGCCGCGTATCGTGATGCGTGGCATGCGCAGTGCAATGCACATGGTGTAGACTGACCCTATGGTAAAAAAAATGACCATCCTGTTGCGTATGACATACTTCGCCATAGTGCCTCTCCTTTTTTTCCTTCTCCCGCTGCAAACCCGCTGGATTATTGCTCCTATGTTCATAGGAGGATTTGAAGTGCCCTACGGAACGCTCTCGCTGGTCGCAACGGAAGTGGTGCTCTGGCTCGCCGTCCTATTGCTGTTCACCCAACACCATCCTTCCACCATAATCTTACGGAAGTTGCTGCGCGGGTGCAGCGGCATGGTAGTTGCCGCCGCACTCTTGTTTTTTGCCGCTCAAGGATTTTTTGCCGCTGCAAAGCCGCTTTGGATTGCGGCGCTGCTGCACCTTGTGGAAGGAGCTGCGCTCATTACGCTCACAGCTGCCTATCCGCGTAAGCTACTGCTCGTCTCTGCGTTTATCGTGAGCATGCTCGTCCAATCAGGATTTGCGGCGGCACAAACGCTGCAGCAAAGCATACCCGCATCAACGCTGTTGGGTATGGCTGCGCAGGATCCGCAAACGCTTGGGGTTGCGGTTATTGAAACGCAAACATCGCGCATCCTACGCGCTTACGGAGGCCTGCCACACCCGAATATTTTAGGAGGTTATTTGGCGATCGGCATCTTTATCGCACTACTTGCCTATCTGGAAGTACAGCGCCGTATCGCTATGGTGTGGCAACAAGCGTCCGACGACGCACCTGCAGAGTGCGGGATACGGGAAAGAAAACTGCTCGCGGCGGACATTTTTTTTATCTCAAGTTTTGTGCTGCTTGCTTTCGCACTTGCGCTGACTTTTTCGCGATCGGCTTGGTTGGGGCTTGACGCGGGAATCATCGGGGTGGCTATTGGTGCGGCGCGGATGCGCCAAGCATTTCCAAAAATCGCTTTTGCCAAGATGCTCATATGCGTGGGACTTGGTGCGCTGACTGCCATCGCGTTTTTCCCGGAAGCGTATGTAACGCGGCTTACACGCGGATCGCGCGCCGAAATCCGCTCGCTCGCCGAACGCACGGAGTTGACCGCTACGGCGTTGCACCGGGTTTCGCAGCATCCCGTGCGGGGTGTTGGCTTGGGCCAGGGTGTTGTTGCGTTTATTCCCGAAACGAATACACTTCCCGGATGGACCTACCAACCGCCACACAATGTGTTTTTGCTCATATTGCTGGAGTTAGGAATTATGGGAACGACGCTCCTGTGCCTGCTTGCCGCTGTCATACTTCGGTATGTCCGCGTACCTCCATTTGTATTACCCTACCTTGCGCTCATCGGCATGATCGGGCTCTTTGACCACTATCTGTGGAGCCTCTATCCCGGGGTACTTTTGGCATGCGCCGGTTTGGGCTTGACAATTGTTACAGGCTCGCTATACTATGAGAGCGATTAGCACTCTCACAGCATGAGTGCTAATCAAGTCATATTTTCTCACTATCGGTTTTTCGCATGAAAAGAGCATTTTCAGGCGTATAAAGCCACCTACAAGCACTATATGCACATTAGACCATTAGGTGATCGTGCGCTCATCAAACCGCTGGAAGCGGAGGAAGTTACCAAATCCGGCATCATTATCCCCGATACCGTGGACAAGGAAAAAAAAGCGGAAGGAAAAATTGTCGCGCTGGGCGACGGAGAAAAATTAAAAAAGCTTGCGCTGAAAGTTGGCGACAAGGTACTCTTCGGTTCCTATCGGGGAGAAGACATTAAGGTGGACGAGGTGGAGTATAAAATTCTTAATCATGATGACATTTTAGCGGTTATCGCAAAGTAACGCACCGGCGCAAATTATCATTTACATCGGTGTGTTTGTACAACTCTATGGCAAAACAAATTCTTTTTGATGAGCAGGCGCGCGCCAAGATGAAAAAAGGCGTGGATACGCTTGCCAACGCAGTTAAAGTTACCCTAGGACCGCGTGGGCGCAACGTTGTGCTGGATCGTGGCTTCGGTAGTCCGACCATCACCAAGGATGGCGTAACGGTTGCCAAGGATATTGATTTGGAAGACAAATTTGAAAATATCGGAGCGGACTTGGTAAAAGAAGTCGCGTCCAAAACCAATGATGTGGCGGGCGACGGCACAACCACGGCGACTATTTTAGCGCAAGCAATGATTGCCGAGGGCATAAAAAACGTAACGGCCGGAACGAATCCTCTGGCAATTAAGCGTGGCATTGAAAAGGGCGTGGAAGCAATTATTGAAAAGCTCAAAAAAAATTCCAAGAAGATTGAGACCACCGCGGAAAAAGCGCAAGTCGCCAGCATTTCCGCAAATGATGCGGAAATTGGAAAATACATTGCTGAAATTATGGAAGAGGTCGGAGACGAGGCGCCGATTAATGTGGAAGAATCACAGACGTTTGGCGTCAAGAAGAACGTGGTGGAAGGTATGGAGTTTGACAAGGGCTACATCAGCCACTATATGGTGACGAACTCCGATCGCATGGAGGCCGAACACGATGAATCGCCAATTTTGATTACGGACAAAAAGATCTCCAGCATCCAGGAAATTCTGCCGGTCTTGGAAAAACTCGCGCAGACCGGAAAGAAGGACCTGGTCATCATCGCGGAAGACTTGGAGGGCGAAGCACTGGCGACACTCGTTGTCAATAAACTGCGTGGCACATTGAATGTATTGGCGGTCAAAGCACCGGGATTTGGCGATCGGCGCAAGGAGATGTTGCAGGACATTGCGATATTGACCGGAGGAAAAGTGATTTCCGAAGAAGTCGGCTTGAAACTGGAAAACACCGAGCTGACGATGTTGGGAAGCGCACGCAAGGTGGTTGCCACCAAGGAGTACACCCGTATTATTGAGGGCAAAGGCAATGAGAGCGACATCAAAGCGCGCATTGAGCAGATTAAAAAATCGATAGAGCAGTCAGACTCCGATTTTGACAAGGAAAAATTGCAGGAACGTCTGGGCAAGCTCTCATCAGGCGTTGGCGTATTGGAAGTTGGCGCCGCAAGCGAAGTGGAAATGAAGGAGAAGAAGCACCGCATTGAAGATGCGCTATCAGCAACGCGCGCCGCGATTGAAGAAGGTGTTGTTGTTGGCGGTGGCGTTGCGCTTCTGCGGACATTGCCCGCGCTCAACGAAGTCAAAGTGGACGGCGAAGAAAAAGTCGGTCTTGCCATTTTACGTCGCGCAATTGAAGAGCCGCTTCGTCAGATAGCAGAGAACGCGGGAAAAGACGGTGCCGTGGTCGTTGAAGAAGTAAAAAAGAGCAAGGGCAATTACGGCTATAACGCGGCAACGGACACGTACGAAGATTTGGTTGAGTCCGGCATCATTGATCCGGCGAAGGTGACGCGTACGGCACTGGAGAACGCCGCATCCATTGCCGCAATGTTCCTGACAACCGCAGTCGTAGTCACTGACATTCCGGAGAAGAAGGATGCGCATGAGCCTGACATGTCCGGCATGGGCGGCGGCATGGGTATGGGCGGTATGATGTAAAAATTGTAGAAACAAAAAAACAACCCCAATCAGGGGTTGTTTTTTTGTAGACATGTGCTAGGTTGGTACGTTGAGCACATACTGTGTCCAATCTTAATATTTTAACGCATAATGCACAGGAGATTTATTTTTTTTGAATCCCAACTCTTAAAACTATTAGGCTGACGGACAAAACACTTGACACCCCTTACAAGAAGCGTTATACTGCGTGAGCTGGTTACAAAACGCCAATTCCATGTGGAAAAGACGTGGAAAACCTGCTGATCATAAATACAGAGCTTCAAACCCTACGGGGGATACGCTATGCGAACCACTACTTTATCTTCTCCTAAGTCAGGCGGTTAAATCCCCTCGTGTTTTTTGGACGCGAACCGCTTGCAAGCGGTTTTTTTGACGCTCGTTTTCATGGATTTCAGCATGTAGCTCACAAGCAATGCTTGTTGGCTGCTCCACTGAAAATTCAGAAACCGGAAATACTGATTGTACGTTGACAACTACATACAACAAGAATCAACACATTGAAAACTATCTAAATAAGAGTTTTCAAATCTAGTCAGAGAGATGCAAATCTCTCAGTCGAGCAAGTACGACATACAATTGCAATACGTATGTCAGGATAATCAAAAGAGTATACGGTGGATGCCTCGACACGAAAAGCCGACGAAGGACGTAGCAACCTGCGATAAGCCTCGGGGAGGTGGTAAGCAACCTGTGATCCGTGGATTTCCGAATGGGGCAACCCATCTTGAGTCATGTCAAGATATCATCGCCTGAATACATAGGGCGGTGAAGGGCACCCGCTGAAGTGAAACATCTCAGTAAGCGGAGGAAAAAAGAACAATAATGGGCGATAGGCGTTTGTTCTCATTTTGGGAACAAGTGCCTATTGTCTTGTGATTCCCCGAGTAGCGGCGAGCGAAAGGGGACAAGCCTAAACCGTAGCAGTGGTTGGTTTTGCCGGATGGAGAGCTTTTAGCTAGCCTGAAACGCGAGACCGTTGCAAGGTACAAGCCGTTGCTGCTGCGGGGTTGTGAAATGATGACGTTCGGGCGCTTGTACGCTCGAGGTAAAGTTAATACTTCCTTAGTAGAAAGGGTTGGAATGCCCTGCCAGAGAAGGTGAAAGCCCTGTACGCGAAAAGGGTAAGCGCTTTACGGTTATTGTCTTCAAGTACCACGGGACTCGAGAAACCCTGTGGGAATCCGGCGTGACTATGCGCCAAGGCTAAATACTTTTCGTGATCGATAGTGAACTAGTACCGTGAGGGAAAGGTGAAAAGCAGGCCGGTGAGGCCGATGAAATAGTATCTGAAACCGTATACTTACAAGGAGTGGGAGTCCCAATTTATTGGGATGACCGCGTGCCTATTGAAGAATGAGCCAACGAGTTTGTGCATGCTGCATGTTTAAGCTCTACGGAGCGAAGGCGCAGGGAAACCGAGTCTTAACCGGCGTATGTCCCGATTTATCGGGCATGAGCAGTATGCACAAGACCCGAAACCGGGTGATCTAACCATGGTCAGGATGAACCCTGATGATAAGTCAGGGGAAGGTCCGAACCCACGCGCCGTGCGACACGCGGGGATGAACTGTGGTTAGGGGAGAAATTCCAATCGAACTCGGTAATAGCTGGTTCTCCTCGAAATAGCTTTAGGGCTAGCCTTGAATTATATGCATCCTGGTGGTAGAGCACTGGATGGGAAGTGGGGGGTAACCTACCCTTTCCAATCAAACTCCGAATGCCGGGAATGTAGATTCGGGAGTCAGACAGTGGGGGCAAAGCTCCACGCGTCAAAAGGGAAACAGCCCAGACCCTCGTCTAAGGTCCCAAAATTGTCATTAAGTGTAAAAGGTGGTGTTGTGACTCAAACAACCAGGAGGTTGGCTTAGAAGCAGCCATCCTTTAAAGAAAGCGTAATAGCTCACTGGTCAAGTTGTTTCGCGCCGAAAATGTACCGGGGCTCAAATGACGTACCGAAGACAGGGATTTTTCGATTTATCGGAAAATGGTAGAGGAGCATTCCAAGTGCGGCGAAGTCGTATCGTAAGGTACGGTGGAGCGCTTGGAAGAGAGAATGTTGGCATGAGTAGTATAAAGGCGGGTAAGAACCCCGCCCACCGTAAGCCTAAGGTTTCCATGGGCAACGCAAATCGGCCCAGGGTTAGTCGGTCCTAAGGTCAACCCGAAAGGGGTAGCCGATGGATGAGCAGGTTAATATTCCTGCACTTGTATGTGTTTTCGATGGGGTGACGGAGTGCAAAGGTCATAGCGTTTTTTGGCTATAGGCGTTGCTGGCGAAGTAAGTGTGTGTCCCAGGCAAATCCGGGACACGTGAAGCGCTGAACGTTGGCAGAAGGGAAAGCTCTCGGGCAGACCCGATTGTGGTGAATGCACTCCCCAGAAAACCCTCTAGAGCTAAGCACATGCAATCCGTACCGCAAACCGACACAGGTAGGCGAGTTGAGTATACGACGGTGCACGAGATAACCCTCGTTTAGGAACTCGGCAAAATAGCGGCCGTAACTTCGGGATAAGGCCTGCCCCGAGCAATCGGGGCCGCAGCGAAAGATGTCAAGCGACTGTTTATCAAAAACACAGGTCTCTGCAAACTCGTAAGAGTATGTATAGGGGCTGATGCCTGGCCAGTGTCCGAACGTTAAGGGGAGAGGTGAAACCCTTCGGGGCGTAGCTTTGATCCGAAGCGCGGATGAACGCCGGCCGTAACTATAACGGTCCTAAGGTAGCGAAATTCCTTGTCGGGTAAGTTCCGACCTGCACGAATGGCATAACGACTTGACAACTGTCTCAACGAGGGACTCGACGAAATTGCAATGTGCGTGAAGATGCGCACTACCCGCGGCTAGACGAAAAGACCCCGTGAAGCTTTACTACAACTTGATATTGGATTAGGGTTCTGCATGTTCAGGATAGGTGGGAGACTTCGGTCAACCTTGAGATACCACCCTTGCAGTGTCTTAATTCTAACTTACCGCCGTAGCAGTGGCGGGAGGACAGTATCTGGTGGGTAGTTTAACTGGGGCGGTTGCCTCCTAAAATGTAACGGAGGCGTTTACAAAGGTTGGCTAGGGTCCAATGGAAACGGACTTGATAGTGCAAAGGCATAAGCCAGCTTTACTGCAAGACCTGCAAGTCGAGCAGTTGCGAAAGCAGAACTTAGTGATCCGACCGTACGACGTAGGACGGCGGATGCTCAACGGATAAAAGCTACTCCGGGGATAACAGGCTGATCCCGCCCAAGAGTCCATATCGACGGCGGGGTTTGGCACCTCGATGTCGGCTCATCGCATCCTGGGGGTGGAGAAGCTCCCAAGGGTTTGGCTGTTCGCCAATTAAAGCGGTACGCGAGCTGGGTTCAGAACGTCGTGAGACAGTTCGGTCTCCTATCTGCCGTGGGCGTTGAAACTTGAGAGGACTCTTCCCTAGTACGAGAGGACCGGGAAGAACGAACCTCTGGTGTGCCGGTTGTCCTGCCAAGGGCATAGCCGGGTAGCTACGTTCGGCACGGATAAACGCTGAAAGCATCTAAGCGTGAAGCCGTCCTCAAGATTAGGTTTCGTTATGAGACACCTGGGAGACTACCAGGTTGATAGGCGCTATGTGTAAGGCCCGCAAGGGCTTCAGCAGAGGCGTACTAAGCAGTCCAGATTATCCTGACATAGGTGTTGCGATTCAACAATAGTGAAGGTGACAGAGTTCCGGTGGTTCTTGCGATGGGGAAATACCCGATCCCATTCCGAACTCGGTCGTCAAGCCCATCAGCGCCGATGATACTCTTTATGGGGAAAGTAGGTCGCCGCCGGTGCTCTGTCACCTTCACAAGAACTGTAGATTCAAAAACCCGCCGCAAGGCGGGTTTTATCATTATCAAAATCAAAGGATCTCTCCTTTCTTAGTCATACGGCGTTGACTCGCCTTACTTCATAGAGGAGATGGAGTATGCTCTTTCATGCCATGTGTTTTACCGCATTTAGATTCACCAAGGAGAAAAGCAGTATTTGCGCATTTGTTGAAGAGTACATGGTATACATGCAAGTACTTTGTGGAGGAGAAGATCATCCCACATATCAAGAAATGGCACACACGATTCTTCAGCACTATCTTTCCGAAAATCGATCGGACTGGGCATTCTCTCACGATGTAGTTACCTGTAAACATGCATACTTTCTTGACGTCAACAATGTTAGAGACGGAGAAGTCCAAGGTCCGTACCTGCTTACGGACAAAATCCCAATTCCCATAAGATCGCCAGCAAAATTACATGTATTGCCATTTTCCCAACCAAAAACCCCGCCTGCGGTTGCATGGCGGGGATTTTTTATACGTAGAGAAAGATTATTTCTTTCTCTTGCGCGCTACTTTTTTGCGCTTTGGCACTGCTTTGCGCGCCACCTTTTTCTTGGTGGTTTTCTTAGCCGGTTTGCGCTTTGCCGGTTTGCGCGCTACTTTCTTCTTTGCAGGTTTCTTTTTTGCTGGCATGGGGAATCACCTCCTTTCAAAAACTTTCGCAAAAATTTTTTTATTCGCATGGGGAAAATATTTTTACGAAAGAAGATATTTTATATTGCTCAACATGAAACAAGAAAACAAAACATTCGTTGTGTATAAGTGTACAATGATTAAAAATATTGTGCAAGTTTTTTTACCGCAACCTGTTGAAAACTTTTTTGAAAAATATTGTGAACACTCCCCGCTCTTACAGGCGGGGAGTGTTCACAAAGAAAATTAGCGAAGTGTATTACCTCGCGGTAATTCTTTTGGCAGAATTCAAAACCCCTTGGAATTTCTTGGCGGAAACCAATGCCGAGGGGCGAAGCCCCGAGGCAATCCTTTTCCAAAACTGTGAAAGTTTGATCTTGGTGGGATATTCTAAACTTTGCTCGAACCTTTTTTCAAAACAAATGATGCGGCACGCCCCGAGCGCGTGGTGGTTTGAAACTAAATCGTACGCCCGTATCGTTCCGCCACCGCCTCGCAAAGCCTCGGCGGACACCAAAAAAAAATGTTACTTGCTTTTCGGATTTGCACGCGACCAATTTTTTCTGAAAATGGAAAGGATATTTTTCTTTTTGGGATTCTGCCCTAAAAGTTTCTGGGCAGGTGGCGTAACAATTTGGATGTCACAAATGGAAAAGGATGGGTTTGGGGAGGAATTTTCCATTTGCTCTTCTTTTTGTTTTTGTGAGAATTCGGGGGGAGGTTATCCACATAGACATGTACTTGACTATTGTTATGCGTGGGAGTAATATTTAAGCATTAACGCAAATACTTAAACATGTTAGAACCATCACAAATATCAAAAATTAAAGAAACACTAAAGGAACAGAGCACTTCTTTGGTTGATGTGTTTAGTTTGCTTGGGGATAAAAATCGGTTCCTTATTATAAAACTCCTTATAGAACAAGGGGAGATGTGTGTTACCGATCTTGCTAATGTCCTGGATATTTCAGTATCGGCAGTATCACAGCACCTGCGGATACTTGAGATGTCGAGGATGGTCGAAGGCGAGAAAATGGGGCAGATGATGTGCTACAAGCCAAAGATAGACGACCCAAGAATTAAGAAGATTATCAATTTAATGTAAAAGTAATATGAAAAACAAGGCATCACTTAATATTAAAGTAATTACTGGCAGCACTCGCGAGGGCCGTTTTAGTGACAAGGCAACCGCATGGATTGCCGAGGAAATCAAAAAACAGAAAGAAGCTGTAGTTGAGGTGCTTGATTTGCGCGACTACGATATGCCATTTTTCAACGAGCCGATGAGTCCGTCATTCAAACAAGAACCCTACAAAAATGAAGCGGTTGCGCATTTTACAAAGAAAATAGAGGAGGCCGACGGTTTTGTCATGGTTACGCCCGAATACAATCATGGAACATCCGGCGTACTTAAAAATGCGCTCGATTGGGTTTATAGGGAGTGGAACAACAAACCGGTTGCTTTTGTAAGCTACGGCAGCGTCGGCGGCGCGCGCTATTGAGCAATTGCGCCTCAACGCTATTGAGCTTCAAATGGCGCCGATTAGAAACGCCGTGCATATTCCGGGTGAACAGTATTTCCCGGTGTTGTTCGGCAAGATAGAGGCCAAAGAACTTTTTGCTTTGCAGTCGGACAAAGCGGAAGCCATGATTACCCAACTTTTGTGGTGGACACGAGCATTGAAAAAAGCTCGTGAGTAAAAGAATTATCAATTTAATGTAATTAAAAAATAACTTAAAAACACTATGAAAAATGTAACCATATATTCAACACCAACTTGCCATTTCTGTCACGCAGCTAAAGAATTCTTCAAGGAAAATGGTATCGTCTTCACGGACTATAACGTTTCGGAAGATTCTGCGAGACGCGATGAGATGATTCAAAAAAGTGGACAGATGGGCGTGCCAGTCATTTTTGTTGATAATGAAATGGTAACAGGGTTTGACGAACCAAAACTTCGAAAGCTTTTGGAGATTAAATAAAACTATGCCCGGACTCGCCATCTCATCATTTTTTGCCGGAATCCTCACTTTCTTAGCGCCATGTACTTTACCATTAGTGCCAGGGTATCTTGCATTTATTAGTGGGGCGGGTACTGATGAGCGTGAGCGGAGCAGAGGCAAAATATTTTGGAATGGTGTTGCATTCATTATTGGGTTTAGCCTCGTATTCATTTTACTTGGCACCATTGCTGGGCTTATTGGTCAGGCATTCGCTCCATACCAAGTATGGCTTTCACGTATTGCAGGGATCTCAATCATTATTTTCGGATTGTTTATGGTTGGAGTTTTGAAAATTCCCCTCCTTAATAAGGAGCAACACTTCCGAGTGCCAAGTATTTTCAAGCGAGGAAATCTGTTTGGATCATTTTTGTTTGGGAGTGCCTTTTCTCTCGGATGGACTCCTTGAGTTGGTCCAATATTAGGATCCATTCTCCTCCTTGCAAGCACTTCTACCACCGCCCTGTCTAGTGCATTTCTTTTGGGGACTTTTTCGCTCGGTCTTGCTGTGCCGCTTCTCCTCATCGCTTTTAGTATCAGTAAAGCGGAGGCATATCTAGGAAAAATATCAAAGTATCTCAATATTGTTTCTATGGTCGGGGGAGCATTCCTGATTATTCTTGGAACGTTTGTGCTTGCCGACAAAATGCCGGTGTTCTTAGCATGGAGTTATCGCTTACTCAAATTCCTCCATTACGACCGTTTAATAGAGTATTTATAAAAGTAATTAAATAAAAATATGAAAAACAATTCTTATGAAAAAGGCTCATCAAATATTATTGTCGCTCTTGCCGTTGTCCTTGTTTTTATCGGCATTGCTGTTTATGCGACACAAGGAGGAAATAGCGCAAAAAATAGTAATGCCAATACTAAATCATCTGCCCCCACAAGTGGAGAATCTGCTAAACAAGTTGCTCCAGATTTTTCGCTCGACAAACTCGGCGGTGGAACCATTACGCTGGCCGAATATAGAGGACGAAAGCCAGTTGTGCTCGACTTCTGGACAACCTGGTGTCCAAACTGCAAGCGAGATATGCCACATCTAAATGCTTTTTATGAAAAGTACAAGGATAAGGTTGAGGTTATCGGTATTGATCTGCAAGAAAATCCTTCTTTAGTGCAAAAGACTATTTCCGACTGGGGTATTACTTTCCCGATTGCTCTTGATACGAATGGTCAGGCATCACAAGCATACGGAGTTAGATATACGAATTTCCATGTACTGATTGATATAGATGGCACTGTTGTTAGGGCCGTACCCGGAGATATTAGCGAGTCGGATATTACATCACTATTCAATCAAAACTAAATGTATGACAAAAACAATAAGTCAAAAGCATCAAATAGTCTACACCTGCAGTGAGTGCAAGATGAAATATCACGATGAGGCATCCGTCAAAAAATGCGAAGCATGGTGCAAGAAAAATAAAAGTTGCAACCTGGATATCATCAAGTACGCAATCAAAGAAGACGGGCATCAAAATCTATGAAATCAAAAGAAATTCTAAAATTAGTTGGAATACCGGTTGTTGTTGCGTCATTGTGTTGTCTTACGCCGATCATCATCGTTCTGTTTGGACTTGGATCGGTTGCACTCGCAGGATCGTTGGCAGATTCTTTGTATGGAGATTATAAATGGGTATTTCGTTTAGTTGGGTTAGCACTTCTGGGGCTATCAGTACTTTCATATATTCGCCGACAAAAAGGGATATGTACTCTTGATGAGGCAAAAAAACGCCGAAACGAAATTTTCAACATTATTGCCGTTGCGCTTACCGTCGGAGTTGTTGGATATTTTGTGTGGCTTTATGTCATCGTGGAATATGCCGGAAAGTTACTGCGTATCTGGGTCTAAATATATGAGCGGAAACATAAATCAAATTAAAATTATTCTCGCAGTCCTTATCCTTGTTGGTATCGGTACTTTTTGGTATTTCGTAAATAACAACACCGGCAAAAGTTCTAGAATAGATACTGCGTCAGATACTCCAATTCAAAATATAAAAAATGATAGCGTGGCAAAAGAATTTAATTTTGAAAACAAAGGACTTAAAACAAACACAGCCAAATTATCAATTCCTCTAGAAAATATCCTTGATGGTGGTCCCGGTAAGGATAGCATTCCAGCACTCACTAACCCGAAATTTGTCAGTATCAAGGAAGCCAGCAAAGATATAAAAGGTGATATTGATGGAATTGCCGTCTCTTCTGGGAAGGCAGTCAAATTTTATCCCTATAGCATAATGGTCTGGCACGAAATCGTGAATGACGTTGTGGGCGATAAATCGCTTACAATCACTTTCTGCCCTCTCTGCGGATCAGCAATAGTTTTTGATGCCGAAATAAACGGGAAAGCCGAACTGTTTGGAGTGTCAGGAAAATTATACGAATCAAATCTGTTGATGTACGACAAAAGTACGGAGTCTTTATGGTCGCAATCTATCGGCACTGCTGTTGTTGGAGACAGAACAGGGGAGAAACTCTCCGTTTATCCATCGCAGGTTGTCTCTTTCAAGATACTCAAAGAAAAATGGCCTAATGCCGAAGTTTTGAGTACTGATACTGGATATAATAGAAATTATGCTTTCTATCCGTACGGAGATTACGATAACAATGACAGTCTTTACTTTCCAATTTCTATAAAAGACAGTCGCTTTACGCCAAAGGAAATAATGTTTGTGGTTAATATATATAATAAATCAGTAGCTTTCCCAGTAAAACAATTAAGCGGTTCTCTTGCCTCAGTCGATGTTGGCGGAAATAAAGTTATCGGAGCAATAATTGACGGGGAAATTATTGTGAAAGACGCGACTGGCAACATATTGCCTGGGTATCACGAAATGTGGTTCTCGTGGGCAACGCACCATCAAGAGGACGGTGTCGTTTGGAAAAAAATAGATTAGTTAATTTATATGAAAACAGAAAAACAAATTATTTTTTTATCTCTCATCGCGTTTATTTTGCATGTCGTTTGGGAGAATACGCAAGCCCCATTGTTTCAAGGGTATGTGTCATTTGCTTCACACTTTCCAATGTGTCTAGTCGGTACTGTGGGTGATGTTGCTATCACGTTATTTGCTTATTTTATTGTTGCTTTATTGAAAAATGATATTAATTGGATTTCTGCACTAAACAAAAAGGATTTTGTCATTCTTGCTGTCGTCGGGTTCTTTATAGCCGTAGGGATTGAATGGCGCGCTTTGTTGTTCGGACGATGGGCTTATGCAGATGCGATGCCGGTTATTCCGTATCTAAAAGTTGGACTTACTCCAATTCTCCAAATGACCTTCTTATTACCTCTTTCGATGTACCTGACTAAAAAAATAGTTACCTATAAAAACTATGCTAAAAAATAAAGGCAAATTAATATTTGTATATAACGCTGATTCTTCAGTGTTTTCTCAGGTATCTGATGCTGTAAAGAAAATTGTAACCCCGAGTAAGTATGAATGTAATTTATGCATGGTAACTTACGGAGCAATTTCGATGAAAGATGAATGGAAAGAGTTTCTCGACGCCTTGCTTTTTGAGAAAGAATTCTTGCACAGAGATGAATTTCAAAAGCAGTATCCCGAATTAAAGAGTACAAAATTGCCGGCGATCTTTATCTCCCAAAATAATACCCTTAGTGTACTGGTTTCAGCCGATGAAATAAATATACAAAAGAATATTGATGGACTAAAGAATATTATAAATGGTAAAATTAAATCAATATGAATAAAATTATATGGATACTAACTACGACATCATAATAATCGGTTCTGGAGCGGCTGGACTTTCCGCGGCTATTTATGCTGGCAGGTATCGCACAAAGGTTCTTGTTGTTGCCAAAGAA
>Ga0210028_1000086_pt1 | contig 75410 bp, 68 predicted proteins | sample CryGeymeta201513_FD_185468 | JGI IMG/M metagenome (GOLD analysis project Ga0210028, IMG submission 185468) | Groundwater microbial communities from Crystal Geyser aquifers in Utah, USA - Crystal Geyser metaG 2015-13 (SPAdes) (version 2) | ecosystem: Environmental > Aquatic > Deep subsurface >...
AAATAGTCAAATAGTTCGGAGGTTATATGCGTTTAGTGCTTTTGGTTTTCCTGGTTTCTTCATTTGTGATTTGTCAAGATCAGAATGAAAAGTTTGTTACTGCTCCGTTTGAGAAAGGAATGCCCAGGGAAATCTTTTTCAAATGGGAGAACGCTTCTTATTCGGAAATAGATATAGGGGAGTTTTACAAAGCATTATATGTTGTTTCACGCGACTCTTTTAACAGCGCGAAAAACTGTTCACTGTTTTTTATAACCCAAAACGGCTTTTCTTATAATGATATTTCCTTTGTACTGAAAGAAAAAAAGATATACGAAACCAGTATATCATTAACCACTCAAGAAGAAGATACACTATCTCCACTAAAGTTAATTCTAAATCTTGATGAGAAAAGTTTAAAGTACCGGTGGGATAATAAAGACATGGCTAACTACGAACACCCAACCATCGTTGGGGAATACAAATTAAAAGTTGGAAATGTTTTTCCGCAAGTAGAAGTTGAAACCGCAAAAGGCACCTGGTCAAACAAAGAGAAAAATAAAATTATTGTAATTAATTGGTGGGCAACTTCTTGTTTGCCCTGCATTGAAGAAATACCGGGACTCAGTCAACTTGTTGAGAAGTATCCCAAAGATAAAGTTGAGTTCGTCGCGATTGCCTGGGATAAAAAAAACCATGCAAAATTTATAAGCAAACATAAGTTTAGCTACTTACAAGGGTTTGGTGATAAGAAATTAACCAAACTGTTTGGCGAAGCTTTCCCAAGAAATATTATTCTTAACAAAAAAGGAATAATCTTATATAATCAAACTGGTGGTTTGAAAGATACTTATCTAGAGTTAGAAAAAATCATAGAGGGGAATTTATGATTGCCAAAATTCTAACAATTTTATTTTTTGCAGCATTGTGGATAAATGTAGAAGCCCAAACTCCAAAACTTGAGGTAACTATTATTAATGAGGAATTTCTCCCTATCAGCAAAAATGATTTTTTAATTCTCGCTCAAGAAATATTTCAATATGAATGTAAAAGGATGAATTTCAGAAAGGATATTCATCTCACGGTTGAAATTAAAGATTTAGCAAAAGATATAAGGGGTTTTATTCTCCCGCACTCCACTTCCGATTCAATTTTTTTATCAAAAGATAGCATAAAAGCTAAAGACCACTTACCCGGAATATTCGCTCACGAGTTGGGACATTTAATCTATTTTAAATTACTAGATTCTTTTTTTTGCAATGGCAATACGTATTGGGGAGAAGGTTTTGCAAGTTGGGCTGCGGGGAAATATTATCTTCAATGGCAAGGTTATCAGAATTATGATTCAGCACTCAAAGAAATAGTTTCTTCAAATAGATTTTACGATATAAAAAATATCTATGATGAGATGATCAGACCGGCTAAACAAAGAGATGTTATTTATGTTGAGTGGGCATCTTTCATTGATTTTTTAATTGAAAAATATGGCTTTGAAAAGATTAGTTCAATAAATAATTCTTTTGCTCAAGTTACAAAAGCTCTTTCTTTAAAAGACTCCGTTTTAATGGAAGTGACGAATTTTGATAACATAGATGAAGATATTAAAAGGCTTGGGTTAAAATATGATGACATTGCGTTAAAAGTTATGTCCAGTGACGAAGTTCTTTTAGTGCTGATAAACCGAGATGAAAAAACACACCGGATAGAACCGGTTATCTTATTAGAGGAGGCTTATATAAAAATATATAATACCAGCTTTGATGAGCTTAAGAAACAATGGAAATTGAGGAACAAAATAATCAACTAGCGCGGAGAGGTTCAAAATGAAAAACAGCATTTATCTGATCGTAATTATTTTCTTGGTTTTAGCCGGATGTCAAAAGAAGCCAAGGCAGTATCCAAATGTTACCTTTGCACAAGTTTTTCATGAGTTAAAATGGAACGACAATTTTGCCAACGTGAAAAATATCTTGGAAACAAAATACGGTCTTGAATTCACCGATGAACTTGCAAAAGGAAAAAACAAAGATAATTTTAAGGTTTTCCAGTTTGAAGGAGGTAAGTTTAGCGGATACAAATGTAGTGAATGGCGGGTGACTTTTATGAACGATTCTTTATGGGACGTTTTAATTTTTATTCCCTCTGAATCCAGAAAGAAATGTGCTCAATCCGTGCTTGACATCAGAGATACGATAAACAACCTTCCATACGAAAAATTCCCAAGAATTAATTATCAGTGGATTTTACATGATAAAGGAAAGGCAATTGGACGCATTCAAATGACAAATAGCTTTGGTAGAGGAGTAATGCTTTTTATCTCAACCAATAAATTCATTAACAAGTATTCTTATAGGTAAGAACAAATCAGGTAACTCTAATGAATTGGTCTTCGCTTCCGCAGATGGATTGAGAATGTCTTCAAATAAAAACGCTCCTCATAAAAAGGAGCGTTTTTGTTAAACATCTCTCTCTTAGTTCGGTCTTGTTACAAATGAAAACGAATAAGGCAGCTTCATTTTATTCCCATACATATCCGTGACCGTTGAAGCAATGGTAACGGTATATTTTGTATTTGCTTGAAGCGCCGAACCGGGCGTAAATATAATTTGATTCATCTGCTCATACGGGTAGTAGCCTCCATACGAAATGGTTCCGCTCGCCTGGGGTGAAATTGATATTGCGGTTTTTGCCGAAGAGAGAGTTACATAATTATTAAAATTGATGCGAAATGGTTCTGTCGGGGTAACAAACAATTGCCCATTATTTGGGGACGTGTTCTCAATATTAAGCGCCGAGGTTCTGAAAGAGAACGTGAACGTGAGCCCAATCTCAATTCCATCTTTGTCTTTTGCGGATTTATCAATTGTAACCGTAATTGTCGTATCGGATAAAAACGGTCCGCCTGTGTAAATACGCAGGACATTTTCTTCTGGCCAGAGAAAGATTGTATTCATTTGCGGGGAGACTTGAGTTGACCCCTCGACTGATGATTTATTCATTCTTCTTGGGAAAGTTACCGTGATACCGCTATAATTATAATTTAATGGGGAAACATCTACATCTCCATGAACCGGGTTGGTCAAAATTCCATTTTGGGTAGAGTAAGATTGTACGGTTTTAAATTTGAAGTTAAGGGGGAATCGCAAAAAATTGCCGGCAGTATCCTTTGCGGTAGTGCCAATAGTTACAGTGTACGCCGTATCCGGGTAAGAATCTTTTCTCGCAAATGAATATGTCATTGAAGTAACTTTGCTGAAAGTCGTAATAGTTGCGCCATTATCAAAACCGGTTTTTGCGTCCGCAAAAAAACCATACATAGGGGCTTGCGTGTAGCTTCCCCAATAGAAAATTCCTTCAACAGCCGGTTCAACCGAGAAAGCCTTTTCTACACTTTCTCTATCCATCGGATGCGTGAAAAGAATGGAAACCGAAATTCTACCATATCTCCAATCATATACTATCTCACCGTTATTTTCAGGGTAGAAAGATTCAACTAAATCGGGAACGGATGAAAGATCAATTTCACCAAAATAAACTATGCTTCCGCCATCTAACATAACGTTTGCTTTTGAATAAATTCTGTAATTATCTGCGCGGATAGTAACATCATAATTTCCTTTGCGAAGATCCCGGAAAGTGAATGATCCGTCAATGGGGTTTATTTCAACCGAATCAATAGGCATAACTTGACTTACGATAACTGTTGCTTTGCTGTTTTTCTGAATAACTTTACCAACAAGGTCAGCATGAAGAAGATCGTTTGTATATTCTTTTGGGAGTTGCTCCTGAACAATTGTTTCTTTACAACCAAAGAAAAAGAGAGCAAGGAAGGCAAGAAGATGTATTGTTGTTTTCATAATAAATCCTCGTTGAATTGTGAGTATAAACTTTTACAAAATTTGTATAAAAGGTAGCTATTTAAATAATAGCTGTCAAGCTAAAAATAAAGTTCATGGTTGAAGTTATTTTCCCGTTTCCAGAAAAGGGAAACGATTCTCAATCGTTGTTTACGGTGAAAAATTAAAACTGTTTCCCGTGCTTTTTCATTATGCTTTCCCACGTTGCAACATCAAGCTGTTCCGATTCCTCAATTAACATTATGGGAATGTCGTTTTCGATACGGTAGCGTCTTCGTGTTGTTTTCTCGGTTGAGACGAGAAAATCGCCGTCTAAAACTAAATCGGCTTTGGTTTCGGGGCAGCATAAAATATCAAGTAGTTCCTGACTGATCATATTCTTCCTAATTCGTTTTCTTTAAAATAAAAACATTCCGCTTCGTTACCAACGGAATGTTTTTGAGGTCACTAACTAAATCCGCCTGGGGGACGGATAGAAGGAGGGTAGTTAGAAAATAAATGTTACGCCAAACTTGTAAGAATCAGTCATAAACGGAGCCGGTGTGTTGAACGGCCAATTCATTTTGTCTTTTCGCAATTCATAAATGCCGTAAGACAAACCGTTCTTTAAAAGAAAATTTATTACCGGCGCTGCCATTGGTGTTGAATCCAAAATTTTATCTACAAACTCATCTACCATTGATTGTGCGGCAACTTCAATGATCGCACCGCCAGCCCATTTCCAGAATAACCACCTTGGAAAAACTTGGGCGCGTTCGTATGAGGCGTTAAGTACGAGTTGGGGAATGATCTGAATTTTCATTCCGGCTTCTGTTTTTTGTCCGTATCTAAATGCATCTCTAAACATGTTCAACGAGAGGCTGTCGGCAATATCCGGAATAGGGTTATCTATTTTCAATCGGGAGAGAGTGAAAGCGTTCCCGTTATAGAAAATGATTGCCGATTTTTGACTTGGTTTGTAACCGTAACCACGATCCCAGCCTGCAGCAAAGCGCCACATATCGCCGTCTAAATCTGATGAAACAGATTTTTTTGCCAACTTGTATGAACTGTTTGAAATCCCAAAATAACTGCTGTTATACTTCATAATGCTTTCTGTATTAGATACATTATATTCATTTGTGTATCCAAGTTTCAGTTCAGCAAGATTCGCTTTGTTAAACTTTCCTGTTAAAAGATTTAACGAGTTTTTTGAAAAGCCGTAATTCGTTTCGATAGTTGGATTTCCGTGAAGATGAAAATCTATATTAAAATTATGATACGAATCTTCATCATCGTAAAACCAATCATCATCTTCTTCTTGAGCTTGCGCGGTTACGCTGACGAAAAGAACTAATAACGATACAATTGAATATTTAAGTAATCTTAGTGACATAAAGACTCCAAATTATTTTTTGAAATTACTAACAAGCCAAGTGCCAAAGTTTTTCACACGCAATGTTAGCTTAATTTTTCTTTTTAAGACTTTTTTCTGTGATGAATGGTTACAACTGCTGGATGAATGTCCTAATATCTGTATTAATTACAGGGTAAATTCTAATAAATTAGACAGCAATGAGAGTTTCGACTGTTTTGCGTTTACAATTTCATTTCTTTTTTGCTTCACGTTTTAGAGAAAGTGAATTATTCTTTATTTTTACCGCCGATGAATTGAATTTAATTGACAAAAATGGGAAATCTTCTATGAACACAATAATGAAAGAATTTCGTGAATTTGTATTGCGGGGAAACGTAATTGATATGGCGGTCGGTATTATAGTCGGCGCCTCATTTGGGAAAATTGTTTCATCGTTGGTGAACGATGTCTTAATGCCTCCAATTGGTCTGCTTCTTGGCAGCGTTGATTTTTCAAATATCTACATTAATCTCTCCGGGAAAAGTTATGAGACCTTGCAAGCCGCAAAAGCAGCAGGTGCGCCAACCATTAACATCGGATTGTTTTTAAACAACGTTTTTGATTTTACTATTGTCGCGTTCGCTCTTTTCTTTACAATTAAGCAAATCAATATTTTGCGAACTCAAAAAAAGAAAGAAGAACCAAAAGCAATAGAAAGTCTTCCGACAAAGAAGCAATGCCCGTACTGCTTTTTTGATATCCCTGTTGAAGCCGTTAAATGCGGACACTGCGGCTCTGAAATGAAACTATAGAATTTATTTGCAACAAGAACGAATCAGATTACTTCAGAACGGTAAAACTAAACGAGGCTCTGTCCTTTATTGGATGAGCCGAGATCAACGGGTGCATGATAATTGGGCGCTAATCTTCGCACAACGATTAGCCATCGAGAAAAATGAAATATTAACGGTAGCTTTTTGCCTCCAGCCAAATTTTCTCGAAGCAACTATCCGACAATATGGTTTTATGCTCAAGGGTTTGGCGCAGATTGAAAAAAAACTGAACAGCCTGAATATAAATTTTCATTTACTGCTTGGTTCCCCGGAAAAAGTTCTTCCATTGTTCATTGTTGAAAATGACGTTTCGGTGCTTGTTTCGGATTTCGATCCTCTTCGCATAAAAAGAATTTGGAAGCGCGAAGCCGCCAAGTCAATTGAAATTCCTTTTTATGAAGTTGATGCCCATAATATTGTTCCGGCACTGTTGGTTTCTCAGAAAGCAGAATTTGGCGCATACACTATTCGCCCTAAAATTCACCGGTTACTTCCCGATTTTCTTGATGAATTTCCTCCGCTGCTTTCAATGAAAAAAAATCAACCGCGAAAAAAAACAATAAATTGGGATAAGGTTGTCAAATCGCTTAAAATAGATTTTGCTGTAAAAGAAGTTGATTGGATAAAATCGGGCGAAGATGAAGCCGAAGAAATGCTCGATCTCTTTCTTCAAAAAAAACTTTCGCAATATAATGATCTGCGAAATGATCCAACAAAAGAGGGACAATCTAATCTTTCACCCTATTTGCATTTTGGGCAACTTTCTGCGCAACGAATTGCTTTGCATGTGAAAAAATATTTTCCGCATAACGAACATTCGGAAGCTTTTCTTGAAGAACTAATAGTCCGCCGGGAGCTTTCGGATAATTTTTGTTATTTCAATGCTTCGTATGATTCATTCGAAGGATTTCCGCAGTGGGCAAAAGTAACGCTGAGCGAACATAAAAAAGATACGCGCGAATTCGTTTATTCGCTTCAGGGGTTTGAACTTGCTGCAACGCACGAACCCTTGTGGAATGCGGCTCAAAATGAATTAAAAAATAGAGGAAAACTCCACGGTTACATGAGAATGTACTGGGCAAAGAAAATTTTAGAGTGGAGCGAGTCGCCCGAAGCTGCTTTGCAAATAGCAATTTTCTTAAATGATAAGTATGAACTTGACGGTAGAGACCCGAACGGTTACGCCGGTTGTGCATGGGCAATTGGCGGCACGCACGATAGAGCTTGGGGAGAGCGCAGCGTTTTCGGGAAAATCCGTTATATGAATTTTAACGGCTGCAAACGGAAATTTGTAGTTGATGAATATATTAGCAAATTCACTTTTGTAGATTCTTTGAGGTGAAATAATTGATGATGGAATATTTTAAACGATGGATTTTTTCATTACTGCTTCTGCCGATTTGTGTTTATTTTATTTTGCACAGAGGCGAATATACCCTGCTCGATAATTTTCATCTCATTGTACACGAAGCGGGACATCTAGTCTTCTCATTCTTCGGAACATTTATTCAGTTCCTTGGCGGTACGTTGATGCAGTTGGTTATTCCCGTTTTGCTTTTAATAGTTTTTTATAAATCTGCTATGCCGAAAGGAATGCAGCTATCGTTATTTCTCCTCGGGCACAGTTTTATCAACGTTGCCGTTTATGCTGCCGATGCGAGAACACAGGCGCTTCCACTTCTTGGAAATGGAAAACATGATTGGAATTATTTACTGAATGAAACGAATTTGCTTAACTTTGATGCAGAAATAGGAAATATTTTTTTTGGTTTTGCAATTTTATTTTTTGTTCTTGCAATTATATTTCCTGCTCACAGAATGGCAGAATAGAAAGTAAAATATTTATTCACTTAATCCCAATTATCATGAAACGATTTTCTTCAACATTGATTTTCCTTCTCTCCGTTTTTGCTATTGAGTTGTTCTCACAAAAAGATACGACTAAAACATTTTATGCAAACGGAAATCCTGAGTCGGTTATTCCTTTTGATAATGGCGCCCGCGAAGGTATTGCAAAATTCTATTTTGAAAATGGTAATTTAAAAGAAGAAAGAAATTATCTTGCCGGAAAAGTTGAGGGTGAAGTTAAACGTTATTACGAAAACGGGAAGCCGAAAGAACTTTTTTCAATCTTAAAAGGGAAACGGGACGGCGCAACAACAACTTTTGACTCTCTCGGGAATTATCTCTCGGATGTTTATTACACAGAAGGAAAAATTCAAACTGGAGAATCTGTTAGTGAAGATAGCGACTCGGAAGAAATTGCAGAAGCTACAATTTCGGAAGAGCCGGTACTAGCTCCTCCAATTGAAAAGATTGAAGAGAAACCACAAATACTTTCTTCTTCGGATATTCTTGATTCATCGCTTTATCGCAATCCTGCAATTTTTCCCGAACCAAGAGTAGGATATAAAATGTTTTATGAAAACGTCGTTTATCCCCAAGCGGCAAAAGCAAAGAAAGTTGAGGGAACAGTGCTGATAAAAGCCATCATCAACGAGTATGGCGATGTTGAGAAAACCGAAATTGTAAAGGGAATCGGTTACGGCTGCGAAGATGCCGCCGAAATTTCTATTTCGTACGCAAAATTTTACCCGGGACTTGTCCGCGGCAAACCGGTTAAAGTTGAAATGGTTTTTGCAATTGAGTTTAAACTTGCGAAAGAGAAGTAGGGAAAATTTTAGTGTTTTTGGTGAGCATATTTATATTACTGCTTAGCTTTTGTCTTTTAACACTTCATCTTTTTTCAGCAATTGATGTCCTTCAAAAACTGTAAGAATTTCGATTGAATTTTTCTTCACCAGATAGACAATGCGGTAATTTTTGTGCAGCAGTTCTCTTATATTTTCAATAGACAATTCCGGCACAACTCTTCCTTTTCTCGGATTATCAACAAACCCTCCTGCCGCTTTTATATTGTCTCTCGCAATATAATCTTCAATAGCTTGCAATCGTTGTAAAGCTTCTTTTGTCCAGTTTAGTTTCATCGTTCTTTTGCAATGCGGGTTTTCTGTAATTCTTTCCGGAGTTGAGCAGTAGTTAATATTTCGCCCTTTTCGGAATCGGCTAAACCACGCGAAATTGAATCGATAAATAATTTTGTCTGCCGTAATTCATCAAACTCTGCCGGCGAGATTAAAACTCCTGCGGGTTTTCCGTTTTGTGTGATAATGAGGGAGTTTCTTTTAGATTGGATTTCTTTTAAATATGTCGCTAATCCGGCTTTAAATTGTCCGACAGGAACTATATCGTTTGAAACTGATATGGAATTCATTTTAACATCCTAATTTTGTCTTTATTCGGTACTTAATTTAGTCCTAAATTACGACAAGGTCAAGAGTGTGCCGCTTCAAATATTAATCCGCTTGTTTCCCTTGGTGCTTCATTTCCGAAATTCGTACAATGGTGTAAGCAATCAGCGCAAAGATAAAAAAGACTAAAAGCATCCACGCAATACTTTGCAGCGACTCGATGATTGTTCTATAAATTTCTAATATCCACCGCTCAGAAGTAAGCGCGAGGGGCTGTGCATCTTTTCCACTTGAAATATATTTCTCCAATTCCCAAACACGCACTCCGCCTGAAATACCGACAACATAAATTGCGAAAGTAACATATTTCGTCCATGCCGTTTGGATTTCATCGGCAATAATTCTTTTTAACATTGCTGCTACAGGTTTTTTAAAGAAGAGAACAACAACAAAAGAAGTTGCCGCGGCAAGAAAAAAAGTTAAGAGCAAAAGAACTATCATTTCTTTCTCCTTACATTATGGTGGCGAAAAGCTATTCGCTGTTGTTTTTTAGCAAGTCGGAATTCTTCTCAATGTATCCGTCTTTCGCCAAACTATCGTATGAACGGTGTACAATAATAGTAACTTCGGAAGATTCGTTGTGCCCGGTGGATTCAATAATAGCGCCGTTAATTTCTTTCGATATTTTGATCGTGGCGATCAACTTATCCTGAGAGATCAACTTGTTTTCAAACCTGGTTTTCTTTCCTTTCAAGTTTGATAAGCCCCAATAGACGCCCTTCTTTGCATTTTGAAAAGCGAGCGAAAGCTCGTCTTCCATCTGCTGATTGAACGACATAAAAAGAAACGGAACAAGTAAAACCCAAATTTTCAGTAACATAACACCCTCATAGTTTATGAAAATGAATTAACTTTTTTCTTCCCAAATTTGAGCAATGGTAATAATAACCCTGACAGCCATTTCCATATCTTGAATAGCTACCCACTCTGTTTTGGAATGAAAACTATGTTCACCGGCAAAAATATTCGGAGTCGGTAATCCCATAAAAGATAACCGGGCTCCATCAGTACCGCCGCGAATTGCCGATTGCTTCGGGGCAATATTCAAACGTTCCATCGCTTCGATGGCGTAATTTGAAACTTGTTTATGTTGATCGAGAATGTAGCGCATGTTGCGGTATTGTTCTATCTGCTGAAAAGTGTAACGCGCTCCCGGAAATTCTTCCACTACTTTAGCGGCTAACTTGATCAACAAATCTTCATAGTCTTTTAACTTCTCTTGATCAAAATCGCGGATGATAAATTTAACTGTTGTTTCTTCTTCGCTTCCGGAAATATTAAATGTGTGAACATATCCTTCTCTATCGTCTGTCGTCTCTGGAGAAAGGTTTCCTTTTGGAAGTTGATCAATAAAATGCGCGGCAACTTTTATTGCGTTTATCATCTTTCCTTTTGCGTAACCGGGATGGATGTTCTTTCCTTGAAATTTTATAAAAAGCGCATCGGCAGAAAAGGTTTCTACTTCAACTTCGCCGCGTGTTTGTCCGTCAACCGTGTAAGCATATTTTGCGCCGAATTTTTTCACATCGAATTTTTCTGTTCCTCTGCCAACTTCTTCATCGGGAGTAAAGCAGACTTTAATTTCTCCATGTTTTACTTCAGGATGAGAAAGGAAATAGTGTATCGCGTCAACAATTTCTGCAACTCCGCATTTGTTGTCTGCGCCGAGCAATGTTGAACCGTCCGTTGTAATAATATCGTATCCGAGCATCGCTTTTAAATCCGGATTATCTTCGGCTTTAATTACTTGTCCGTCTTTTTCAAGAATAATGTCGCCGCCTTGATAATTTTTTCTGAAAACGGCTTGAACATTTGCACCGGAAACAGCCGGTGAAGTATCAACGTGAGCAATAAAGCCAATAGTGGGAACTTGTTTATTCGTGTTGGAAAAAAGCGTTGCCATTACATAACCATTCTCATCCATGTGAGCATCGCTTAAGCCTAACGCTTTAAGTTCATCGGCTAAATCTTTTGAAAGAATTTTTTGCTTTTCGGAACTTGGAAAACAAGTAGCTTCTTCGTCTGATTGCGTATCGTATTTTACATAGTTAAGAAAGCGGTCAACGCAGGTAAATTTATAATTTGAGTCGAACATAAATTTTTCTCCAAATAAAAGAATCAGTTGTTAAGATAAATCTGCTAAATCAAAATTTATACAAAGGTTAACAAAATTTTTAATGCTCATTTAATTTCTTTAGCCCTGTTTTTGCAAGTATCTTGTTGATGGCGGCACTGCATTAAATGTTAGTTTGGTTTGTGAATTAAGAATTTTAATTCTTTCACGAGCAAGCTCACAATATTCGTGGCTTATGTCAATACCAATATAGTTTCTGTCTAATTCGCAAGCAACTCTGCAAGTTGTACCACTGCCACTCATCGGGTCAAGAACAATGCCGCCTGGATTTGTCCAAGAAAAAATATGGTCTCTTGCAAGTTCACAAGGGAACGGTGCCGGATGTCCTTTTGCTTCTTGGTCTTCCTGTTTCTTGCCAACAACATACTCCCAAATATTTCCTTTGATTTTCTTGTCTTTCACAGGTTTAGCAAACTTTTCTCTCGTCTGTTCGTTCTTTGAATAGTTTTTGTAAGTTGTACCATTTAATTCTAAACCCGCATGTAGACAGTCTACCAATATCGGATTATGGGTTTTTACAACTCCTTTACTAAACACAAACATAAATTCAAACTCATTGTTGTATCTCTTGCGATAAATTTGAGGAATTGGATTTCTTTTTCTGAAAATCATTGTATCGTGCAGATTAAATCCAATTTCTTTAAAAAACAGAGCTTGTTTAAAACTTGTTCCCGTCTCGGTTCCTACAATGGTTGCATCTGCTACAACCCATACGACAACTCCGCCTGGTTTTGTTATGCGATATAATTCTTTAGCGATGTCTTCAAAAGGAAAAACGTATCCCTTATAATTTCGCAAATCATCGTAAGGTGGCGAAGTGACCGTCAAATCAATTGCATTATCTTCAATGTTTCTCATCACCTCTACGCAATTGCCTTCAATAATCTGATTTATGTAGTTGTTGATATTCATCTCTAAATTATTTTACAGCAAAAAGACCGTTGTCTGAAATGGACTTGATAGTATTAATCTTGCTATCAATTTTATGAACTTTGATAAGTTCTTTGAGTGCTTCCTGACGGCTCATGCTCATAGTTTTTTCTCGTTCTTGTGCTAAAAATGTCAAGGCTTCCTCTTTCGCTATGCTGATTGCTTCAATTGATGCTACTTTTTCGATAGACCAAAGATTTTCTATTTTCTTTGAAAACCCAAGCATTGTTCTGTTAATAAATAACCAATACTCAATTGCGTTTTTAGAGGAATTAAGTGTAGGTATTGTTTGAAATATTTTGCGCAAAAGTTGCTGTGCTTTGACTTTGCTTTCTACTTCAGAATAAGTCAATAACAATGAAAGGTGAGAGTATGTAAAAACACAGACGTTTCGTGCTATTGCTTGCTGATAAATCTGGCTTGAAGTGTTTGGCAATTGATAAATTGGACAAACTACCATTGCATAGGGTTTGCCTCTTTTCCAATTGTCCATTGCCTGAACTTTAAAATCCTTTTGGTTTTTGGCTGTTCTGCTAAGTCTAAATGATTTGGCATCAGCTACAAAACTGTAATCTTTGGCAAAAGCCTCCACATCTGCAGCATCTGCCCTTTCTTTGAGTACAATACTATTAAGACCAAGTGCTTCGAATGATAAAGAAAGCAATGTATCTGTATATTTTGAATAGAGTTTTTCTTCACTTGTGTCGTGTCCGTATGATTCTGGTATATTGCCACAAAGTCTTAAATGGTCAATAAGAGCTACTATACCTGATTTTTTAATTTCTAGGCCTAGTTCCTTTTCTAATCGATCTGAATCGTCACCGAAGTTTCCACTCAATTTACGAATCTCGTCTATCCAATAGGTTCGTCTGCTTACGGCTCTATCCGAAATGATGATTTCCAAGCAATGTCTTTCTATTTAAGTTTTCAACCTTTATTATTTACTGTTGGTTGGTTTTAAGCATTTCTATCAACGACTTTATAAACTCTTTGAAATCCTTGTTGATTACCATATTTCCAATTGTTGTATTCTTCTCTAATTGACTCTAATGCTTCAAGCCGTTTTTCAAAAGGTTGAGCTTGCCAAAATGTAAAATCATCGCTTTTATCGCTCTTCTTTACAATCCGAATACTTTTTATCATTTGTCTGGTTTTTATTTCTATGAATTCAATTAGCTTATCAAAGTTTTTTTAATAAACCTAACTTCAATTTAATTCTTTTTTATTTTGAAATCCATAAACAACTATTTAAACTTTTATTCTCCAATTTTTGCGCGCAAAGAATCCCAGATCATGTAAGCGCAGATTATCGCAAACATAACGAGCGCCAATAATTCCGCTGAGTGCGATTCGAACCATGCATTGTTTACCCAGTTGAATCCTGAATAACGAAGAATAGCGCTTATCACGCCCATCAACGCGCCGCCCGCAATAAATCCGGACGCGATCAATGTTCCGCGTTCGCGTCTTGCGGTATTTAATTTTTCATCTTTGCTTCTGGTAGAAACGAAATGAGCGATCAATCCGCCGACAAGCAACGGTGTATTTAATTCAAGCGGAATGTACATACCAAGCGCAAATGCCAACGCGGGAATTTTCAGCATCGTTAAAATTAAAGCGAACAACGCACCGGCAACATACAGCAACCAGGGCGCCGGTTGATTTGCCATCAACGGTTTTATTACCGCCGCCATTGCATTTGCCTGCGGTGCAACCAAAGCTCCTTCACCGCTGAATCCATACGTTTCATTCAAAATTAAAATGACCCAGCCAACCGTTGCTGCCGAAACTAACGTTCCTAAAAATTTCCAGGTTTGTTGTTTATATGGTGATGAGCCGAGCCAGTAACCGATCTTTAAATCAGTAATGAAGCCGCCGGACATTGATAATGCAGTGCAAACCGCTCCTCCAATAATTAATGCGGCAACCATTCCGGCTTCTCCTTTTAAACCAACGGAAACTAAAATGATCGAAGAAATGATCAGCGTCATTAACGTCATTCCCGAAACAGGATTTGTTCCCACAATCGCAATTGCGTTTGCCGCTACCGTGGTAAATAAAAATGAAATGATCAGCACTATCAACAAACCGATAAAGGCATACGTAATGTTATTCACAACGCCAAAGAGAAAGAAAAAAAAAATTAAAACTGCGGTAATTACTATTCCGCCGACTATGACAATCATCGGCAAATCTTTTTGTGTTCGTAATGTGTCGTTTGCGCTTTTCACACCGCCGAAAATTTCTTTTGCTGCAAGAGAAAATGCGGAAGAAATAATTTTGGAAGAGCGAATGATGCCGATAATCCCCGCCATTGCAATTCCGCCGATACCAATGTGGCGAACATAATTCCGGAAAATTTCTTCGGCGGACATATCGCCAATTAACTTTGTAATATTTGCTCCTAACGGAAGAGTCGCACTGCCTCCGACATAATAAACAACCGGAATCAGTACATACCATGAAACAAACGAACCCGCTGCAATGATTGCAGAATATTTTAAACCGACAATGTAACCCAATCCCATTACCGCAGTGCCGACATTCATTTTAAAAACTAATTTTGTTTTATCTGCAAGCTGTTGACCGAGTGAAATTACACGGGAAGAAAACACTTCGCTCCACCACCCGAAGGTTGCAATTATAAAATCATACACACCGCCGATAAGTCCGCTGATGACTAAAACGACAGCTTGATTTCCACCCTTTTCTCCAGCGACCAAAACTTCTGTTGTTGCTGTTGCTTCCGGGAAAGGAAATTTTCCGTGCATCTCCTGCACAAAATATTTCCTGAAAGGAATCAGAAAAAGAATTCCGAGAATTCCGCCAAAGAGCGAAGCTAAAAATATTTTATAAAACTCTGCGTTGAGATTGAGAATGTAGAGAGCTGGAATTGTAAAAATAGCGCCTGCTACAACCACTCCGGAACTTGCGCCGATAGATTGAATAATTACGTTTTCACCAAGAGCATTTTTTCTTTTTGTAACTGCCGAAAGACCAACGGCAATAATTGCAATGGGAATTGCGGCTTCAAACACCTGTCCGATCTTTAAACCGAGATACGCCGCAGCCGCAGAAAATAAGGCTGCCATTACTAATCCCCAGAAGACAGACCAAGGGGTCACTTCAGGATAAACCTTTTTGGTATCCATTATTGGAGAATAAACTTCCCCCTCTTTTAATTCTTTATACGCATTTTCCGGTAATCCTTTAACAGAAGACTCGTGTTCCACTAAGAACCTCGTTATGATTGGTTAATGTTATATTCTTTGTAAGAAAAATATCAAAAACATTGGTGAAAGAGAAATACTAATTAAAGAAACGGAAAATTATTTTAGTCGATGATTCCCAGAACCCAATTCTTGACAGAGAAGTATTATTGATTTATTTTATAGAAGCAGAAAAATTTTTGCTGTTGATTCTATAATAACTACCACTCAATAACTATTGGAGAATAACATGGGTTTATTTGATAGAACAAAAAAGTTGGATCGGCAAGTTTCTTCTTTTTCGATGAATCAAAAAAAGATTGTCTGCCCTTTTTGCGGACACGACAAATTTGAATACCGTGAAATTCTGTTGAACACTCCCGGAATGACATTCTTGGGATTTGATTGGGCGAACAGATCGGCTTCGGTTTTAATTTGTACCGATTGCTCACGGATTGAGTGGTTCTTAAAGCAACCAAGCGTAATTTAAATTTTAAGGTTGAACCGGAGAGCCAGCAAAAGTTACAACTTCACCAACAATTACTTTCGTTTTCACTCGATCTTTAACATGTTTCTGACAAGTGGTGTTAATCCGGCGAAGAAAAATTCGATCGCTATAACCATCACGATTAACCCCATGATCCGCATCAACACTTTGTTTCCGTTGTCACCCAAAAAATTTAAAACTTTTCGAGCGCCCCAAAGAAAAAGGAGCGTTACAACCATCACTAAAATCATCACAAAAAATAAAATCGCTTTATGTTCATAATCAACTGCGTCACGCATCAAAACAATTGAAATAGTAATGGCGCCCGGTCCGCAGATCATCGGAATGGCAAGGGGCGTTATGGCAATATCTTTTGCAAATTCAACGGTACTTTTTTCTTCATCTTTTGTGCGGATAAGTTTTGCCTGAAGCATATCGTAACCCGCCATAAAAAAAATAATTCCTCCAACAACTCTTAGGCTGTGAATAGAAATATGGAAGAAATTGAAAACCAACTGCCCGGTAAAAGCGAAAAACAACATAATCAACAAAGCTGTTAGCACGGCTTTCAGCGCAACGGCATGAGCTTCTTTCTGCGTCATTTTGGCGGTGAGCGATGCATAAATGGGAATTACTCCAATCGGATTGATCATCGTAAAAAACGAGGTAAACGCCAGAAGCCCAAATTCAAATAAACTATTCATTTCTCACTTTGTTTGTAAAGGAATTTTTTTTATTTTTGTGTCGAAGTTATGAAAAAATCTTTACCAAATATAACAATTCATCATCACCGCACATATTTAATCTGCGTCGGCGGCGAGTAGCATCTTTCTGTTATATTTTGAACATCAGCCCCCGACACATTTGTCGGGTTTTTTGTTTTAAAGGAATCAACTATGAATATTACAACTAACGGAAACTTAAAATTAGCCGTGCAAAAAAAAGGAAGATTGACGGATAAATCAATCGAGCTTTTAAAATTGTGCGGAATTGATATTGAAAATTATGCCGAGCGTTTGGTGGTTTCGTCTTCATCGTTTCCTCTTGATCTATTGCTGCTCCGCGATGACGACATTCCCGAATATGTGCAGGATGGCGTTGCGGATATCGGAATCGTTGGAGAAAATGTAATTGTTGAGAAAAAAGCGCGAGTTGAAACGCTACAAAAACTCGGTTTCGGTAAATGCAAAATAATGCTCGCCGCTCCGGAGAGCCGCCAATTTGAAACATTGCAAGACATTAACAATAAAACCATCGCAACTTCCTATCCGAACATTTTGCAATCGTTTTTAGATGAAAATAATTTGACGGCAAAAACTATTGAGATCAGCGGCTCTGTGGAGATTGCGCCGGCGCTTGGTGTGGCAGATCTGATTTGTGATATCGTTTCTACCGGCACAACGTTGATGATGAACAAATTGAAAAAATCTTTTACGGTGTATGAATCGCAAGCAGCGCTCATTTGTTCCGATCTTCTTTTAAAAGATGAGAAGAAGAATGAAATTTTAACTGAACTTTTGCGCCGCATCCGGTCGGTACTTACTGCGCGAAGTTCAAAATATTTGATGATGAACGTTCCGATCGACGCTTTGGAAAAAATTGAGAAATTGATTCCATCTATTAAAAGTCCGACCATCGTTCCTCTTGCCGATCCGAATATGGTTGCAGTTCATGCGGTTATTCCGTCCGATCTGCTTTGGAAAATTGTTGATCAATTAAAGCATGAAGGTGCGTCGGGAATTTTATTGTTACCAATTGAAAACATGATTTTATGAGAATCTTTGAATTAAATAAAGTGAATAAGAACGAAATTCAAGCGCTCCTAAAACGTCCTGCGATCGATTTTTCAAAAGCGTTCGGCATTGTAAAACCAATGCTCGAAGAGATAAAACGAAATGGGCTCTTGGCAGCACTTTCATACGCAAAACAATTCGATAACTTTTCCGGTGAAAACATTCTTGTAAGTGAAGATGAATTTTCTTCTGCGAATAAAAATCTTTCAAGTGAAATTAAAACTGCAATTCTTACTGCAGCAAAAAACATTCGAGCTTTCCACGAAAAACAAATTCCAAAAGCTTATGAAGTTGAAACCATGCCCGGCGTAAAGTGTTCGAGAGAATTTCGCGCGATTGAGAATGTCGGTTTGTACATTCCCGGAGGCAGTGCAATTCTTCCATCAACGATGTTAATGCTCGGAATACCCGCATCAATAGCTGGCTGCAAACGTGTTGTTGCTTGTTCACCTTCAAAAGATGGGAAAGTAAACGACGCGTTATTATTTGCGGCAAAGGTTTGCGGAGTAAAAGAATTTTATAAACTCGGCGGTGCGCAGGCAATTGCATTGATGGCATACGGCTGTGAAGAAATAAAAAAAGTTGATAAGATTTTCGGTCCGGGAAATCAATTCGTAACCGCGGCGAAATTACTTGCCGGCGTTGATGTTGACGGCTGTGCAATTGATATGCCCGCCGGTCCGAGTGAAGTTTTGGTTATCGCTGATGAGTTTTCTGTTCCTTCGTTCGTTGCTTCAGATTTACTTTCACAAGCAGAACATGGCGCTGATTCTCAAGTTGTGCTTCTTGCTTTTTCAAAAACGTTTACTGATTCCGTTTTGACCGAAGTTGAAAAACAACTTGCGGAGTTGCCGCGAAAAGAAATTGCAACTCAATCACTTAAAAACTCTTTCGTATTAATTTGTGATAGTCTTGATGAAGCGATTTCATTCAGCAACAACTATGCGCCGGAACATTTAATTCTTCATTTAGAAAACGCGGAGCGTTATAAAGATAAAATTATTAATGCCGGGTCGGTCTTTCTCGGAGAATATTCTACTGAAAGTGTTGGCGATTACGCAAGCGGAACGAATCACTCACTGCCGACTTACGGATACGCAAAATCGTTCGGCGGTGTAAACGTTGAATCGTTTATGAAATCAATCACTTTTCAACAATTAACTAAAGAAGGACTGCAATGTATTGCGCCTACTGTTACAATCTTAGCAGAGACAGAAATGCTTTCGGCACACAAGAACGCAGTAACCATAAGGCTAAAACAATGATAGACAATCTTGTCCGAAATAATATTAAAAAACTTAAACCGTACACTTGCGCGCGGGATTTATACAATGACGGAATTCTTCTCGATGCGAATGAAAACAGTTTCGGCTCAACATTCCAGGAACTCGAAGAGCTTCATTTAAATCGTTATCCCGATCCGCATCAAGTTGATTTGCGAAAATCAGTCTCAAAATTATTAAACGTTGAAGCAAACAAACTTTTCTTCGGTGTTGGTTCTGATGAAATTATTGATCTGCTCATCAGAATATTTTGCGAACCAAAAGAAGATCAAGTGATGCTGCTTGAACCGACATATGGGATGTACAAAGTTGCCTGCGATATTAATAACGTTGAAACGGTCGCACCACTGCTTAACGATTCTTTCCAAATTGATTTTGCTGAAGTTGAGAAGTACTATTCAGATAAAGTGAAAATCATTTTTGTATGCTCTCCCAACAATCCTACCGGGAACTTGCTTAACAAGAATGATATCTTACGTTTGTGCAAAACTTATAATTCGATCGTTGTTGTTGATGAAGCCTATATTGATTTTTCCGAACCTACCGCTTCTCTTATTAACGAAGTAAAGAATTACCGCAATCTTGTTGTAATGAGAACGTTCTCCAAAGCTTGGGGACTTGCTGGCGTGCGCCTCGGATTTTGCACAGCCAACGAAGAAATAATTTCTTACTTGTTCAAAGTGAAAGCGCCATATAACATAAATGCGTTAACGCGATACGCTGTTTTAAAATCAATTGCAAACGAAAAGAAAAAGAAGAGCGCTGTTTCCTCAATTATCGGTGAGCGGCTTCGTGTTGAAAACGAATTGAAAAATATTACGGTTATAACAAACGTTTATCCTTCAGATGCAAATTATTTGCTCATTCGTCTTCCAAATGCAAAAGAAGTTCAAAAAGAGCTTGCGGAGAGTGGCATCGTCATTCGCGACAGAAGTTCGCAACCAAAGTTGAATGATTGTTTGCGCATCACTATCGGAACAAAAGAAGAAAATGATGCGTTGCTTTCGGGATTAAAAATTCTTTTACAAAAGAAAGAAATGAAATGAAATGAAAAAAATCATTCAAATAAATAAAACTTACTTTGACCATTCTAATCAGCTTTCCACCGGTTTAATAAGCGGATTGCTCAAGCTTTCCAAGCGCGGATTTGTCTTTCAAATTGATGACGAAACTTTTCAAATTGATAAATCTCTGGTACAAATATTTCAAAACGAGAACATATCTTTCGTAACGGAAACAAAACGTAAACCGGATTTTATTATTAGCTATAATAATTTTTCAGAAGCAGTAAACGATATTCTTTTAAAGCTTCGCTCTGCAAAACAACATCGCAAAACGAAGGAAACCGATATTACCGTTTTGCTTTCGCTTGACGGCAAAGGAGAAAGCAGCATTTCAACCGGAGTCGGATTTTTCGATCACATGCTTGAGCAAATTGCCAAACACGCAAACATAAATCTTGCTGTAAAAGTTATCGGTGACCTTCACATCGATGAACACCACACCGTTGAAGACGTAGGCATTACGCTTGGTTCAGCCTTAACTGAAGCGCTTGGAAACAAAGCGGGAATAAAACGTTATGGTTACTATCTTCCAATGGATGACACAATCGCAAAATGTGCGCTCGATCTCGGCGGACGAACGTATCTTAATTTCAAATGTAATTTTAAGAGAGAAAAAGTTGGCGATTTTCCGGTTGAACTTACAGAGGAATTTTTCCGTGGATTAGCTTCAACATTAAAAGCGAATATTTTTCTTCGAGCAAAAGGGAAAAACGATCATCACAAAATTGAAGCGCTCTTCAAAGTCTTCGCCAAAGCCTTGAATGAAGCATGTAGAATTGACGAAAGGGCGGAAGGAAGTCTGCCCACAACAAAAGGAATTTTATGATCTCAATAATTGATTACGGCGCCGGTAACGTTGCCTCGGTTGCCAATGCACTTGAAACGCTTAACGAAAAGTTTGTTATCACAAGCAACGAAGTTGAAATATGCCGCGCTGATAAAATTATTTTCCCCGGAGTTGGTGAAGCGTCGTTTGCAATCAGACAGCTTCACTTGTTAAATTTATTTTCAATGATGCGGATGATTGGGAAACCGCTGCTTGGTATTTGTTTGGGAATGCAGTTGTTATGCGATTCATCCAAAGAAGGAAACGTTTCTTGCCTTGGCATCTTTCCAACTACCGGTGAAAAGTTCGATGGAACAAAAACGAAAGTTCCACACATGGGTTGGAATAAAGTGAAGCAAACAAAAGAGAGTAAACTTTTCGCCGGAATCAAGGACGAAGAATACTTCTATTTTGCACATTCGTTTTATGTTCCCGTAAACAATTTTACGATCGCAACTGCGGAAAACGGAATTGATTTTTCATCTTCGTTGGAAAAAGATAATTTTTACGGCGTACAATTTCATCCGGAAAAATCGGGAGACGCCGGACTAAAACTGTTGGAGAATTTTATAACACTATGTTAATTATACCCGCTATTGATCTCTACGAAAACAAGATCGTCCGTTTAAGAAAAGGCGATTTTAACCAGGTTACTTTTTATGACCACACTCCGTTGGCACAAGCAAAAGAATTTGCACGGTATGGATTTGAATGGATCCACATGGTTGATCTGCTTGGATCAAAAATGGGAACAATTTCGGTCGAAGAGGTTATCCGCATAGTTAAGGAAGAAACAAACCTGAAAATCGAATTTGGCGGCGGTGTTAGAAATTCACAAATGGTTTCTCAATTATTTGATATTGGGATTGATAAAATTATTCTTGGTTCCATTTCCGTAAATAACAAAATTGAATTTGAGAATATCGTTAAAAACTTTCCTCCGCAAAACTTCATCGTTGCGGTTGATGCGCGTGATGAAAAACTTGCAGTTAGCGGATGGACTGAATCAACCACCATTTCAATTTACGAACAGATGGAGTACTGTTTGCAATTTGGTCTAACACATTTCCTTTGCACAGATATTTCAAAAGACGGTATGCTGACAGGAACCAATATTGATTTATACAAAAAGATTCTCGCGCATTTTCCAACCATCAACTTAATTGCTTCCGGTGGAATTAAAGATTTGGATGATGTTAAAAAAGTGAAAGAGATTAATCCCTACGGCGTTGTAATTGGAAAAGCTATTTATGAAAACAAAATTGATTTAAGGGAGCTCGCAGAAATTGGTAGCTAAAAGAATTATTCCCTGCCTTGATATTAAAGACGGCAGAGTTGTTAAAGGTGTAAATTTTGTTAATCTTGTTGATGCGGGTTCGGCTGTTGAGCTTGCAAAACGCTACTCCGATGAAGGCGCCGACGAATTAGTCTTTCTCGACATCACCGCATCGGTTGAAAAAAGAAAAACTTTTATTGAGCTGGTGAAAGAAATTGCAAAAGCGATCCGCATTCCTTTTACCGTTGGCGGAGGAATTTCCGAATTATCCGATATTGAAAAACTTTTAAGAGCCGGAGCGGATAAAATTTCGCTCAATACTTCAATCGTAAAAAATCCAAGCTTGATTACTAAAGCCGCCAGACAATTCGGAAGCCAGGCGGTTGTTGCCGCAATAGATGTGAATATTGTAAACGACGTGTATAAAGTCTTCATCAAAGGTGGAAGAGAAGAAACCGAACTTGAAGGATTATCCTGGTGCAAACAAGTTGAAGAGCTTGGCGCGGGAGAAATTCTTTTAACTTCTATGAACAAAGACGGAACGAAAGATGGATACGATGTAACTTTTCTTTCCGAATTAAATAAACTTGTACGCATTCCGGTAATTGCTTCCGGCGGCGCGGGAAGTAAAGAGCATTTTCTCGAAGCATTCAGCAAAGCCAATGTTGATGCGTGTCTTGCCGCTTCTCTTTTTCATTTTGACATTTTGAAAATAAGGGATCTAAAAAGATATTTACAAGACAACGGAATTGTTGTCCGGTTATAATTAACTTCCGTAGAGACGGGGCATGCCCCGTCTCTACGTAACAAACAAAAAATAGGAACACGAATAAGAATATGAATAAGATTAAGATTAAGAAAAAGATCGATACGGAAGAAATAAATTTTGAAAAATTAGATGGTTTGGTTCCGGCGATAATCGTTGATGCTTCAACTAAGGATGTGTTGATGCTCGGTTTTATGAATAAAGAATCGATTGAGAAAACTTTGGAAACCGATCTTGTAACATTTTACAGCAGAAGGCGCAAAACCTTGTGGACAAAAGGGGAAACCTCCGGCAATTTTCTACGATTAGTGGATATAAAACTTGATTGCGATAACGATGCGCTGCTTGTTTACGCTAATCCGGACGGCAATACTTGCCACACGGGAGATTATTCATGTTTCGGCATTGAAAAAAATCCTTCTCTTGATTTTCTCAACAAACTTTTCTCCCTTATCAAACACAGAAAGATTGATCTTCCCGAAACTTCCTACACAACAAAACTTTTCAAAGACGGCGCAAATAGGATAATTCAAAAAGTTGGGGAAGAAGCGATAGAAACCGTAATTGCCGCAAAGAATAGAGACAAGCATGAAATCGTTAACGAAGTTTCCGATTTGATCTATCACCTATTTGTTATGCTTGCGGAACAAGAAATTGAATTTGCCGATGTTGTCGAAAACCTTAAAAAGAGGATGAAGTAGAGACAGGACATGGCGCCCTGTCTCCGTATTAAAAATTCACCTTACTTTTGTCTTATTTTGAAAGCTTTTATTTATCAAACTCATAAGTGATGGGATAACCAAGGATATAACCAGCACAACCGCCAGAAACAAAACCAGCAACGCTGCCTAATAACAAACCTGACACATCTTCAGATTCATCATGGCCACCACCTTGAACTTTAGAGGGTTTTGGCATTGCCGTTTTACCCAACAAATACCCAATAATCCCACCTGATAACAACCCGTTTATTGAGCCCCAAACAAGACCTTTCCACTTATTTGTATAACTAGTTGTTTTAACTTCACTTATTGGAATAGTTGTCGTCGTGATTATATTTTTTAGTTCAACAAAATATATGGAATCTTTTACTATCTTGACATTTTCAGCAGTTATTCTACAATTGTTTTTCAATAAAATGGAAGCTTTTTGATAATCATCTCGATCATAGCTTAAATCAGCGATAGATGATAATGCAAACCCATTATTATTTTTTTCTACTAGTTTTATATATAACACTAATGAACTATCTTTTATTATCGTACCATCACTCGCCATGAAAGAGCTATCATTTACTAAAGTAACTCTAGCTTCTTTCTCTTTGAAGGTATCATTGAATTCCTCATAAAACTTCTCTTTTGAGGGAAAGTTAGTTACTTTGTAGGTTGATGAACAACCAATAAAGATAAAAAGTATAGAAGCTATACAGAAGATGTTTTTCATGATTTCGACTCCCCTTATTGTGCTGAATTAGAGTATGGTAAATAAGCATCATCGCCTAATTTGTAAATTTGTTTTACATACCACGGTCCAAGCCCAACACCCCATTGGCAATCAGGATAACAGGGTTGAGTATCACACCCCCACTCAATGCAGTAATAACCATAAGCACGTAATAACCAATCTCTTGACCATGCTTGTTCCGAAAAATCATTAACTAAAGTTTCATTCCCGGTTCCGCTTGCCCAAAGCCAAACTTCGTTTATTCCGTTTCGATTAGCATTCCCCAAAAGATCATACCAATTATTTGAGTGGCTATTAATAAAAGGGCAAGCAACATGTGTTCTACCATCACCATTGTTGGCAGTTAAATTTAACCAATTTGAAATGTTTTTAGTTGCACCATAATAATTTCTAAATTCATTCCAGTAATCATCAACGGTTCCAAAACAATTGCCGTGATATTCATCGCACATAATATAAATATTGCTACTGGAATTTATCGCATCTCCATATTCAGAGCCAATAGTATAATAGGGTCCGGGGAAAGAGCCCACTAATCTCGAAGGCCACCAATAACTGCTTAACATTACTCGCTTTGAGGAAACGGTTCCAGCTTTCAATGAAATAGTTGAAGCATTCCAAATATCGGTATGATTCTCGAAAGCTTCATCTATATGATACGCTCCAAGATTGGTGGGAATTTCTTGCTGAGGACTAGCTATTCCAAACATCATGTTATCATAACTAAACCCTGCAGACTGGGCAAGGCCTATATCGTAATCGCCCCAAACAAAAATCTTGCTAAACCCATATTTCCATTTTGCATTGCTGTAAGTAACAACATCCTGGCTTAAAGCAATTCCTAAATATTTATCTGGATATGGTCGATAACTATTTCCCCAAGCGTAGCCATAAGAATCGTGTGTACCGCATAATACTCTCATAGGACTTATTATGGTATCAGAAACAGTTGGTATCTCATGTGTAGCAAGGTATTCGTCAATCAGAGCAATTTGCTCTTTTGTGAACTCTTTTTTCAGCTTAAACTTTAGCTTGCTTTTTTTCAAATAAACCAAAGTGTCTCCTTCCCCAATTTTATTAATTGATACAGTTGTAGCGGAGGCTTGTTTTAGCTGTTTGTCGGGGGGGGTAAGAGTTGGTTCTGTAACACCACAACTAACCAAAGCTATGGCTTGCAATAGAATTGCGAAAAGAAACGTAGAACGAACGAGAACTTTCATGACACGCTCCATTTGTTGTTTATGAAAATACTTTTTTATACGAAAACTTTTATCAATGAAAAGAGAACAGCGATTTAAGGAATGTTGCCATTACCAACCGCTACCAAATTATTTTATTAACAGTTGCAATTTACCACTTTTTTTTTTTAAAAAGCAAGCAGCAAGTAAAAGTTATAATACGTTTAGGCAAGTTCTCATCAAGAACTATATAAAAAGAAACACGAACCTCTGCGCTATGTTTCCTGCACAGAAAGCCGTAACTTAGCGCCTACTATTTTGAAGATTTTGTTTAACTCTTCTCTTCATAAACAAATTTCAAATTGAAAGGAACAACTTGTGAAAGCAAATCAAGTTGTAACTATAAATTATACATTGAAAGACTCCGAAGGAGAAATCATTGATTCGACATCAGAAGGAAAATCATTTTCATTCTTAAGCGGCAGCGAACAAATTCTTCCCAAACTTGAAGAAGCCATCGGCGGAATGCTCATTGGAAGTAAAAAGATCGTTGCGTTAGCTGCAGCAGATGCTTACGGCGAATATTTTGATGACGCCGTTCAAGTGTTGCAGAGCAGTGAATTTCCTAAAGAGATGGAGATTAAAGAAGGCATGGAGTTCGTAACGAATGACCCCGACGGAAATCAAATGCCGTTCGTTATTTCCAAAATTACCGATGAGCAAATCACCGTTGATTTTAATCATCCGCTTGCCGGAGAAGATTTGACCTTCGATGTTGAACTCCTTACCATACGCGACGCGACTGAAGAAGAATTGGCTCACGGACACGCACACGGCGGGCACGGACATCATCATCATTAAAGATCAGATAACAAAACACAAACCCTAAAAATCAAACAAACAATTGTACAACAGTTTTAATTTGAATGTTCTTTGGTATTTGTCTTTTGTATTTTGGAATTCAGCTTTTGCTGTTTTTTCCTCTCCATTTCATAACGATAAATCACTCTTCCAAGATTCGCCAGGAACGGTAAACCGATTTCGTTGTATTCATATTTATCATCGTTAAATATCTCATCTTCGTTTACATAAATAACCGCACTTAAAAGAAACTCAACTTTGTTTTTAGAATCAACAATGTATGCGTTGTCGGTTAAGTAACCGTATGCAAGCCCAACTTTATTATAAATTTTGACGTTCTGCGGTATAGAGTCTTTTGTGTCTCCATAGAGAAAAAACTTTACGTAACCGTCCGGATAGTGACTATAATCGTGATATTCATTAAACTCACTTTCGCGTGGCAAAAGAGACATATATTTCTTTAAAAATTCAAGGTCATTATTAGTTAAGAGAAATCTTTTTTCTTTGATAATCGATTTAGGGAAAAAAAGTGATTTTAACATTTCATGCTGATCTTCAAGCGCAAAGTAATTAGACAAGATAAAATCCTTCGGGTGCATGTGAACACTGTCTTCCTCAACAACCCCCTTCCCTTGAAGCAAATCATCTACGTTGTTGTGGTATTGAGAATGGTTAAACCGTAAGGGCTGTTCATAAAGAATTTTGCCATTTGAATAAAAGGTAAAGGGGTTTGTAAAGCGGTTTTCTTCACTGGTTAAGCCGCCAATGAACCGATGATTGATCATTACGTTAAGGTATCCTTTATTCCATAATTTTTCATTGAAGGATTGCTGCCCAAGAAATTCATATAAACGATTATAAGCATCATTATCACTTACAAGAAAAACTTTTTTGATATAATTAGCTAAGGAGGGAAGCTTGCTTTGTGACGAAGAATCATATTCAACTTTAGTCTGTCCCGAATAAGCGCTGTCAATTCGTAGCAATGTTTCTTTGGTTAAGCCATTAATTTTTAATTGGTTTATTTTTTCAAGTGTCAATAATGCGGCGGGAAGTTTAACCGTACTTGCAGGATAAAAATATTTTCTTGCATTAAGGCGGTATTTATAAGTTAAAAGTTTTGCATCCCCTTTTTTCGTTCTTTCAATTTTCGTGTAGATAATTTGAACCCTGTATTTGGACGGATTTTCTATAACAAAAGGAAAATATTTTTCGTTTTGTTTTAATAAATTTTCAAGAAGATTTTCATCTTCTTTTTTATTTTGTGCTAAGCTTACCAAAACAAAAATGGAAAGAAAGAAAAGAACGCTTTTCATATCACTCTCCTAAAATATTAATAATAGTATCCTATCGAAAAATAAAAATAAACCGGGCCAAGGCTAAGAGGGTTTCCGGGAAGATTTTTTACAAAGAGAAAACTTCTGCCCACAGCAAAATCTGCCGGACCAATAGGAGTATCAAAAGAGATAGTCCCTCCGATACCGTGCTTTAAATCTTTAAACCGTATTTGCTCTCTGTCCGGCCAAATTGAACCCAAATCATATCTCAGTAAAAAATATGTTGGAACAAAAATTTTAAAGGGAAATAACGCCCGATATTCAATGGATGATGCAAGAATTTGTCTCCCACGAAATTCATCCTCCCGCATTCCAAAAAAAGAATATTGTCCACCAAGCGAATATTGCAGTGTAAGCGGCAGGGTTTCATCTGCAAAACCCATTTTGAAACCGATTCCAAACGTATGTATGTTGTTTAGTGAAAAATAGCTTTTGTAATTAAACCCAATGTTTGCAAACCCGGCAGAGAGTCCACTAAGCTTTTGCCCGGTTTCGTAAAAGGCGGAAACCTTTACCCCTTTTGATGGATAAGGATATTTGTCCTGAGTATCAATATTCGAAGAAATACGTAAACTGATAAAAGAGAATTGTGTTGGATCAATTGCTAAGTTATTTAAATTTTTTAATTGATTAACCTCATACTTCCCTTTAAAAATCACATTACCGAATTTCTTTACTTGCATTCCGATTGCGGCGGATAAACCATAGAATGCCTGGTTGTATTCTCCATAACTTTCACGTTCAAAAAATTTGCTGCTCGCTGATGGAACAGCTCGATAAACAAACACATCGTTAGATTTGTAATAGGTGTTTATGTTGTAGGTAAGATACGTATCAAAAATTCTATCGGCTTTATGTTCCAAAGTGTAAGAGCGTCCGCGAGCCGATAAATAAACGAGCAAACCCAACTCTGTCGCCGTACCTAAAATGTTGGCATCGCGAACATCGAACCAAAACTGTGGTTTGTTCTCGTTGTCCAATTTAAAGCCTATCCTGGCTGTGTTGGAAATTTTTTCCTCAACTATGAGCGTAAGAATTTTTTTATCGCCATCTTTTTCAATTTGAACATAAACGTTTTCGAACAAACCGGTACTGCGTAAATTTGTTAATCCTTGTTGGATTCTTTCCGATTCAAAAACTTCTCCTTCACGAATTGGAAATTCTCTTGAAATAATTGTCGGATTGGTATAAGAGTTTCCCTTAATCTTTATTTCAGAAACTATTCCCTCGCTAAAAAACAATGAAAGATGCTGAGAAGATTTGTTGAATGAAACCGAATCCAGTTCGGCTAAAGAATAACCTGCAATCCGATACAGTTCCAGAATTTCTTTAATTACAGAAACTGTTTTCATTCCGCTAAAGGGTTGATCTTCAAGTTTTTTAACAATTGTTTTTACTGTGTCAAGGGGAAGAAGAGTAATCCCTTGATATTGAATTGTTTCTACCGTTTTTACTTTATCTCCCCCAAAAGTTATTTCCGTCTTATTGTTTGAAGTATCAATTTCTGCCCAAAGAGAATTATATTCACCTTTGTTGTTTCTCCGGTATAGATAGTTAAGAATATCACCGCTTGAAAGGGAATCTTCTTTTTCAATATCTTCTAAAAATTTTTTTCCTAATTCACTGTCGTTGCTAATTCTAACATTTTTAAAGAATATCTCTTTTTGATGGATGCTCTTGTTGTAGCTAGCTTGTAGTTTCCTTTCAATAGACTCAAGAAGAGGTTTGGTGGATTCGTATCCTAAAGTAATTAAAGAGTCAACCCTGCGATAATCTGTCGAGCCAACTCCATTAAGGTTTGGGGTAATAACAAAATCTGCAGAACGAAGTTGTTCTTCGTTTAACAATTTCATAGGAATGCTAACTAATTGATCGGCAACTATCCATGGCATTTCAAGGTCTTCTTTCGGATGAAGATCACCCGTTGTATTAACTGCGATTAAAACATCCGGCCGAAATTGTTTAGCAATTTTCACAGGAATATTTGCAACCAATCCACCATCAACGAGAGTAAGTGTATCCATTTTTACAGGGGAAAGCAAAAAAGACACACTGGAACTTGCCCTCATCGCCTGGCTTAAAGAACCGCTGCGAATAACCACGGCTTCACCTGTTTCCAGGTTTGTACAAACGGCACGAAATTGAATTTCAAGGTCGTCAAAATTATTTTTAACTTTAACCGGTGCCTGAAAGGAAAGTAGATTTAAATAATTGGACAGCCGTTGACCATCGTTTACAGAGGTTGGAATAATCGGCTTTAATCCTTTAAGACGAAGCGTTAAAACAGCTTTATCTTCAGAAATTTTTTGATCAACAAACAAATCTCTTCTGTTTGTTTTTGCATCTCCTGAGAGAAGATAGTTCCAATCTGCCGTACGAGCAATCGAGTCAAGAGTTTTAACCGAATAACCCGCAGCATAAAGCCCGCCGATAATGCTTCCCATGCTTGTACCGACAATAAAAGCAACGGGAATCTTTTTTTCTTCTAAAGCTTTTAGTACTCCAATTTGCGCAATACCCCTCGCACCGCCGCCGCTAAGAGCAAGAGCTACTTTTGGCTGTGGAACCGGAATGTTCTGTGTAAGGAAAAAGGGAAGTTGTTTTTGAATGTATTCTGTGTTGAGAATTATTTTCTGCTGGGCAAAAACCGACGCCGTAAATAATAGCGGAAAGAAAAATATCTTAAACTTTTTCGACATCGGTTTTCCTTTTCATCGCTAAATAAAAAGTGAAAAAATATCTGATTGGTTATTTTTTGCTTTTGGTTTTCGCATTTTGTTCTGCGGTTTCTAACATCCGCTGCATAAAACCGCTTTTCTTTTTAGGATTCTTTACAGGTTCAAGAATTTCCTGTTTACCATAATTTGTTACATAATATTGTTGCGCAATTGAAAATAAATTAAAAAGAAAATAATACAAATTTAACCCGGACGGAAACGACATAAATAAAAACGTGAGCATGACAGGCATTATATAAATCATTGCTTGTTGCTGCGGGTCTTTCATCGTCTGTTTTTGTTGAATAAAAGTTGTAATCCCCATTAACAATGCGAGCCCGCTTATTTGATCAATTCCGAAGAGGGGAAGTTTAAAGCCTAAATTATAGATAATATCCGGTTTTGATAAATCGTGGATCCAGAAGAGAAACGGCTGCTGCCTTAATTCAATTACAGTCTGGAACATTCCCCACAAAGCAATAAAAATCGGCATTTGAAGAAGCATCGGTAAACATCCGCCAGCAGGATTAATTCCGTAAGTTGAATAAAGTTTCATCGTCTCTTTATTTACTTTCGTTGGGTCTTCCTTAAATTTTTCTTTAATTTCTGCGATCTTTGGCTGAAGCATTTGCATTTTTTTCATGGAATGCATACTGCTTTTCGTAAGAGGATACGTAACTAATTTTATTATTAATGAAAAAATAATAATTACAAATCCGTAGTTCGGAATAAACAAATGGAGAAATTTAAACAGCGGAAGCATTAAATATTCGGCAATTGGACGAACGATAACTTTTAATCCGATGAACCCTCCAAAATCAATGATCTTATCAAAATCTTTTCCGTAATTTTTAAAAAGATCATAGCTGATGGGTCCCAAATAAATTAAAAATGATTCTGATGTCTTCTCAGAATTATTCAGTTTCATTTTTAAACGTGTAGAATAAACTTCTTTTATTCCGCCATCCGGCCAGTGATAACTGTTTCCCTTAATGTAAGCGCCTTCAACATTTTCTGTGCTTTCCGGAGCTATTATCGCGGCAAAATATTTATTTCTGATTGTTATCCAATCAATTTTTCCGCTGAAATCTTTTTCTATTTTTTCACCGCCGCCAGGAGCGTCCACGATTATTTGCTCACCACCTGAAAAGACGCTCGAGTTTGCCGCAGCCGCTTCATCAACTGAATTTTCTTCAACAAACCGAAGACCGCTATTCCAGACAACATCATACATTCCGTTTGTAACAAGACTGTTTAGTTTGGAAAACTCAACCGTAAAGCGCGTATCATACCGATCGCCATAAAAAGTAAAATTCTTTTGGATATACCCGTTGTTTTTTGTTTTGTAAAGGAATGAGAGAGTAAGCGAATCTTTTCCTGAAAGTTTTATATCTGTGGTAGTAACGGAAGAAATAAAAGATAAATCGGCTGTTGAAACAGCTTTTCCTTCCGATGTAATAAAGGCTAAATCAAAACTGCTTCCTTTTGAATAATTAAGAAGCTGAACGTTCTTTTTGTAATATGGTTTACCGTTTAAGGTTTCTGTGTATTGCCAATTATTATATTTTTTTAAATAATATTTAGTGATCTTCCCCCCTTTGGTTGAAAGCTCAATAATGGCTTCATCGTTTTCAACAACAATTGTTTTTTCAGGGGACGGTGCCGCAGTGAAAAAGGAGCCAAGAGAAACTGAATCTTTTTTAACTGGAATCTCTTTTGCTTCTTCTTTTTTTAGAGTAGCAACTTTATTCGAATCTTCATATTTAACAACTTCTTGTTTTTTTTGTTTCGCTGGTGGGGTGTTCGGAGTATTTAAATACAGCCACACCATTAAGATTGCTCCTATTAAGACAAAGGCTATTGTTGTTTGTTTTTCCATACTATTCCTGTATTAAGTAAGAGGATCAAATCCTCCTTTATGAAATGGGTTGCAGCGTAAAATCCGCCACGTTGCTTTTGCACCACCTTTAATAACGCCGTACTTGCTAAAAGCCTGAATCGCGTATTCTGAACAAGTTGGATAAAATCGGCAAGAAGGTGGGAACAAAGGCGAAATTGCTCTTTTGTACCCTTTAACAAGTAAAATAAAAATATATTTCATTTCTCATCGTTTCTAATTATAGCGCTTAGTATCTCTTGAACACCAGGCATAATATCTAACAATCCTATCGTTTTATGATCTTTTTGATTTAAAAGAAAGGGAGAAAAAACAATAAAAAGTTGCTTTTTCTTTTCTATACAAAAGGATGAAACCGGAAGTTTGTTTAGTCGGTAAGCTTCTCGAAGAAGTCTTTTTATTCGGTTTCTCCAAAACGCATTTCCAGCCTTTTTCGAAACCGCAACAGCCACTTTTGGGAAAACAACATCAGCTGACTCAATTAAAAAGTGAACAGCTTTTATTTTTTTATTATTTGAAATGGAAACCTTTCCACTTGTATATAATTCTTCGAAGAGTTTTTTTTCTTTTATCCGTTCATTTTTACCAAAAGAAAAACGTTTCACAATTCATTACTTCTCATCACTTACTGTAAGCTTTTTTCTGCCCTTAGCCCTGCGCCTGGAAAGAACTCTCCTTCCATCTTTAGAACTCATTCTTTCGCGAAAGCCGTGTTTATTTTTTCTTTTGCGATTACTTGGCTGATATGTTCTTTTCATTTTTTCTCCTATTATAAAGGAAGCAAAAATAACCACTTATCGGTAAATAAACAACTATAAAGAGAATGAAAATTTATACAATCGAGCTAAGTCTTTTTTCTTATTAATTTAATTAGCTCGATTTTATAATCGTTTTGATCAAAAAACGACTTGCTAAGTTGATATCAAGAAAAACAACAAGAAACAAGACTTTTTATTTCTTTTTCTAAAATTTAACTTGCAATACTCTTGTCATCTGTCTATTTTTTCATTAGGAAATAAGTCTTTATACCTTGTTAATAAATTGTGGATAAATTGCTGTTGTGGAAACGTTTCACAACTCGTGGCAAATTGAAAACCACCTTTCGATATTCGATAAACGTTATCAACTTAAACCGAAACGCCGTAACCGCTGATGTCGAAACAAATTATCGGCAGGTGTTTAATGTGGAAAATTTGTTAGTAATTAGTGTGTGGTAAGTTAACAAAGTTCTTATTCCTTAGGTTTTAACTGATTTTGTATTTTTTTTTGTGGAAAACTAATGATTACCCTTGATTCTTCTTATTCATCCCAAATATTAACTCCTGAGCGAATTTGGATCAATTGCCTTAAGGTTATCAAAGAAAGCGTAAGCCCGATGGCTTATAGCACCTGGTTTCTTCCTATAAAACCTGTCGGCTGTCAAAACAATATTTTAAAAGTTGAGCTTCCTGGAAATTTTCATTGGGAGTGGATAGAAGAACATTATAAATCCCTAATAACAAAGGCGTTAAAATCTGCTGCAGGAAACGAGACAAAGCTGGAATATGTTGTCGTAAATGATTTTGACTTGGAACCGGAAAGCACAAAAAACCCGCCGTATCTGTCTGAAGCAAAAATCGAACAAAACACTGTTTTAGCTCAACAAAGAGCTGTTGAAAAAATTAAAACCAATCTAAATCCAAAATACACCTTCGATAATTTTATTAAGGGGGAAGGAAATCAGCTTGCCAGAGCTGCTGCCGGTGCAATAAGTGATAATCCCGGCGGTACCGCATTTAATCCGTTTTTTGTTTATGGAGGGGTTGGGCTTGGCAAAACCCATTTAATTCAAGCGATTGGAAATGAAATTTTATCAAAATTACCCGGTAAGAAAATAATCTATCTTTCATCCGATCAATTTACGGTTGAGTTTTTAGATGCAATACAAAATAATAAAGCAAATGAGTTTTCTGCCTATTACAGATCAATGGATGTTTTAATACTTGATGACATACAGTTTCTTATTCATAAAGAAAAAACACAAGAGTATTTCTTCAATATATTTAACACTTTACACCAGTCGGGAAAACAGATCATTCTTTCAAGCGATAAAGCTCCAAAAGACCTGAAAGGGATGGATGAAAGAATTATATCCAGATTTCACTGGGGTTTGCAGGCCGACATTCAACCGCCGGATTTTGAAACAAGAATAGCTATTTTAAGCAAAAAGGCGAATGATTTTGGTATAGAAGTTTCAAATGAAATTTTGGAATATATAGCTACAAATATTACTTCTAATATTCGCGAGTTAGAAGGTTGCTTAATAAAGTTATTGGCTAATCTTTCTTTAAACTCAAAAGAGATTACGCTTGAACTTGTAAAAAAAACCGTTAGAGAAATTTCGACATCTAAGAAAATAAATATTGGGATAGATATTATTACAAAGATTACTTGCGAGTTTTTAAATGTTGAAGAGAACAAAGTTAGAGCTAAAACAAGAAAACAAGAAGTTGTACTGGCAAGACAGTTATCAATGTATTTATCAAAAGAATTAACAAAATCGTCGTTAAAAACTATTGGTTTACATTTTGGCGGTAGAGATCACTCAACCGTTATTCACGCTTGCACAACTATTGATGTTCTTTTACAAAAAGATAAATCTTTCAAAGAATCTGTTGTTTCTATAAAAAACAAGATAGAAACAGCTTGTTCATAACTTGTTTTTTAACCCTTAAAAACTTGTTAATATTTATTACTTATTAACAAATTAATATTTAAGTGATTGTTTTACAGAGACAATGAACATTGTAAAAACACATAAAAATTCTTTAAGTGCTTAAAATAAAAAAGGTTTCAGTGTTATTAACATATAAACACTATTATTATAATTATTAGTTTTAAATTTAAATACTTTATATTATAATATCTTCGCGGGTTGCTTTTGAAAAGTTTAAAAATAAAAATTAATTTGTTTTGAAATAAATTTAAGAACATCTATTTTTAGAATGTATATTCATATTTGTTAAAAGAAGTTTATTAACGCTTGTGAATTAGATAACCGGTTTAGAATAACTCAATTTATTAAACAAAAGTGTTGTACAAAAAAATCACTATCGAGGAGAAATCATAAATGAAACAATCCATTTTCATTGTCAGTCTGTTCTTTGTAGCCTTCGCTATAGCTTTAGGAATATTCCTTTTAGTTTTTGGAGATCCATCAAACTTTAAAGACGGTGCAGGAAGAGAAGTACCATTAAATTTATTGGGTACAATTTACACCGGAGGTCCGCTTGTATCTCTTTTGGTCACTTTATCCATTATGGACGTTGCGATCATTGTTGAGAGAGTACTTTCTCTTAAAAAAGCAGCCGGAAAAAAAGCAGTTCCGAAATTTTTTGCCCAAGTTCTTGAAGACGTTAAAGCAGGTAGAATTGATGAAGGCTTAGCAGCTTGCGATGAACAAAGAGGTTCAGTTGCCAACATTCTTCGTGCCGCTTTATCGAGATATAAAGAATTATCAGGCGATACCTCAAAGAAGTTTGATGCGGAAAAAGCTTTACCTGAAGTACAAAGAAGCGTTGAAGAAGCAATGATGCTTGAAGTTCCGCTTTTAGAAAAGAATTTAATAGCTCTTTCAACAATCGCTTCAATCGCTACTATGATCGGACTTTTAGGAACGGTTATAGGTATGATTAGATCATTTGCCGCTTTGGCACATGCCGGGTCAGTTGATGCTACAGCTCTTGCAACCGGTATTTCTGAAGCGCTTATCAATACAGCCGGCGGACTTATTGTTGCTATTATCGGTATTGTTTCATATAACTTTTTTGTTAACAAAGTAGATAACTTCACTTTTCAAGTTGATGAAGCTTCTTACAACGTAATCCAAATCTTGAAAAGTAAGTAATTAAATTTTGAGGCTTAATAATGGCTAGAATAAAAAAGAAAAGAGTTAATGTTGCAATAGACATGACTCCTTTGGTTGACGTGGCTTTTCTCCTGTTAACATTCTTTATGATGACCACGCAATTCAAACCACCGGAAGAAGTTGAAGTGTTTTTGCCAGCATCACATTCTGATCTAAAAGTTCCGGAAACTAACTTAATGCAGTTATGGATAACAAAAGAATCAAAAATCTTTTTAGGTTTTGATGCCCCTTATATGATGGAATCTATATTTGGAAAACCGTTCCGTTTGAAATCTGCAACAGAAGTTAAAAAAGATGATTTGGCAAATTTACTTATAAAAGCGCGTATGACTAATCCGAAACTGATAACAATCATTCGCGGAGATGTTGATGTTGAGTATGGTATTATTGCAGATCTTATAGATATTTTACAGAAAACGCAAATAACGCGTTTTGCGATGGTAACTAATTTAAAAAAATAAACAATTTTAATAAAAGGAGTTCATTATGTCCGGTGGCGGTGTAGATGCTGGTGGCGGTGGCTCAAGGTCAAGAAAAAAAGGAAAACGGAAACCAAAGAAACGGATGAATGTCAGAATAGACATGACCCCATTGGTAGATGTTGCGTTCTTGCTTTTGACTTTTTTTATGATGACAACCGTTTTCAGAAAACCTTCAACAATGGAAATTAATCTTCCTCCAAGTGATGTGAGTGTTGAAATTGCAGAGTCAAACTTATTAACCCTTCGTATTGATGAAGCAAAAATGATTTATTACAGCATTGGAATAGATGTACCAAAAAAATTAAAGTTTGAGGATTTAAAGAAGTTTTTAGTTGAAAGTGCTTCTCAAAATCCCAAACTTGTTGTTTTACTTAAAATCGACCGAAAAGGGAAATTCAATTATATGGTAGACATAATTGATGAATTAAACATGGCTAAATTGGATCGTTTCTCTATTGCACCAATGACAGAAATTGATCTTAGAGAGATGGCAAGGGCGTCTTAGAAGGAGATGAAAAAATGACTGAAACATTAGCAATTCAACACTCAAACACGCCCTATGGTGCGTTTGAATTAAAGAAACTCTACCCAAAAAATTATTCAATCGGATTAACGGCAGCCGTTATTTTTCATATTCTTATGATAGGTTTTTACTTCTTCGCTATTTATATGGGGCAGGAAGACGAAGATAATATTCCTACCGTAAGAATAATGAAGTACAGCGAACTTGGTCCACCACCATCAATAAACAATGAAATTCCTCCGCAGGTTGCGGTTTCGGGACCGGTGGTAAAACCTACGGTAGGTGTTCCCGTTCCCGTCCCGGACGCTTCTGTTTCACCGGAACAAACATTAGCTTCCCAGGAGGAAATGAGCAACGTAGCAGGACCAACCATTACTGAAGGAACCGGCGGCGGTATTCAGATTACAAAGGATATTAAAATTGAACAAGAAGCGGACGATAATCCTGATATGGATAAGTTTGTTGCGGTAGAAAAATTGCCCGAAATAGTTGTTCAAGCTAAACCGGTTTATCCTGATTTGGCTATTCGTGCCAATCTTGAAGGTCGTGTATGGGTTAAAATTCTTGTTAGTAAAGAAGGAAAACCCAAAAAAGCCGTAGTTGTAAAATCAGATGCAGAAATTTTTAATCAATCGGCAATAGACGCTGCTATGAAATATGCGTTTACCCCTGCCCTTCAAAACCACAAGCCCGTTGCGGTTTGGGTTGTTGTTCCTTTTAAGTTTGAACTAAGAGGCAATTAGTTTACTTGGGTTCTTTTTTTACTTATATCGGTTACGGAGCGGGAGCCTTCTTTTCTCTTATTGGAATAGCGATGATTTTAGATTTTGTTTTTCCGAAGGATGTTCCCGCTCAGTTTAAATACATTATGGGGTTCACTCTATTGTTGTATGGAATATACAGAGTGACCACCACTTACTTCAAAGCAAAACAGGACACAAGATTATTAAAAGAGGATGATGAAACAACAAAATCCAATACATTACCTTAGGTTTTCCTTTCTTTTCTTAACTGTTTTCATAAATTTTAACTGCCAGGAAAAAAAAATTTCACCTACAAAAGGGTATTTAAAAGCTTATGCCGACGAGTCGGTATATAATTTGATACTTAAAGAAAAAGATGCCTTTGATTCTTTATACACTGAAGCAAAAATTGAAGTTGAACCCTTAACGGCAAGAGAAGGAATAGCGAGAATACTGAACAACGAAATAAAACTTTTTATTTGTTCAAGAGATTTTAACAAAGAAGAAATTGAGTTTATCAAGCAAAAAAAATCAGACCTACAATCATTTAAGTTTTGTTACGACGCAGTTGTTGCAATAGTATCGAAAAACAATTCTCTCACAGAGATCAAGTTAAGTGATCTTAAGAAAGCGCTTCTTGGTGAAAAGAAAGACATAACCGTTTATTTGCCACAAAAAAATTCCGGTGTCTATGAATTTCTTAAAAACGAAATATTAGGAGGTAAAGAATTTTCGTCATCGGTTAGAGTAATTGAAAGTGAGTTCAATGTAAAAGAGCAGATTTTAAAAAATAAAAACGCTATAGGTTTAATAGGCTTGAATATTCTAAAAGACACAAGCGGCGTAACTTTATTGAAAATTGGTTATGCCCGCAATCCGCTCGAACCGGAAATTTTTTATCAACCGCATCAAGCTTATATGATTAATAGCTCGTATCCTTTAACAAGAACTATTTATGCCCTCTCTAACGAAATAGGTTTGGGTTTAGCTTCCGGCTTTGTAACGTATATGACAAGTTATCCAGGTCAGGAAATTGTAAAAAATAGTAATTTAGGACCGGCAGCAATTCCGGTAAAATTAACTTCAGGACAAAAATGAAAGAACAAATGAAAAAGATATTCGTTCCAATCCTTCTTTTCTTCCTTTTCTTCGGGCAAATGTATGCTCAAGATAAAGTTAAAGAGGCGGATTCTGCTATAAAGAAAAAAGATTTCACCGCAGCTATGCAAATTGCCAAAGAGTTTCTTGATATAGATTCAGCAAATACCGCCCTGCGGATTTTAATCAACATAGAAACCAACAATTTTGTGAGCAAGGGTTTGTATGTGATGATAGGTGATTCTTATGCAAAACTAAAAGTTATTGAGCTTGCATTATTGAATTATGCTAAAGCGGAAGAGTTAGATTCACTCGATAAAGAAATTAAATTTAAAGCCGCCGAACTTCTGTACAAGGATGAACGATATACCGATGCAGTAAATAAATATTTCGCCATTCTTGCAATAGATTCTGCAGACACAAAAGCATTGTATAATACAGCAAATATTTTTTACTTAGCAAAAATGTATCCAGACGCAGCTCTCTTCTTCGATAAGTATCTTGTTTACGAGCAGCTCAACGGATCATATTGGAAAGCAGCAAAGAGTAATTTAGAATCAAAGAATTATCAGAAAGCATATGATTATGCATTCCTTGCGGCAGAGAAAGAAAAGAACGCCAAAGAAATAGACAAAATTATTGCCGTATCCGCTGCTTGGCTGGGTAAGTATGATGAATCTTTAAGTTATTATGGTAAAGTCGAAGACTCAACTCTTAGCAAAAGCGATATTAAAGACTTAATTAACGCAGGAAGAACTTGCAGATCAATTAGAAAAGATTCCCTCGCGTTAATTTATTTCAACAAAGTCTTAAGTGTTGACAGCACGTATAAAGATGTTTTTTGGGATGTTGCAACTCTTAATTATACACTTGGCAACTATGATACCGCAATAGAGTTTTTTGATAAATTTCTTGCTGAAAAACCAGATTTTGAGCCAGCAATAAGATTTAAGGCTTTCGCCTTTTTACAAAAAAAAGATTACAACAAAACCAGAGAATATCTTTTAGAGGCTATTGCCTTGAACGATACACTTGTTGATTCATACTTCTGGCTCGCACAATCTTACAAAGCCTTAGATTCTCTTGGGCGATCAGCCGATGTTATGGAAAAAATGATCAAGTTTTGCGAGGGAAATCCTGGGCTTTATGAAAAACAACTTTATGATGCTTACGGCTTTTTAGGTCAGACCTCTTTTGAAAAAAAGAATTATGGAGCCTCAATTCCATATTTATTGAAAGCGCTAAGTTTTAAATCCGATAATTTGAATTTCACGTTTATGTTGGCAAATGCTTATAATGTTATGAAGGATACAGATAATGCAAAAAGATATTTCTATAAAGTTTTAAATTTGGCATCTGACAGATCAATGGAATATGAAAACGCATATAAAAATCTGAGAGCCATGGGGGAACTGCCTCCGAAGCCCCCGCGTAAATAGTATTAAAAGAAACGTTGTTTTAGGGTTGTAGTTTTAAAATTAAATTAATAAATTATTGCACAAAAAAAATAGGACAAAAGATGAATTATAATAAAGCATTAAAATGGTTACCGGTTCTTTTGTTGGTTTTGTTTGTTTCCTGCGGGAAAAAAGAACCGCAGATAATTAATTTTGAATTTCAAAAGTATGAAAACCCGACACCCCGTTATCGTATTGAATATCCAAAAGGCTGGACTATAACCACCTATCCAGGAAAAATCAGGCTGCTTTCTTCTCAAGACGCGTATGATAAATTTGCCGTCCCAACGTCAAAAGGAGCTATTGGCGCTTTGATTTTAATTACAGTAACAAAAGATACTCTCGGCGGTGATTTACAGAAACTTTACGACGAGGTTCTAGCGGTTGATAAAGATAAAGAAACTATCGAAAAATATGAAGAAGTAACAGATACAAAGGTTGGCGATAAACCAGCTAAGAGGGTTTATTACCGGTTGAAATATGACAAAGAGACCATTAAAAAAGTAGAAAAATATTTAGTTGTAACAGATACTCTTGATTATGTTATTGAGTTAATAAGTTTTAACGAAATGTTCGAAAGCTATAAGCCTGCCATTCAAAAATTAATCTCAACATTCGAATTCCCAAAAAAATTAGAAAAAGGTCAAGAAGATCCGGCGAACAAGCCTTCAGAAACCTTTTCAACGTATAACAATCCGAATTATAGTCTCGACTATCCGGATAACTTTAATATTAAAACTACTAAAAAGGGGGAGACGGGTTCAACAGCTACTTTTAGCGGTTATCGCTTAGACTGTACTTTTGTTGTTGATGTTTTTCCATCACAAAATTTAAGTGTGGAAAAAGTATTTGAGCAGAACAAAGGAAATTACAAAGGAGCAGGCGGGCAAAAAGAAACTTCAATAAATGGTTTGAAGGTTATCTACCTTAATTATGTAGGAGCTCCAAATATTGGAAGTCGCGCTTATTTTATTGTAAAAGGAGATAAAGTTTATAGAATGACTTTAAATTGGTTTAAACCACAAGAAGCAGACTATATCTCTCCATTTGAAAAGATGGCGTCATCCTTTAAAGCGAAATAAAATTTCTTTGCTAAGGCTGACAATAGTTTATCTTACATTAAGGTAAGAGATTTAAAACGTCAGCCTTTTCCTTTTTAAAGATTCAACAATTAATTTGCAATCGCTTTTAAATTTACCGGGAAGTAAGACAGCTCTGCAAAGCTTCTGCAGTAATGCGGTGATGGCTCTCCGACCACATAACAGTTTTCTCTTTTGTCAACCAAATTGCTTGCGGTGATTCGTGTTTTAAAGAAAAATCTTTAGCGATTTGATTACTTATTTCTCTGGCAGACACGACATCTACAATTCCGCACCGCAACTTTGTTTCTTGGTCAACCCCCTTAAACCAAAGCTCAAAAATTTTTTGCACAACAAAACTTATTGTACATCGCGAGCTTATTTTTAATAAGAGAATGTCTGAATGGTTTGCCTGGTTATTTAAAAATGTATTGTATTCATCCAGTGTTTTTAATTTCTGAAGTTCTTTCATGGAAATCCTTTTTAGTTGTGGTCGGATGGCTCCATATGTATGTGCACTATTGAGTTTTTTACCTTGGCTTTAATTTCTTCTTCAATGTCGCTAGCAATTTTATGCGCATCCTGTAACGGGGTTGCCCCAAGGAGATGAATGTTCAATTCAATAAAAATATCGGGACCTGAGTTCCTTATTTTTATATCGTGAACATCGTGAACGATTTTCATATCATCAATTATTTTTTTAACTTTCTCATTAATTCCTTGCGGTGCGGCATCAAGTAAAACATTGATCGCCCTTTTCCCGAGGCGGTAGCTTACAACAACAACCACAAAAGCAACAACAATAGACGAAATAGAATCCGCCGCCCGAAAATTTATTGAATAAGCGATTAATCCAACAAGCACAACCCCGGAACTAAGAATATCGGATGAAAAGTGAAGTGCATCAGCTTCAAGCGCCTGACTATTGAACTTTTTTGCCGCTTTTGATAACGCGCGGGATCTTGTAATATCTATTCCGATAGAAGTGATGATTACAAAGAAGCTCCAAAAGTTTATCTCAATATCTAACTGCCCTGTACTCAAGCGATGTGAAGCTTCATAAATAATCCAACCACAAGTAATCAACAATAAAACCGTTTCGATTAATGCAGAAAGATTTTCTATTTTTCCATGACCGTAATGATGGTTATAATCAGCGGGTTTATCAGAGATGCGTACGGCTATCAAGGTCATTCCCGCAGCGAGTAAATCGAAAAAGGAATGTACTCCTTCCGAGATAATTCCAAGTGAGCCGGTTGAGAAACCGACAATCAACTTAAACGATGTTAAAAAGATTGCTGCCAGGAAAGAACTTAATGCAACGTTAGATTTTTCACTCGCCATAAACTGTTTGTTTTTATTGGATGAAAGAACCGGGTTTTCCAGTTATTTACTAAAAATTCATTACAAATATCACACAATAAAAAGAAAAAGAAAAACTGTTGGCGTTGCTTCGCACAACGGTAAACAGAATTTCGGCGGGTTACGGAATACAGGATGAGAAATAAAAAACCTCCGAGGTTTTTAAACCTCGGAGGTTTGGATCGAAAAAACTTACATATTCAAAAGATCGTTATAAATAATAAACGCGGTAAGCAAGAAGAAGAGAACCAATCCGGTATTTTGGATTGCGATCTTCACTTTAATCGGTAGTTCACGTTTTATAAATCCTTCAATCAGAATTACGATCAAATGTCCGCCGTCTAAAACTGGAAGAGGAAGGATATTTATAATTGCAAGGTTCAAACTTAGCAGGGCAAGGAACATTAAAAAGCTTAATAAACCGGAGTCGGCAGAACGGGCGGCAAATTGGGCAATGCGTATTGGACCGCCGAACGCTTTACCAGCCTCTATCTTTCCGGTGATAACATTTTTGAGCATAACAAAAGTAAGCTCGGTCATTCTGTAAATATCTTTTATGCTTAACGCAACCGATTCAAACACTCCGAAAGTAAGCCGTTCCGTTGGTCCAAGATAAATATATCCACCAAGTAATATTCCGATTTTCCCCTCTTTATTAGGCGCAACGCTAAGTGCAACGGTATCTTTATTTCGCAACACCGCTAACGAGAGCGTTTTCCCTTTGGAAGATGAAATCGTTTCTATTGTCTGCTCGACTGAAACAAGTTCCGCACTATCAATCTTTAAGAGAATATCGTTAATTTTTAATCCTGCGGAATCAGCCTTAGAATTTTTTAATACATCGCCGACAACCGGTTTTAGATTTTCTGTTGTTAAGAACATTCCCTTTGATTCATCGGCAGGGATTTTTTTCCGTGGGATTGAAAGCCAGGTATTAGTATTGTTTCTTTCAACTTTTACCCTCAGGTCTTTTCCCATTGTGTTGATGAAAACTTCGGTGCGGATTTCTTCCCAATATTTAACCGGCGTTCCGTTAACCGAAAGAATTTTATCGTGCGATTGAAAACCAGCCAATTCAGCTTTGCTGCCTTGATGCACAACGCCGAGCGTGGTCGTTTTTGTATACTGTTTTCCGTAAAAGTAATTCGATCCCCAGAAAATTGCAACAGCGAGAAACAGGTTCATCGCCACACCGGCGGTGATTACGAAGACTTTTTTGCCCGTGCTTTTAGAACGGAATTCCCATGGCTTCGGCTCGCTTTCAGCAAAACTTGTATCCATACTTTCGTCAACCATACCTGCAATTTTTACATAGCCGCCAAGCGGAAGAAGGCAAAGACGGTAATCAGTATTCCCTTCGCAGTCAAAATCTTTTGGTAATGGTCCGTATGAAAATCCGGATTTTTTATTATAGCCGAATAATCGGTAACCAAACCCAATTGCAAAAGCGTCAACACGCATTCCGCTTAATTTTGCCGCGGCAAAATGACCGAACTCGTGGATAAAAACCAATATCGCTATCGTTATCACAAAATAAAGTAATTCACTCATACACTCATAAACTCCTTTTAGACCAATTGTTCAGCAAAAATTCTTGTTTCTTTATCACACATAATTATCGTATCCAGATCCGGTTTTAAATGATTTTCAAACCGCTCTAACGACTTTGAAATAATCTCGGGTATTTCCGAAAATTTTATTTCCCCTTTTAAAAATTTATCAACCGCAACTTCATTTGAAGCATTCAAAATACACGGACAAGTTCCCCCGGCGCCCAAAACATCAAAAGCCAATTTCAGACATGCAAATTTATCAAAATCCGGCTCAAAAAACGTTAAAGTCTGTATTAACGGTAAATGCGTTGATACAAATTGTGATGCAAATCTTTCCGGATACGTTAGCGCATATTGTATCGGCAGCTTCATATCCGGTGTGCTCATTTGCGCCTTGATAGAGCCGTCAATAAACTTGACCATTGAATGAACGATTGACTGAGGATGAACGACAATCTCAATTTTTTCACACGGAAGATTAAACAGCCAACGCGCTTCAATTACTTCTAAGCCTTTATTCATCATGGAGGCAGAGTCAATGGTTATCTTGTTTCCCATTTTCCAATTCGGATGATTGAGCGCTTCTTTAACCGTTACACCGGCTAATTCGCTTTTTAGTTTATTTATAAACGGTCCGCCGGATGCGGTTAAAATTAGCTTGTCAACTTCGGAAATTTTTTCGCCGACGAGACATTGGAAAATAGCGCTGTGTTCAGAATCCACGGGGAGAAGTTCTGCGCTATATTTTTTTGCAAGTCCCGTAACCAACTCGCCTGCGACAACAAGCGTTTCTTTGTTAGCAAGCGCAATTCGTTTTCCTCTTTTGACGGCTTCAAGCGTTGGCGCAAGTCCGCAAAAGCCAACCATCGCGCCGACAAAAATATCGTAATCATATTCTGAAGCGATTAAAAGCAATCCCTCTTCACCGGATAAAACTTCGCACTTGTTTCCGACTCTTCTTTTTAATTCTGCGGCAAGTTTTATATCTTTTACCGCGACAACTTTCGGATGAAATTCATCAATCTGTTTTTCAAGAAGATCAATGCGCGTGTTTACCGTTAGAGCTTCAACTGAAAAATGATCAGGAAATTTTCTAATCACCTCAACGGTGTTAATACCGATTGAACCTGTTGAGCCGAGGATAGCAACTTTTTTCATCTTATGCTATTCTTAAAGAAACAAAACAAATAAAAGAAAAATTCATTTTACAGTAAGTTCCGTGTTAAAGCCAGCAGTAGATTAATAACAATCAAAATATTTATCGTTGTGAAAACTTTTTCAAGTTTGGAAATATTTTTATACGTCTCGCCGGTTAGCGCTGAATTTGACGCCACACTTTTTTCAATTTCAATACGGACTTTCTTCCCCGAAGGAATGACAAAAACAGCAGTTAAAATGATAACGAAAACTATAAGGAACTGCTTTGTGTAGAGCCAATGATTTGTGCCGGAAGCAAATTGAAAAAATCCGTAATCCTCTCTAATTATTGATATGAAAATTCCCGAAACAAGAACACCGGTTAAGCCAACCATTCCGCCAAGGTTAGTAAGTTTAAGCCAGAATGATAAAAGCGTTTTTTCACTTTCGGTTCCCTTTTTCTCGCGGATAATTTTTCTCAAAAGTAAATCAGCCGGAATTATGCCAAGCCAAATGATGATCGAAATAATATGAATCGCTCTTAATAAAACAGTTTCTACCATAAAATAATCCTTTTTATATGAAAATATAAGAAATTTAAGGACGTGATTATAGAGGATAATTTACCGCTAAATCAAAGTAGTGGGAGAGAATAAAGGTTTGAGAGAATAGATGAATGAGGGCATAAATGAATGATGAAAGGAATTTTTTCAATTGAACTTCTTTAACATTTGACCATTCAGACTTCGAGCTGCCCAACCGTCAACCATCCGCCTCTGGTGGTTTAGAAAGAGAAGAACAACGCCGCACATTAGTAATAATAGAGTTTTCAAATCGTAAATTGATAAAATCGGTTTTAAGAGAATGTTTCTTCTGTCTTTACTCCACAGATGAATCTGTGGGCTGCTGGCAGAAGACACCAAAACAACTTGTGGCGCTCTAACGACAACAATGGTTTTATAAAGAGGTGTTATTCGTTTTCTCCTTTTTACCCGCCTCTCTGCCTGCAACGCGGCGGGCAAACAGCTTTTTCCCCAAGCAACTGCATGGAAAAATGTAGGCACTGTATTGATTACTTATCTCCTTTAGAAATAATATGTTTTTGGCATCAAGTTGGCGATAATTTCCAGCGAGCAAACCGGGTTGAGTATTAGTCAAAAAAAATCAGATTAGATACGCGGAAACGGAGATATAACAAGTAATATTTTGTTACATGTGTAACGTATTGTTACACCCACAAGTAACGTTTTGTTACACCTCGAAAACTTACTCTGCGTTTTTAGCGATAACACCAACAATTTTTCTTGGCATTAATATTGTTTCTTTATTGAGCAAATAAAATATTATTTCATACCAAAAGGAGTTCAGAATGAAAAATTTTGTCATTTTCTCGATTTTCATAATCTTGTTCTTTTCAGGGTGTCAAAAAGATAATTCTCTTATATCCTCTGAACAGAACAATTCCACATCATTACAAAAACCGGTTTGGGTGGTTGCTGCTGAAAAACAGGGGTTAAAATTAATTGCACTTCCTCAAAGCAGTTCCATTTCTCTAGAGAAAAAAACTTCGGATACCGAGTTTATTGAATACGATGAGTCAGGCAAATTGTCAATCGAAAAAAATTACCGTTCATTAAATAGCGGGAGAGTTTCTGTTGAAGCGAGCCTTTCGGTTCAAGCTTATTCAATGGAACAAAGCAGTTATTTATCAATGAGTTTTTCTGGTGAATTTCTTTGTTTTGAGTTCGGTCCATCTGGAACTTCCTTTTCAACTCCCGCTTTGCTGAATGTTGAAGCGGAAGGACTGGATTATTCAACTCTAACGGAGCTTAAAACAGCGCATCTTAAATATTTTGATGAGACGAAAAACAAATGGGTAGATACAGATGCTGATGAAATAATTGTCAATGCAAGAGAAGGGAAGTTTGTTTGTAAAAACGGAAAAATCTCGCATTTCTCACGTTACGGCTTTACAAATTAATTCCTATTTATCATGAAACTTCTCAAAACAAAAAAAATTATGAAATTAAAAACAACCGATCTTGTTGATGATATAAAAAAAGTTTTTGGAAAGCATATTAGTGGAAATGAGATTGCAGTCTTTTTTAAGCAAATAAACAGTTCAAAAAAACCTGCTTCAAAAACAGGTCAGAAACCTCCGGATGAACTTTTCTCATCACAAATGAGAGTGGTCACCGATCAGGTTATCAGCCTCGCAGAAAAAAAACTCCCAATCTTAAATTTTCTTAATTTTCTGAAGGACCTCGGGAAACTCTATATTTCTCATGGAGAATTTGACTTAGCCTCCGATATAACAACCACAATTTTATCTTATACAAAAAAAGATAAACGTTTAATGAACAGCGCAGCTTACGCATTTCTGCACTTTGGCGAAATCTATATTCATCTAACGATGTGGGCAGAAAGCCATTTTTACCTAAAAAAGGCTTTCTCATTTTTCAAGAAAGAAAATGATCCATTAGGTTTAGCGCGCTCTGAAAGTCTTTTGGGAACTCTTTATGCTGAAAAGGGGCAGCCCTCAAACGCAATCACTCATTTTCAGAAAGGGCTTTCATACATCAACCCCTTAAAAAACGCTTCTCTGGCGGCTCTTATCGAAAATAATATTGGCATCGTTCATAATATCCGCGGCGATTATGACTCTGCCTATACAAATTTCCAAAGAGCATTACTTCACTTTGAAGGACTAAAAGATAACCAAAGAGTTGCTAAAATAAGGCACAACCTAGGAATGCTTTTTCTTAAAAAGAAAGAATACAATTCGGCAATTAAAGAATTTGATAGAAGCATAAGAATTTCCCTTTCAGCTCACTATTATCCAACGCTTGCAATCTCATACACAAGCAAAGCATCAATTTACTGCACGCTTAACGATGATGCCCTTGCAAATGCTTTTGCCGATTTGGGAATGGAGATAAGCTACAAAATAAAAGATAAGCTTACTATCGCCGAAGTTTACAAGATTAAAGGAATTCTGGAACGCAAGAAGAAACACTATAAAATAGCACAAAACTTTTTCTGCAGCAGTTTAAGGATTAACAAAGAACTTGAAAATGAATTAAATTATGCCGAGACCGCCGTGGAACTTGGAATTCTTTTTTCAGGAACAAAAAAAACTGACGAAGCGAAAGAATATTTAACTGTAGCTTTAAAATATTTCAAAAGAATTAAAGCTGATGACGAAATAAACAGAATAAAATTCTTTCTTTAACGCATTTCTATACATAACTTAAAAAGAAGAGGGCCTTTTTTTATAAAAGGCTTTTTTTTTGTGTGAAAGAGTAAAATTCTTTTTTAAGTTTACCGGTGTAAATATTTACCCCTTTAAGTATAATGAAATTTTCAGACTTTAAATCATCGCTTGACCAAAATACTAAAACAGAGCCCTTTTCGGAGCAATATTCTGAAAAATCAAAAACTTTAGAATTAATTTTAGACATTACCAAGAGTTTAAATCGAACGCTTATTCTTGAGGATGTTTTAACCTTAGTACTAAATAATGCTATCCTGCTGACTAACTCGGATCGCGGGTTTATCGTTCTGAAAAACTCCCGGGAGAAGTTAGACTTTGCAATTGGACTCAATTCAAAAGGGAATCCTCTTGCCGAAAAAGATTTTCAGGTAAGCACTACTGTGGTTGATGAAGTTTTTCACACAGGATTGGCAAGCTTCATCGAAGAAGCTCAAAGCGATACAAACTACGATATCAGTAAAAGCATTTTATTATTAAACTTGCAAACTATTCTCTGCGCCCCGCTTATTATTGGCGATAAAAAAATCGGTGTAATTTATCTTGATAGTAAATCGCTTAATAAAATAAAGATAAAAGAAATCACTTACGCATTCGAAATTCTTGCCGGTCAGGCAGCCATTGCCATTCAAAACGCACAGGCATTTAAAAAACAAATTGATGCGAATAAAGAATTGAACGAAGCCCGTATTGTTGCCGAAAAATCTAGCAAATTCAAATCATCGCTTATGAAAAATATGAGCCACGAATTCCGTACCCCGATGATCGGAATTTTGGGGCTGGGTGAGATACTTAGGGAATCACTTAGCGCACAAGATGATGTGCTCCTTCTCGACAGAATTATGGAAGATTCCAATAGGTTATTAACCACCTTAAGCAAAATTTTAGATTTATCTGATATAGAAACATGTACGATACAGTTGAAGAGTGAAGTTATTGAAGTTGGAAAAGTAATCGGCGATATTGCTTTTTCATCTGCTCATGCGGCGGAGGAAAAACTACTTGAATTTATTGTAGATATAAAAAACGATTTTTTCTTAAAGTTTGATAAGAGTTATTTTCATCAATTGGTAGAGAGTTTAGTAGAGAACGCAATTAAATATACTTCCAGGGGACAAATTAAAATCACTACCGAAGTGGTTGATGGGAAGGGAATCATAAAGGTTTCTGATACGGGAATAGGTATTTCTCAAGAGCATTACGAAACAATTTTTGAAGCATTTAGACAGGCTAGTGAAGGATTTGAGAGATCGTACGATGGATGTGGCTTGGGCCTGACACTAGTTAAAAGAATCGTTGATCTTGCAGGAGGAAGCATTTCGGTTGAAAGTAAAGTTGGTGTCGGTTCTACGTTTATCTTAACTTTTCCAGACCTTGAACCATCCGAAAATTTTAGTCAAAAACACAGATACCAGGGTAAGGTTTCAAATCCTCGTTTGTATCGGATACCAAATGTTTTATTGGTCGGGGGAAATAGATTAAACTTAGTAACTTTCCAGACATTCCTACAAAACAAGGCGGTACTAGAGATTGCTCTAACCCCCAAAACAGCTCTTCGTTTAGCAAGCAAAAACATTTTCAATCTAATTTTGATTGATGTGAATCCGGGTGAATCCGCAGCGAGTATAGAATTGATGAAAGAACTAAAAGGGTTAAATAAAGATAATGAAATTCCGATTGTTGCTGTTATAAGAGCAGAGCTTGAAAGTGAATTGGCAACATTAAAAAATGAAGGCTTTTCAGATTGTTTGTTAAAACCATTTAAAAAGAACCAGTTAATAGATACAATAAAAAACAACTTTCATACCCCCTTAAAACCTTAAATCTAAGTCGGACAAGCCCGTTAAGAAGTCGCCGGGTAAACCGGAACCCAATAATTAGAGACGAATTACTGAATCTGTGCAAGGTTGAATAAAAAACTAAAATGAGGCGAAAAAATAAAATTTGTTTTTTACAAATTTTACCTCCGGACTTCAAGGCAATAAAATTATGACCAGGATTCTTTCAACCTGCGAAGGGTAGAAACAAAGAATCCGATAACCGCAATTGCAACACCAATCCAAACCAAACTTATAAACGGTTTTGTGCTGGCATTAACCGCAAGAACTTCAGCGGGTTTGGTTGTAACAACAGGCGTTGAAAGCTTGCCGATAATAAATTCAGCCTTCTTTGTGGTTGGATCAATTTTAGTTAATTCAACCCGAAGGTCAGCGTCTTTTAATTCAACAGGGACAAAGGTAACACCTTGTTCTTCTTTTTTCATCAAGGCTTCAATGATTTCTGTCTTTCCGTTTTTAGTTACGGTGAGTTTCGCTCCCATTTGAAAGTTTCCGCCTCCCATCATAACCGACATATCCGGTTTTATAAAATCACTGTAAGTTAAATCTGCTCCTTCAATCGAAGTTTTTTCGTTCGGCATTAGTGTTACGGAATTGCCCAGAGGTTTATTCTCCACACTTGAACCATCTTCATAAGAAAGAGGCGTTACATAAAAATCTTTCGTAAAGCCTTCAAGTATATCGGGCTCTCTCATCAGACTATTGTTAAACGTACTGACAAACATAATAGGTTTGATAACTCTAGCTTCTCCGTTTCCATCTTTTACACTAACATTAAACTCATACTTCGTATTATTTTCAATCGGATTGTAGCCGGTGAATTCGAGAGTATATCCTAAAACGTTAACCGGTTTTCCCTTTGTTAGATCAACTTCAAACTGCTTTGAATAAGCCGCCGAGCCGACAACTCCAAGAAGAAAAAGCGAAAAACCGATATGAGCGATGTATGCACCAAGCATTTTTTTATTGCCGGTGAATATTTTGTATGCAATTTCAGCGTTGACAAAAAATGCAAACGCCGCAGAAATAGAAAGCAAGATCATCATAACGTCATAAACTTTTCCGAAGAGAATGATCAGCAGGGCAAAAACTCCGGTTGCAATAAGGGAGAATTTTGATTTCTTCAAAATATCTTCACCGGAAGAGTGTCTCCATTTTAATAAGAAACTGAATCCGTTAAGCAGTCCGATAATAATTGCAAGAGGAACGTGCATCTCATTATAAAATCTTGTTTCAACCGATTGTTTGAAAATTGGAGCTGAAGTACCCACAGCAACGATCAATGCAGAAGCGCCCAACGTAACCGTAGCGGTAAACAACGCCAACTCGCGGGCAAGTAAATTTTCTTCTTCAACAATTTGAGATTCAAGATATTTCCATCGGTAAATTATCATTCCAACTCCAAGGAGCAGAAAAGTTCCGACAAAAATAATCAAGAACAAATAAACGATTGTTCCGGGATCTACAAAAGAATGAACGGAAGCATCGCCGAGCACACCGCTTCGTGTTAAAAAAGTTGAATAGAGTACCATTATATATGCTAAAATAGAAAGCAACAAATTTGTCTTTACAAATTTTCCAATTCCGCCCTTCGCTTGAGTTTTGCGCTGCACGATCATCGTATGAATACATGCAAGACTGATAAGCCAGGGAACTAAGCTTGCATTTTCAACGGGATCCCATGCCCAATAGCCGCCCCAACCTAGAACTCCGTATGCCCAATATCCGCCGAGCATAATGCCGAGACCAAGAATTCCGGAACCGGCTAAAATCCAGGGAAATGATTGACGAACCCAGTCCTTATAATCATTTTTCAAGAGCGCCGCCATTGCAAAAGAAAAAGGAACGGTGGTCATAGCAAAACCGGTAAAAAGGATCGGCGGATGGATCTGCATCCAAAAGTTTTGTAAGAGAGGATTCAATCCCTTTCCGTGAATAATAAATTGATTGACCGAAATCCCAGCACCTTGAAGGGTTGCATATAAATCTCGGCTCATTTTAACAAAATTTTGACCTGAAGCAGGATCACTAAACATAAAATTTTGTAAGAACGGCTGAGTAAGGTAAGAGGCATTTATTTTCGCGGTTTCGAGAAACATCGGTTCAGCCCAAATGTAAGCGAAAGGGTTTTTCAAAAGTGGAGAAACCATCGCAAGTAAAAATGTCGTTGCCAAGGTAAAGAACATCATTACACGCGGTTCAAGATCGTCTCTTTTTCCGGTGTATGATTGAAGAAAAACTCCGATCAATGCGGTAACCAGAAGCCACAACATAAAACTTCCCTGCTGGCCAGCCCAAAAAGTAGAGAGCAAAAATCCGAAAGGTAAATCGTCGTTGCTGTAGCTGTAAACATATTCGTATTGATATTGATGCGTGATGATCAAATACATAAGAAATGCGGAAGCAACAATGACGAACATCGCCATTGCATGGTAAGACATCCGGGCAATGTTAAGTGTATTTTTTGCACCGCGGTAAGTAAAGAAATACATCACCATAGAAAAAATACTGAATGCAAGCGCAAGAGTAATTAAAATACTGCCTGCCATATGAACTCCTTTGAATTGGGAATTAGGAATTAGGAATTAAGTAAAATGGGTCGCAAACAATTTTTTAAGAATTTGCTGCCGCATTTTGTTTGTCTTGATATTTTGAAGGACATTTTGTCAAAATATCTTTTGCATGGAAATTTCCGTTTTTATACAGCCCGGTAACTACAATACTTTGCGCCGATTCGAAATTATTAGGAATTGTGCCGCTATAAATTACTTTCATCTCATGCCCGGCAGCATCTTTCATGTAAAACACAAAGGTTCTCTCGGATTTATTAACCTCATAATTTTTTTCTTTCACCCAGGTTCCCGTTGCTTTAATCGTTCGTTCCGAAGACATTACTTTTGCGAAATCACTTTCATATTGAATATTACTTTTTGTGAACAAGTAGATCATCATTCCAAGGAAGACAACGGCGATAACTCCGCCGAAGATATATTTATTTTTCATTTTCCTGTATCTCCTTTTATTTCTTTCTCTATATTTTTAATTCGGTTGTTAAGAACTAATAGAAACCCAAAGACTCCCGCCCAAACGATAAGGACGATAATCATAACGATGTAAATTGCATTTTTTGAAAGGAACTCTTCCAACATTCACCTCAATGATATTGTTTATTTAATTTTTCTTTATAAAGCATTGATTTATACCCCACATACCACATCCAATAATATAAAATTGTAAACCCAATTAACGAAAGGAAAAAAATGAGCAGCATATTCCCGTTCATTTGAAAATTAACCACTGTTCCGGCGTTGGTATCGTCGGCGGAACCGGGATGCAGTCCCCGCATAATTCTCGGCATGATAAAAATAAAAAAGGGAACCGTTATAAAAGCAATAATTGAATAGACTGCCGAAAGAGCCGCCCTTTTTTCTTCAACTTCTACCGCAGATCGAAGCGCAAACAAGGCGCCGTAAATTAAAAGTAATGCAAAAATACTCGTTTGGCGCGGATCCCAGCTCCAGTAAGAACCCCATGCAAACTTTGCCCAAACCGCTCCGGTTATGGTTGCCAAAATACAGAAGACCATGCCAAGCTGCGCGGAGGTATGCGCTTTAATATCATCTACAAGATCTTTCTTGCGGAGATATTTTATGCTGTAAACGGTTGACATAAAAAACGCAATAACCGTAAGCCACGCGGTGGGAACGTGGAAAAAAATAATTTTGGCGTTTTCGCCGAGCCCCATAATAAGCGGGAACTCATACCAGTGTTCCGGTTTAGCAACAATCGGGAAAGTGATCCCGGCGATTGATACAAAAGCTATTAAAAGAAAAAGGACTATCTTCCAAATCATAACAGGTTCTTATTTGTGATTGAAATAAACATTAATCTTTCCAGATAAAATCAAATAACATAAACGAAGCTGCGATCATCACCACATCGTAACAACCGAGAATTGCAAGTTCAACATAACTGCTGCTGAAAGTTGTTGTATCCATTGCCTGCTTTGTTAAATCTATAAGCGTTAACATGAGCGGCAGCAATATAGGAAACGACAAAACCGGGTAAAGCGTTCCCTTGGAGCTTGCTTTCGCAATTATCGAAGCAATGAGTGTTGAAGCTATTGCAATTCCGACATTTCCAAGAATAAAAGCGTAAAGAAAAAGCGACAAATTTTTAATAACGAATGCATCGAATAGCGCTGAATATAGAAGTGCAACTACAATATTCATGGCGAAAACTAGAATCAAATTGAAAAGAAGTTTTCCGCTGAAAATTGTTGTCGGCGATGCAATAAGCTGTAACGTCAAAGTTGTACCACGTTCTTCTTCGGAAACAAATGCACGGGACAAACCGGACATTGCCGAAAAAAAAATAACAACCCAAAACAATCCGCCGGATAGAAAATCGCTGATCTTCTCATTTCCGATCGAAAATAATATTACGCTGATCGTAACTACGATAAACATTACAAGAGAGTTTATCGCGTAACGGGTGCGCAGTTCGGATGCTAAATCTTTTTTAAATAACGCGTAAGCAGACATTTCAGTTATCAGTTCTCAGTAATCAGTTTTCAGTTATTAGTTTTTTTGTAATCTTGTAATTCTAAAACAGATGAACAAATCGCCAGATCACTGTCTTCGTTTGAAGCAATGATAACGATGTTCTTCTGCGATTCTTCTTTTACGGTTTGATAAACCTTTTCCTTCCCGGAATTATCTAAATTCGATGTAGGTTCATCAAAGAAAAGGATTTTAGGCGAATGAATTAAAGCAAAAATAAATTTCAGCCGTTGTTTCATCCCGGACGAATAACCTTTCACAAGGTCGTCTTTTCTATCCAGCAAGCCAAAATGTTGAAAGAGAAAATCTAATTTCTCTTTGGTAAAGTTAACCCCTCTGATCTTTGAAAAAAAGCGAATATTTTCTACCGCAGAAAATTCGTCATACAAAATCACATACGGAGCTACAAATCCAATATAATTGTGCAAATCTTCCGATTCAATTGCTTTTCCTCCAAACAAATGAATTACTTTCCCTTTGGTCGGAGAAATAACGCCTGAAATAATCTTTAAAAAGGTTGATTTCCCGGAACCGTTTGGTCCGGATATTCCGTAAATGCCATTATCCTTACAAGAAAAATCAACATCTTTAAATATTAACCTTCTTCCAAAAACTTTTGAAATATTTTCCGCCTGTAATTCAAAACTACTCATTCATTATGACCAATTTTCCCAGGGCAGTGCGCTCCGATGATTTAATAAAGTATAAATAAACGCCGCTTGCAAGTTTTTCGTTTTTGTCATTCATTGCGTTCCATTCAATAACCGCTTCTCCTTTAACCGGATCGCGAAAAAGAGTGATGGTTCTGTTGAATACTACATCCATTGAGACTGAAAAAACTTTCAACGAAACCTCCTCATTAAAATTACCGACAAATGGAATTTTAAGAGGGACATTCTTTCCATAACGGAACGGGGAAGGGTAAGGAGCTTCGGTAACCGCATAAACTATTTGGCTATCGCTAACAACAATATTGTTAAGTATGGAAGAAGTTTTCCAAAGATAAGGATTGTCTGCGCTAAAAAAATAATAATATCCATCAGCTAGTCGTGTAAATCCATCTTGTTTAAAATTACTTAACGTTATGGAAACCGGAAGGGTTTTGCTCAAGTTATAAATGCCGCTTTGCTGTTCATAGTTGGATATGTTGAAGTAAAGCGTGTCTTTTGGACTGGTTGTGGAATTAATTATCTTCAAAAAACTTGTTGAAGTAACAAAACTGTTGAGGTTGATCGGTATTGAATTACCCGTAAATGTTACAGTCATAAAAGGTTTGATAAGCGGATAATTCACTGCCTCGCCAAAAAATAACCCGGAGACCGCTCGATAATTGGTATAGAAGGTCCATAATGCAAATTCCTTATATGCTTCAAGAAAGGAAGATTGGTTCTCAATTAAACTTCTGTTTATCGCTTCAAGAGCGCGGTAAGTCCTCAACAACTCCCATTGGCGTTTGATAATACCGTAATCAAATTTATCTTTTAAAAAGATATTCCAAATTGCAAGGTTATAACCCTCATTAGATGCAAATGCTTTATCGGTAAAATTAAAGAATCCACCGGTCTTTAAATAATAATAGTAATCGTTGATCTCATCAAAAACAAATTCCTCCATCGCAGTGGAAGTTAGCTCATAAAAATAGAGATCAAAAATTTCAGTTTCTGTTTGCCGTAAAATATAATTTCCAATTTGGATTGCGTGATGAAGTTCGTGCGCTGCCGTTACTTTTGCCGCCGCAATACCGGTAGTTGGATAACCGACAAACCCGTTATCCATTTCGATATAAGAATAATAAGTGCTGGAACCGGAAGAAATTTCTTCTTCGGAATTAGTATTGCCGTAAACCCCGCGCCCCATGTTGTACACATAAATATCATACTTATCATCTCCGCCGTTGCCAAGGTCTTTCGGCGGAGGAAGAAACCCTAAATAGTTTACTTCAAATGAATATGAAGAATCGAAAGCTCTCGCTAATTCATTCACATCATACTTAGGGGCGTTAGTAGTTGTATTAAAATGGATGCGGAAAAATCCCGAGGGAGAAACAATACTGGTTTCGAGTACAGGGCGCTCCAATAAAGGCTTTAACATTTTTTGCTGCGCGGGTGAAAAAGATTTTAAACCAAGTCTAACAGCATTTTCAATTCCGAAACTGCACTTTCCATGTTCATCCCTGGATGTGCTTTGCTGAATATTCTGAAGAAAATCTTTTTGGTGAAGAGCAATATATTTAGTGTAAAGAGAATCAAATCCCGGATGGGCTGAAATCCCGACAGCACAAATCAAGATGACGAAGAAAGGTTTCATATCTTTTTTAAACTCAAGCAATTTTCTTTTGTATTAGTATAGAGAAGATACCATTGATTTGCGCTGAATTTATCAACCGAATAGCTCCCTACATTTTCAATATCTTCGAACTTCTGAAGACTGAAATTACCGGTATGCTTATTTACTCCTACCATTTGAAAACGATTCGAAGAGGCAGAGTAAAGAAAGAATCTTTTCGTCTCATCGACAGAGAATTTCCCAAAATACTCCATTTTTGTATCATTTAACAAAAAAGCTTTTGCAATAGCGGACTGTCTTAAAACTTTATGATATTTATTGTTCCCTATTAAAAGATAATTCGACCGGTTATTAGAAACTGATGTAAAACAGAATTCCTCACCGGTATTGTAAACATCGGCAAGGTAATTTCTAAAATGAAAGAGAGAATCATATTTAACACTATGAATAACTTTTACAAATACGGGATTTTTAAAAGAAGCATAAGACAGTTCAACTTCCCCGCTCCCTTTTGTCCAATAATAAATATCTCCCTTGGCATCAATTTTTACATCAAGAAGTTTTCCGGTTTTCAGAGAAGCATTTGCAAGCGAGTAGCGGAAGTTTTTATAAGTGAATGACGAGTAGACAAGCATATCGTCTAATGATTGAACAATAAGAATGTTGGCTCGTGTGCCAAGAGCGCTTTTCATCAACCGGCAATCTTTTATTTTTCCATCAACATACAAATAATCTCTTTTAATTGAAAAAGTATTAAAATTGATCAGCAAAAATTCAATAACTCTTTCACCTAAATTAAAGAAGTAAATTCCTTTTTGTGATTTGTCATAATCATCAATTAAAATTGATGAGTAGTTGCCGTTAGTTTTTTGAGAAAAAAGTGTAGAAGGAAGTCCGTCTTTCCCGCGCAGAACAAAGGTACAAAGCCCTTTTTCGGCATTATATAAAAACAAATCATTTATGCCGTCTTTGCCATTATCAAAAAGGGTAAGGGAAGATGGCATGTTTCCGAAAATCAAATTGGAGGTATCACCAAAAGAAGAAAGATTTGAAACAAAATAAATTTTTCCGTCGTTACTCAGCGAAGCAAAACCATAAACAAATTTGCTGTAAAAGGGGATGAGACCAGTAAGTCCGTTTTTCTGTAAATATGGTACTTCGGGGTAAAAAGAGCCGTCATTTTTTTGGAATAAAACTGAAACTTGAGAAGGTTGTGACCCTTCTCCGGCGGACAAATACGCAATATCGAATCTACCGTCTCGGTTAAAATCACCCCAGATAAATTTATCGGGTTTCAAATCAGTTGAGATTATTTCTTTTCTGTGGAAGCCGGAAACCGAATCACCAAAAATTATCTGTAGGTGGTTTCCGCTAATAAAAATGAGGTCGGAATAATAATCCGAATTAACGTCCAGCGCTTGCAAAGAAGAAATGGGACGCTCTAATTTGATAGCGCGGATAGATTTAAAATCGCCGCGGCTATTATTATAAAAAAACTGAAGCGTATTATCATTAATATTAAATGCGGCGATGTCCGGATATGAATCACCATTTAAATCAATAGCAGTTGACTGAGAAAATGCCGTCCCCGCTTCAATTTTTTTCTCTTCAATTTTTCCACTGCTGTTTTTTAAAATTGAAACCCCATCAAACCCGGCTCCGGAAATGAGTAACTCGTTTCTGCCATCTGAATTAAAATCCGCCTGGGTAATGACATCGGGAAATGAAGAAAAAGAAATTTGATTTGAGACAGAAATACTTCCCTTACTTGAAATATTCAACCAGCCCGCTTTTTTCTGCTTGCGGGATACAAAAGCATATCTGGGCGCTTTATCATAGATTTCAATATAAGAAAGGAAATTAGTAATTACAGAAGAAAAAGAAGATGAAAAAACCCGGGAGAAACTATCAACACCTTTCCCGGCAACATTGGCAAAAGAATTTTTCTCCCCCCCGGTTAGCAGAAGATCAGAATATGAATCTTGATTAAAGTTTAACGTAAAGAATTGTTTGAACTTTCCATCACTTTGGAAAACAGAATATTTGCAAAAACCATTAACGGGGATTTGGGCTGCTCCGCTTTGACACAGCAGAAAGACAATGAGAGAGGAGTTAATGACTTTTCTTTTCAGCAAGCCTTGTTTCTCTTCTTTGTAATGCTTTTTCAAATCTTCTCTTTTCATCTTCGGTTTCAGGAACAACTTTTATTGCTTCGACTGGTTTGGCTTCCTCATCAACACTCACAAAGGTAAGGTAAGCGGAATTTGTATGAACCCTTTTCCCCTCTCTAAAAGATTCCGCAAAAACTTTTACCCCAACTTCAAGAGAAGTTTTAAATACTCTGTTCACCGATGCAACTAATGAAACTGCCTGCCCGAGTTTTATAGGATGATGAAAACCGATGCTGTCTACAGAAGCCGTTACACAAACCCGCTGAGAATGTTTTGCTGCACAAAGGGCTGCGCAGATGTCAATCCAATGCATTAATTGTCCGCCGAGCAAATTACCAAGTTGATTTGTATGCTGGGGCAGCACCAATTCGGTCATGATCATTATTGAGTCGCCTACTTTTTTAGGACTCATTTTTTTGCGGTTTCCGGAGCTGATTTTTCAAGCTTCGTCTTTAGTTCTTCAACTTTAAGATAATTTTCATCCTGGGGATATTTAATGAGAAAACTTTCAATTTCTTTAAGAGCTGCTTCATTTTTTTTCAGACCGATTAATACATTAATTTTTTTAAAGGAAGCCATCGGTGCGTATTGCGTGTCGTGATAAATTGCTTCAACATTATCATAATAAGCGACCGCAGCTTTATCGTAATCCATTTTTTCATAAATAACCGCAGCATTATAAGCCTTGTGAGCAAGTTTATCATTCAGCTCTTTAATTTTCGCCTCTGCTTCAGGGACTTTCGGGTCCGTCGGGAAAAAATCTATGTACGCTTGATATTCTTCTATTCCTTTTTTCGTGTAACGCTGATCTAAAGGATAAGGAGGAGAAAGTTTATAATAACATTCAGCAAGATTATACTGGGCTTCAGGAACAAAGGAGCTTGCAGGCATATTCCGGATCAACCGGCTAAATTCTGAAGCGGCTAAAATATATTCAGTTCGGGCTAACCGACTTTTTGCCAAATAAAATTGTGCATCGTCTATAATTTCATTTCCCGGAAATTGCAGCATAACTGCGTCAAACTCCTGGATAGCCTTATCATATTCTTCATCATTATAAAAATCCATCGCATACTTAAAACGCTGTTCTGAAGTCATATTGGCTGTATCAATAGTAGAAGCACAGCCAACAATGAATAATAGTAAAAAAGGAAGGAAGATTAGTGTCTTTGTCATAGTCTCTGTCATGTGTTAATATATAAGTACAATTGTGCAATAACCAAAAAATATCCGGTATTTTTTTTCTTAATCATAATCATATTCTTAATCATAATCTAACGGGAAAAGTAAGATTACGAACACGATGAAGAGTAAGAATGTAATCAATAAATACTACAGAATACCGGTTACAAAATAAGGAAAGCGAGATAGCTTACCAAGATAAAAAAAATTACTTACTCCTGGCTGTGAAGAAGATATATACCGCTGCTGCCGCAGAACCAAGTGCAATTGCCGGTTCTAAAAGACTTGAGAAAAAAGGTTCTTTAGGGATTTTCCCCTGTGTGAAGGGGAACGAGGAATTTTCAACCGAGGGAATGTCCTCATAAGGAAATTCGTTGTTGAGAGAGTAGGAAAAGTCTTTTACTTCGCTTGTTGCAGAAATTATTGAATAATTTCCCGAAAAATGGAGAGTTCTTTTAACGATAAAAGGACCAAACAAACTTTTCCTCTCCGGTTCACCGTAATCTATTCTCACGTCCGTTACTGCAAAACGAACAGAAACTTTCCCCGCCCGGTCTTTAATGTCTTTGTCCTGAAAATGAGCTAACAGGGTGTTTTGAAAGACCTGGTAATCTTTTCCAAGAACGAAATCAATTTGCACATTTTTCCCGTTTATTAAATTCTGTGCCAACCCACTTGCCGCTGAATCTGCAAGTTGAAAAAACAGTTCAAGATTTGTCTTGGTTTGTCCACGGGCGGATAAAGATAAAAAAAGAAAGAGAAGAAGAAAACTTCCTCTCTTCATAACGAATTGCACAAAATTATTCATGAATATTTCTTTGCAAGTTGACGCAAACGGGAAACGCGTTCTTCCATTGAAGGATGTGTGGAAAACAGTTTCATCAATCCGCCGCTTCTTAAAGGATTTACGATAAACATGTGAGCCGTTGCTGGTTTTGCATCCATTATAGGGTGCGCTTGATTTTGCATCGAAAGTTTTTCCAACGCCGAAGCCAATGCAAGCGGTACACCTGAAATTTCAGCCCCTCCCTCATCTGCAATATATTCTCTTGACCTTGAAATTGCCAATTGCAAAAGTGTCGCCGCGATCGGCGCAACGATCATTAAAACGAGAGAAGCAACACCATTATCGTCATCATCGTTATTTCCGCGTCCGAACATGAAAGCCCAGCTTGCCATCTGTGCAACAAAGGTAATGGTTCCAACAAAAGTTGAAGCGATCGTACCGATCAAAATATCGCGGTGTTTTACGTGCGCTAATTCATGTCCGATAACTCCGGCAAGCTCTTCTGTATTTAGGATTTTCAAAATTCCTGTTGTAACCGCAACCGCGGCATGCTGCGGGTTCCTTCCTGTGGCAAATGCGTTTGGCGTAGGATTTTCAATTACATAGACACGCGGCATAGGTAAAGAAGCACGCTGTGAAAGTTCTTCAACCAAACCGTACAATTTTGGTGCGGATTCTCCGTTTACTTCTTTAGCCTTATACATTGCAAGCACAACTTTATCGGAAAACCAATACGAACCAAAGTTCATCGCCAAAGCAAACAGAAAGGCAACGGTCATTCCCGATCTTCCACCGAGCAAATTTCCTACGAAGATGAAAAGCACCATCATAAGCGTCATTAAAAAAACTGTTTTAAGGGTATTCATAGTTTATCCAAATATTTTTTTTAGTTAAGACGTAAAAAAAGCTCATAAGTTCTTGTGCAAAATTAGAATTAATCCCTATTGGAAAAAAGCCAATTTGAAACGGTGAAAAGGGGACGCAGATTTTTTATGATCAATTATGCTCAGCGCCGATCATAGAAAATCTTAATGAATCTGCCTCCCATTGTTTTAAATAAGCTCTTTAAACAATAATTTTTTCGCTCAACGTTGTTGTTTACTGCAATGTTGAATTTAACTCAGTTTGTTCCTTTGTTAATTTCGCATCAGCCAAGCCGTGTCGCTGAGCAAACAAATTCCGATAAATCGGGATACCATTACTCATCATCGTTTACGATGATTTTTTTTGTTCAGCGATATCGTTTACGGTATCGCGATTTATTATTCAACAAAACGCTTATCAAAAATCCCCGCCCAGTGAGAAATACCAAATAGGCGTTGTAAAATGCTGCGCATTATATGCCCAGGCAGCATCAACCCGGAGCAGAAAATAGAGGAGATAAAATCTTACGCCAAACCCGGTTCCCATTAATAAATCTTTACTTACAGTTCTTCCTTCAACGTCTTTTGTAAAAAGTTTTAGTTGATGAGAATTATTCCAAGCAGAACCGGCGTCAAAAAACGCAGCTCCCAAAATATTTCTAAACATGATCGGCAGCGCGCCGGTTAAGAGGTAGCGGATAAAGGGGAACCGGAATTCAGTATTGAACAGTGCATATTTTGTTCCTATCTGCTGCGCATAATTGTATCCACGCATCGGTAAAGCCGCAGTAAGAAAAGCGAAATCAGAAGGTGAATCTAAGGGAACTTCTCCTGTAGCAAATCGCCGGTTAATCCAATTTTCAATTCCGCCGAGGAAAAAACGCTGCGGGCTTTTCCCGTTGGAAAATCCACCGGATAAGCGAAATGCAAGTGCGTAGTCCGTCCAAAATTTTGTGTAATTCCTGTAATCTCCTAAAATAGAATAGAAGCCGTATTGTTTTGCATGGAGAAGCGGATTGCCGTAAACATCAAAGCGGTAGCGTGTGCCGTCAATCGGCGCGGTGTAACCGAACATCGTGTTATCGTGCACAAAACTTAAAGCGGGAATAAGATAGGTTGCTTTTTGTGTAGTCTCAAAAGGATTATCTAAATTTTCGGCAGAAACATTTAAAAAACTCAATCCTCCGTCCAATCTATAATAACGATTGAAAGGATAACTTAACGAGAGTGATCCGCCGTAATTTCTAAAACGGAAAAGATTTACATCCCTTCCACTTTGCAAATAGACAAAGCGCGCAGTATGGAATCCTTCAAAACCGATATCCAATTTGTTTGGCAGATAATAATATGCCAAGCCGTAATCACTGTTTTTTAGGTCTATCTGCATACTCGTTTGCCCGATAAGCCGGTGATTTCCGAGCACGTCGCTAAAAGAAATTACCGTTGTGCCGAGCAAACCGTAGAGGGAGCTGAATCCGGCGTTCGCATAAATTATATCGGGCGTGAAAGTAACTTTGTAACGGTTCACTAAAAAATTCCCTTCAGCATCAAGATTAGCCTTTGGGTTAAAGAGATCGTTCGGTTTTTGTTCGGTTGAATCGTATGAAAGGTAATCTGATTTGCCAAAAATGAAATTGCTGTAATCTTTTTTTGCGGAAGAAGAATCAATAAAAACTCCGGTTGAAAAACTGTTCGCTTCATCCGTCTGCTCTCCGGAGGAATCAACTTTTGTTTCGCTTGAAGAATCTTTCTGAATTTCCGGTTTCGTTTTGAAAAGGATTGACTCCAAATATTTTGTGAGCGGAAGTGAATCTTTCTCTAATGAAATATCATAAGGATTATTCATCAAGAAAATATTATAGGCTGATTGATACATTGAAGCAAAAGCAAGTTTTTTCCCGTCTTTTGAAATTGTCGGCTGGTACAACCCGTTCAAAGAATTTGTGATGGGTTTTTCAGTGACGGATTCAATTGAGCTGGTCGAATCGTTCTCTTCAAAAACAATTTTTTTTCTATAAATATTATTGATGCCGTTTTTATCGGAAACAAAAATTACTTCTTTCCCATCCGCTGAAACGATAGGCGACGTCTCATCGCAGTTTGGTGAGTTGGTCAAGCGGGTGATTTTGCTGCTTTCAACTAAAATAGAATAGAGGTCGGACTGCGAATAATTGTGGTCGTACACTCTAAAATTCACCGGAATAGAAATGGTATCAAGGTACTCACCTCTATCGGAAGCGAAGAAAATTGTTTCCCCGTCGGGAGAAAAAGATGGGTCGCTATCGGAAAAAATATCGTTCGTTATGTTTTCTAATTTATCTTTAGCAATATCATACACATAAATATCCGACTGCGAAGAAGTCTGTCCGGCGAAAACGATTTTATTATTATCAGGCGCCCAATTCACCGTTCCGATAGCGCCGAATCTTAAAGGTAAAATTGAAGCATCATCTTCCGCAATATCATAGACGTGAATAACATCAGCTCCGTTTCGTTTAGCCGCCAAAACAATTCTCTTGCCGTCCGGCGACCAGCTTAAACCCGGTGTCAGAATATTTAATTCTTCAAAATCTACCGAGCGGTTACCTTTAATAATTCTTTCCACTTTCTTCCCATCGTTTGCATCCATGATATAAATATCGAAATAAAAATCGCGGTTGGAGATGAAAGCAATTTTATCGCCTTGTGGAGAAATTGCGGGGCTCGTGTTGTAAAATCCGCCGTCTTTGCGGTGATCGGTTAATCTCTTAGAAAATTCATCCGGGTCTTTATAAAGCGCCATATCGGGCCAGAAAATTCTTTTAATATCTTTTTTCCAACGTTCGTTTAATTCTTCAAGGTCTAAACCGATTGCAGCTTTCAAACCATTTTCAAAGTCTGCCTTTCCTTTAATTTTATTAACAAGTTCACCTATTTTTTCATCTCCGTATTTTTGTGCGATGTAATGAAAAACAGATTGTCCGCCCCGGTAGGCGAAATAACCGTCAAGATCTTGAATGTCCGGCAGGTACTCACTCGTTGCCGCATCGCGAATGAACATATCGGTATTCGTATCCCAGCCGAGCGAGAGATATTCCGCCAAACCCTCATTAAACCAAAGCGGTAAGCGAATGGAAATATTGTTCGAAATAATGTTTTGAATAGAGCCGCCGTAAAACATATCATTTAAAACCGCATGCGAGAGTTCGTGATGAATAACGTGCCGGAACATCTTGTAATTTCCGGTGAAGGGAAGAACTACACGGTTTTTGAAAAGCTCGGTAAAACCGCCGATTCCTTCGCTGAGGTATTCATCGGTAACATTCGTTTCTTGAAAATCGTTTTGGGAATTATAGAGAATGAGCGTAATTCTATTGTTAATTCTGTAGTTGATATGTTTTTCTATTGAACCAAGCGCGTCTTCAGAGGCGCCTGCCGCAAACTCCGCAACTTTGCTTCCTTCTTGATTAAAATAAATATCGAAATGACTTGTCTGAATATAGTACCACGTCATTTCTTTAAACTGAACTTTGTTCTGTCCGAACTGTGCAAATAGAAACTGCACTGAAGTGAATGAAATGATAACCGAAAGAATAATTTGTTTCTTCATAGAGTCTTTAGTTAGTTTATAAGTCCGAGGCAAAATTACCGGAATATTTTTAGATCGAAATAACTTGAAGCATGAAAGAACGTTTGGTTGATTGAATGAAACAAGCGTTCCGACAGTATGCCGCCGGGTTCTGGTTTTGCCTAATTATTTTATGCTTAGAGGTTTTTTTACTTTCAACTTGCCGCGTCTGTGTTATTCAACGATAAGAAAATCTAATTCCATACGCTCTTGATTAATGCGGATCAGTTTAACTTGAACTTTATCGCCGAGCCGGAACATTTTTTTACTTGCTTTACCAATTAACGCATATTTTTTTTCATCATAAAGATAATAATCTCCCTCCAAATCGCGCACGTGGATCAAGCCTTCAGCAAGAACATCCGTTATTTTTACGAAAATTCCAAAATGCGTTACGCCGGAAATAATCGCGTGGAATTCTTCGCCAAGATGGCTCTTCATCAATTCAACTTGTTTCAATTTAACCGAAAGCCGTTCTGCATCTACAGCTTTTCTTTCACATGCAGAAATGGTTTCACAAATTGCAGAAAGTTGTTCTTCGGAATAAATTAATTTTCCCTTCCCCTCGATATACTCAAAGAGCAAGCGGTGGACAAGCAGATCGGAATAGCGCCGGATAGGCGAAGTAAAATGCGTGTAGTACGGAAATCCCAAACCATAATGCCCGATATTTTCTGTTGAGTAAATTGCCTTTGCCATCGAACGGATAGCTATTTCATTCACAAGCAATTCTTCTTCTTTCCCCTTAACTTCTTCCATCAATTTATTTATTGATGAGGCTTTTGATAAATTATCCGCCGAATAATGGTAGCCGAAAGATTTTATAAATTTTGCGAACTCTGCTATTTTGTCTTTGTCGGGGCGGTCGTGAATTCTGTACAAAAACGGTTTTCGTCCGGATTCTTTTTTTACAAAACCGATATGATGCGCAACCACTTTGTTGGCAAGCAGCATAAATTCTTCAACAAGGTTGTTACTCTGTTTCGTTTCGTAAAGATAAGCACGAAGAGGATTTCCAGCCTCGTCAAGTTCAAACTTTATTTCGGAAGTTGAGAAGTTTACGCTTCCTTCTTTTAATCTTTTTTTGCGAAGCGTTAACGCAAGTTTATTTAAGAGAAGAACTTCGGTTGAAAAATCCCCTTCGCCGGTTTCAATTATTTTTTGCGCTTCATCGTACGTAAATCTTCTTTTGCTCTTGATGATGGACTTTTTAATTTTATAATCAACGAGTTTTCCGTGCGACGTAAGTTCTGCAATAACCGAATAGGTTAATCGTTCTTCGTTCGGGACTAACGAGCAAATGTTGTTCGATAATCTTTCCGGCAGCATCGGAATCACTTTGCCCACGAGGTAAACGCTATTTCCCCGCTTCCCGGATTCTTTGTCAAGCGGAGTATCTATTGCAACGTAATGGCTGACATCAGCAATGTGAACGCCCACCGCAAAATTTCCGCTCTCTAAAACTTCAATTGAAAGAGCATCATCAAAATCTTTTGCATCATCGGGGTCAATGGTCATCACAACTTTATTTCTGTAATCAACGCGTGTAGAAATTTCTTCCGCCTGAATTTCCAACGCTATTTTTTCCGCTTCTTCAAGAACCTGCTCGGGGAAAATGACCGTCAGGTTAAATTCTTTTGCAATTGAAAGAAGTTCAATATTATTTTTGCTTGTTTTGGCAAGCACTTCAATAATTTTCCCTTGAGGGTTTTGCTTTGCGGATTCCCAAACGATCTCGCTCACCACTACTCTGTCGCCGACCTTTGCTTCGCGAATAGTATTTTCATCAATATAGATATCGCGCCTCATCTCCTTCATCTCAGGTTCAACGTAAAAAAGGGCGTCCGATTTTTTGAGTGTTCCCACAACTTCGGTAATCCTTCGTTCAACAATTTTTATAATCTCGCCCTCAAGATTTTTTGCTTTCTTTTTCTGCTCGGCAAAGAGAGCAACCTCAACAATATCACCGTGAAAAGCGGTTCCGAGATTCCTTCCGGCAATAAAAATATCGCGCCCGACTTCTTTTTTAGGAAGCACAAAACCAAACCCCCGCGGATGCATTTGCAGTTCACCGGAGATAATTTTTTCATTTGATATTTTTAATTGGAAGCGTTTTCCCTGTCTGACGATAAGCTCTTCTTCCAACAATTGATGGAGCAAAGCTTTGAGCGATTGATATTCATGTTCTTCAGTTACTTGAAGCTGCTTAGCAAGTTCTCTGGCTTTTATTGCTTTGCCAGGATTTTTTTTAAAAAAGGAGACCAATTTTTTTTTCATTAAAACTCGAATTTATATTTAAGACCCAGTTCATTAATCATTTCTGTTGTAAAGGTATTTTCAGTTTCGGATAATTTTCTTTCTACACGGACTACAAAATTATCCAGTACAGGATATTCTATAAGAATATTTGCGGTTGATAAATCCTGAAAAATATTTGTCGTACCGCCGATAGTATATTTAAACTTTTTTATTCTGCCGCTTAAATTAAGTTTGGTAGTATTTCCGCTTGAGCGCAATTCTACAGATTTCACCACATCGCCAAGATACGTATTTAGTGCTCCTCCAACAAGAGAACCTGCGAACGACGTGGCAGTTCCCGAGAACATATCGGAGGCTTTAGTTTTATCCTGCGTAGTAACTTCGTTCTTAAACTTTCCGGAAATGATATACCAGATAGCATCGGATTTGTCCAAGCCCGGAGTCGCCTGGTCATTGGTAATTGCCGATGAGCCCCGGTAAACCGCCATGTTGGTTTCGGATTGGGCGAATGTTTTTGAAAGCTCGTTTAATGGACCAACAAGTTTTATTTTTACGGCAACTTCTTCTTCTTTTCCGGTTCCGGAGGTTGAATCGGATGAGATATAATAACTTTTATACATACCCACTATATCTAAATAGGGATTTGTAATTTCGCTCTCAAATTTTAACGAACCGGTTGCCGTAAAGGTTTTTATAAATTCAAGTGTTGAACCTTCGAGCAGTTTAAGTTCACCCTGCACGTATTGTACACCGTTCTCCCGTTTATACCGGACACTCCCTTTCAGCACCGAAGTAAGTTTCTGATTTGCTTCTTTAGCTAAAATGAAGGTGATTGTCGCTTCGTTTTTAATTTCTACGAGAATATCATAATCAAATTTGGAGAAAAGTCCCTCGCTGTTTTCGTCATCCAGGTTTTGTTCGATTGTAGAATTGATGATCCTTTGGATTTCCTCTTCACGCGAAGTTAATTTTACAGAATCCCGAACGTATTTATAAATAAATTTTTCGGAATTGGAGGAAAAACTTCCTTGTGCCGGCGGAAAAATTAAATTAGCTTCTTTGATCAGTAAAGGTGCGCTTAACGAAGCAATTTCATTTTTCATGGAAAAAACAATATTCCCGTCGGTACCCACGAACAAACTTCCATAGAGATTTGGACTTGCAGATTTTGACTCATCAGTCAAAACAGTTAAGTCGCCATTGATGGTAATTTGCGTGGAAATGATTTTTAAACCTTTGAATGACATTTCCCCCGACCCGTGCATTGTTCCATTGTTTTTTACATTACCGCTGTTCATAACAACCATGTTATCCAATATCAAACTTTGCTCTTCAAAATGAAGTTGAAGCTCGCAAGTATATTTTAGATTATTTGCATCGGCTCTAAAAGCGCCGTCTTGAATTTTTAAAAAGCCAACCGGCTCTAATTTTGCATACGTTCCGTTAATCTTTATATCAGCGTTGAGCGTCCCGCCAAGCTCATTAATAAATGGAAACGCATTGCCCAAAGTTGCAAGATCAAAATTTTTCGTATCGAGAGTAAGAGAGAGCGGTTTATCATCGGGAAACCGGTTAGCAACAGCGCCAAAAGCTAAATTGAGAGGAAGCGAACCATTGATAGATAACTTTGTAAGCAGGCTGTCCTTTCCTCCTTCACCAAATCTAATGTCCGTTTGCAAGTTCTTTTCTTTGTAAACAAAAAGAGCTTTTAACGATCCGAAAGTGTTCTTGCGATAGGTAACACTATCAACGCCAACCTTCAGATCTATGACGGGGTTTTCAAAAGTGCCGGTGATGTTGGAAGAAACAGTAATATCGTTATCAATAATACTTTCCGGCTTCATACCCAAAAGATTATAACTGATATCATACCCTTTAAATTTTGTTAATTGGATTGATAAATCTTGTTTCCCTTCGGTTGCCAGAGTTCCTTCGGCTTTGATTGAAGCATCGCCGCGGTAGAGATTAATATTCTTCAGTGAAAGTATTTTATCAGCAAAACCAATTTGCATTTCTTCTTTGTTCCTTAACTCAAAATTGTTGTACTTATAGACAAGCGTATCAACTTTTAGCGTCAACGTTGGAGATTCCAATTGAGACGAGAAAACAACCGAGCCTTTCATATTATCATTTACTACAGCATCGGCACTCGCATTTAAAATGTCATTGCGGATAGTAACAGCAGCAGAAATATTTCTTATTTCAGCAGTTGCGATAATTCTTTCGGAGTTAAGCGAAAGATCGCATGAAAAATTCCGCAGATGAAAATCATGCAGCGGATGTGCCAAATTGATTTTACCGTTAGTGTTAGATGCGATATATATTTTTTCTCCGCCAACTATTTTTAAGTAGTTAAATGAGGTTGAAGCCTGGAGAGAGAAATTTGAATTGTCGGATTTTATTTTCCCGCTAAGATTTCCTTCCGAATCAAGTTGAAACTTTTCTCCAAATATTGAAAGAAGCGACAAGTCTCTACTTACAACATTGAACTTCACGTCGAAGGTTTTGTTCTGTTTTTCTTCCGTTTTCTCTTTTTTCCTTGGGGTATTGCGGAACAATTTTGTTTTAGCTAAAAGGGAATCTTTTTTAAGTCCGAGCGGATAATAACTATCAATCTTTTCAATAAACGCCCTTGAAATGCCGTCACTTTCATAAATAAGCTGCGGGATCAAATTTGTAAGTTGAAAATTGCCGGTGAGCATTGCATCAGCAAAAGTTGAGTGGAGCGAAATTTTTTTCTCGGCGGGGTCTTTAGTGTCCATAGAAAAAACGATCCACGCTTCATTGATTATTTTTTGCTTAAAATGAGAGTCATAAATTCTACCATTAAATTTCGCCAAGAGATTGTCGGGATTAAAACCTTCTCCCGAAACATTGAAAGTAGTGTTAATAGATGAGGTTAGCACGGAATCATTCAATAGCCTTGCTAAACTTAATTGAGTTGCCTTTAAAGAAAAATCATACTGCGGAGTTTTGTCGTTTTGGATATTAAGATTTCCGTCAAAAATTATTTTTTGTGAATCAACAGCAGCAATACAAGTTGCTTCAAGGACACCATTTTTCATGTTACCCGACAATAAAAATTCATTTAAATAATTGTGGGTTACCGTCGAGCGGGCGGCATCAATAGTGATGTCCGATGTTAATGTTTTTGTATTGGTGCCTCTGCCGACCGCAGTAATTTTTGAAGTAAGTTTCACCGGGAATTGAACAAATGGCTGAATATCTAAATTGACAGAGTTAACCTCCGCTTTATATTCCATTTCCTGTTTTCGAAAATCAAACGTAACATTGCCCATCAAACTTCCCCCGTTCAGTCCGGCAGAAATCCGCGAAGTAAAGTTTTGTATTCCGCCATCGTAGGTAAGTGTATCAACCGAAAGCACAGAAAGATTTTGAAATTTCGGGAGATCCAATCCAGGCAGTAAGGCTAAAACATTTTCATAGGTTAACGCTGAATTTGTAATTGCAGCGTTAATTAAAAGATCGGAAGGAGTGTCCAAATTTTTCAACCGCCCGGTGCATTTAAGATTTGTTTGTAAATATTTCAAGTTCAATTCTTGTACCAGCAGATCATGAATAGTTCCTTCGGCGCTGATGGTTCCGTCAAGGTTTCCCTCAAGCATATCAACCGCAGGAATAAGAGCGGTTAAATCATCAAAGGTGAACGGTTCTGTTATTAGATTTGCGCTGACGCCGGCGTTTTTAAATGCAGTCTTATCAAAAGGAGCAAAAAGATTAAATCCCTTTAATTGTGCAAGTAAGGAAATCTTTGAACGGTTGGTTTGCAGTTCAACGCCAAGAGCGGAGAGCTCATCCTCGTTGATAAGAAAATCTCCCGCAATCTTTTTAATGTTAAAGTTGGTGATGTTTGTCTGGCAATAAAAATCATCCAGATGCGCTTTGTATTCATTATCGTTGATGTTTACTTCTGCGTTTAAAGTTAATCCAAGATTTTTAATTCTCAGATCGCCAAGATCAAGGTGATCATAATAATTGTTGCTGTTTCGCAGAGTTTCGTCTTGAAGCGAAAAATTAATCTGCGAGAACGATACTTCGGGTACTTTAATTATAAACGGAAATTCTGTTTTTGAAGTATCCGGAGGGGACGAAGGAAAGGCTTTTGTTAAGTTTAACACCCCGGCGCTATCGCGAAGCAAAACAAAGTCCGCCTCTTCGATTAATATTTTCCTAATATATATCCTGCGCAAAAATATTTGCAGCGGACTAATTTTTATTTCAACTTTTTTAATGCTTGCTATGGTATCTTTCAAATAAAGAAGTTTCGCATCTCTCATAATGAGTGAAGTAAAAATTGTTCCGTCAATCTTTCCAATTTCAATTTTCCCATTGATCTCTTCATTTACTAATGCTACAACTTTTTCGCGAAGGTAATTTCGGAAGGTTGAAGTTTGTGTTATTCCTCCAATGATAAGAAGAAGTATAAATATCCCGACGAAAAAAAAGACAAAAACGTTAACCGTTTTATGGAAACGACTTCGCCTCGGGATAATATCAAGTAAAGGATTTTTCACTTTTCATATCGTTCAATTATGGTTTGGATAATATTTGTGGTTGATTGATCGGTAACGAATGAAATAGTTTTTACTTCGCCGCCGTTTGCCTCAACAATGTCACGCCCGACAATTTTTTCTATCGCCCAGTCTGCGCCTTTAATTAAAATGTCGGGAATCAATTCGCCGATTATTTCCTGCGGTGTGTCCTCATCAAATAAAGTAACGTAATCCACAGCTTTTAAGTTTGAAAGAATGAAAGCGCGCTCTTCTTCATTTACGATTGGACGTTTCGCCCCTTTTATTCTTTTAACAGAAGCGTCTGAATTTAAACCAAGAATTAAAACATCTCCGGCGGCTTTTGCTTTATTCAGATAATCAACATGTCCAGCATGAAGCACATCAAAACAGCCGTTGGTAAAAACTACTTTTTTGTTTTCAGCTTTTAAATTTTTGCGGATCGCCAAAATTTCTGCGCGTGTGTAGATCGGTTTCATTGCAGTTCTTCGCTTACGGTTGAGAATAGTTTTTCCAATTCGATAGGAATAATTCCAACTTCTTCACAAACTAATCCGCCGGCATAATTTGCAAGGTACGAAGCTTCTAAAATATTAGTACCCGCAGCGAGCGCCATGGTAAGGGTTGAAATGACCGTATCGCCTGCGCCGGAAACATCCGCGACTTTTCTTGCTTTCGTCGGCATGCGGTATTCTTTTCCTTTTTCAAAAACCGCAATGCCTCCTTCGCCAAGTGTTAGCAGAACATATTTTGCATTCAATTTTGTAAGAAGTTTTTTCCCGGCGGTAGTAACTTCGGCATCCGTTCTTATCTGCATTCCCAAAACGTCACCCGCTTCTTTTCTGTTTGGTTTGAAAACCGTAACATTTTTGTACGAGAAAAAATTAAGGAATTTCGGATCAACGGTAATTAAAATATTATTTTTGTTTGCAAGCGAAATAACTTTTTGAATTAGCTGCGGAGTTAGAATTCCTTTGTTGTAATCCTGCAAAATAATTCCGTCGAGAGAAGAAATATGTTCTTCGAGGAAAGTTAGAATTTTTTGCTGCGTTGCTTTGGAAATATATTCTTTACTTTCTTTATCAATTCTTACCACGTGCTGACTATCCGCAATCACACGTGTCTTAGCTGTTGTTGGTCTCGTTTCGTCAATAAGAATTCCTGTAGAGTCTATTCCTGATTCATCAAGCAGCGAAAGGAAAATTGAACCGTAATTTTCTTTGCCGATTATTCCAACGGGAAGAGGTTTTCCGCCAAGCCGTGCAATGTTAAGCGCGCAGTTTGCGGCGCCGCCGAAACGGTAAAATTCATTATCAACTTCTACAACAGGAACGGGAGCTTCGGGAGAAATGCGTTTTACTTCGCCCCAAAAGTAACAGTCGAGCATCATATCGCCGATGACCGCAATTTTCTTTCCTTTAAAATTCTTTTTGATCTTCTTTAACCGGGATTTTGAAAGAGTAACCATAGATTCTTTTACTTGTGATTTAATGATGCAAAGATAAGGAGAAAATCTCTGTAGGGAAAGATGCGAAAGCTTCTAATTACGGTGCCAAAATTTTTGTTCAAGAATCAGAAGTTAAAAATCAGAAGGTGATACAAAATCTTCAACATCTGATTTGCCAGAAGAGAACTGAATTCTGTGTTCTGAATTCCGAATTCTTTTTTATAAGTTTACCACAAGGATTTAAATAATTAATCAACTTTGGACGGCTTGTTATGAAAAAGTTACCTCTTGTTTTTTTTCTCTTAACGGTATTTACCACTCTCTCCATTTCTCTATCCGCGTCAACCCAGGCAAATGCATTAAGCGAATATTCATCAGTGCAAAGTTTATTTGATGATGAAACCGACACTTTATATTATCTGCCGGATAGTGCAAAATTTATTGACAAATATGCCATCGCCGGTGAAATCTATTTTAAACATACCCGCTTTTCTCCAAAAGAAGGTTGGGATTATTACAAAGTAAAAGAGATACAATTCCTTTTTTCTTCAATGGTTCTTGGGGATACATTGAAACAAATCAGTTTTTACAAAGATACTTTGACAAACCTGGTTTATAGCCAGCATGTAAATGTTGTGCTTGATTCGTCAATGGTTTATCCTCATTGGTATTCAGTTCCGTTGTCAAATGAATTCCCAACTGTTGTGGGAATAATAGAAGTCCCGT
>Ga0210028_1000098_pt1 | contig 69649 bp, 62 predicted proteins | sample CryGeymeta201513_FD_185468 | JGI IMG/M metagenome (GOLD analysis project Ga0210028, IMG submission 185468) | Groundwater microbial communities from Crystal Geyser aquifers in Utah, USA - Crystal Geyser metaG 2015-13 (SPAdes) (version 2) | ecosystem: Environmental > Aquatic > Deep subsurface >...
TCGGCAGCGGGCCGCGCATCATACGGGCTAATACAAAAAATGAAAAGCACTTCCTGCCGCTGCTCGTGCATCAGCGCACAAGCGGCGCGCACACCGCCCCTGCAGCACGCGCTAAGGCGATCCGATGCGCAGCGGGACGTTGCGCGCGCGGCGCCGTATGCGGCCAGGGCTCTCGCCGGTGACGCGCTTGAAAGCACGGCGAAACGCGGCTTCGGTCTCGTAGCCAAGGACGCTGGCAACACGTGCCACCGAATTGTTGGGATCATTGAACAGTCGCTGCGCCTCGGCCATGCGCAACCGCGCGAGATAGGCCATCGGTGTGCTTGCCAGCACCTGCGTAAAACGGGCAACGAAGGCCGTGCGCGACATCCCCGCGCATTCGGCCAGCTTGATCAACGACCAGTTTTCGCCCGCTCTCTGATGCATCGCCAACAAGGCACGCCCGAGACGGACATCGGCGATTGCCGCCAGGATGCCGCGCGACGCCTGCGTTGCATGGCCAAGGTGGTAGCGCAGCACCATGACCAGCAAAGCATCCGCCAAACGATCCATCACCACTTTTGCACCCGGCCGCACGCGCAGCGCTTCATCGGCGAGCAAATGCAGCAGGCTGCGAAAGCCGGCATCAACCTCCTCGGCCGGCACCACGATCACAGCGGGCAACGCATCCAGCAGCGCCGCCGACGTACCGCCGTCGAGTTCGAAGGCGCCGCAAACCAGATTCGTCAATGGACCGACGCCGGGCGCACCATGACGCGAGCCGGGCACACCCGGGGTGCGCTCCGGCGTCAGCAGATGCCAGCCGCCACGCGGAAACACACACAGATCGCCGCCACGCAGCGCGCGTGGCTCGGGCTCGCTATCCAGATGCAGGTAACACGATCCGCGCGAAATCAGATGAAACTGTGCGCCGGCATGATCACTGCCATCGATCTGCCAATCACCGCACACTGCGGGATTGGCGTACACGGAAGCACGCAACTGCATGTGGCCAAGAATCTCGGATAATAGATCTTCGTTTGTACTTACGGTCATGTTAATTGACGTTATTGTCATCGAAAGGTCGGCATTATACGGTTATGCTGGCCATTCGTGTAATCCACTTCGCACCCAACAGCAGCACCACTCAACCGGAGGCATCGCATGAACCACCCCTTGCGCACCCTGCTCGCCGCCGCCGCTCTGGCATTGGCTGTGCTGATCACGCTGCCCACCTCGCGCGCGGCAACGCCGACCACCGTCGACGGCATTACCACCATTCATCTGGATCAATACAATGGCTATTTCGCCGCCACCGAAACCTTGGCCGGGCTGAAGCCGGGCAAGTACCGCTTCGTGGTGACCAACAAGGCCGGCAAGATGGTCGGCTTCCAGATCCAGGACGGCAGCAGCCACCGGCAGCTCGACATGTTTCCGCTGGAACCGGGTCAGACCCGTGACAGCGTGGTCGACATCGGCGAGGGCGGCTTCCGCTATCGTTGTCCGATCAATCCGACCCCGTGGTATGAGGTCGACGTCAAAAGCTGAGCGGACGAACGTCACCCCGGGTCAGCGGCTGCCGCTGTCCCGGGCCGCAAGGATCAATCCGTAGCGCGATCGATCCGCGTGCAGGCCATCGTGCGCCCGCAGCAACGCTGCTTTGTTCGCAGCACCCCCCCGACTGATGGAGGCTTTATGGCCAAGTTCACCCTGCACACCCCCGAATCCGCACCCGAAGCGGCACGCGAAACGCTCGCCAAGGTTCAGGAAAACTACGGCTTTCTGCCCAACCTGCTGGCCGGGCTGGCCGAGGCACCGACTGCGCTGCACAGCTATCTGGCGCTGTCCGAGCAATTCGGCAAAACCGCGTTGAGCGCGCCCGAGCAGCAGGTGGTTCTGCTTGCCACCAGCGTCATCAACGAATGCCAGTTCTGCGTGGCGGCGCACAGCTACCTCGCGCGCAACGTCGCCAAGCTCGACGAAGCCAGCATCAAGGCACTGCGCGATGGCAACGCTTTGCCCGACGCGCGGCTCAATGCCTTGGCTCGCTTCACGCGCGCCGTGGTCAGCGAACGCGGCTGGGTCAACGGCCCGGCACTGGATGCATTCCTCGCCGCCGGCTTCAGCAAGGCACAGGTGCTGGAAGTGGTACTTGGCGTCACCACCAAAACCTTGTCCAACTACGCAAACCATGTGTTGGAAACACCCACCAACCAGCAGTTCGCCGCTGACGCGTGGCAGCCCAAGCGCAAAACGGCCTGAAACCAGGATCGGCCATCGCTGCGCAACGCAACCCCGTCGCACCTCAGTGCGGCGGGCTATGTGTGCTTGCGCACACGGCGCCAACCGGCCGACAGGCTATGCTGTCCGCCGCATCGGGCACGACGCGGCGTCAGTGCTTCGTACCTTTCCGCCGCCCCGGACACGGCACGGGTGAACGGAACGGCATGGTGTGAAAACGCTTGACAATGCGACGCGGTCACACCCATCGCCATGCCCGTTTGGCCGATAGTGGCCTGTCGAAAAACCTGGAATCACCCATGTCTGCAAATAAATCTCTGCCCCTGCGTCTACTGCTGATCGCGGTGCTCGCTGTCATTGCGCTGGCCGCTTGGCGCCTGGGACTGGTCGATCAACTCAATCTGGAAACACTCAAGGCGCGACACGCGGATTTGTCGGCCTGGACGCAGGCGCATTGGGGCCTGGCATTCACCGGTTTCTTCGTGTTGTACGTTGTGGTTACTGCGGTATCGATTCCCGGCGCGGCGGTGCTGACGCTCGCCGCCGGGGCGCTGTTCGGATTGCTCGCCGGCATCGTGCTGGTTTCTTTCGCCAGCACACTCGGTGCCACGCTGGCCTTTTTGAGCGCGCGCTTCGTGCTGCGAGACTCGCTTGAAACCCGCTACCGCGAGCGACTGCAAAGCATCAATGCCGGGGTGAAACGCGACGGCGGTTTTTACCTGTTTACCTTGCGGCTGGTGCCGCTGTTTCCGTTTTTTCTGATCAATCTGCTATCGGGCCTGACCGCGTTGCCGACACGCACGTTTTACTGGGTCAGCCAGCTTGGCATGTTGCCGGGCACCATCGCCTATGTATTTGCCGGCACCCAACTGGCACAGATACAGAACGCACGCGACGTGCTGTCGCCCGGGTTGATCAGCGCGTTTGTGCTGCTGGGCATCCTGCCACTGCTGATGCGCAACATGGTGCAGTGGATGCAGGCTCGCAAAATCTACGCTGGGCATCGCAAGCCGCGCCGCTTCGATTACAACCTGATCGTGATCGGTGCCGGTTCCGCCGGGCTGGTTTCGGCCTATATCGGCTCGGCGGTAAAGGCCAGGGTCGCACTGATCGAAAAACACAAGATGGGTGGCGATTGCCTGAATACCGGCTGCGTGCCATCCAAGGCGCTGATCCGCTCGGCGCGGTTGCTGGCCGAGGCGCGCAACAGCGCGCACTACGGGATCGCACGCATGGACGCGCAATTTGATTTCGCGCAGGTGATGGACCGCGTGGCAAATGTCGTGCGCAAGGTCGCGCCACACGACTCGGTAGCGCGCTACCGCGAGCTGGGCGTGGACGTGATTCAGGGCAATGCGCGCCTGGTTTCGCCTTGGCAAGTCGAGGTGGATGGCCGCCGCCTGAGCGCGCGCAGCATCATCATTGCCAGCGGTGCGCAGCCTCTGGTGCCAGGTATCCCAGGGCTCGATCAGGTGCCTTACCTGACCAGCGATTCGCTGTGGAATCTGCGCACATTGCCGAAGCAGCTGGTGGTGCTCGGTGGTGGCCCGATCGGCTGCGAATTGACGCAATGCTTTGCCCGTTTCGGCAGCGAAGTGACACTGGTGGAAATGGCGGCACGCCTGCTGCCGCGCGAGGATGCCGATGCCGCCGAGGAAGTGCGCGCACGTTTCGTCGGCGAAGGCATCACGGTGGCAACCGCGCACAAGGCACTGCGCGTGGAACACGATGGCAGCGGCGGGCGCCTGATCTGCGAGCACGATGGTCGCGAGGTGAGCTTCGCCTTCGACCAACTACTGCTGGCATTGGGCCGGCGCGCCAACAGCGCGGGCTTCGGCTTGCAGGAACTGGGTGTGACGCTGCGCGGCAATGGCACCATCGAAGCCGATGCACTGCTGCGCACCAACTTTCCCAATATCCATGTCTGCGGCGATGTCACCGGCCCGTTCCAGTTCACCCATGTCGCCGCCCATCAGGCATGGTACGCGGCAGTGAACGCGTTGCTGGCGCCATGGTGGTCGTTCAAGGTCGATTACCGGGTGATCCCGTGGGCCACGTTTACCGACCCGGAAGTGGCGCGCGTGGGTTTGTCCGAAGACGAGGCGGCACAGCGTGGCATCGCAGTGGAGGTGACCCGCTACGGCATCGACGATCTGGATCGCGCGATCGCCGATGGCAGTGACAGTGGCTTCGTCAAGCTACTGACTGCACCGGGCAAGGATCGCATCCTTGGCGCCACCATTGTCGGCGCGCACGCTGGTGATCTGCTTGCCGAGATCGTGCTGGCGATGAAGCACGGCATCGGCCTGAACCAACTGCTCGGCACCATCCATACCTACCCGACCATGAGCGAAGCCAACAAGTTTGCGGCGGGAGTGTGGAAGCGCGCACACGCGCCGCAGCGCGCATTGCGGCTGGCCGAGCGCTTTTTCCGCTGGCGCCGTGGCGGCTAGCCGGGTGGCAAAACCCACGCGCAAATCGGCAACGCTGGCGGTCATCATTCCGGTTGGTCCCGGCGATCGCAGTTGGCGCACGCTGCTGCCGGATCTGGCGGCATTGCCGGAGCGTGCGGAAATCATTCTGGTGGCAGCACCCGGCGAATCTCCCGCCGGCTTTCAGCCGGCTGCGTTCGCCCTGCCGTGCCGTAGCCGTTGGATCACGGCCCCGGTTGGCCGTGCCCAGCAACAGAACGCCGGTGCCGCACAGTCCGGCGCTGAGGTGCTGTGGTTCGTGCATGCCGATTCACGGCTGACTGCGGCCACGCTGACGGCGCTGAACCGTTACCTCGCATCGCCGCACGGTTTGGGGTACTTCGATTTGCGGTTTCTCGGCGATGGGCCATTGGCGATGTCATTGAACGCGCTGGGCGCATGGATTCGCAGCCACTGGCTGCGACTGCCATTCGGCGACCAGGGGTTTATCCTCATGGCCAGCGATTTTCAGCATCTGGGCGGCTTCGACAGCACGCTGGTGGCCGGCGAGGACCATGCGCTGGTTTGGCAAGCGCGGCGCATGGGGGTTAAGCTTCGCGCCCTGCACGCGCCGATCCACAGCAGCGCACGCAAGTACGCCAAGCATGGTTGGTGGCGGATGACGTGGCATCATCTGGCGGCCACTTGGCAGCAGGCGCGTCGCTTTTCGAACGAACGGACACGCAACAACGGGCACGATGAAGGAGCATCACCGCGATGAAGACCGGCCTCGCCATCATGGTCAAGACACCCGGACACGCGCCGGTCAAAACCCGGCTGGCGGCCGACACCAGCATTGCATTCGCCGAAGAGTGGCATCGCCGGGCGGCCGACTGCGTTGCCAAGGTGAGCCAGGCGTGCCCACGTTTGTGCTGCTACTGGGCAGTCGCTGAAAATGACGCTGCTGACGACCCGCTGTGGCACAGTCTGCCGGTACTGCTGCAGAACGCCGGTGAACTGGGTGAGCGCATGGCCCGCGTCCATACCCAGTTGATGCGCCGCCATCCGAGCGCCATCCTGATTGGCGCCGACGCACCGCAACTGACCTCGGCGCTGCTGGATCAAGCCGCGCAATGGTTGGCGCATGAGGAGCCGCGGCTGGTGATCGGCCCGGCCAAGGATGGTGGGTTCTGGCTGTTCGGTGCCAATCGCCCGTTGCCACTGAGTGCGTGGACCACCACCCCGTACAGCCGCAGCGACACCGAAGCCGTGTTTCGCACAGCGATGCAAGGCCATGGTGAATGGCTGGAGCTACCGACGCTGACCGACCTCGACCGACTTGCCGACCTCAAGCCGGTAGTCGCCGAACTGAGCGCACTGAGCCAACCCACCACCGCGCAACTGAGCCTGGTGGCGTGGTTGTGCCTGTGCACGTTCACTCCGGCGAGCACCGCATGAACTCAGCCTGGTTGCTGGCGCACGAAGGCAGTATCCGGCTGGGCGCATTCGTCAGTGTGCTGATCGTTGTCGCACTGATCGAACGGCGCTGGCCAGCACGCAGCGACGCCGGTGGTGCACGGCGCACGCTCACCAACGCGAGCCTGGTCGTCATTGGCAGCCTGCTGTTGCGGGTCGCGTTTCCGGTGCTCGCCGTGGGCCTCGCCAGCCGCGTACACGCGCAGGCGGGCGGCTTGTTTGGCGCGCTGCACTGGCCCGCCACCCTGGAAATCGTGCTCGCGATTGTGCTGCTTGATCTGGCGATTTACTGGCAGCATCGCTTGTTTCATGTGATCCCGGTGTTGTGGCGCATGCACCGGGTTCACCACTGCGATGTAGCGTTCGATGTCACCACCGGTGTGCGTTTTCACCCATTCGAGATCGCCGCTTCGATGGCACTGAAGCTGGCGCTCGTCGCGCTGCTAGGCCCTGATCCGGTCGCCGTGATCGCATTCGAGCTGCTGCTTTCGCTGGGCTCGCTGATTACCCACGGCAACTATGCATTTTCCACCGCAATCGATCGCCGCATCCGCTGGCTGCTGGTCACGCCGTCCATGCACCGCATCCACCACTCGGTGCGCCGCGAGGAAACCGACAGCAACTACGGCTTCCACCTGTCGATCTGGGATCGATTGTTCGCCAGCTACCGTGCCCAGCCGCACAGCCCTGAACGCGAGATGGCAATTGGCCTCGACGCGTTTCGTGAGCCATCGGCGCAGCGTCTGCCTGCGTTGCTGGCACAGCCGTTCAAGCCGCAGCGCTGAGCGATTACCACTACAACACGATCACCTGCCCGCCGGCATCCAGCGCATCGGCTTCGTCGTGGGTGACCAGCAGCGTTGGCAAGCGCGAAGCGCGCAACTGGCCGAACACCAACTCGCGCATGTCATGGCGCAGGCCGGCGTCGAGTTTGGAAAACGGTTCATCGAGCAGCACAGCACGCGGCTGCGAGAGCAGCAAGCGCATCAGTGCCACGCGTGCTTTCTGCCCACCGGAAAGCGTTGCCGGGTCGCGCCGCGCAAACCCGGCCAGACCAATTTGTTGCAGCGCTTCATCGATCCGCGCATCAGCGTCGGTGGCGCGCTGGCTGAGCCCAAATCGCAGATTGCCAGCGACCGACAAATGCGGAAACAGCAACGGGTCCTGAAACAACAGACCGACCCGCGAGTGCTCGGCCGGCAGCGCGGTGATGTTGTGTCCGGCCAGCCACACCTGGCCGCTGGCGGTGAACGCCGGCGGCAAAAATCCGGCGATGAACGCCAACAGGCTCGACTTGCCCGATCCCGACGGCCCCATGATCGTCAGCACCTCGCCAGCACGCACCGTGGCATCGATTTCGAGCAACACCCGACGATCCAGGCACAGCCGCACCGCCGCCAATTGCAAATCACAGCTCGTGTTCAATGAACCTCCCGCATCCCGCGCCGATTGCGCCACAGTAGCCGCGGCAACGCCGTTGCCACGATGAACCCCAGCAATGGCAGCGCCGCCTGCAGCAACGCCCACACCGCGATCAGGCGGCGGTCGCCAGCGGCAGCAAGTGCCAACGCCTCGGTGGTCACCGTACTGATGCGCCCACCACCCAGCAACTGCGTCGGCAGGTACTGGCTGATGCTGACGGCAAGTCCCAGCGCCATCGCGGTGAGCACGGGGGCCAACAACAACGGCATGCGTACCCGCCAGAACACGGCATTTTGCGAGGTGCCGAGCGCCCGCGCCAGCTGACCCCAGCGCGGATCCAGACGGCGGTAGGCCTCCGATAGTGTCAAAAACACATAGGGAAGCACCAACAGCAAATGCCCCAGCACCACCAGCCAGCAGTCCGGCCCGGCACCAAAAAACACGCTGGTTACCGTCAACCCGGACAGGAACGCAACCTGCGGTACCAGCAACGGAAGGTACAGCAGCCATAGCGCCCAGGCTGGCCGCCCGCCCAACCGTTGTTCACGCTCCAGTGCCGCCAGTGTCAACAGCGTCGCGATCACGGTGGCTGCACCGGCAATCAGCAATGTGGTGTTGATCGGGCCAAGCAGTGCCGGCGCCGCACGCAGCCAGTTTTCCAGTCCCATGCGATCAGGCCATGCCGCAGGAAATCGCCACCAGCCGGCGAAGCTGTTGATGATCAGAGCCAGCAGCGCCAGCACCGCCGCCGCCACTGCCAGTGCCATGCCAACGTTGCCGAACAGAGCAATCCAGCGCTCACCGCGATCGCGGCCGCCGCGCACTACCCACAGGGCAAAAATTGCGGCCACCAATTGTTCCAGCAACCACCAGCTCGCAAGCAGTACCAATGTCACCAACAACTGCGCAATCGCGCCGGCCGAAGCGAGAAACCGCATGCTCAGATCGGGATCGTTGAACCACGCGACGACCTGCACACTGAGCGTCGGCGGCATACTCGGGCCTAGAATCATCGCCACATCCACGGTCGATGACGCGTACGCCAATACCGCGTACACCGGCAAGCGGAGCAATGGATACAAGCGCGGTGCAACCACCTTGCACCACGCCAGACGCGAGCGATAACCCAATGATCGGGCCAGCATCACCGACGGGCCGGGGTTGACCTGCGGCAAGGCCGCCAGCGCCATCAACAGCAGGAACGGGATTTCCTTGATGACCAGCCCGGCCATCAACGACAGGCCATAGCCATCCTGACCGACCATGAGATCGGGTGGCCGCTGCCAGCCGCTGAGGCCGGGCGAAATCCAGCGCGCGATCAGCCCCGAGGGGGTGATCAGAAATGCCAGGCCGAACGCCGCAGCGGCGTGCGGCAACGACAGCAACGGCGAGATCAGCCGCCGTATCCAGCGATCAAAGCGGCTGCCACTGAACCCGGCAAGAAAACACAACACCACCGCCAGCGATAGCAGCGTGGTCAGCAACCCGGAAAAATAACTGACACGGATCGAACGCCAGATCCCCGGTGTCCGAGCCAGATCCTGCCAGTGCTGCATGGTGACGTGCTCGCCGCCCAGCGCCGGCAAATAGCCGAACGCCGGCAGCAGTGCCAACAGCAATCCGAGCGTGATCGGCAACACCAGCAGGCCGATGATCAGGCGCGGCATCCAGCGCAACATCATGCGTTCGCGCCAACGGTCATGGTGAATCGCCACCCGCGATGATGACACGGCCATTCGCCATGACCGTTCCCCCACCCCTGCCCTCCCCCGCAAGTGGGGCAGGGGTGCAATGAAACGCTGCGCATTGTTTCACGCCAACCACGCTCAGCGCCCTACGTAGCGTTGCAACCACGCGCGATCCAGCGCATCGACCCAACTCACATGCGGTTCCGCCAGCACCCGCTCCAACGCAGTTGCCGGCAGCGTGCCGGGCAGTGCGGGCAATCCCTCAAAGCGCGCGCGATCCACCGCCGCAAGCTGCGCCATCGCCAACACCGTAGGGCTGCCCCAGACGCGCGGATCGTTTTTATGCGCCTGCGCTTCGGGCGACAACAAAAAGTTCGCCACCAGCATCGCGGCTGCCTTGTGCCGCGCATTGAATGCAATCGCCAGAAAGCTCATGTTGCCCAGCGTGCCGGCATCGAGCACATACGGTTGCACGCTGGCCGGCAACTCCCGGTTCGCAATCGCCGCCGTCACCTCGCTGGCGTTGAAGGTGTAGGCCAGGCTCAGTTCGCCATCGGCCAGCCGTTGTCGCAGCGCCGGGCCGCTGTCGGGGAAGGCCCGGCCGGAACGCCACAGGTGCGGGTGCAGCGCATCCAGATACGCCCACAACGGCGCCGTGACGGCAGCAAAATCGGCCTGCTCGACCGGTGCGTACAGGGCCTGAGGGTCGCTCGCCAACTCCAGCAGCGCCTGCTTGAGAAACGTGGTGCCGAGGAATTGCGGCGGCCGCACGTAGCTGAATTGCCCGCGGTGTTGCCTGGCCCACGGCAACAGCTCGGCGATACTGCGCGGCGGTACGCCGACCATGGCGGCATCGTGATAGAACACCAGTTGCGCCTTGCCCCACGGAACCTCGTAGCCGTCCACCGGCACCGAGAAGTCGAAGCGCACGGCCGGCGAGTGCTCCGGATCGGTCAGACGAAAGTTCGGCAACTGCTCGGCCCATGGCCCGTACAGCAAACCGGCCGATTTCAATGCGGCGAAGTTTTCGCCGTTGATCCACAGCAGATCGACCGCACCACGGCTGTGATTGCCGGCCTGCTTTTCGGCGAACACGCGCGCAACCGCCGCCCCGGTATCGGCCAACTTGACGTGTACCAGACGGATGCCAAAACGCTGCTCTACTTGCGCCGCGGCCCAGGCGATGTAGTCGTTGGCCTTTTGCTCGCCCGCCCAGGCGTTGAAATACACGCTCTGACCGCGCGCCTCGCGTTCCAGCGCAGCCCAGTCGGCCGCGGCCGGGTTCGGCGCTGCCGTGCCGACCGCGCTGGCAAACAACCCAAGACACAGAGCGAAACGCGCCAGCCAGTGTGCGCTGCGCAAACCCAAAGGAACCTCTTGCAACCGTTGCGAGCGGCCCGACCGAGCGAGCGGCGCAGCGGCGAAGGGAGCGCGCAGACTGCGCAGCAGGCGTGGTCGCGAAGCGAGCGAATGCAAGGCGCACGAAGCGCAGGAACCGCTGCGTACAATCTCGTACATGAGGATTCCGAGCACCGCGCAGCGCCGCAATCGGGTCGCGCCGCAGGTTGCAAAAGGTTCCTTCAGCATTCGATCACATTCACCGCCAACCCGCCACGCGAGGTCTCCTTGTATTTATCCTGCATGTCGCGGCCGGTATCGCGCATGGTGCGGATCACCTTGTCCAGCGACACCCGATGCTTGCCATCGCCACGCAACGCCATGCGACTGGCGTTGATCGCCTTCACCGCACCCATCGCATTGCGCTCGATGCACGGAATCTGCACCAACCCGCCGATCGGGTCACAGGTCAGGCCGAGGTTGTGCTCCATGCCGATCTCGGCGGCATTCTCGATTTGCGAAACGCTGCCGCCGAGGCTCGCGGTGAGGCCGCCGGCAGCCATCGAACAGGCCACGCCGACCTCGCCCTGACAGCCCACTTCGGCACCCGAGATCGAGGCATTTTCCTTGTACAGGATGCCGATCGCCGCCGCGGTGAGCAAAAACTCGGACACCCCGTTATCGTTGGATTTGGCGCAAAAACGATCATAGTAGTGAAGTACCGCCGGAATGATGCCGGCCGCGCCATTGGTTGGCGCGGTCACCACCCGGCCACCGGCGGCGTTCTCCTCGTTCACCGCCAGCGCATACAGATTCACCCAGTCGAGCACGGTCAGTGGATCACGCAGTGCCGCCTCGGGGCGCGAGCCCAGGTCGCGATACAGGGTCGGGGCACGCCGTGCGACATGCAGACCGCCGGGCAATGTGCCTTCCGCGTGCAGACCACGGCGCAGGCAATCCTGCATCGCTTGCCAAATCTGCGCGATACCCGCGTCAATTTCGGCAGCACTGCGCCACACCCGCTCGTTGGCGAACATCAGTTCGGAAATCCGCAGACTGTTGCGTTCACAATGCGCCATCAGTTCCTTGCCGCTGTGAAACGGATACGGTTGCACCGTGGTATCGGCAACAATGCGGTCATCGGCGGCCTCGTCGGTGTTGACCACAAACCCGCCGCCGACCGAGTAATACTCGCGGCTGGCCAGCACCCGTTCATCGGTGGCAAACGCGGTAAAGCGCATGCCGTTGCTGTGATACGGCAGTTTCTGCCGCTTGTTGAACAGCAGATCGGTCTTTTCGTCGAACGCGATAACTTTATGACCGAGCACTGCCAGTTGTTTGCGCTCGCGGATCTGCGCCAGCGCCGGCGCGATGATGTCGGGATCGATGCTATCGGGCCACTGCCCGGCGAGCCCCATCAACACCGCTTTGTCGGTACCGTGACCGCGCCCGGTGAGAGCCAGCGAGCCAAACAACTCGACCCTTATCCGCACGGTATTGTCGAGCTCGCCTTCCTGTTGCAACCAGCGGCTGACGAAACGCGCTGCCGCACGCATCGGCCCGACCGTGTGCGATGACGACGGGCCGATGCCGATCTTGAACAGGTCGAATACGCTGATGGCCATGGCTACACCCTGAATACTGCGGCTATTCTATGCCGTCTGGGCACAGTGAACCGACATACGCACGCGCATGCTGATCCTCTACCAACGCGACGACTGCCACCTGTGCGATCGGGCACTGCTGGAACTCGCCCGTGCCGGCGTATCCGATTTCAACAGCGTGTTCATCGACACCAACGCCGATCTGGAAGCGCGTTATGGCACGCGCATACCGGTGTTGCACGATCACCGCAACGGCCGTGAGCTGGGCTGGCCATTTGACGCCGCAAGGGTGCGGCAGTTCCTTAGCGGGGAAAGGCGCGGCGACGGCACCTGACCATGATCAAGGCGCGCTGGTGCCGGTCGGCTTAGGCTGGAGGCAACCTTTCGAAACCGTCGCGAGCGGCCCGAGTGCAACGCGCACGGCGCACAGGAGCTGCAGTGTACCCATAGGTACATGAGCATTCCGAGCCCCGCGCAACGCAGCAATCGGGTCGTGCAGCAGGTTTCGCGAGGTTCCCTAGTCCGCTGGAGTGCTTGTCATGACCGACCCTGCCCTGTACCCGTGTTTCCTCGGCCCGTACGGCGAGAACAACGAGTTGTTGGAACGGCTGGTGATCGAGTTTCTGCGCGATCACGTGTACTGGCGGCGCAATGTGCACCCGGAAGACCCGCCGGTGATCCCCACCCACGCCGCGCTGATGCCGGAATACCAAGCCTTCAGCGCCGACCTGCGCCGCGAGCTGCACAGTCTGAGCGCGGCGTTGAAGCGCTCGGTGCCGTTTCACAGCCCGCGCTACCTCGGGCATATGGTATCTGACCTGTTGCTGCCCGGCCTGTTGGCGCAGATCGTCACCCTGCCCTACAACCCCAACAATGTGGTCGGCGAGGCTTCGCCGGTCACCCTGGACATGGAAATCAGCGCCGGCCTGCAACTGGCGCGCATGCTGGGTTACCGCGCCGACGAAAACCGTCCGGATTGCGCATTCGGCTACCTCACCAGCGGCGGCACCACCGCCAATTATCAAGCGCTGCGTCAGGCGCAGGCGCTGAAGTGGTTTGCGCCGGCACTGGCCAGTGCCTTGCGTAAACTCGGCGAAGACCTGCCCTGCCGCGCCCTGCCCGATGCCATCGGCCAGCTCGATGACTGGGCACTGGGCAATCTGGCGCCCAGTGCGGCGATCGATCTGCTCACGGCCTGGCGCCTGCGTCTGCGTCAGGCGACACCAACTGAACGCACGGCGTGGCAAGACGCACTGCACAGCGAGCGCTTTGAAACCCTGGGCGCAACCACGTTTTTCCAGCGCCATCCGCAGCTGGCCGAAGCGGTGGTACTGGTGCCGGTCACCGCGCATTACTCGTGGCCCAAGGCGATGAAGCTGCTCGGCCTCGGCACCGCCAACCTGATTGCGATTCCCGAAAAGGGCATGCGCCTGGATGCCGCGGCATTGCAAGAACGTCTCGATACCTGCCTGCGCAGCAAGCGGCCGGTGTTGATGAGCGTGGCGGTGCTCGGCACCACCGAGTTCGGCACCATCGACCCGGTGCACCGCGTGGTGGCCGCACGCGACGCGGCAGCCAGTCACGGGCTAGGCCACTGGCTGCATGTCGATGCCGCATGGGGCGGCTATCTCGCCACCTTGTTTCGCGCAGCCGATGGCAGCCTGCTGCCGCGCGCCAAGGTGGCCGAGGGCTTTAGCCAGTTTCCCAGTGACGAAGTCTACGAAGCGTTTGCCGCGCTGTCCGAGGCCGACTCGATTACCGTCGATCCGCACAAGCTCGGTTATCTGCCGTACGGTGCCGGCGCCTTTGTCTGCCGCGACCACCGCGCCATGGAATTGCTCGCCGAAGACGCCGATTATGTGTTCGGCGCCAGCTCCGATCAGTACCGCAAACGCTTCCGCAACCTGGGCCGTTACATCCTGGAGGGCTCCAAATCGGGTGCCGCAGCGGCGGCGGTGTACGTCACCCACAAGGTGCTGCCGCTTGATCGCGACCATTTTGGCCGTATCCCGAAGCAAACCGTGCGCGCAGCCGAGGTATTCGAACAAGCGATCCAGCTCTTTGCCGAGCGGCTGGCAGACATCGCCACCGTGTGTCTGCCGTTTGCGCCAGACAGCAATCTGGTGTGCATCGCCATCAACGCGCGTGGCAATCGCGACATCGCGGCGATGCGCGCCCTGATCGAGAGCCTTTACGATCAATTGCGTGTCGCGCCCGGCCAGCCGATCCAGCAACGCGCGTTCTTCGGCTCGATCACCACGCTCAAACCCAGCGCCCTTGGCGCGATCGACTATCAGCGCGTTCTGGATCTACTTGGCCTGGATTTGCCAACCGGCGAGGAAGACGGCCGCCTGCTGATTTTGCGCCATACCCTGATGAATCCGTTTTTGCGCGATGACAGCGGCGGCACCGATTACCTTGCGCTCTACCTCGAACACCTTGAAGGCCTGCTGCGCGCCGCACTCAAGGGGTCAGGCGTAGGCTGGTAAACACCCGCACGGCGTTGGCAATGGTGTCCTCATCGGCCCATTCGCCGGCGCCAACCGAAAAATCGAGACGCGCGAGTTCGGCCTCGCCGTCGAGCCGGGCCGGGTTGCCGGGTGTCCAGCGAAAACTCAGGCTGACTGGCCGGGTGATGCCGCGCAGGCTCAACTCGCCATCGGCGACAAAACGGTCGGCATCAAGCCGACGAAACCGGGTGGCGGTATAGCGCGCCTGCGGTATCCGTTCGACCGCAAAAAAATCCTCGCCCTTGAGCGTGCTGTCGCGTTCCTCGTTCTGGCTGTCGGCACTGCCAAGATCGATGCGTACCTCGAAGCGGCTATCGGCCAGCGCCTCGGGATCGAAGCGGATGTCGGCAGCGAACGCGGAAAAATGCCCCTCGAATGCCTCGCCCTGCACGCTACCCACGAAACCCAGTTGCGACTGTGTCGTATCGACGCGGTAGTCGGCAGCAACCACCGACAACGGCAACAGCAAGACAAGCAAAGCGACACGCATCATGTTTTCTCCTTGTGGGTTTGCGACCACGGCAGCATCCGGCGCAACACATCATCACGATCCAGCCAGTGATGCTTCAGTGCCGCTGCAGCATGCAGCAGCACTACGCCGACCAACAGCCAGAACAACCATTCGTGCGCGGCGTGAAAAACGGCCTTCAAGCCGGGATCGGCGGGCAGCAGCCGCGGCAGGTTTACCCAGCCGAACCAACGCAGCGCAAAATTGGCTGCCGAATTGAATGCCCAGCCACTGAGCGGCATGGCCAGCAGCAGCACATACAGCGCGGCGTGGGTAGTGGCGGCCAGCCGCCGCTGCCAACGCGGCCCCGGTGCCGCTGGCGCCGGCCCGGCGACAAGCCGCCAGAGCAGGCGCAGCAGTATCAGCGCAAGCACAGTGATGCCAAGCGATTTGTGCAGGGCATAGGTCTTGATCTTGTCAATGCCATTGGGCAGTTCGGTCATGCTCAGCCCGAGTACCGCCATCACCAGCAGAAAACCGACAATCGCCCAATGTAGAACCTGGCTGACCACTCCCCATCGGGTGATTGAATTGCGCAGTTGCATGAGGCTGCTGGCCTTCCGCTCATCAAGCGTGCGAAGCTCGCACCGGACGCGACGAGTGTAGCGCCGACGCGGTGCTTGCCGATGCAACACTGTGTTGCCACCATGGTGCCCGAACGGTGCGAACGGGGGTGCTGTATGCGCGGCATGCTGCGAACGATGAGCTTGGCACTGCTGCTGGTACACGCCGCCGCCCAGGCCACACCCGTGCCGGAAATTCCGATGCTGCGCCGCTACACCGTCGTCGATGGCCTGCCCACGACCTACGTCAGCGAACTCGCGCAGGACAGTGCCGGGCACCTGTGGCTGGGCACCGCCGATGGGCTGGCGCGTTACGACGGGATCGAGTTTCGCGTTTATCGCTACACCCCCGGCGATCCGCACGCGCTGCCGGGCAATCTGGTGCAGGCGCTGTACGTCGATGCCCGTGATCGCGTGTTCGTGAGCGTCGAAGGCGGCGGCCTGAGCATGCTGGACCCGGCGCACGGCCATTTTGTTCACTGGCAACGCAAGACTCATGCCGTGCTGCAAAGTGATGATGTGTTCGCGATTACCGGCACCCAGGACGGTGCGATCTGGTTCGGTACCTACGCAGGTGGCCTGTATCGGCTGGCCAGCGACGGCACGTTGCGCGGCTTCAGACACGATCCGGATCGGCCCGACAGCCTGCCCAGCGACACCGTGATCGCACTGGAGGTCGATGCAGCAGGCACGCTGTGGGTCGGCACTACCAACGGCCTGGCGCACTGGAACGGCAACCGTTTCGAGCGCGTCGAACACGCAGCCCTGAGCCACCCGATGGTGTTGAGCCTGTCCGCCGACCCCGCCGGCGGCCTGTGGATCGGAACCCGCGAAGGGCTTGATTACCGCTCGCCAGACGGCGCGATCGCAGCTGCCGTCTGGCGCGACGGTTTGCGCGACCCGGCCGTATTCAGCGTACGCCGCGATAGCACCGATGAACTCTGGCTGGCGACGCGCAAGGGCATCTATCGGCTGGACGCGCGCGGGCAGCCGGTGTCGGTAGCGCTGGAACACGCACTCGGGCAATCGGACGTGTCGGTCCAGGACATGCTGGTCGATCACGAAGGCGGCATCTGGTTTGCCAGCCGCATGGGCCTGTTCCACCTGCCGCCAGGCTGGCGGCGATTCGCCAGCCCCGACCCCGGCCCCGAAGACAGCTCATTCGCCACTGGCCGAATGGTGCGCAATCTCGCGACCAGCCCCGATGGCCGCATCTGGGTCAATGCCAGCCGGCTCGGATTGATGGTGCTCGACCCGCACAACGGCCGCTTTGCGCCGCAGCCGGCATGGGCAAAAAACCTTGGCAACCCATTTCTCTACGGCATCGGCGTACGGCGCGACGGCACCTTGCTGGTCAGTCGTCGCGATTCCCTGCTCAGTATCGACACCCGCACCGGTGCGCGCCGGCAATGGCGTGTCGGTGACGCCCACGATGCGCCGTTGGCCGGCAGTATCGATCAGTTTGTCGAACTGCGTGATGACACGCTGTGGCTGCTGACGCTGGGCACGGGGTTGCAGGCGCGCGACCGCGCCGGCGCGGTGATCGACACGGTCATCGTGGGCGATGGCAAGGGCTTGCAGGCGGGCGATGTCGAGCAGATCGGTATCGGTGCCGATGGTGCACTGTGGGTTGCCGGCGGCGACGGCTTGCTGACCTGGAATGCCGGCGAGCGGCGCTTGCAGGCGATCCCCGGAGTGTCGCACGAACGCGTCTATGGCTTTGCCATTCATCGCGATGGCTCGGTGTGGTTGGCACGGCTGGGCGCACTGGAACACTTTCACTGGGATGGCGCGCGGCTTGAACGCCGGCTGCGCGTCGATCAGGCGCAAGGGTTCCCCGCGGTAGCGCCAGGCGGCGTGCTGATCGGCAAGGCGGGCGAAGTCTGGGCACCCACAGCCCGCGGTTTGCTGCGTTACTCGCCCAGCAGCGAAACCCTGCGCCGGTACGGCCTGCGCGCGGGTCTGCCCAGCCAGACGTTTCATGACCGTCCACCGCTGCTCAGCGCCGACGGCGTCGGTATCGCGGCTACCCATGGCGGTTTGCTGTTGTTCGATCCGGAGCCCGACCAGCGCCTGGACCGGGCGCAACATCCGTCCACACTGGTCATCGAAACGATCACCGCACGCCGCGGCAACGATGCGATCGCGCTACCCACCACGCAGCCGGTCGTCCTCGGCCCAGATGATCGCGATCTCAGCATCGTGGCACGTCTGTTGTCCTATGCCGACGTTCCCGCACATCGCTATCGCTTTCGCATGGACGGCTATGACGATGACTGGGTAAGCGTTGCCAGCCATGGCGAGCGCGTGTTCGCGCAGCTGCCGGCCGGGCGCTATCAACTGCGCGTGCAAGCGGCCGATGCCTGGGGCAATTGGGTGCAGACGACAGCGCTGCCGGTGCGGGTCGATCCGCCGTGGTGGGCAAGCACTATGGCGCGACTGGCCTACGCCAGCGCGGTGTTGCTGGCGCTCGTGGTGTTTGCGCTGGCCTACCGAACCCGCCTGCACCGCCGCCACGCGTTCGAGCTGGCCGAACAACGCCGTGAACTGGCCGAGCAATCGTCGCTGGCAAAAACCCACTTTCTGGCGACCATGGGCCACGAGGTGCGCACCCCGATGAGCGGGGTCATGGGCATGGCCGAGCTGCTGCTCGCCACCCCGCTGAGCGCACCACAGCGCCGCTATGCCGAGTCGATCCAGCAGGCCGGCCAACACCTGCTGCGCCTGGTCGACGATGCGCTGGATCTGGCGCGCATCGAAGCCGACAAATTGACGCTGCTGATTGCACCCTTCGCGACACGCGCGTTGCTGCAGCAAGTACGCCAGTTGCTGCAACCGCTGGCCGAACGCAAAGGACTGGCGTTCGCGTTCGACATCACCGATGCGGTGCCGCACTGGCTTGCCGGCGACGCCGACCGTATCCGGCAAATCCTGCTCAATCTCGCCTCCAATGCCATCAAGTTCACCGAACACGGCGCGGTGACGTTGCACGTGAATTGGCTCGATGACGCACTGCACCTGGTGGTGAGCGACACCGGCCCCGGGCTGAATGCCGAACAGTGCCAACGCATCTTCGCGCGCTTTGAACAGGCCGAGGGTGCACGCACGGCATCGCGCTACGGCGGCAGCGGCCTGGGCTTGGCGATCTGTCAGGAGTTGGCGGCGGCCATGGGCGGCACGATCCGGGTGCACAGCCATCCCGGCCGTGGTGCGCGCTTTACCGTCTGCCTGCCGCTGGCGATCGCCAGAGCGCCGGTCACAGACGCGCCAACGGCATCGCCAGCAGCGAAAAACACGGGGCAACGCGTGCTGTTGGTCGAAGACGACAGTACCGTGGCCGAGGTGATCAGCGGCCTGCTACACGCACGAGGGCACGATGTGGTTCACGCTGGCCACGGCCTGCAAGCCATCAGCGCGCTGGAGGAACAGGCATTCGACCTCGCCTTCATCGATCTGGATCTGCCCGGCCTGGATGGCCTGGCATTGACGCAACTGATCCGCAGCCGTGGTTATCGCCTGCCGTTGCTCGCCATCACCGCCCGCGCCGACGCCGAGGCCGAACCGGCGGCGCGCGCGGCCGGCATGGACGACTTCTTGCGCAAGCCGCTGACCGGCCAGCACCTGCACGATGCGATGGCACGGTTTACCCGGTGATGCCACACTTGACCGCTGCGCGGTGCCCCGGGTTTCGGCCTTCGGCCTCAACCCGGGCTACACCGGCTTCGAGCGATGCGCTGTCGTAGCCCGGGCTGAAGGCCGAACGGGCCGCAACCCGGGACTACGCGACGTTGCAACGTCGCGCGACTCGGCAGCTACCGCGACCGCCTCAATGCGCCTGATCCCAGTTGGCGCCGGTACCGGTTTCCACCAGCAACGGCACCTTCAATTCTGCGGCACCTTGCATGCGCTCGTTGACGGCGTGGATCAGGGTATCGACGAAATCCTCGTCGACCTCGAACACCAGCTCATCGTGCACCTGCATGATCATGCTGGCGCGCTGGCGATGCGGGGCCAGCCAGTCATCGACACTGCACATGGCGCGCTTGATGATGTCGGCGGCAGTGCCCTGCATCGGTGCATTGATGGCGGCGCGCTCGGCACCAGCGCGTTGCGCTTGATTGCGCGAATGAATTTCGTTGAGATACAGGCGGCGGCCAAACACGGTTTCCACGTAACCCTGCTCGCGCGCCTGTGCTCGCGCTCGATCCATGTACTCGCGCACCCCGGGATAGCGGCTGAAATACAGGGCGATGTAATCTTGCGCCTCGCCGCGCGCGATACCAAGCTGGCGCGCCAGACCGAACGCACTCATGCCGTACATCAGCCCGAAATTGATCGCCTTGGCAGCGCGGCGTTGGTCGCCGCTCACCTGCGCCAACGGCACGCCAAATACCTCGCTGGCGGTGGCGCGGTGCACATCCTGGCCGCTGGCGAAGGCGCTCAGCAGGCCGGCATCGCTGGACAGATGCGCCATGATGCGCAGCTCGATCTGCGAATAATCGCAAGCGACGATGCGCCGCCCCGGCGGCGCGATGAATGCGGTCCGCACACGGCGCCCGTCTTCGCTGCGAATCGGGATGTTTTGCAGATTTGGATCACTGGAACTCAGCCGCCCGGTTGCCGCACCGGCCTGGTGATAGCTGGTGTGCACACGTCCGGTTTGCGGGTTGATCATCTCCGGCAACTTGTCGGTGTAGGTCGAACGCAGCTTGGCGAGCGCACGAAAATCCAGAATCAGGCGTGGCAGCGGATGATCCGCGGCAATCGCCTCCAGCGCTTCCTCGTTGGTGCTGGGCTGGCCTTTCGGCGTTTTCACCTCCGCGCGCAGACCCAACTCGGCGAACAGGATCGCCTGCAGCTGCTTGGGCGATTCCAGATTGAAGCTGCGCCCGGCGATGGTGTGGGCTTCGTTCTGCAGCTGATGCATGCGTTTGCCAAGGTCCTGGCTCTGCCGGCGCAGATTCTCTGCATCGATACACACGCCGTTGGCCTCGATCCGCGCCAGCACCGGCACCAGCGGCATTTCGATATCGCGGTACACGCGTTGCAGCGCGGGCTCGGCGGCGAGCCGCGGTGACAACACCCGATGCAGGCGCAAGGTGATATCGGCATCCTCGCCAGCGTATTGGGTAGCGGTATCGAGATCGACCTGGGCAAACGAAAGCTGCTTGTTGCCCTTGCCCGCCACTTGCTCGAAGGTGGTGGTGGTGTAGCCCAGGTAATTGCGCGCCAGCGAATCCATGTCGTGGCGGCTGGCGGTGGCGTTTAGCACAAAACTTTCGAGCAGGGTGTCGTCGTGATAGCCGGCCAACTCGACACCATGGCGGCGCAGGATGTGCATGTCGTATTTGCCATGCTGGCCGAGCTTGGCAATCGTGGCGTCCTCCAGGATCGGGCGCAGGCGATCGAGCACTTCACGCATCGGCAATTGTTCCGGCACACCCGGATAATTGTGCGCCAGCGGGATGTAGGCGGCCTTGCCGGTTTCGACAGCGAGGCTGATTCCGACCAGCCCGGCGCGCATCGGGTCCAACGCATCGGTTTCGCTGTCGATGCAGACCAGTTCCGCCGTACCCAGGCGATCGACCCAGGCATCCAGTTGTGCCCGCGTCAGCACGTTTTCGTAGGCACCTTTCACTGCCAGCTCGGGTGCCGGGGTGGGCAGGCGCGATGGGCTGGCCGATACGCCGGGCGCGGCGTCCTTGCGCGTGACCGCACTGCCATCCAGATCGCGCAGTGCAGCGTTGAAGCCATGGCGCGTATATAGCGCACGCAATTGCTCACCGTGCCGCTCGCGCAAGTGCAGATCGGTCGGTGCTTGTGCCAGCGCGACATCGGTTTTTATGGTGATCAACTGCCGGTTCAGCGGCAGCCGTGGCAACGCTTCACGCAGATTTTCCCCGACCTTGCCGCCGATCGCATCGGCGTGCGCAATCACCGCCTCCAGTGTGCCGTATTCGCCCAGCCACTTGGCGGCGGTCTTTGGGCCGCATTTGTCGACGCCGGGGATGTTGTCGACGGTGTCGCCCATCAGCGCCAGCAGATCGACGATCTGATCTGGACGCACGCCAAACTTGTCGCGCACCCCAGCGTCATCGAGCACACTGCCGTTCATGGTGTTGGTCAGCATGATGCCGGGCCGCACCAGTTGCGCAAAATCCTTGTCGCCGGTGGAGATCGTGACCTCGATCCCGGCAGCGGCCGCCTGCAACGCCAAGGTGCCGATCACATCGTCCGCTTCCACGCCCGATTCGCGCAGAATCGGAAAACCCAGCGCCTCGACGATCTGCATCATCGGCTCGATCTGGGCGCGCAAGTCGTCCGGCATCGGCGGCCGCTGCGCCTTGTATGCCGGGTACATCGCGTCGCGGAAGGTCGGCCCCGGCGCATCGACCACGAACGCCGCGTAATCGGGCTTTTCGCGCAGCGTCGCGCGCAACATGTTGAGCACCCCAAGCAATGCCCCGGTCGGCGCACCATCGGGCGCAGTCAGCGGCGGCAGGGCATGGAATGCCCGATACAGATAACTGGAACCGTCAATCAGGACAAGGCGTGGCATCGGCTGGTTACCCATCTGCCGGCGCTGCGGCGTAAGCTGTATGGTATCGCGCCTTGCCACCGCGCTTGAGTGCGTAGCGCCGATTTGCCATGCTGACGCACAGCCTTGCCGCACGCCGCCATATGAAGGAGTCCATCATGCGCATCGCGTTCCTGCTTCTCGCCCTGAGCCCGATTGCACTGGCCCAGACCCCAATGCCGAAATCCGACCCGGCGTTGCCGCCACCCGACCTCGGTGATCAAGGTGTCGGCGCCGCAGTCCCGGAAACGGCTTCGCAATACCTGCAAAACGACAAGGTGAAGGAGCAATACGATCCCGACCCCAATCTCACCCTGCGCATCGGCCCGAACGGCGACAAGATCGAAGAGTACCGCCAGAATGGCCGCATCGTCATGGTCAAGGTCACCCCCAAGCGCGGCGCGACGTATTATTTCCGCGATACCGACAATGACGGCAAAATCGATTTTTCCGATTCCAACAGCAATGTCGCGCCGGTGTATTTCAAGATCTATGAGTGGGAATGAGCGAAACTCCAAGCAAGCCCCGTCCTTTATTGCGAGCGCAGCAAAGCAATCCAGTGCATGGATTCATGCGCAACATCCGGATTGCCGCGTCGCTGCACTCCTCGTAATGGCAGCTTGTTCAGAGCGCCCTGAGTTCGTGCTGCGAGCCGAGGTGCGACCGGCATGACGCTACGCCCCTATCTCGACCACCTGCCGCAACTGGGTGAGCGCGTTTATGTCGATCCCGCCGCCACCGTCATCGGCGATGTCGTGTTGGGCGACGACACCTCGTTATGGCCGGGCGCCGTGGTTCGTGGCGATGTCAATTTCATCCGCATCGGGGCGCGCTGCAACCTGCAGGATGGCTGCATCGTGCATGTCAGCCACGACGGCCCGCACGCCAAACGTGGCGGCTTTGCCACTTGCATCGGCGACGATGTCACCATCGGCCACGGCGCCCTCATCCACGCCTGCGTCATCGAAGATGCCTGCCTGATCGGCATGGGCGCGATCGTGCTCGATGGCGCTGTCGTGCATCGGCACGGCTTCGTCGGCGCCGGTGCGGTGATAGCGCCAGGCAAGGTCGTCGGCAGCGGTGAACTGTGGCTCGGCAACCCGGCACGCTGTGCGCGCCGGCTATCGGACGCGGAGATCGAAAGCCTGTACTACTCGGCGCAGCATTACCTGCGACTCAAGGATCGCTACCTGACTCGGTCCGCGCCGAGGTAGCGCAGAGCCGCTGATCGAACTCTTGCCTGCGCCGTTGACGCCGACCAGTACCAACAGCACAGGGCGCGCCATCAATGGCGTGCCGCCACCCTCGCTTCGCCGCCCAGCTTGGCGGGCTGTCGCAACAGGGTACGCAGGCGTCCACCGGCATCATCGGTCTGCACCACAGCGAGGCGCTCATCGAAACGTTGGCGCAGTGCGTCAAGCATGGCCTCGCGCGGCATCGCAGCGTCGCGCAGGGCCTGCACGATGGTGTCGTAATCGGCAATCGACAACATTACCGCGTCTGGCGCGTTGTGGTGGGTGACTACCAACTTGCCGCTGCGCGCCACGGCTGTCATGCAACCGACCTTCTTCACATCGGAGACCGGCGCGTGCGGCAGCTTGGCGATGGCGTCGAGATTCAAGGCCAGCGGCATGGCAGCGCTCCAGTCGGCAGGTGAACAAAGGCCATGGTACCCACTGGTCTTGTTTTCGGCCGCCGGCCGCGCACGCGGCACGGACCGGGGCCGAGCGATGTTTATGACTACGGCGCAGCGCGTTCGTTGTCGCTGAGCGCACGCGTGGCACGAAAGGCGTTGCCCTGGTACCAGTTCGGCCATTGCCCGGAACCCGCAATCACCCAGCCAACCCCATACAAGGCGTTGATATCCTGCACCACGCCGCGCAGATCCCAGTTCGGGTCGAACTGATCGGCCGGCTGGTGGTAACGGTTGAGCAGGTAATCCTGAGTCGCCTTGGCAACATACTCCTTGCCGTGTTCTAGGTTGTCGGTGCCGCCCTTGGCGTACAGCGCCGGCACGCCTGCTTTGGCGAAGTTGAAGTGATCGGAGCGGAAGTAATAGCCCTTTTCCGGCGCGTCCTCTGCCACCAGCGTACGGCCCTGCTTGCCGGCGATATCGGCCAGGATGTCTTCCAGCTCTGAATTGCCCTTGCCAATCACTACCATGTCGCGGGTTGGGCCGAGCACCGGCATCGCATCAAGGTTGATCACCGCCGCCGTTTTGGCCAACGGCAACACCGGCTGCATGGTGTAGTAGCGCGAGCCAAGCAGGCCCGATTCTTCCAGCGTTACCGCCACAAACAACACCGAGCGCTCGGGCGCCGGGCTCTGGGTGACGAACGCCTCGGCAATTTCGAGCATGCCGGCTACACCGCTGGCGTTGTCGATCGCGCCGTTGTAGATGGTGTCGCCTGCTTCGCCTGCATGCGTGCCGAGGTGATCCCAGTGCGCCATGTAGATCACCGCTTCGTCCGGCCGGCTGCTGCCCGGCAACAGGCCAAGCACGTTGTGTGATTGGGTCTGATTCAGACGGGTAGCGAGGGTGGTCGTCAAGGTGGCATCAAGTGGCACCGCCTTGAAACCACGCTGGTTGGCGGCGCGGCGCAGCGCGTCCAGATCGAGGCCGGCGGCGGTGAACAGGCGGTTGGCGGCATCGCCGCTGAGCCAACCCTGCGCCGGCAGGCGCGGATCGCTGTCCACCGTACGCGGCAGATCGAACTGCGGGCCCGACCAACTGTTCTGCACCACGCCCCAGCCATAACCGGCGCCGGCATCGTCATGGATGATCAACGCGGCACTGGCGCCCTGACGCGCGGCCTCATCGAACTTGTAGGTCCAGCGCCCGTAATAGGTCATGCGCTTGCCCTCGAACAGGGATTCATCGCCAGCATGAAAGCCCGGATCGTTGACCAGCATGACCACAGTTTTGCCGTTCACGTCGATCCCGGCGTAATCATTCCAGCCCTGCTCCGGCGCATTGACGCCGTAACCGACGAAGACCACAGAACTGTTTTCAATCGCCACCGCGGCCTGCTCGGCGCGGCTGCCGATCACCATGTCGCTAGCAAACGCAAAGTCCAGCGCCTCGCCCTTCACCTGCACCGCCAAGTGCGCGGCAGGATCGACTTCCGATTCGACCATCGGCACGGTTTGCAGGTAGCGATCGCCATTGCCGGGCTTCAGCCCGAGCCGCTCGAACTGCGCCTGGATGTACTGCACCGTGAGTTGCTCGCCGGCACTGCCTGGGGCACGGCCAGCGAACGCATCGGATGCCAGCGTGCGCACATGGGCGCTGAAATCTTCCGCCGACACCTCCGGCCCGAAGCCATGGCTGGCTGGCGCAACAACGACCTCCGCCGCGCCATGCTCGGGCGCAGTCGGAGAACAGGCGGCCAGCATGAGGCTGGTAGCCAGGCAGGGAAACGCATAACGATTCATGGGCACACCTCAAGTCGGCAAACCCCGATTGTACGGTCTACCGTTGCCTTGAGGGCCAGTGCAGCATGGGGAACGTCTCGAAGCCGTCACGAGCGACCCGAGCGCAAGGTGCAGCTTCACTTCCCTGCTACGCGGCTCGCTCGGTCGAGTCGCTGAAAAAATGGGCCAGAGTCGATTGCTACTTACAAGCCAGAACCCCCTCGGCTCGTCATTCCCGCGAAAGCGGGAATCCAGTGATTTCAGAAGATTGAGCAAGAGCGAGGCACTGGATGCGCGCTTTCGCGGGCATGACGGCGCTAGAGTACGTGCCATTCGGGTTTCCATTCGGGTCTTTCCATTCGGGTCAGAGTCGGTTTTCGCCAGTACCGCACGATCCAACAGGCCGACGGATTCCTTGGCGTTCTTGGCGAGAGATGTGCTTCTTCACAACACAGTCGCTGACAAGAAGCCCCTATTCCGCAGGCGGCTGCTCGCCGCTGTAGGCTTTCGCCGTAGCGCCGGTGACCTTGCCCACGGTAGCGCTGTCGTGCACCCACAGCTCGACCTCGCGCTTGAACACCAGCTCGCCTTCCACCTTGGAATTGGCGCCGATCACCACTTTCGGCACGCGCGGCTTGCCAAACGAAAACAGGCTCCAGCTATGCGATTGCTCGATCATGATGTCGCCGCGCACCAGCGAACCGTTGCCGAGCACGATATCGCCATTGACGGTTTTGATCGCACCGGCCACCGCATGATCGAGGCGAATCGCGCCATTGACGGTTTCCGCACGGCCTGTGACGCTCGCGCCGCTGGCCAGGGTGATGGAGCCATTGACGGTTTCCACATACCCATCGATCACCGCGTCGGTAGCGATGCGAATACCGCCATTCACCGCTTCCAGATGCCCGACCCGCGCCTTGGAACCGACGGTGATGCTGCCATTGACCGTTTCCGCGCTGTCGGCGCTGACGCCATCTTCAATGCGGATCGCGCCGTTGACGGTTTCCAGCGAACCGTAGCTTTCCCCGGCACTGGCGACGATGGCGCCATTGACCTTGTCGATATCCTTGCCCTCGGCGTGAACCACGCCCACCGCGACCAGCAACCCCATGCACAGCAATGCGCTACGAAACATGTTCGTTCCCCGAAGTTGAGCGTGCCCGGCAACGATGCCACCGCCGTGCCAAGGCATGGGTACAATCACCCATCGCCTGACAAAACGCCTGTGCCGAAATGCCTAGTTCACCTTCACCATGCCCGAAGCCCGTCCTGCTGCTGATCCTAGACGGCTGGGGCCATCGCGAACAATCCGCCGACAACGCCATCGCCCAGGCCCGGGCGCCGAACTGGCGGCAATTGCTGGCTGATTGCCCGCACACCCTGATCCATACCGAAGGCCGTTACGTCGGTCTGCCCGATGGCCAGATGGGCAATTCCGAAGTCGGCCACATGAACATCGGTGCCGGCCGGGTGGTGTATCAGGATCTCACCCGCATCGATGCCGCAATCGAGGATGGCAGTTTCTACCGCAACCCGCAGTTGCGCGCCGCCTGTGCCGATGTCAACAGCAGCGGCGGCTGCTTGCATGTGTTCGGCCTGCTCTCGCCCGGTGGCGTGCACAGCCACGAACAACACATTTTCGCGCTACTCGATCTGGCCCATCGCGAAGCGGTTGAGCACGTGGCGATCCACGCGTTTCTCGATGGCCGCGACACCCCGCCACGCTCGGCGGCAGCCAGTCTGGAGCGCTTGCAGCAGGTGTGTGCCGAGCGCGGTAATGCCCGCATCGCCAGCGTCAGCGGCCGCTATTACGCGATGGATCGCGACCAGCGCTGGGAACGCATCGAACGCGCCTGGAACGCCATCGTCGATGCCAAGGCCGCACGCCACGCTGGCACCGCCGCCGCGGCGTTGCGCGCCGCCTATGCCGCCGACGAGAACGACGAGTTTGTCACGCCCACGGTGATCGCCGATGGTGTGCCGATGCGCGATGGCGATGCGGTGATCTTCATGAACTTCCGCGCCGACCGTGCGCGCCAACTGACCGCCGCCTTTGTCGCCGCGGATTTCAGCGGTTTTGTGCGACCGCGTGTGCCCCGGCTCAGCCGTTTCGTGTGCCTGAGCCAATACGATGCGCGCTTGCCGGCCGCGGTGGCGTTTGCGCCGGAAAACCTCAGCAACACGCTCGGCGATGTCATCGCTGATGCCGGCCTCACCCAGTTGCGTATCGCGGAAACCGAGAAGTACGCGCATGTCACCTTCTTTCTCTCGGGCGGCCGCGAGACGCAGTTGCCCGGTGAGGATCGGGTGCTGATTCCCAGCCCCAAAGTGGCAACCTACGACCTGCAACCGGAGATGAGCTGCCCCGAACTCACCGCCAAACTGGTTGAGGACATCCGCGCCCGGCGCCACGATCTGATCGTGTGCAACATCGCCAACCCGGACATGGTCGGCCACAGCGGCATTCTGGCGGCGGCGATTCGTGCGGTCGAAGCGGTCGATGTGGCACTGGGCGAAATTCGCGCCGCAATCGAAGCGGTGGGCGGCGAAATGCTGGTCAGCGCCGACCACGGCAATCTGGAGTTGATGCGCGACCCGGACACCGGCGAGCCGCACACCGCGCACACGGTCGGGCCGGTGCCGTTGCTCTATGTCGGCCGCACAGCACGCCTGCGCAGCGGTGGCGCACTGCGCGATCTGGCACCGACCGTGCTGCACCTGATGGGCCTGCCGCAGCCGCCCGAGATGACCGGTCGATCACTGGTCGAGTTGGTCTAAGTGTGGCGGGCACTGGCACTGCTCGGCCTGCTTGCCATTGCGGCGAACGCAGCCAGTGCACCGAACGCGGCGCAGCGCAAACGCCAGGAAGCGGAAACCGCACAACGGCTGGAACGCTTGCGCGAGCAGATCCGCACGCTGAGTGCAGAACGTCGCGCCCTGGATAACGAACGCGGCAGCTTGGCCGCCGCCTTGCGCAAAGCCGATGACGAAGTCGCCGCGCTGAACCGTGCGCTGCGCAAAACCGAGGCCGCATTGGCAACCCAGGAACCCGAGCTGGCGCGCCTGGAAGCGCAGCGCGCCGCGTTGAACCAATCGCTGGGCACGCAGCGCAGCGCACTCGCGGCGCTGCTGCGCTCAAGTTATGCGTTGGGCCGCCATCAGCAACTCAAGCTGCTGCTGGCGCAGGATCATGTCGCCGACCTGTCGCGGGTGTTGGCGTACCACCGCTACGTGCAGGCAGACCGGCTCGATCGCATCCGCAGCCTGATCGATGAGCTCGATGCGCTGCGCGAGTTGGGTCGCCGCGCCGATGCTGCACGCGAACAACTCAACGGCACCCGTCTGGACCAGCAGCGACAACTGGCGCAACTTGAAGTGCAACGCGAGCAACGTCGCAGCTTGGTGACCGGCCTGGAGCGCCGCCGCCGTGACGCCAGCGACAAGCTTGAAAAGCTGGACAGCGACGAAAAGGCGCTGCTGACCTTGCTGGCGCGCCTGCGCGATGTGCTCGCCGATGTGCCGCGCCAACTCGACGACGCCAAGCCACTGAGCACCCTGCGCGGCAGCCTGCCATGGCCACTGAGCGGCACCCTGCTGACCGGCTTTGGCGGCCGGCTGCCCGATGGCCGCAGTGGCAACGGCTGGCTGATCGCCGGCACCGCCGGCGCTGATGTGCGGGCAATCGGCCATGGCCGAGTGGCGTTCGCCGACTGGATGAGTGGCTACGGACTGATCCTGATCATCGATCACGGCGACGGTTGGATGAGCCTGTACGCCAACAACGACGCGCTGCTCAAGGAGGGCGGCGACTGGGTTCGCGCCGGTGACCCGATCGCCACGGTTGGCAGTTCCGGTGGACAGGGCCGCCCCGCCCTGTATTTCGAATTGCGCGCCAACGGCAAACCGGTAGATCCGCGCAGTTGGCTGCGTCGGCGTTGATGCGCTGTTGGCTGTGCGTAGAGCATTGGCTCCGCGAAGGACGCAAAGAGCGCAAAGGAAGCAATGCAGTGAAACATTTGTTGCGTCAATTCCGCCGATTTTGGTGCGCGGTCGCCACGCTGCTGATCCGGACAGAGAAACCGTGGCCTGACCACCACTGATTGCCGTCAGTGTTATCGCAACGAATGCCCGCTGTGTTACGGATAGACAACTTTGCGTTTTTCGCGATCTTTGCAGACTGCTGTTGCACTCTACCGACCGGCATCCGTAGCCGGTGGCGAAGCCAATCGCGACCGCCGCGGGCCAAATGCGCCATAATCGACCCATGAACTTGCGCACCGTGCTTTTCCTATGCTGCCTTGTCGCAGCGCCGGCCCTGGCCCAGACCGAATCGGCTTCCAAATCGGGGGTCGAAGCGGACGCGACTGTCGCGCCGGAGGCGGAAGGCACCGTGCCGCTCGCCGACATCCAGCGTTTCGTGTCGGTGTATCGTGCCGTGCGCCAGGGTTATGTCGATGAATTGCCCGACCGCAAAGTGATGCAGGCGGCACTGCGCGGGCTGCTAACCGACCTCGATCCGCACAGCGCCTACCTCGACAAGGAGCAGGCGCAGGGCATGGATGAGTTCGCCAACGGCAGCTACGACGGCGTTGGGGTGGAGCTGGTGCAGTTGCCCGACCGCAGCCTGCGCGTGATTGCGCCGATAGATGGCACTCCGGCCGCACGCGCCGGCTTGCTGCCGGGCGATGTGATCATTGCCATCGATGGCAAACCGGTGGATGTCGATAACGCCGATGCCGGCAAATCGCAATTGCGCGGCGAACCCGGCACCAGTGTGGTGCTGCGCGTGCTGCGTGAGGACCAGCCGCAGCCGCTGGAGTTGACCATCGAGCGCGACACCATCCGCGTCACCAGCGTGCGTGCGCGCCTGCTCGAACCGCGCTACGGCTATGTCCGCATCAGCACCTTCCAGAGCGAAACCGGCGCTGAACTGGGCAAGGTCATCGCCGGCATTCAATCCACCGACGAGCCGCTGCGCGGCTTGGTGCTCGACCTGCGTTCCAATCCTGGCGGCGTGCTCGGCGCGGCGGTGGAAGCGGCCGACGCGTTTCTCGATGCAGGGCTGATCGTCGCCACCAAGGGCCGCACACCGTTTTCCAATGCCCGCTTCAATGCCACCCGTGGCGACCTGCTCAACGGCGCACCGATCGTGATTCTGGTTGATGGTGGCAGCGCCAGCGCATCGGAAGTGCTCGCCGCCGCGCTGCGCGATCATCGCCGCGCACTGATCATGGGTGAGCGCACCTTCGGCAAGGGCACCGTGCAAACGGTATTGCCGCTCGACAACGGCGATGCCATCAAGCTTACTACCGCGCGCTATTACACGCCCAGCGGCGGCTCGATCCAGGCGCGTGGCATTCGCCCGGACATCGTGCTGAAAGCGGCGAGTTTTGACGAGGACAGCGACGAAATCCTGCCGCGCGAGTCCGACCTGCCAGGGCACCTGCAGGCCGCCGATGCCAGCAGCGAGCGCGGCGAGCGCGAGCCCGGCAAGCCCGCAGCCGACAGCGATTACGCCATCCACGAAGCGCTGATCATGCTCAAGGGCCTGAGTGTGTTCGGCGATAAAGCTGCCGCAGGCAACGCTACCGAAGATGCCGCTTCGGCAACGCCAGACGCGCCTGCGCGTTAGGGATGCTTTGAACAAGCTGTCATTGCGAGGAGCGAAGCGACGTGGCAATCCAGAAATGCGCAAAAAAATCAAACTGCTGGATTGCTTCGTTGCGCTCGCAATGACGCCAGATGTGGCTTATTCCGAGGTTCCTTGGGGAAACGCTGAACAACTCAGGGTTTCCGCGCGCCGTGGATGGCCTGCAGACCACGCGCCGGCCTTTTAATCCGCACCGCCGTGCGCCGATAATGCGGCCATGAATGAGCCCAACGGATTCCAGTTTCCCGGTCGCTTCGAGCTATGCGCCATGGCCACCGCCGACGCCGGGTTGCAGCAGACACTGCCCGAATTGCTCGCGGCACTTGGCCTGCGCGTGGATCGCGCCAGCCTGCGCGTACGCACCTCCAGCGCCGGCCGCTACGTGTCGGTCAGCATCCACTTTGAAGCCGCAAGCCGCGCCGCTTACGACGCCGCACACCGCGCCCTGCGCGCACACCCTGGGGTGAAATGGACGCTGTGACCGCCCCCTCTCTGCATTGGCTGGTGCGCGATCTCGGTCGCCAGCCGTACGAACCGATCTGGCGCGGCATGCAGGCATTCACCGACGCGCGCGATGAGCACACGCCCGACGAATTGTGGCTAGTCGAACACGACCCGGTATTCACTCTTGGTCAGGCCGGCAAATGGGAGCATGTGCTGCTGCCCGGCGACATCCCGGTAGTGCCGGTCGATCGCGGTGGCCAGGTGACCTATCACGGCCCCGGCCAACTCGTTGCCTACCCACTGCTCGACCTGCGCCGCGCCAAAATCGGCGTGCGCGAACTGGTCGACCGCATCGAACAATCGATCATTGACGTACTGGCCGAATGGAACATCACCGGCGAACGCCGTTGCGGCGCACCCGGGGTGTACGTCGCCGATGCCAAAATCGCCGCGCTCGGCCTGCGCGTGCGTCGCGGGTGCAGCTTCCACGGCCTCGCTTTCAACATCGCCATGGACCTGGAACCGTTCACCCGCATCAACCCGTGCGGCTATCAGGGCTTGCGGGTGACCACGATGCGCGACCTCGGCGGTCCGTCGAGCGTAGCCGCGGTCAAGCCGGCGCTGGTGGCGGCGCTGTCGCACAACCTGCGCCTGCACGCCGAATACGCCGCCGCATAATCACTCTGCCTTGGGAACATCGCGTGTATTGCGCATCGTTCATCTGGGAACCGGGCACCTACGATGCCGAGTTCCATCGACTCAATGCCGAGATCGACGCTTTCGCGCAGAGTCTTCCCGGTTACCTTGGCGTCGAGTCGTGGCAGAGCGCGGATGCCACGCGCCGCTGCGTCAACTACTACTGGGCCGATCTGGAGACGCTCAAACGGTTCTCGGAACATCCCACGCACCAGCAAGCGAAACGGCAATATGCGCGTTGGTATAACGGCTATCACATCGTCATTTCCGAAGTCATCCGCTCGTACGGTGACGGCACGTTGGCGCACATCACGCCAAACAGCCGTGATCGCGGCGCAGCCTGATTCAGGCACAGTCACTATCCTCGCGTCGGCAGGATGCGTAACCGACAGCGCAAGTCAGCATTGCGCAGTTGCCACCCGATGCACGCAAGTCAGTGGAGAGTTGAATGTCATTGCTCGAAAAAATAGTGTCTGGCATCCACGGCGCCCGCGCTGCGGTGAGGTCTGATCGCTTCAAGTCGGGCGATCACGTGATCAGGTGCGTGCAGTGCGGCAATCAAAGCTTCGAGCGCGGTTCTGCACAGCTCAATACCGCCATGCTCACGTTTCTGGATCTGGATTGGGCGAACCGAAACGCCTACATTCTGTCGTGCAAGAAATGCAGCCATGTCATGTGGTTCTCGATCGAACCTGACAAGATTTAGCCGAACGCTGCGTTGTGGCCGCACCACGCCGTTACCGCTGAACCGGAGCGCCCGCGCCGGCGCGGCCATTGCCGGCCGAATCCAACCCGGTTGGCAGCCACCCTGATTCGCGCCGCGTGCGCCTTTGATGAACAGAGGAGGGCCATAACCATGATGAAGAACCACCCACACCCCGGGCGCTGCTGCGCGCAGACGTGCTTGTGCCGCTCGGAATCGAGGTGACCGACGCTGCGCAACGGCTCGGGATGTCGCGCACCACCTTGTCGCGCGTTATCAACGGCCGCGCCGGCATCAGCCCGGATTTGGCGATCCGTCTGGAGCGCGCAGGGGTGAGTACCGCCCGCTTCTGGATGACGTTGCAAACCAACTATGAACTGGCGCAGGCCGAACAGCGCAAACAGCCGCCAGTGCAGCCGCTACAGGCGGCGTGAGGCGAAGCCTGCAATCCGTTTGTTGGTTACTACCATGCCGCAGCGGCAGTGGCTGCGCGTCTGCGGCTGCATGCGCTCAAGGGCAAGCTCAGGGGCATGGGGTGGTGACCGTGCAAGCCAATTGGCGGGTCACGTTTCGATTCCAAGGCGACGATGCGCATGTCGTCGATTATCAGGATTACCACTGAAGGAGCACCGCCATGCGCATGCACAACCCGCCCCATCCCGGCGAACTCCTGTGCGCGCTTTGGCTCACGCCGATGGGTCTGTCGATCACCGATGACGAGCAATACCGCGACTCGGTCCGCGGAAGAAGCAAATTTCGGCGGGTGCAACACGCCAGAGTCGGCATTGCGGCAAGCTACATCCCCCAGCCCGCAAGATCGGGGTTATCACCATGCCCCTCGAAGTCCTGGAACTTGAGTTACTCCGCCTGCCGTCCGCCGACCGCACGCGGTTGCTTGATCTCGTGATTGCCACCCTTGATGCCGACAAGACCCGAGACCAGGCATGGGACGATATCGCCGCCGCGCGCGACGCAGGGATCGAAACAGGATATTCCCAGCCCGTTGCCGGTCGCGACGCCATCACCCGCCTGCGATCTGAGCTCACCTGAGCTACACGCTGCATCGCGACGCGGAGCGCGAGCTCGCGCAAGCGGCACGCTTCCTCGACGAGTTCGAGCATGCGGTTGAATTGCTGATCGAGCATCCCGGAATTGGCGCACCTACTTCGGATGACCGCCGTTGGTTTCCTCTCGCGGGTTTCCCGTACTCCACATCTACCGGCGGCTCGACTCCGGTATCCGTGTATTGGCGGTACGCCACCAGCACCGCGCCCCCGAGCATGGCCAACAGCGCCGGTAATGCTCTCGCATAGAGGACGATTGGCCGCTCGCCTTCGCAGTGGTCCTTTCGGACTTGTGTGGCCGCACCACGCCGTTACCGCTAAACTGGAGCGCCTTCGCCAGCGCGGCCCGGCAGTTACGGGCCGAATGCAATTCGGTTGGCAGCCGCCCCACCCGCCCCGCACGCGCCTTCTGAGCCCGCCATGTCCGAGATTTCCAGCAGCAAGTCGATTCCGCTTCAGGTTCTGGGCGATGGCCCGGCCACGCTCGAACCGGGGCGCAAACAACTGGGCGGCGACAAGATCGCGCGCAGCCCGGTGCAGTTCGACGCCAATGCGCCGCTGTTGCGCAAGCCGAGCTGGATTCGGGTACGGCTGCCTTCGGGCAATGCGGTACAGACGCTCAAGGCCAAGCTGCGTGAAAACCGGCTGGTGACGGTGTGCGAGGAAGCCAGTTGCCCGAACATCCACGAGTGTTTCACCCACGGCACCGCCACCTTCATGATCCTGGGCGAGGTCTGCACCCGCCGTTGCAGCTTCTGCGATGTGGCGCATGGCCGGCCCAAGCCGCCCGATGCCAGCGAACCGGCGTCGCTGGCACGCACCGTCGCCGACATGGGCCTGCGTTACGTGGTGATCACCTCGGTCGATCGCGACGACCTGCGCGATGGCGGTGCGCAGCACTTCGCCGACTGCATCCGCGCGGCGCGGGCGCTGTCACCGGCGCTGAAAATCGAAATCCTGACCCCGGATTTCCGTGGCAAGGGACGCATGGAACGAGCACTGGAGATTCTCGCCACGGCGCCGCCGGACGTGTTCAACCATAATCTGGAGACGGTGCCCGACCTGTACCCGAACGTGCGCCCTGGCGCCGATTACCAGTGGTCGCTGACTTTATTGGCCAAGTTCAAGGCGCAGCACCCGGACATCCCGACCAAGAGCGGGATCATGCTTGGCCTCGGCGAAACCTTCGCGCAAGTGGAACAAACCCTGCGCGATCTGCGTGCGCACCAAGTCGATATGGTCACCATCGGCCAGTACCTGCAACCCACGCCGCACCACCACCCGGTGCTGCGCTACTGGACTCCCGACGAGTTCAAGGCGCTGGAAACCCTCGGCAACGCGCTGGGCTTTACCCACGTCGCCTCCGGGCCGATGGTGCGCAGCTCGTACCATGCCGACCGGATGGCGGCGCAGGCGGGTTTGACCAAGGCTTGACCGTGTTTTACCGTTTGAGCGTCAGCCACCGCTCAGTTTGCGCGCTGGTTTTGCGGCATAGTGACGACTCGCTGGTGAACGCGCGGCGCTGGCGCCGGTCACAGGGCACGGTGATCGCGACCTTTGGCACGCGCCGTGCACAACCAATCAGGCACACTGTTGAATCGCAAGTCCCGCTAATGGGGCGAGGAAAAAGCATGTTCAAACGCATTCGCAATGTTGCCGTCATCGCTTTGCTGGCTCTGGCCATGGCAGTGCCGGCGACGGCTTGGGCAAAAACCGCCGCCAGCGAGTCGGTAACGCGCGCCCCGACGCGCGATCAGGCGCTTGCCGCGCAACGGGTGTATGGCCTGCTCAGCGACAGCCGCTATCACTACAAGCCGCGCCCGCTCGATGATGCACTGTCTTCGCAGATTTTCGATGACTACCTCAAGGCGCTGGACAGCCAGAAGCTGTTCTTCACGCAGGCCGATATCGACGCCTTTGCCGCCTACCGCACCACCCTCGATGACGCGATCCGCAACGGCGAGTTGCAACCGGCGTTCGACATGTTCAACGTCTACATCCTGCGCGTCGGCCAGCGTGTCGCCTTTGCACGCGGCCTGCTCAAGCAGCCGTTCGACTTCACCGGCGAGGAAAGCTACCGCTTCGACCGCGAAGACGCGGTGTGGGCCAGTGACGATGCTGAACTGCAAGCCATCTGGCGTCAATACGTGAAAAACGATGCGCTGCGTCTGCAACTGGCCAACAAAAAACCCGCCGCGATTGCCGGCACGCTGGACAAGCGTTACGCCAATCTTGCCGAGCGCGTGCAGCAGATCAAGAGTGAGGATGTGTTCCAGACCTTTCTCGACACCTACGCCAGCGCCATCGAGCCACACACCAATTACATGACGCCGCGCACCACCGAAAACTTCAACATCTCGATGCGGCTGTCACTGGAGGGCATCGGCGCAGTGCTGCAACGCCAGGACGACTATGTGGTGATCCGCTCGGTGGTGCCGGGCGGCCCGGCCGGGCTGTCGGGCAAACTTGGCCCGGGCGATCGCATCGCCGCCGTTGGCCAGGGCCAATCCGGGCCGATGGTGGACGTGGTGGGTTGGCGGATCGATGATGTGGTGGACCTGATCCGCGGCCCCAAGGACAGCGAAGTGCGGCTCGACATCGTGCCGGCAACCGCCAGCGAGGACGGCGCACACCAGCAAATCACCCTGATCCGACAAAAAGTGAAGCTCGAAGAGCAAACCGCCAAACGTTCGATCATCGATATCGACAACGGCCAGGAAACACGCCGGATCGGAGTGATCACCCTGCCGACGTTCTATCTCGATTTCGAGGCGCGCCGCCGCAACGAAGCCGACTACACCTCGGCTACCCGCGACGTAGCGCGGCTGCTGGGCGAGCTCAAGCAGGATAAAGTCGATGGCGTAGTCATCGACCTGCGCAACAATGGCGGCGGCTCGCTTACCGAAGCCATCGAACTGACCGGTCTGTTCATCGACACCGGCCCGGTGGTGCAGGTGCGGGAAGCGGCGGGTCGGGTCAGTGTGGAGACCGACGAGGATGCCGGCGTGGCGTGGAGCGGCCCGCTGGCGGTGCTGGTCAATCGCGCTTCGGCTTCGGCCTCGGAAATTTTCGCCGCTGCAATTCAGGATTACGGCCGTGGCCTGATCATCGGCGAGCCCACGTTCGGCAAGGGCACGGTGCAGAATCTGGTCGATCTGGACCGCTGGCCGCCGAGCGAAAAACCGCGTTTTGGCCAGGTCAAACTCACCGTCGCGCAGTTCTTCCGCATCGATGGCGGCACCACCCAACTCAAGGGCGTAGTGCCGGACATTGCCTTTCCGGTCAGCCTGGATGCCAGCGAATATGGCGAAAGCACCTTTGACAACGCCTTGCCGTGGACCCGTATCGCACCGGCACCGCACAGCCTGCTGGGCAATTTTTCGCCGCTGCTGAGCCAGCTCAACGCGCGCCACCAAAACCGTGCCGACACCGATCTCGAGTTTGTATGGTGGACCAACGACGTGGCCGAATACCGCAAGCAACGCGAGCGCAAGGAGATTTCGCTGAATATCGCGCAGCGTCGCACCGAGCGTGATGCGCTGGAAGCCAAACGCAAACAGCGCGAAGCCGAACGCCAGGCCGCTGGCCTGGACACCCCCGCGCTGGCCAAGGCCGACGATGGCTTGCAGGCCGACGAGCGCGATATTGCTGCGCAGGTTGCCGAAGAAAAAGCGCGCGAAGAACGCCCCGACGCGCTGGTCAAGGAAAGCGCGGCAATCTTGGCCGATGCCATCGACCTGCTCAGTACCGACAGCACATTGGCAGCGGCCGTCCACCCGACGGTGGCCGCCGGCCACTGGGCCGACTGAGCGCCATGCCAACCCGGTTTCATCTGCGCCTGTCCGACCCGAGCAAAGCCCGCGGCAGCGAGCCGGGGCTGGCCTTCCGTGCGCTCAGTGCCGAAGGCTTTGCCGAGGAACTGCAAAACGCATTGCGCGAGGATGGCCTGTTCAAACGTTGGCAAGCGGCACAGCCCGACCCGGACGCGGTCGATCCGGCGCTCGGCGCAACCGACCCCAACGCTGTGGTCAGCGCCGCACAGCACGATCTGGCCATCGACCTGATTGCCACCACCAGCCTCCCCGGCCCGGTGCTGCGCCATCGCCTGCGCCTGCTCGCCGGGCACGGTTGGGCATTGCATGATGTGACTGCCGTTTGAGCCACGGCACCGCGTTTTTTTAGCCCATCAGGTTGAGGCGAAGCCGAAACCCGCGGCTCAGCCAGTGTTCTGGATACCGGCGGCGATGCCGTTGACGGTGGCCACCAACGCATGAAACAACGCATCCTCGGGCCGCCCGGCGGCGCGCCAACGGGCCAACAGGTCAACCTGCAACAGGCTGATCGGATCGACGTACGGGTTGCGCAGGCGAATGCTCTGCGCCAGCCGGCGGTCGCCTTGCAGTAGATAATCCTGGCCCTTGATCGCCAATACCGCGCTGACACAGCGCTGAAACTCCGTGGCAATGCGCGCGAAGAACGGCGCGTGAGCGGCGCCCGCGAGCTGCGAATAGCGCTCGAAAATGGCGATGTCTGACTTCGCCAGCACCATTTCCAGGTCGTCGATCAAGGTGGCGAAAAATGGCCAGTCGCGCACCATTTGCGCCACCGCATCACGACCAAAATCGGCGATCGCGGTATCGAGCGCGGTGCCGAGTCCATACCATGCAGTCAGTCCGGCGCGATTCTGGCTCCAAGCGAACACCCACGGTATCGCGCGCAGGCGTTCGATGCCGCCACTGCCACCGCGCCGTGACGGCCGCGAACCGATGCGCAGCCGCTCGATCACATCGATCGGTGTAGCAGCGCGGAAGTAATCGGCAAATCCGGGGTCGTCATGCACCAGCGCGCGGTAATGCTGCCGCGATACGTGCGCCAATGCGTTGACCCGCTCGCGCCACAGGTCTTCGCGCGCATCGGCCGGTCGTGGACGCAGGGTGGCACGCAACACTGCACCGGCCGCCTGCTCCAGATTGCGCTCGGCCAGCGCCCGCACCCCGTATTTGCGATGGATCACCTCGCCTTGCTCGGTCACGCGTAAAAAGCCATTGACCGAACCGCGTGGCGCGGCGATCACCGCACGCTCGGTCTTGCCGCCGCCGCGGCTGGCCGAGCCGCCACGACCATGAAAGAAGGCGATCGCGATCCCGCTTTCCTGCGCCAGCGCGGTAAGCGCCACTTGGGTGCGCTGCAACGCCCAGCGCGAGGCCAGCAAGCCGCCATCCTTGGCGCTGTCGGAATAGCCGAGCATCACCAATTGCCGGTCGCCGCGTTGCCGTAGATGCGCGCGATACACCGGGTCGGCGAACAATGAGCGCAGCGTCGCCTCGGCTGCCTGCAAGTCGGCAACGGTTTCAAACAGCGGCGCGACATCAATCGGGATGGCATTGCCGTGCTCGACGCAACCCGCCACCCGTGCCAATGCCAACACCGCCAGGGCATCGGCGGCACTGCGGCTCATGCTGACGATGTACGGACCAATCGCCTGTGCGCCATAGTGTTGCCGCGCCGTGGCAACGGCGCGAAATACCGCCAGTACCGGCGCTGCGATTTCAGCATCCGGCTTCGCCGGTGCGTGGCCGGCGATCAAGCCATGCAGCATCGGCGCGCGCGCGCCTGGATCGCTGTCGGCAAACGCGGGCTGCTGCACCAAGGCCGCCAGCGCGGCGTCGTGCACCGCTGAATCCTGGCGCAAATCCAGCGTCGCCAGATGAAAACCGAAACAGCGCAGGCGTCGAAGCAAACGCCCCAGCGCAAACTGGCCGGCGTGCGCGCCGCGATGCACGGCCAAACTGGCATCGATGCCATCCAGATCGGCGGCAAACTCGTGCGGGTTGGCATAGCCAGCCTCGCTACCGCGCACAGTGGCGCTGAGGCGGGCAGCGATCAACGCCAGCAACTCGCGATACGGCATGTCGCCTTCGCGCGCCGGCTTGCGCGCCGCCACTTTCGGCAGCAACTGCCGATACCGGGCGAGTCGATCGAGCACTGCCTGATCCACCGCCACCCGCAACAGCGATTGGGTAAGCACGGTGCGCAACGCCAGCACATCGCGCCGGTACGCCTGCAACACGGTGGCGCGTTGCGCTTGCAGGGTATCGAGCATGGTGTCGGCGCCGACGTTCGGATTGCCGTCCATGTCGCCACCAACCCAAGTGGCAAATTGCAGCACCGGCGGCAACGCCGGGCACTGGCCGTAGGCGGCGGTCACTGCCTCGGTGAGCGCCTCGTGAAAGCCCGGCACCACCCGATACAACACTTCGCTGAGGTAATAACCGACGTGCTCCATTTCATCGCGCACGCTCGGTTTCACCATCGGCATGTCGCTGGTCTGCCACGCCGAAGTAAACGCCACCCGGACGCGCGCGCGGCCCTTGCGCCGCTCGTCCGGGGTGAGCGTGTGGTCGATGTCATCGACCAGGCGCCGCACCACCTCGCGCTCCTTGTCCAGCAGCACCCGCCGCACCGACTCCGTGGGGTGCGCGGTGAACACCGGCTGCACGCACAGCCGCTTCAGCACCTGCTCGAGTTCGGCATAGTCGACACCGGCTGCGCGCAATTCGTGCAACACCGCTTCCAGGCTGCCCGGCTGCGCGGCCGCGCCGGCTTTCTGGTATTCGCGGCGACGGCGAATCCGATGCACGCGCTCGGCCAGATTCACCGCCTGGAACCACAACGCAAACGCGCGCACCAGTTGCTCGGCTGCTTCGAGATCAAGCCCTTGCAGCGTCTGCGCCAGCTCGGCCGCCGGCTGCCCAGCCTCGCGGCGGGCGATGGCGGCGACGCGCACGCTTTCGACCTTGTCGAGAAAGTCATCGCCTTCCTGCTCGGCCAGGATGTCGCCGACCAGCGCACCGAGTTCGCGCACATCTTCGCGCAGCGCCTGATCGGTTGCCGGCAAGTCCAGCGCACGCAGTGAGGGGTCTTCGGTCGGAATGTGGATGGGGGTCATCGCTAAAGCCTACACGCCCACACGAATTGAGCAATGCTGCGCATACGTATGGATGCTAACGAAGGGTGTTGCGTGCCTTGTTAGCCACGTGCGCTCTGCGACCAAGAACCGGGCTTGCGTCGGTGATGAAAGAACGAAACGACCACAAGCTCCGACGCTGAAGGGTGATGGATCACCGAGTATCGAAACTTGCGGGTAATGACATGCCGAAACTCCGCCTCGATGCACGCGAAGGCAAGTGGCATGCGAAGCGCGCGAGCTACAGCGGTATCAGCGGCGCGGGCGAACTCGAAACCCAAGCCGGTAGACCGCTGCTCATACCATGCCTGCGCCTCCAGAAGCTCAACCTGAGCCTCTGGCCTGACCACTAGCCGCATCAGAGCCTGCCCTTGAAGATCGCTGCACGTACCTGCTCCCAAGGGATACTGCTGGACGGGTCTGCGCGATGTGCAGCGAGCCTTCGATGAAGCTCCGCGCGCTCCTCGACGGATAGCTGGACAGAAACAGCGGTTTCTTCTGCGATGCTGTCCCAGATGTCCTCGACCAGCTCGATGCGCTCGGAGATGGGCAGGGACCGGTAGTCACGAGCATTCGTGTTCATGGCGCAAGAATACACCAGGGGCTAACGGGGTTACCAACGCGCGGATGCCCGGTCGCCCGGCGAACGCCCGACACTCAAGCTGCGGGCCGACGAATGGGTGTCCGGGGATATCCCGGGGATATCCCCAGTGCCCGGGTCATTGGCCGGTGGGTGGTTGCCAAAGTTCTACCTTGTTTCCTTCGGGATCGATGACCCAGGCAAACTTCCCATACTCGGACTCATCGATCTTCTCGAGGACGTTGCAGCCTTCGTCGCGCAAGACCCTGACCAGCGCGTGGAGATCCTCCACCCGGTAGTTGACCATGAACGACGCCGTGCTGGGCACAAACGGGTCGCCTTGCGCCGAACCAATCGACCACACGGTAGTACCGGCGACCGGCTTGCCCTCACCGTCGGTCCAGGTGAAAGCCGTGCCGCCCCAATCCTGGACATCGATTCCAAGGTGCCGCTTGTACCAAGCCCGTAGCGCCGGAGCGTCCTTGGCCTTGAAGAAAATACCGCCGATGCCTGTGACTCGCTTCATTGAACCTCCGATGGCGGGTAGTGGCGCATTGTATTGCCAACTGACGCCTGCGTTCACTTGCCGGGCCGGCTGCAAGGGACGTGATGTCGCGGAAAACCGTCATGCCGGCGCGGTCAAGTGCAACGCGTTGTTAGCTGGGGCGGCAGCCTTGCGAAGTCCGTCCGACAATTGGCCGAGCCGCGAGAGCAACACAAAGAAGTCAGCAGTGGCAATCGATGCCTTCCAGTTCGGGCTCTCGCCTTTGCTCCTGCGATCGCAAAACGAAAAATCCTGCGATTGGTTGATCGAAAAGTTGGCGTGTGCAATCGCGTTCCGGAGCCGATGAAGCAGATAATAAATCGGATGAGTGCCAAACTTTTCGTCCTTGAGCGTGCTGGTGAACAGATCGGGACTGGCGCTCTCATCCAGAAGTTTGTATACCTCATGGTTCTCCGGCAAATGCCAGATTTCCTTCGGAACGACGATCAATCAATATAGAAGTCCCGCGACGTAGGCAGGGTTCTTGAATTGGTACTCGATTCCTGGCACGCCTAACTCGGCAAGCACCAGCTGAACACACGATTGGAAGCCGCCACTATCAACGGCGCGATCTACAATCCCGGTGTTGATGAAGGAGCGTATCGGTATCTCTGCGCGGAAATCATCCATCTGGTCAATGCCTCGACTCCAAGAGCGAACAAATCAAAGACACGGTGGCGTCGAGCGGGTACGTCATAGCGGTTTAGTTCAACACCAAGTCTGCGACGAACCGCCACGTATCGCCGCGGCCTATCCCGGGGCGGGAGCGCTCGCTTACGGTGAACTTCATCGACGAATCATGGCGTTACCCCCGATGCGTCAGCCTTTCGCCACAGCCTGTCACGGTAATGTTGATGCGCGTGATCGCGGGCGCTGCACCACTCGGTGCCGTTGCGCGGTGACACCGGCAGCACGCGGCGCGGAGTCTTCCCACAGCACCTCGGGACAGGCGTCGCGGATAGATCTGCCAACTAAACGCCATTGCGGCTAAGCTGCACCACTGCGCCGCCACCATGAGCCTTCCCATGCCCCAGCTATTCGCCCGCCGCCCCATTGCCGCCCCCGACAGTCAGGGCTTCAGCCGTCAGATCGGTGGGCTGGGACTGATTGCCCTCGGTGTCGGCGGCATCATCGGCACCGGCATCTTTGTCCTCACCGGCACCGCGGCCGCGCTGCACGCCGGGCCGGCAGTGGCATTGAGCTTCGTCATCGCCGCCTTGGCCTGCGCGCTGGCGGCGATGTGCTACGCCGAACTGGCGACGGTGATTCCGGTGTCGGGCAGTGCCTACAGCTACACCTACGCCACCCTCGGCGAGTTGCCGGCGTGGTTCGTGGCCTGGAACCTGATTCTGGAATACTTGCTCGGTGCCAGTCTGGTCGCGGTCGGCTGGTCGGGCTATCTGGTCAGCGCGCTCAACGATGTCGATGTAATGATTCCGGCGGCGCTGACGCAGGCGCCGCTGGCGCACACTCTTGCCGGCTGGCATGGCAGCGGCGCACTGCTCAACCTGCCGGCGATGGCGGTGATTGCGGTGATGGGCGCGCTCGCCTACACCGGCCTGCGCAACAGCGCCCGCGCCAACGCGGTGTTTTTGCTGATCAAACTAGGCGTGATCCTCGGCTTCATCGTGTTTGGCGTCTGGCATGTTGATGCCACCCGCTGGCTACCGTTCATCCCGGAAAACACCGGCATCGCCGGGCAGTTTGGCTGGACCGGGGTGATGCAGGGTGCGGCCATGGTGTTCTTCACCTACCTCGGCTTTGATGCACTGGCGACCATGGCGCAGGAAGTGAAGCAGCCGCAGCGCAACGTGCCGATCGGCATCTTTGGCGCGTTGGCGGTTTGCACCGTGCTCTACATTGCGGTGGCGATGGTGGTAACTGGGTTGGTCGATTACCGCGATCTGAATGTCGATGCGCCGGTGGCGCTGGCGCTGGACCGCACCGCCGCGCTGCTGTGGCTGGCACCGTGGCTGAAATGGGGCGCCATCGCCGGCATGACCTCGGTGCTGCTGGTGATCCTTACCGCGCTGCCACGCATCTTCCACGCGGTCGCCAGCGATGGCCTGTTGCCGGCACGGCTGGCGCGCCTGCATCCGCGCTTCGCCACGCCGGCGATCTTGATCGTGATCTGCACCGGCACCGCGATGCTGATGGCCGGCCTGCTGCCGCTGCATGTGCTCGGTGAGCTGATTTCGCTCGGCACGCTGGCGGCGTTCAGCGTGGTCTGCGCCGCCGTGCCGGTGCTGCGCCGTACCCGCCCCGAACTCGAACGCGCATTCCGGGTGCCGTTCGCCGATGTCACCGCCAGCCTCGGCGTACTCGCCTGCCTGTACCTGATGTCGTCGGTGAGCGCCGCGGGTTGGTTGCGCTTCGGCGTGTGGACGCTCATCGGCATCGCACTGTATGCGCTGTACGGCTATCACCGCTCGCCGCTGCGGCGCGCTGAACTGCATTGAGCCGATGCGCTGCAGGTGCCCGGCGCGGCTGGCGACGCGTCTGCTGGCAGGCGCGCGGCGTGCGCCATCAGCGGAGCACACCATGACGTGCGCGGTCGAATGGTCTGAATGCCGGCCGTTAAGGATGGTCTGAATAAGTCCATCCTGGACTTTTCCGGCTCGCCATCCATGGCCTGCGGAAACTCTGATTTGATCAGAGTTTCCTTAACCGAAAGTGCGCCTGCACTCAACCACGCTGTGATGCCATTGCTGGTTTATCGGGCGATGCCTGAAAACGTCAGGCTCAGGGCAATGAACAGCCCAGCCCGGTGAGGCTGCTCAGGCGTTTTAGCGCGAACTCTCCGCTCCCGAAGCCCGCCAACGGCGAGTCAAATTCAGCGAGGCCATCGTCGCAACCCAGTTGCAGACGCAACACTCCCCAATCGAAGCGCTCCACTGCTGTGGCGTCGAACCCACGACCAAAACGCGCACCGCGCGTCGCGGTAAGGGATGGAAACACCACGGCATCGCCATCGCTTTGGCCGACGCCGATCATCCAGAACTGATTGCCGTCGGCATCATAGGTGTACCAAACCAGCAACGCTTCACCCGATGCCATCCACTGCAAGCTGAAACCCTGGCCGTCGAACGCCGGATCGAACCACGAACCGCTCTGCAACGCGCGCGCATCATCGACACTGCCTGTGGGTGGATCGCAATCGATACGCATGGTGCGGCTGAGCTTGGTCGATTCGATCACTTGCGCCTGGCCGAACGCGCTGTACGCGAATGCGCCGCTGCTGCAATCGTCGAAAACGAGGGTGACGCTGCCCGCAGGCGTGCGCACCACGTCGTGGGGGTTGAAGCCGGGGCCAAACTTACCGCCGGAGGTGACCTGCATCTGCGGAAACTCCACACGGTTACCGTGCACCTCGCCGATGCCGATCAGCCAGCGCTGACGCTGCAACTCATCATAGGTGAACCAGTACAGCAGGGCACTGCCATCTGCGAGCATCTCCAGCGTCCAGCCCTCGCCATCGCGCGCAGGGTCGAACCAGGCCGCACTGTGTCCCGCACCGGGAATCGGCAGCTCGGTCAGGCGAAACTCGCGCATACCACCAAGCGCGTTGAACGAAAAGATGCGTTCACCAAACACGCGGACATTGGTGACAAAAAACGGCGTCGTTTGCCGATCGAGCCGCACGGGAGTGCGTGGATTGCGAAGATCAACGAGGTCGAGCCCGAGGTCATGGCCGAACAGCGCGTAGGAACCGCTCAGTCGAACCGAGCTGGCAATATTGAAGTCCGGCGATGAGGCGTAATCGGACAACAACTGCGGCTGCGTGGGATTGCTGACATCAATGATGAGCAGGCGGCCATCAGAGCCACACGCAAGCATCGCCAGGGCGCGCTCGGCATCCACGTCGATGCCACGGGCGTCGTCGCAGATGCCGGTCAGCTTCGCGAGCACGAATGGCTGCCCAGGATTGCTGACATCGAATATCCACAGACCACCTTCACCACCGGAACTGCCTTCGGCGCTGTACAGCAGATCTCCGCGAATCGCCAGGTCGAACGTTTGCGACGTTGCAACGCGGTTGATCAATTGTGGGTTGCCCGGATCAGCGATATCGAAGACAGCCAGTTCGCCACCATTGGTGACCTTGCCGGCGAAGGCATAATCGCCCTTCAGCGCCAGCGTGGCGAGAAAGGGGAATTGCACACGCCCACGCGCCAGCGGACGTGAGGGATCGGAGACATCGGCGAGGCTGATGCCTTCCGACCAGTTGATCATTACCGCCACCTCATCACGCAGTTCGATACGCTCGAAGGATTGGCCGATGCCAATCGGATTGCTGCTGTCGGGCAGTCGCGCAGTCTCGGCGTAGGTGGTTGGCGCATGCACGCCAAGCCCTCGGCTTTGGTGCAGCATCAACGGTGTCTCTGCGAAGAACCCGATATCACTGGGGTTGGTGCCGGCCAGCAGGGCGGTAGTGCTGGCAACAACGGGAGCAAGTGGGATGCCAAGGTCGAGCGCCACGATCTGATCGGCCCGATCGATGAGCAACGCCCCGAAGCCAGTGACAAGGGCCGCCTGCAAGCCTGCGAGTGGAATGGCGCCAGTCGTTGCCGGAACCGGGTGGTCCGGATCGGTGGCGTCCCAGAACGACATGCTCGATCCATCGATGACATGCACCACCGAGCCAATCAGCACACCGTCAAACGCATCAGGCGCAGGAGCAAACCGGCCGCGCTCGACGATTTTCAGCGGATCGGAGATATCGATCAGGGTATACGACTCGGCGATCAGCAGCCCCAGATTGCCGTCGCCCACAAGCCGAAACTGGCCCGGATCGGTCGAGCGGGCATCGCCAACGCTCGGCCGTTCAGGTTGCGTCAGATCAAAGCTGACGAGCGAAAATTGCGGCAAAAAGCCAAAGCCGCTACCGATCAAATGCGTGCCGTTGGAGTGAAGCATGGCAATGCCGGGAAACGAATCCGCAGCAACGGCACGATCAAGCGAGGATGGCGCGCCATCGTCGGTAATGTGCGCCACCCGCAAACCGGCCTCGGCGTCGAGCGCGTAAAGGTAGTCGCCAACGATCGCGATCGACTGCAAGATCGCGCCAAATCGGGTGTCGGAAATTTCCAGTTCCCCGGCCTTGGCTGGACGGGTGGGTTCGGCAATATCGTAGATCCATACGCCCGACGTCGTTTGCACGGTATTCCAGGCAACAAAGAGGCGGTGATCCCGTCGCGCAATGCCGACGATCCGTCCCGGCGTGGGCTGTCGCACGGTGCGATAGCTCAGCTTCGGCTCGGCAGGATCGCTGTAATCGTGAACCTGCAACTGAGCGCCGCTGGCGATGTAAACCAGATTGCCGAGGGCAACCGGCTCGACGACTGCGCCACCGGCATCGATCACCGGCTGCAGTCGCGGTTCCGCACGCAGTTGCACGGAGACCAACAAAACGATCAGTGCGCCAAGCGCGAAGCGGAACAACGGCGGCATGTGCGATTCCTGTCGATGAATGGGCTGTGGACATACGATGGCGATCGGACAGCAGTCAGCAATACCAAGGTATGGTCTGATCAAGGCTATCGTAAACGTTTCCGACGCACCGTCCCTAGCTTGCCGAGGCTCTGAGTTATTCAAAGTTCGCCAAGCGAATGCCTGCCTTTGCGTGCAAAGGCAGCGCATAGTATCGTCTGATTCTGGCGCTGATCGATGCGATCGCCGACATCGTAAAACAGAACAACGCAACACCGCTAATCGGCAAGGCAACCCATTGACACGCCAACAGCGGCGGCGCCCCATAATCGCGCAAGCACCCGCGCCGACAAGGAACCCCCATGACCATTCTTTCCTACGCCGCTCAATCCGCGACGTCGCCGCTCGCCCCGTTGCAGATTCCCCGCCGTGCGCCTAACGCCGATGACGTGGTGATCGACATTCTTTATTGCGGCGTCTGCCACTCCGACCTGCATACCGCACGCAACGACTGGAAAAACACCATCTATCCGGTGGTGCCGGGCCACGAGATCATCGGCAGGGTGCGCAGCGTCGGTGCATCGGTAACCCGTTTCAAAGCCGGCGATCACGTGGGCGTCGGTTGCATGGTCGATTCGTGCCAGCACTGCGCCGCCTGCAACGACGGGCTGGAGCAGTACTGCGCCCAGTTCCCGACCGTCACCTACAACGACCCGCACGGCGGCGAGCCCACTTATGGCGGCTACTCCGAGCACATCGTGGTCACCGAAAAGTTTGTGCTCAAGCTGCCGGCCGGCCTCGACCTGGCCGCCGCCGCACCGTTGCTGTGCGCCGGCATCACCACCTGGTCGCCGCTGCGCCACTGGCAGGTCGGCAAGGGCAGCCGAGTCGCCGTGGTTGGCCTCGGCGGACTCGGCCACATGGCGCTGCAACTGGCCAAAGCGCTGGGCGCCGAAGTCACCCTGATCAGCCGCTCGCCGGGCAAGGAAGCCGACGCGCGCCGCCTGGGTGCCGACCGCATCGTGCTGTCCACCGCTGCCGACCAGATGGCTGCCGTCGCCGGCCAATTCGACCTGATCATCGACACCGTGCCCTACGCCCACGACCTCAACCCCTACCTGCCGACGCTGGCGGTGGGCGCAACGCTGGTGCTGGTCGGCTACCTCGGCGAACTCGACCCCGCGCTGAACACCACCGCGATGGTGCTGCAACGCAAATCCGTCGCCGGCTCGCTGATCGGCGGTATCGCCGAAACCCAGGAGCTGCTTGACTTCTGTGGCCAGCACGGCATCACCTCCGACGTCGAAGTGATCCGCATCCAGGACATCAACGCCGCCTACGAGCGCATGCTCAAGAGCGACGTGAAGTACCGCTTCGTGATCGACATGGCGTCGTTGCGGGCGACGGGTTGAGCCAGGGCCGCTTGCCATTCCGGGCACGGTGACCACTCAGAGCAGCCCCCGGACAGGCCACAACTGGCGTCATTGCGAGTGCAGCGAAGCAATCCAGCGTCTTGATTTTTTTCTTGCATTTCTGGATTGCCACGTCGCTGCGCTCCTCGCAATGGCAGCTTGCTCAGAGCATCCTTGAACATGCTGGCTTCCGGCTTTCACCGCGTGCAAGCGCCGCTACTTGGTTTTGCAATTGCAACACCGGTGCAGGCTCCGCACGCGTGGCGGCGTGCGGCTCCGCCGGCCGCAGGAACCCAGGCGGCACATTCCATTGCTGCCCATTCTCGGTGATCACCGTCACCGTCTTGCGGTTGTACTTGGCCATCACCCCGGCAAGTTCCGGATAGCCTTTGGGCTGAAACACCACCCGCTGCCCAATCCGGAAATCCAGCATCTGCGCATGCGCACGCATCTCGCGCATGAACTTCAGGCGCGCCACCACGCGGTGGTTGAGGTCAACCGATTCCGCCTCACTGAGCTGATCGATGTCGATGTGCATGCCGCAATGTCTCGCTGGTCAAAGCGTCAGTATGCCGCAACCCGCACCTGATCCCGGCGCACGATTCACCAGCACCGGAGTCGAAACCAACTCCATCGCCACAGCCATCTTGCCCCCGCAACGGCAAGGACTCTGCCAAAGCCGCGCTGCCGGTGTTGCAACCGGTTGCGCTGCTGGCGGCAATAGCAGGCACGCGTTGATGGACAACACTGGGTAACCCAAGCCGCTTTCGGCTTGGCGTGCATCCAGTATCATTGCCGGATGTCGATTTTCCACTCCCTGACCCAAGCGTCCGCCGCCGCCCACCAAGCGAGTGGTTGCTGAGCCATGCCGCAGTTCCGTTACAGCGCGTTGAGCCCGGCCGGTGAGTCGATCACCGGGATGATGGATGCTGCCAGTGCCGAGGAGGTGATTGCGCGCTTGCAGGAGGCCGGTAATCTGCCGATCGAGGCGCGGCGCAGCGATGCCGCTGGCGGCGAGGGGCTGGCTGGGTTGTTCCGGCGCAATGCGCTCGATCACGGCCAGGTGCTGCGCTTCACCCAGCAGTTGTCCACCCTGCTCGGCGCCGGCCAGCCGCTCGATCGGGCGCTGGGCATTTTGATCGATTTGCCTGATAACCCGGCCGCGCGCGCGTTGCTGGCGCGGGTGCGCGATGTGGTGCGTGGTGGTGCGCCGCTATCGACCGCGCTCGACCAGCAACACGGGGTGTTTTCGCGGTTGTACATCAACATGGTGCGCGCTGGCGAGGCTGGCGGTTCGTTGCAAGCCAGCCTGGCGCGCCTGGCCGAATATCTGGAACGCAGTCAGGCGCTGCGCGCGCGGCTGATCAATGCGCTGATTTATCCGCTGATTTTGGTGGTGATGGTTGGGCTGGCCATCCTGTTTTTGCTCGGTTACGTGGTGCCACAGTTTCAGGCGATCTACGAGGGCATGGACGCGCAGTTGCCGCTGCTCACGCGCACCGTGCTGTGGCTGGGCGATGCGGTGCGCAGCGGCTGGTGGCTGATCATCGGCGGCTTCGTGGCATTGGCGTGGTGGCTGGAACGGCGCTTTCGCAACCCGGCCACCCGCCGTGCACTCGATGCCTGGCTGATGACCGCGCCGCTGGTGGGCACCCTGATTGCGCGCGCGGAAACCGCGCGTCTGGCACGCACGCTGGGCACGCTGGTACAAAACGGCGTGCCGCTGCTGCAGGCGCTGTCGATCGCGCGCAATGTGCTGTCCAACCGGGTGCTGGCGGAGGCGGTAGAAGCGGCCAGCGAGGCGGTAAAGGGTGGCGGCGGGCTGGCGCACGCGTTGGCGCGCAGCGAGGGTTTCCCGCGGCTGGCGATACAGATGATTCAGGTAGGCGAGGAATCCGGCGCCCTCGACACCATGCTGCTGAAAGTGGCCGATGCCTTCGATTCAGAGACCAGCCATGCCATCGACCGCATGCTGACCGCGCTGGTGCCAATCCTGACCTTGGTGATGAGCGTGATCGTCGGCATCGTCATCATGGCCATTCTCACCCCGCTGTACGACCTGACCACCACGATAGGCTGAACCCATGGGGAACCTCTTGAAACCTGCTGCGCAGCCCGACCGAGCGAGCGGCGCAGCAGCGAAGCGAAGGCGTAGCCTGCGCAGCAGGTGTTGTCGCGCAGCGACCGAATGCTGCGTTGCGCGGTGCTCGGAATCCTCATGTGCCAGCATGTACACTGCGGTTCCTGCGCTCCGTGCGCCTTGCACTCGGGCCGCTCACGACGGTTTCAAGAGGTTCCCAATGTCCGCAATCCGCAACACCCTACCCACCCTGCCCCGCCACAGCGGCGGCATGAGCCTGATCGAAGTGATCATCGTGATCGTGTTGATCGGCGCCGTGCTCACCTTCGTCACCAACCGCGTGCTCGGCGGTGCCGACCGCGCAAAATCGAACCTCGCCACCTCGCAGGTGCAGTCGCTGGCCGGCAAGATCGAGCAATACGATCTCGACAACAGCAGCCTGCCGCCCGATCTGCAGGCGCTGATCACGCAGCCTTCGGATGCGCCGAACTGGCTCGGGCCGTATGCCAAGGCCGATGAAATCAAAGACCCGTGGGGCCGCCCGTTCATCTACCGCACGCCCGGTGAGAATGGCCCCTACGACCTGATCAGTTACGGCAAGGATGGCCAGCCCGGTGGCGACAGCGTCAACCGGGACATCGTGCTGCAGTAAGCCCGGCACCGGGCAACCATCCATCCCATGTCGCCGTGCGCATTGCGTCGTGTCAGCCGTGGCGTCAGCCTGATCGAGTTGTTGCTGGTGATCGGTCTGCTGGCGCTGGCGCTGACTCTGTTTTCCGGCATGCTTGGCGGCGGCCTCGACGGCATGCGCCTGCGCAATGCCAGCAAGGAACTGGCGGCACAATTGCGCTACACCCGCGCCGCCGCCATCCACACCGGCGAAGCGCAGGTGCTGGCGCTCGATGTCGATGCCGCGCATTGGCGCAGCGGTCGGCGGCAGGGTGATTTGCCCGGCAAGCCAACGCTGGATGTGCTCACCGCCGCACAGGAACAGGTGCAGGCCGGCGAGGCGCGGTTTCGGTTCTTTCCCGATGGCTCGTCCACCGGCGGCAGCATCACCCTGAGCAAGGGCAAGGCAAGCTGGCGCATCGATGTGCTGTGGCTCACCGGCGCGATCCGGATCAGCCCGGTGGAGGCTTCATGAGCACGAGCCGGGAGCGCGGATTCACCCTGATCGAAGTGCTGGCGGCATTTGCGGTACTGGCGCTCGGCATCACCGTGGTCGCCGCCATGCTCAATGGCGGCCGGCGCCAAGTGCGTTACGCCGCCGATGCCAGCTATGCCGCGCAACTGGCGCAGAGCGTGCTCGATGCGCAGGGCATCAACGGCCGGCTGCGCGAGGGTATCGAGGATGGCGAGAGCGATGATGGCCGGGTGCGCTGGCGACTGGATATTCACGAAATCACCGACCCACTGGCCGATCCGGACAGCCTCGATGCGCTGCAAGCCGCTGCCGCCGCGGTCGTTGACCCCGAGGCCGGTGCCGACGCCGGCGACGCTGCCGCGCCATTGCGCTCCGGGCCAACACTTGTCGCCGACGAACTGACCGAGCGCAGCGAAGGCGTAGGCCGCACGGCGGCCGCTGCTGCGAAGCAGCCGACCGATGGCAACGGTGAACTGCCGTGGCAACTGATGGCGTTGCAGTTGGATCTGGAATGGGGCCGCGGCGGCCCGCGCGAACGCGCCGCGTTTGCCACGCTGCGCTTGCAGATGCGCGGCAGCACCGACGGCGATGATGATCGCAGCGACGCCCCGCGCCGCGCTGTCGCTCCCAGTCGCAACAACGCCGGAAGCGCCGGCGAGGCACAGAAATGATGACGCTCCATTGGCGATGCGCGGCGACTGCATCCGGCGGTCCGCGGCGGCGCACGCTCGGTTTCACCCTGATCGAAGTGCTGCTTGCCACCGCCCTGCTGGCATTCGGGCTGGGGCTGGCGATTGCCGCCCTGCGCAGCACCACGCATTCGGTGCGGCTGAGCGAGGAAGAAGCCACCCGCACCGAGGCTGTGCGCGTGGTGCAGCAGTTTTTACGGCGGCAATTGGCGGCTGCGCGTGCGACCGTGTTTTCGATGAATCCGGACACCTTCGAAATCACCGTGTTCGAAGGCGAGCCCGAGCGCATGCTCTTTGTCGCACCGATGCCGGGTTATCTGTCGCGCGGCGGCAGCTATGCGCAAACCCTGGCGCTGGCGCGCGCCGGCAGCGAGGAGGCATTGCAGTTCTCCGCACAGATGGTGGTGGCTGGCACGTTGATCGAGGAAGCGCAGCCACGGCCGCCGACCGTCCTGCTGGATGGTATTGAATCGCTGGAGTTCGCCTACCGCGGCATCGATGAAACCGGCGTGCTCGGCTCGTGGGAGCCGCAGTGGAACTTCAAGGATCGGCTGCCGTTGCAAGTGCGCATCCGGGTCCGTTTTGGCGATGAAAAAACCATTTGGCCCCCGTTCGTTGCCGCCCTGCCGCTGGCGCAAGCACAGTCGGCACCAGCGCCGCTGCAACTTGAAAATCCCAACGCCGACAATGGTGAGCCGGTCGATGCCGAGGAAGAACGATGAGCGCACATCGTGGTGTCGCGCTGGTGTTGGTGTTGTGGCTGCTGGTGCTGCTGATCGCGCTGGCCGGCACCTTTGTCGTCATCTCGCGCACGGAATATCAGCAGGGCGTTTACGCACGTGGCTCGGTGCAGGCGCGCTATGCCGCGCAGGCGGCGATCGAACTGGCCGCGGCACGCATGCTCGATCCCGACCTGGCGGCGCGCCTGGTGCCCGACGGCCGGGTGTATCGCTTTGCCCTGGGCAGCGCCCAGATCGAACTCAGCGCAAGCGATGAAACCAGCCGCTTCGACCTCAACGCCAGCGACGCTGTCGCACTCAGCCTGCTGTTTCAGGCGCTGGGCGAACCCGAAGACCGCGCTCTGGCACTGGCCGACGCCATCGTCGATTGGCGCGACCCGGACGACCTGCTGCAAATCAACGGCGCCGAGGACCCGCAATACGCCGACGCCGGCCTGCCCTATGGCGCCCGCGACAGCCCGTTTGAAACGGTGGAAGAGCTGCAACAGGTGCTGGGCATGGATTATGAAACCTTCCTCAAGGTGCAACCCTACGTGACCGTCTATTCCGCCAGCGCACCGCGGCCCGACCTGGCCGGCGCGCCGGTGTTGCAGGCCCTGGGCGTGCTGACCGGTGAAATCCCGCAATTTCTGGCCGATCGCGCCGCCTGGATGCCCGGCCGCGGCGAACCGCCACTGCTGCCAGGCGGTGCATTCATCACCGCATCGGGTAGTGGCATGTATAGTATTTCGGCACTGGCGAGCGCTGCCGATGGCAGCCGGGCGCGCTTGACCCAAACCGTACGTGTCGGCTCCGCCGGGCAAGGCGGGCAAGCGTATGTGCTGTTATCCAGACGCGAGGGGATGATCAACTGATGGCTGTTTTGGACGTTCTGGCCGCGGGTTGGGGCAAACCGGCTGCGCGGGTACGCGCGCGCTGGCTCGCCAGCCCGCTGCCCACCTGGTTCGACGCCTGGCTTGCCGCGCTGTTGCTGTGGCTGCCCGAGCGCTGGCGCGCGTTGCTGCGCAGCGCCGACAGCCGGCTATGGTTGCTGCCGGGCGCCGATGGCCACTGGGCGCTGCGCGCCGGCAACGCGCACGACGGTTATCAGGAAAGCACAGTAGCGGCCGGCAGCACCCTGTCGTTGAGCCAGTGGCCGCGCGACCGCGCCCGCTGGCTGTTGCTGCCGGCCACGGCGGTGCTGCGGCGTGAACTGCGCCTGCCGCTGGCCGCCGCCGATCGCCTGCGCGATGTGCTGCGCCATCAGATCGACCGCGAAACCCCGTTCACCGCCGAGCAGGTGGCGTTCGATGCCCGCATGCTGGGCCGCGATGAATCCGGCAAGCAGCTTCGCGTTGCACTGGTGGTGCTGCCGCTGGCCACCCTGAACCGCCATGTTGCCAGCGCTACGGCGGTTGGCGGCGGTCTGCGCGGGGTCGATGTTGCTGACCGCGATGGCCACCCGTTGGGGCTGAACCTGCTGCCCAGCAGCCAGCGCGAGCATCGCCGTGACCCCACCGTGCAACTCAATGTGGTGTTGCTCGGCATCAGCGTGCTCGCCCTGTTTTACGCCGGCTGGCAAAGTCTGGACAATCGCCGCAGTGCGGTGGCGGCACTGACCGCCGAGGTGGAAACCCAACGCGCGGCAGCGCGGCAATCGGCAGCACTGCACAAGCGTCTGGACGATGCCGTTGAAGGTGCCAACTTCCTCGCTCAGGCGCGCAGTGAGCGGCCGCGCGTGATCGACCTGCTCAACGATCTCAGTGAACGGCTGCCCGATGGCACCTGGCTGGAGCGCCTGAACATCGCCGATCGCCGGGTGATCGTGGTTGGCTACAGCAATCAGGCTTCGGCGCTGGTGGCGCGCTTGCAGCAATCGCCGCACCTGGGCGCGCCGGCGCTGGCCGGCAGCCTGCAACCCGACCCGCGCTCGGGCCGCGATCGCTTCACCATCACCGCCGAGACCGTCACCGCCAGCAGCGGTGCAACCCCATGAGCGCCAGTCGCATCGATCGCTGGCGCGCGTTGGGCATTTTGCTGCTGGCCCTGCTGGCGCTGTATGGCGTGCTGCTGCACTGGTCGTGGACGGTGCCGCAACTGCAATTGCGGCAGCAACTGATCGAATTGCGCGATCAGGAGCTGCGCCTGCGCATGCATGCATCGCAAGCGCCGCTGATCGCGCAGCGACTGGCCGAGGTCGAGGCATTCGAAGCCAACAACCCCGGCTTTCTGCCCGAGACCTCGAGCGAGCTGGCCACGGCCGGCTTGGTGCAGCGCCTGGAGCGCGTGGTGGAACAAGCCAGCCCGTCCGCCGACAGTTGCCAGTTGACCGGGCGCACTCCCACCACCGCGCGCAGCAAAGAGCGTTTTACCCGCGTGGTGATCCAGGTGCGGCTGCGCTGCGGCATGGCCGAGCTGGCGGCGGTGCTCAACGCGCTGGAGTCGGGCAGCCCGGAGCTGTTCATCGACCGCCTCGCCATCCTCAGTCGGCGCAAGCTCGCCACCAGCGCTGCACCCGACCTCGCGCTCGATGTCAGCTTCGATCTGTACGGTTATCTGCGCCTCGTCAACGAGGCCAAATCATGATCGAACACCTGCGCGCGCTGCGCCCCTCCTCACTGTTGCTGCTGGCGCTGTGCCTGTGGTCGCTGGAAATGGCGATCATCGCCCTCGCCGGGCTGGGCGGTGGCTACCGGTTGCACCCGGACGATTCGGCACTGGTGCCGCCACTGCCGGCGCTGCACTTCCCGCCAGCAAAAAATGCGGCGACACCGACCGCCACGGCATTGGCCGCCGCCGAGCGGCCGTTATTTTCGGTCGACCGCCGACCACAGGCGGTACGGGTGAGTGCCGAAGCCGGGCAGAGCGAACTCAAGCTGACCCTGACCGGGGTGATCGCCACGCCGGCCACCAGCATCGCCACGTTCAACGACGATGGCGCCAACAAGCCGCTGCGCGCGCGCGTCGGCCAGGTATTGGAAGGCCACCCCGAGTGGCGCTTGCTCTCGGTCAGCCCGCGCAGCGCGCTGCTGGAAGGCCCTGACGGCCAGCTCACTTTGGAACTGCGCGCGTTCGATGGCAGTGGTGGCCAGGCGCCGACGCCGGTTTCGACAACGCCTGTCGCCAGTAGCGCCAATGCCGCCAACCCGGCCGCCGTTGCAACCACTGCGGCACCCAGCGCGGATGCCGCGGTCGCCCAGGCTGAAGCCATCCGTGCCCGCATTCAGGCGCGTCGCGCGCAATTGCGCGAGGCGGCACGCTCGCAAACCGAAAAAACACAATAAGGTAACGCTGTGATGGGCTCCTCGATGAAACATGCATCCTCTCGTTTGCCGGCCATGCTGCTCGCCATGCTGAGTACCGTGCTGGCCGGCTGTGCCAGCGATGGAACCCGTCCGGTGATACAGCATCGCGACGACCTCAACTACCGCACGAGCGCACAAGCGGCGGCTGCGGAAACGGCTGCGGCCAAGCCGACCGACAGCGAGGCGCGCACGCCCGGCACGGTGTTCATGCCCGGCAGCGGCGAGTTGATCAACGAACGGCTCGCGGCAGAGCCGCGCCCGGCGATCCCGCCGGTGGGCGAGGCCACCTTCAACTTCGAGGGCGAGTCGGTGCTGGCGGTGGTCAAGGCGATCCTCGGCGACCTGTTGCAGCAAAATTACGTGATCGCGCCCGAAGTACAGGGCACGGTAACGCTATCGACACCGCGGCCGGTGAATGCCGATCAGGCGCTGTCGCTGCTGGAAATGGCGCTGTCCTGGAACAACGCCAGCATGGTGTGGAGCAACGGCCGCTACAACATCGTGCCGGTGAGCAAGGCGGTGGCCGGCAACCTGGCGCCACGGGTCGGCAGCGGCGCCGGCTCGCGCGGTTTTGAAGTTCGCGCGGTTCCGCTGAAGTTCATCGCCGCACTGGAAATGGAAAAGCTGCTCAAGCCGTTCGCGCGCGAGGGCAGCGTGCTCAACGTCGATCCCGGCCGCAACCTGATCGTGGTTTCCGGCACCTCATCGGAGCTCGACAACTACCTGCGCACGATCCAGATTTTCGATGTCGACTGGCTGGCCGGCATGTCGGTCGGCATCTTTCCGCTGCGCGCGCAGGAAGCCGGCAAGGTGGTTGATCAGCTCAATCAGGTATTCGGTGAAAAAGGCGGCACCCCACTCACCGGCATGCTGCGCTTCATGCCGCTGGAAGGCATCAACGCGGTGATGGTGATCACCCACCAGCCCAAGTACCTCGCCGATGCCGAGCAATGGATCCAGCGTATCGACCTCGGCGGCGAAGGCAGCAGCCTGTTCGTGTACGAAGTGCAGTACGCCAAGGCTACCGACCTCGCCGATCAGCTCAACCAGGTGTTTGGCGCGGGCGGCGCGGCGCGCAATGGCCGCGGTGCTGCCGATCCGTTCAACATTTCGCCGGGGCTGGATTCGGTGCGCGTACGCACGCTCGAAAATGGCGCGCCGTCATCGCCAGCGGCGCCCCCCGCGTCCGGCAGCGGCAATGCGATCAGCCTCGGCAACACCGAAAACGTGTTCATCAGCGCGGTCGAAGAAAGCAACGCGCTGTTGGTGCGCGCCTCGGCCGGGCAATGGGACTCGATCCGACGCGCGATCGAACGGCTCGACCAGATGCCGTTGCAGGTACATGTGGAAGCGCAGGTGGTCGAGGTTACACTCAACGAGACGCTCAATTATGGGGTGAGCTGGTTCTTTGGCAACGAAATCGGTGCCACAAACCTTGCGCTGAGCCAAACACTCGATGGCGTGCGAAACGTTGGCAGCCGAATTACTCCGACCGGTGCCGCGTTCACATTTGTTGGTCCGAGTGCGGAAGCCGCCATCTCCGCACTGGATTCGGTAAGTGATTTACGTGTGCTCTCAGCGCCATCAGTATTGGTGCGCAACAATGTCGAAGCAACCTTCAGTTCCGGCTTGCAGTTGCCGGTGCAGAGCACCATCATCAACCCCGTGCTGGGCGATGGCACGGGAGGCAACAGCAATTCCAACTTCAGCCAGGTGCAGTTCCGGCAAACCGGTATTACCTTGACGGTTACCCCACGCGCGAACAGCGACGGCACGGTATTCATGAAGATCACGCAGGAAGTGAGTTCGCCAGTTGCACCATCAGCCGACAACCCGCTTGTAGGCGGAAACCAAAGCGTGAACACCAACAATCTGACTACAGAGGTCGCAGTTCGCAGTGGCGAGACAGTGATTTTGGCCGGGCTGATCAAAACCGAAGGCAGCAAGGCTACTGGAGGCTTTCCTGGCTTGAGCAGGATACCGTTCATCGGTGCATTGTTCGGCAGTCGAAATACCACCAATAACCGTTCCGAGTTGGTCATCCTGATTACTCCCACACTGGTGAACGACCCCTCCAGCGCACGCAAGCTCACCGAAGAATATGGCCGTCGCTTCCGTGGGCTCGACCCACTGCCGGCAGAAACGCAAGCCAACGGCGAAGGCCAGGGCGAGTGATCACTGAGCGGCATCGGCAATGAACTCACCGGCCGCACCGGCGGCAGGCCATGCCCGTCGTCATGCAGTTTTCCTCGCGCTGCTGCGCCGCGACCTGAGCGAACGCCATCAGGGCAGCCTGCTCGGGATCGGCTGGAATCTGTTGCAGCCTTTGCTGCAACTGGCGGTACTGAGCCTGGTGTTCACGCATTTGTTGCCGGCACGCAGCGCCACCGGCGATGTGCCGTACGCCGCATTTTTGGCACTCGGGCTGTGGCCGTGGCAGGTGTTCGCCAATGCGCTGACCCGCGGCACCACCGCGCTCACCGACAACGCGGCGCTGATCGGCAAGGTGGCGTTGCCGCATACGCTGTACGTGCTGGCGCGGGTGCTGGGCTCGGTGCTGCCTGATCTGGCCGGCATGGTACTGGTGCTGATCGCGATTGCCGCGTTTGGTGTGCCCTTGCATCTGCCCGGCCTGCCGCTCGCCGCGCTGGCCGTGCTGATCGTGCTCGCTTACGGCTTGGCGGCGGCCTGGGTCGCCGCGGTGTTGCAGGTGTTCCTGCGTGATGTCGGGTTTGCGGTGGGGCAGTTGCTCACCCTCGGCTTTTTCCTCAGCCCGGTGCTGTACGACCGCACACAACTGCCCGAACCGTTCGCCAGCATGCTCGGCTTCAACCCACTGGCGCCGCCGATCGAAGCGATTCGCGCCAGTCTGCTCGGGCTGCCGGTGCCGGCAACCGCTCTTGGCGCATCGGCGGCATTGGCCGTGCTGGCGCTGCTGTTTGCACGCCGCCTGTTCGCCCGTGCGCAGCCGCACGTCGAGGATTTTCTGTGATGGTTTGCAGGCCAACGCGGGTGCAGCAAAGCGCACCTCTCGCCAACAGCGCCAAGGAGTTCACAGGTCTCTTGGTGAATGCAATTGTTGGTGCTTGCAGGTGATAACGTACCTCGCAAGTGCAGCGCTGAGTTCAATTGCTCTCAGCTTGATATTTTTCTTGGCGCACTTGGCGTCTTGGCGATCATTGTGAGCACGCACCCAGCCACGAACGCTACGGAGCATCGTCGTCAATGACCACCGATGGCCCGCTGCCGGACGCGCGCGCACCGCTGCTGGCGGTCAGCGGCCTGGGCAAGCGCTACCCGGTGATCGGCCAGCGCGGTGATCGCGCGCACGCGCTATGGGATGTGCTGCGCGGGCGCGCGCCACGACGCACGGTGCAGGTGCTGCACGACGTGTCATTCACGCTGCGGCCCGGCGAATCGCTGGGCATCATTGGCGAAAACGGCGCCGGCAAGTCGACCCTGCTCAAGCTGCTTACCGGCGTGCTCACGCCGAGCACCGGTCAGGTTCAGCGCCGCGGCCGCATCGGTGCTCTGCTCGAACTCGGTGCCGGCTTTCACCCCGAATACAGCGGCCGCGACAACGTGCGCATGGCCGCCGCACTGCATGGCCTGAGCGCGCGCGAGCTGGCCGAGCGCATGGCGCAGATCGAGGCGTTCGCCGACATCGGCGATTATCTCGACGAGCCGGTCAAGCATTACAGCTCTGGCATGGTGGTGCGGCTGGGGTTTGCACTGGTCAGTCGCCTGCGCCCGGACTTGCTGATCACCGACGAGGTGCTGGCGGTCGGCGACGAGAGTTTTCAGAAAAAATGTATTCACTGGCTCGATGATTACCTCGGCAGCGGCGGCAGCTTGCTGCTGGTTTCGCACAGCATGTACCACGTGCAAAAGCTCTGTCAGCGCGCGTTGTGGTTGCAGCATGGTCGCGTGCAGGCGCTGGGCGAGGTGCATGATGTCAGCCAGCGTTATCTGGCCTGGCATGAACGCCGGCAACGGCCAGAGCGGACTGCCGACAGCATCGCGCTGTCCGACTACGGCATCGATGCGGTGGCACTCAATGGCGAACCCAACGATGTTCCGGTAACCGTGGCGATGGGCGACACCCTCGACGTGGAGGTGCGGCTACGCAGCAACGACGCGCGCGCGCCGGTGGTGCTGATCGGGCTGGTACGCGCCGACGGCACGCCGGTGTACGGCGTGTCCTCGGAAATGGATGGCGCCAGCCCGGTGGCACTGGGCGATGGCCGCTTTGCCTACCGCCTGCAATTCCCGGCGCTGAGCCTACTGCCGGGCAGTTATCAGGTGCGCGTGCATCCGCTCGACCCCGAAGGCCTGCGCCTGTTCGACACCATCGAGCGGCAATTGATCGTGCCCGGCAGCGCCCGCGAGTTTGGCTTGGTGCGGCTGGCACACACTTGGACAGCACATGACTGAGCCACTGCCCACGGTCATCGTGCCGGTATTCAACGCCCACTTGGCGCTGGATGCTTGCCTCGGCAGCCTTGAACGCACTCTGCCCGCACGCAGTGCAGTCTACGTTGCCGATGATGCCTCCAGCGACCCGCGCGTTGCCGACGTGCTCGCTGCCTGGCAGCAGCGCAGCGCATTGACGGTGACGGTGACCCGCCGTCAGCGCAACCTCGGCTTCCCCGGCAACGTCAATGCCGCGCTCGCCGCCACCGCGCCAGCCGACGTGGTGATTGTCAACTCCGACGCCATCGCCAGCAGCGGCTGGTTGCAGCGCATTGCCGCCTGCGCCGCCAGTGACCGACGCATTGCCAGCATCACGCCGTGGTCGAACAATGCCGAGATCGCCAGCTTTCCGCGCTTTTGCGAAAATAACCCAGTGCCGGACGACGCCGATGCGCTGGCGCAGGCCGCGGCCACTGCCGGCAGCCCGGAATACCCCGATCTACCCACCACCATGGGCTTTTGCATGTACCTGCGGCGCGCCGCATTGAATACCTGCGGCGATTTCGATGCCGCCACCTTCGGCCGCGGTTACGGCGAGGAGAACGACCTGTCGCGCCGGTTCGCCGCGCATGGCTGGCGCAACGTGCTGTGCGACGACGCCTATGTGGTGCATACCGGCAATGCCTCGTTCGGCCCGCTTGGCATGGCGCCGGGCGGCGACAATCTGCAACGTCTGACCGCACGCTGGCCCGATTACAATGAACGCATAGCCCGTTTCATTCTGAGCGATCCACTGGCACCGCTGCGCGCGCGCCTGCAACGCCAGCTCGATGCGCTGGCGCGGCCGCGCAATCAAGGTGATTTATTCGGCTGAGCCACCCCTTCCATTCACCATTGTTCGAACCATGACCCTACCCGAACTGCCTTTCACCGGCGAGCGTTTCACCCCGGAATGCGTGCGCGAAATCTGGCACGAGCACTGGCATCGCTACGCGTTTGCCGCACCGTTGGCGCGCGGCCGGCGTGTGCTCGACGCGGCCTGCGGCGAGGGTTTTGGCAGTGCGTTGCTGGCACGTGCCGGTGCCCGCTCGGTGCTCGGTGTCGATCTTGCTGACAGCGCGATAGCGCACGCGCGCAGCCGCTACGGCGCAGCGCCAGGGCTGGGCTTTGAGCGGATGGATGTGTGCGCACTCGATACCTTGCCCGACAAACATTTCGATCTGATCATCAGCTTTGAAACGCTGGAGCATGTCGCGCCGCAGGAAGCGATGCTGCGCGGCTTTTCCCGATTGCTCAGCGACCAGGGCCTGTTGCTGATCTCGACGCCGGACAAGGCCAACTACAGCGATGCCAGCGGCCAGAGCAACCCGTACCATGTACGCGAGTTGTACCGCGATCAGTTCGAGCACTTGCTTGGCGAGCACTTCGCCGTGCATCGCCTGTACGCACAAAAGCTGCTGTTCCAATCCGTGCTGTGGGCACTCGACCCGAACGGTGGCGGCGTACTGGCGCATACCCAGCATATGGAAGCCCTGCACGATGGGCTGAATTACCCGCCGCTTTACTATCTGGCGGTGTGCGCGCGCAACCAATCGGCGCTGGCAAGTTTGCCGGAACTGTCGTTGTTCGGCGATGCCGGCGAGAGCATTTACGCGCATTACAACGAGGAGGTGCGCCGCCACATCGCGGCGGGCGAGCGGCTGGCACAACTGGAACGCGAGCTGGCCAGCAGCCGCGCCGAACTCCAACGCATCAAGGCCGAACGTGGCTGATATCGCGGCGGTGGTGGTCAGTCATTTCAGCCAGAGCACACTCGATGCCTGCCTGCGCCGACTGCTGGCCAGTGCCGGGGTTGCGCGTGTGGTGGTCGTCGATAACGGCTCGCACGACGACAGCGTCGCCATTGCCGGCACGCACGCCGCGCGCGATGCGCGCGTGCAGGTGCTCAGCAATCCGCACAATCCCGGCTTTGCCGCGGCCTGCAATCAGGGCGCTGCACAATGCAAGGAGCCGTGGCTGGCGCTGGTCAACCCCGACTGCCTGCTGGCCGCAACCGACTTGCACACCCTGCGCAAACTGGCCGCCACGCGAAGCGATGTCGGCATCATCGGCGCCGACCTGGTGGATGCCAATGGCGTGCGCGACGGCGCCGCACGCCGCCGCGAACTCACCCTTGCGCGCCTGCTGGCCGGTTTTGGCCAACGCGACAGCCTCGCCATCGCCGCCGATGACAGCACGGCGTTGCAAGCCCTCGATGCAGTTTCCGGCGCTCTGATGCTGATGCCACGTGCGGTATTCGCCGCGCTGGGCGGATTCGATGCCCGCTACCGGCTGCACGCCGAAGACCTCGACCTGTGCCGGCGCGTGCGTGATGCCGGCCATGGCGTGTACGTGGCCAATCACGTGCGCGTGCTGCATGTACGCGGCGTATCGAGCCGGCGGCGGCCGTTGTGGGTGGAGTGGCAGAAACATCGCGGCATCTGGCGTTACCTGCGCCGCTTCGACCCGCAATTGCGCAATCCGTGGTGGCGGGTGCTGGCGTTCGCGCTGCTATGGGCGCATCTGCCGCTGGCAGCGTTGCGAGCGCGTTTCACGGCAAACCGATAGGTCGATCATCCCGGGTTTCGGCTTGCGGGCCGCTACCCGGGACGGTGCACGCCTCACTCCGGATCGAACGGGATCGGCCCGGCGTCCCCGTCTTCAGCGTCCGGGTAGGTCGTGCTCACCGGTGCGTTGTGCACCTGCTTGCCGCGAGCGGGCGGCAACAGCGCCGAAGCGGCATCGGCCGCGAGTATCAATTCGCTGCGCCGGTCGCCGGGGATTTCCTGCCAATGGCAATCCAGCAATGCGCCTTCCAGCGCGTACAGCAGGTTCAGGCTCGGGCGAAATCCGGCCCGTTTGATGGCGATAAACGCGGCGACCGCACCCATTTCGGTCAGTTGCGCAAGCGAGTGGATACCGACCTGGCGCAACCAAGCCGCCGACTTCGGGCCGATGTTGCGCACCTTGTCCTTCATCGCAGCGTATCCAGCCAGGCCTGTGCAATCGCTTCCATGCCGGCCTGATCCTCGGCGTCGAAGCGTGCGTGGCGCGGGCTGTCCAGATCAAGCACGCCGATCAGTTCAGCGCCGGAAAACAGTGGCACCACCAGTTCCGAGCGCGATGCCGAATCGCAAGGGATGTGGCCGGGAAACGCATCCACGTCATCGATGCACTGGCTGTGGCCGCTGCGCGCGGCGGTACCGCAGACTCCCTTACCGAGCGGAATGCGGATGCAGGCCGGCAAGCCCTGAAATGGGCCAACCACCAGTTCGCTGCCGTCGAAGAAATAAAAGCCGGCCCAGTTGACGTCGGCCAGACCATGGTAAATCAGCGCCGACAGGTTGGCAGCATTGGCAATGCGATCGCGCTCGCCGTGCATCAGCGCGCGCGCCTGCGCCAGCAATTGCGCATATTGCTCGGGTTTGCTGCCGCGAAGTGCGCTGCTGGTGAACATCGGATCTCCTATGCGATCCAGTGTAACAGCGCATGCCGCTACAATTAAGCCACTGCGTGGACACCTACGGATCGGGTTGATGGCAAGCATCTACGTTACCGGCACCGACACCGGCGTCGGCAAAACGCTGGTATCGACCAGCGTGCTGCACGCATTGCGCGCACGCGGCCTGCGCGCGCTGGGCATGAAGCCGGTGGCCAGCGGCTGTGTGCGCCGCGACGGGCAATGGCAAAACGACGATGCGCTGGCGTTGCGCACTGCCGGCAGCACGCCGTGGCCGGATTACACGACAATCAATCCATTCGCCCTGCCCGAAGCAACCGCGCCGGAGATCGCCGCCGAACTGGCCAGCATGGCCGTGTCACTGGCGCCACTGCTGGCTGCACATGCCGCATTGGCCGCACGGTCGGACTGGGTGGTGGTGGAAGGCGTCGGCGGCTGGTGCGCGCCGCTCGCGGCCGGCATCGAGCAAGCCGATCTGGTCAGCGCATTGGGCAAGCCACAGGTACTGCTGGTGGTCGGCATTCGGTTGGGCTGCATCAACCATGCTCGGCTCACCGCGCGCACGGTGCTCGCTGATGGCCACGCGCTGGCCGGCTGGATCGGCAGCGTGATCGACCCGGCACTGACGCATCGTGAGCGCACCTGTGACATCCTGCGCCGCGAACTGCCCGCGCCGTGCCTGGGCCTGCTGGCACACACCGCATCGCCCGATCCCGCCGCACTGGCGGCACAGATCGTTCCATCGTTCGCCCGCTGAGCTGGGCCTTTGGTCACATGCCGTAAACCGCAAGACCCCGTAAACTGAGCAGCTTGTTGGCGCTGACGATAGCTGGCGCCGTCTGTCTCGTCATCGGCTACGGCGGGCCATCAAGGATACATGCTCATGCGCAACTGCAAGTCGGCAATTTTTGCCCTGTGCCTGCTGCCGCTGGTGGCGCTCGCGCAAGGCGGGCCGCCGGGCGGCATGGCCACGGCGGTGGAAGTGTTCACCGTCGCCGCGCAACCGCTCGACAATTCCCTGGCCAGTGTCGGCACGCTGATTGCCGAAGACGCGGTTGTCATCCGCCCCGAACTCGCCGGCCTGATCGACAACATGCAGGTTCCGGATGGCGCTCGGGTGAAGGCCGGGCAAGCCCTGTACCGCCTGGAATCGTCGTTGCTGCGCGCCGAACATCAGGAGGCCGTTGCCAACCTCGAGCGCTCGCAGCGCAGTTACACGCGTGCCGAGGAGTTGGTCGGCAGACAACTGCTGGCGCGCTCGGAGTTCGATCAGGCCAAGGCGGATCTGGGCGTGGACAAGGCACGTGCCGATTCAGCCGCCATCCGTCTGGCCAAGACCACGATCAAGGCGCCGTTCGCTGGCGTGATCGGCCTGCAACAGGTGTCGCTCGGCGATTACGTGCAGCCCGGTCAAGCACTGACCAATCTGGTTCGCCTGGATCCGATGCGGGTCGATTTTCAGGTGCCGGAGAACGCGTTGGCGAAACTCGCTGCTGGCCTGCCGGTGCGCGTGCAGGTTGATGCCTTCCCCGGCCGCACCTTCACCGGCAAGGTGATTGCCATCGACCCGCAGATAAACCCGGCCACCCATAGCGTGCTGGTACGTGCCAGTGTCGGCAACACTGACCACACCTTGCTGCCGGGGCTGTTTGCCCGCGTTGAACTGGTGCAGGCGCAACGTGCCAATGCGTTGCTGGTACCCGAGCGTGCGTTGTGGCCAGTGGGCGACAAGGTGTTCGTGTTTCGTGTCGTCGATGGCAAGGCACAGCAGGTCGAAGTGCGGGTCGGCGAGCGCTTGCCGGGGCAGGTCGAAATCCGTTCCGGCCTGGCTGCCGGCGATGTGATCGTGACCGCCGGCCAGCCCAAGCTGCACGATGGGGCTGCGGTGAGCGTGGCGCCGGCCGGCGCGCAACCTGCGTCGGCACAATAAGTCACGCCTGCCATGATCGTCTCGGACACCTCCATCCGCCGCCCGGTACTGGCGATCGTGATCAACGTGGTGCTGATCCTGGTCGGCGTGATCGCCTACGAACGATTGAGCGTGCGTCTGATCCCGAACGTCGATACGCCGGTGGTCACGGTTGCCACGTCCTACCCGGGCGCCAATGCCAAGGTGATTGAATCGCAGATCACCAAACCGATCGAGGATGTGCTGTCGGGCATCGAGGGCGTCGATTTCATCAGTTCGGTCAACCGCGCCGAAGAGAGCCAGATCACCGTCACCTTTCTGCTCGACCGCGATGCCGATGCCGCCGCCTCCGACGTACGCGATCGGGTCGCGCAGGCGCGCCAGTTCCTGCCCGAAGAAGCCAACGAGCCGATCGTGCAGAAACAGGAGGGCGACGCGCAGCCGATCATCTATCTGGCGTTTTCCTCGGATCGGCACAGCCGGGTCGAGATCGGCGACGCCGCCGAGCGACTGGTCAAGGATCGGGTGCAGACCATCCCCGGCGTGGCACAGGCGCAGGTGTACGGCACCCGTTATGCGATGCGGGTATGGTTGCAGCCTGATCGACTCGCCGCGTTCGCCTTGTCGCCGGCCGATGTCGAGGCGGCGTTGCGGGCACAGAACATCGAGATCCCCGCCGGCCGGGTGGAAAGCATCGATCGTGAGTTCACGGTGCTGGCGCAAACGGACCTGAACACCGCGGAGCAGTTCGCCGCGGTGATTGTGCGCGAAGTGAACGCTTACCCGGTGCGCATCGGTGATATCGCGCGGGTTGAACTGGGCCAGGATCAGAGCCGCTTCAGTGCGCGCTTCAACGGCCGCACCGCGGTACCACTCGGCATCGTCAAGCAGGCGGTAGCCAATCCGCTGGAAATCTCCGATGCGCTGCAAAAAATGCTGCCGCAGATCGAGCATTCCCTGCCTGACGGCATGAAGGTCGAGATCGCTTACGACTCGACCCTGTTCATCCGCGCCTCGATCACCGAGGTCTACATCACCATCGCCGAAGCGGTCGCGTTGGTGGTGCTGGTGATCTTCTTTTTCCTGCGCAGTGGCCGCGCCACCTTGATCCCGCTGGTGACGATACCGGTGTCGCTGATTGGTGCCTTTGCGTTGATGGCGGCGCTGGGCTTCAGCATCAACACGCTCACCCTGCTCGCGCTGGTGCTGGCGATCGGGCTGGTGGTGGATGACGCCATCGTGATGCTGGAGAACATCTACCGCTACATCGAACAGGGCATGTCGCCGCGCGCGGCGGCGTTCAAGGGCAGCAGCGAGATCGCGTTCGCCATCATCGCGATGACGCTTACCCTGGCGGCGGTGTATGCGCCGATGGCATTCCAGACCGGCCGCACCGGCAAGCTGTTCACCGAGTTCGCATTGACCCTCGCTGGCGCGGTGCTGGTCTCCGGCTTCACCGCACTCACGCTGTCGCCGATGATGTGCTCGCGCCTGCTGCGCCATGAGCGCAAACATGGCGCGTGGTACCGCCGGGTCGAGGGCTGGCTGGCGGCGCTGGATCGCGGTTACCGGCATGCCTTGCAGCGGGTGCTCGGCTGGCGCTGGGCGATGCTCGGCACCGCGTCAGCGATGACCGCGGCGATGCTGTGGTTGTTTACCACCCTGCCGCAGGAGCTGGCACCGCAGGAGGACCAGGGCATCGTGATCGGCTTTGCGATTGCGCCGGAAGGCTCGACGCTCGCTTACACCGATAGCTACATGAAGCAGATGGAAGCGGTGTTGCAGGACGTGCCGGAGATCCAGATGTATTTCCAGATCACCGGGTTCCCGGTGGTGACCCAGGGCATCACCTTCGCGCGTTTCGTCGACTGGTCCGAGCGTGGGCGCAGCGCCGACGAGATCGCCGGCGCAATGTTTCCACAATTCATGGGCCTGGCCGGCGTGCTGGCGTTCCCGACCACGCCGCCGCCGCTGGGCCAGAACGACTTCGGCCAGCCGGTGCAGTTCGTGGTGCAGACCACCGGCAGTTGGGAAGAACTGGAGACCACCGTGCAGGCGATGCTGGCGAAGATGCGCGAGAATCCGGGCCTGACCAACGCCGACTCCGACCTCAAGCTCAACAAACCCGAGCTGCGAATCGCTGTCGATCGCGACAAGATCAGCGCGGTCGGCGCCAGTGTGATCGAGGTCGGCCGCACCATCGAGACCCTGATGGGCGGGCGCAATGTCACCCGCTTCAAGCAAGGCTCCGAGCAATACGATGTGATCGTGCAGGTCGAGGACGCGGCACGACGCACGCCCGGCGATCTGCGCAACATCCACGTGCGCGGCAAGGAAGGGCAAATGGTGCAGCTCGCGAATCTCGCTACCGTCGAGGAGACCGTCGCCGCCAAGGAGCTCAACCACTTCAACAAGCTGCGTTCGGCCACCATCAGCGCCGGCCTGGCACCGGGTTATGCGATGGGCGATGCGATCGTCTGGATGGAGGCCACACTGGACGAGGTCACGCCCGAGGCACTGTACGATCTGTCCGGTCAGGCGCGCGAGTTCCGCGCCTCGTCGAGCAGTTTTGCCACCCTGTTGCTGCTGTCGGTGATCTTCATTTACCTGGTGCTGGCGGCACAATTCGAGAGCTTCATCGATCCGTTCATTATCCTGTTCTCGGTG
>Ga0210028_1000099_pt1 | contig 69472 bp, 87 predicted proteins | sample CryGeymeta201513_FD_185468 | JGI IMG/M metagenome (GOLD analysis project Ga0210028, IMG submission 185468) | Groundwater microbial communities from Crystal Geyser aquifers in Utah, USA - Crystal Geyser metaG 2015-13 (SPAdes) (version 2) | ecosystem: Environmental > Aquatic > Deep subsurface >...
TGATAACGCCGATAGCGATGGAGAAGGAGTTGAGGTTTGCCATCCGTGAAGGCGGTCGTACCGTAGGTGCCGGCGTAGTCAGCGAGATAATAGAATAGGGGATAATTAGATGATTACCAGCCAGAAGATACGCATCCGGCTCAAGGGCTATGACCACAAGCTCCTGGATCAGTCGGCTGTTGAAATAGTGGATACGGCAAGGACGACCGGGGCCAGGGTTGCGGGCCCGATACCGTTGCCCACTAGGAAGAATAAGTTCTGCGTATTGAGGTCGCCCCATGTTGACAAGAAGTCCAGGGAAGAGTTTGAAATAAGGACACATAAACGTCTTTTAGATATCCTGGAGCCGACGCCACAGACGGTTGATGCACTGATGAAGCTTGATCTGGCTGCGGGCGTGGACGTTGAAATAAAACTTTAGCTGCAAGAGATTGGCGGTTGGGAGCTGAGTCTGATGGTCAGCAAACTTATTGGTAAAAAGCTTGGTATGACGCGCTACTTTCTCGACGAGGGAAGGAGTTTCCCGGTCAGCATCATCAAGATCGGCCCCTGCGTTGTAACTCAGAGGAAGAGCGTTGATAAAGACGGTTACAGTGCAATTCAGGTGGGTTTCGAGGCCAAGAAAGAGAGCCGGGTTTCCAAACCTCTCAAGGGTCACTTCAATAAATCCGGGGGTGCCTGCTATGCCGTACTCAGAGAGATCAGAGTGGATGATCCCAATAGCTTTGAGTTGGGACAGGAACTCGGTGCCGATGTCTTCGAGATCGGAGCAAAAGTCCATGTTAGCGGCCTGAGCAAAGGCAGAGGATTCGGAGGCGTTATGAAGCGCTGGGGTTTTTCCGGAGGCAGAGACGGCCACGGCTCGAAAGTGCACAGGTGCTCCGGGTCTATCGGTTGCAATACAACTCCCGGAAGAGTCATCAAGGGTAAGAAGATGGCAGGTCAGTACGGCAATCAGAGGGCTACGATTAAAAACATCGAGGTTGTTGACGTAAGACCGGAGATGGGTGTGATTCTTCTTAAGGGCGCTGTGCCTGGAGGCCTCAATAACGTGGTTGAAGTTCGCATGGCCCAGTAAGGATAGAGAGGCATAGAGATGAGTGTTGTGGATGTATATAATATTTCCAGGGAAAAGATTTCCGAGCTGAATCTAAATGATGAAGTCTTTGGTGTTGAAATCAAACCCCATGTCCTTCACCAGGTGGTGGTGAGCCAGATGGCTGCCCGCCGGTCTGGAACAGCGGCCACAAAGACCCGATCAATGGTTATTTGCTCCGGGAAAAAACTTTATAAGCAGAAGGGCACCGGCAGGGCCAGGGCCGGCGGAGCGAATTCACCTACTAGAAGGGGTGGCGGTATCGCTTTCGGCCCCCAGCCAAGGAGTTATGCGATCAGTATTCCCAAGAAGGTCAGAAAGTCGGCCCTGCGCATAGCGCTCACCGACAAGCTCCGAAACAATAAACTGGTGGTTGTTGACCAGTTCGATATTCCTGAGCGCAAGACCAAAAAATTTGCCGAGATTCTTAAGAGATTCGAGATCAGCAAGGCCCTTATAGTAACCGACATACACAGAGATAACCTCGATCTTGCCTCTCGGAATATTGCCGGCATCAAGGTTATGAGAAGCGAAGGCATAAACGTGTACGACCTGCTGAAATATGATTCAGTAATGCTGGAACAACCTGCGATTGTAAGGATACAGGAGGCTTTGGTCCCATAGTGGATATCTACCAGGTAATAAGAGAGCCCCATATTGCTGAAAAGGCTACCATGTTAAAAGAGCGCTCTAACCAGATTGTTCTAAAAGTGCATAAGGATGCGAACAAGGCTGAGATTAGACAAGCGGTTAAGCAGCTTCTGAAGGTCAAGGTGGTTAACGTGCATACCCTTAACGTTATGGGTAAGTCCAGGAGGGTAGGCAAGAATCTGGGAAAGAGATCAGATTGGAAAAAGGCCATAGTCCGTTTGGCTCCCGGTGAGAATCTGGAATTCTTGCAGGGCGTATAGGTCATGCGGCATATCAAGAGCTTAAGGCGGAGTTGAGAAATGGGTATAAAGGCGCATAATCCTACTTCCCCGGGCAGGAGATTTCACACAGTCTCCAGCTTTGAGGAGATTACCAAAATCGAGCCTGAAGAGAGTTTGCTGGTTCGGATCAAAAGAACCGGCGGCCGTAACAGCCTCGGAAGGGTGACCGCCAGACACAGGGGGGGCGGCAACAGAAGGCTCTACAGGCTCATTGACTTTCGCCGGAACAAGGACGGCATTGCCGCCAAAGTCGCCGGTATTGAGTATGACCCCAATAGAAGTGCCAATATAGCGCTTCTGAACTATGCGGATGGTGAGAAACGTTACATCATCGCCCCAAGCAAATTGCAACCCGGCGACATAATCACCTCCGGCACCGGATCCGATGTCAAGATCGGCAATGCGCTTCCTCTAAGAGAGATACCTCTTGGAACATACGTGCATAATGTGGAGCTTAATCCCGGGCATGGCGGGCAGTTTGCCCGAGGCGCCGGCAGTTACGCACAGCTTATGGCCAAGGAGGGAAAATACGCCCAGATCAAACTCCCTTCCGGTGAGGTAAGGATGGTACTTGTTGACTGCAGGGCAACGATTGGGCAGGTAGGCAATCTTGACCACGAGAACATCTCTATTGGTAAGGCAGGCCGTAACAGGTGGATTGGGCGAAGGCCTCATGTGAGGGGCGTTGCAATGAACCCTGTTGATCATCCGCACGGCGGCGGCGAGGGTAAGACGTCCGGAGGCAGGAATCCGGTAACTCCCTGGGGGGTTCCCACCAAGGGTTTCAAGACCAGGGGTAAGAAGAAAAGCGATAAGTTTATTGTAAAGAAGCGTGGGAAGTAACCAGCAGTTTATATGCTAGAGGAGGTAAATCTTGCCTAGATCGCTCAAGAAAGGGCCTTTTGTGGACGGTCATCTTGCCAGTAAGGCGCAATTGGCCGTCGATCAACAGAGTCGTAGAATTATTAAGACCTGGTCGCGCAGATCAACAATCATTCCGGAGTTTGTGGGTCTTACCTTTGCTGTTCATAATGGGAAAAAATTCCTACCTGTCTTCGTTACGGAGGATATGGTTGGTCATAAACTGGGTGAATTTGCCCCGACCAGGACATTTTATAGTCATTCCGGGGATAAGAAAACTAAGTTAAAGGGCAAGAAGTGATGGAAACAAAGGCCATAGCACGTTATATGAAGATTTCTCCCCGTAAGATCAGGCTTGTGATGGACGAGGTGAGAGGCAAGAGGGTAGAGTATGCTTTGAACATGCTGAGCTTCTCACCGAGCAAGGGATCCGGATTATTAAAGAAACTTATCAATTCCGCGGTTGCCAACGCAGTGCAGAACAATGGCGCTGATGTTGACGCCCTTTTGGTGAAGAGGGTGTTCGCAGATGAGGGCCCGGTTATGAAGAGATGGCAGCCCAGGGCACTTGGAAGGGCTACCAGGATAAGAAAACGTACGAGCCATCTTACAGTTGTAGTTGGGGATTGATTTTAGTCGGTTTAATTTTTTACTCTATCAGTTTTTGATAAATGTTTAGGGTGGAGGTGTTGATTGGGACAAAAAGTTCATCCTGTCGGTTTCAGACTTGGTATCGTTAAGACCTGGGATTCACGCTGGTTTGCAGGTAAAGATTATGCGCGGTTTGTCCTTGAGGACTTTAAGATAAGGAAATTCCTGAAGGAGAGACTTTCCCAGGCCGGTGTTGCCCGCATTGAGATTGAACGCGCTGCGAGCAAGGTGAGGGTTAGGATACTTACCGCAAGGCCCGGGATTGTGATCGGGAAGAAGGGCGCTGAGATAGAAAAACTTAAGCGGGACCTGGAGAAAGAAACCGGTCGTGAGATTATCATTGATATCCAGGAGGTGCGTAAGCCTGAGGTTGAAGCTCAGCTCGTGGCCGAGAACGTGGCCTTGCAGCTCGTGAGAAGGGTTGCCTTTAGAAGGGCCATGAAAAAAGCGGTCAGTTCCGCGCTCAGGTTCGGGGCGCAGGGTATTAAGATCGCTTGCGCCGGGAGGCTTGGAGGCGCGGAGATGGCGCGCTCTGAATGGTACAGGGAGGGAAGAGTCCCGCTTCATACCCTTAGGGCGGATATAGACTATGGGTTTGCCGAGGCCTTTACCACTTATGGCGTTATCGGTGTGAAGGTGACGATATTCAAGGGTGAGATTTTACCCGAAAAGATGAAAAGAGGGTAGCGAGGGAGATGCTTAGCCCAAAGAAGGTAAAATACCGAAAGATGCAGAAGGGTAGAATGAGGGGAAGGGCGCTCAGGGGCGGCTCCCTCGAGTTTGGCGATTTTGGACTTCAGGCTCTGGAGTGCGGCTTCATGTCCGCTCAACAGATCGAGGCCGGGCGTATCGCCGTAACTAGGCATGTGAGAAGAGGGGGAAAGATATGGATAAGGGTTTTCCCTGACAAGCCTATATGCAAGAAGCCGCTTGAGACCAGGATGGGCAAGGGAAAAGGCGCTCCCGAGGGATGGGTCGCCGTGGTCCGGCCGGGCAGGATTCTCTATGAAATGGAAGGCGTCTCAAGGGCGGATGCTGCTGAGGCACTGAGGCTTGCAAGCCATAAACTTCCTTTTGCTACCAGGTTTGTCTCAAGGAGCGTGCAATAAATGAAAGCGATGGAAATTAGAGAGCTTGGCAACAAGGAACTTCTTGAAAAGGAAAGAGATCTTAAAGAGGAGCTTTTCAATTTAAGATTTCAAAAGGCTACAGGACAGCTTGGCAATACTGCAATGATTGGAAAGACGAAGAAGGATTTGGCCAGAGTAATGACGATTCTTCGCGAGTCACGCCAGTCATGATGGATAGGAGAGGCGCGAGGGTGAGATGACAGATCGCGGTATTAAAAAGAAACTTACCGGCACAGTGGTCAGCAACAGGATGGACAAGACAGCGGTGGTAATGGTTGAGAGGCTGACCAGACATCCGTTATATGGGAAATATTTCAGGCGGCATTCGAGGTTTTTTGCCCATGACCCGGACAATGGTTGCGCGATTGGTGACCAGGTTCGCATCATCGAAAGCAGGCCATTGAGCAGGCTTAAAAGATGGCGTGTGCTTGAGATCGTCAAGAAGGCAGCGCAGGAAGTGCAATGATTTGGTTGAATTTGTGGAGTATTTGAAATGATACAGATGCAAACAAGATTGAAGGCTGCTGATAACTCCGGCGCGAAGGAACTGTTCTGCATTAAGGTGCTTGGAGGAACAAGGCGCCGATACGCGACGGTCGGTGACGTTATAATCGTTTCTGTCAAGGACGCTCTGCCTAATTCAAAGGTGAAGAAGGGTGATGTCGCCCGGGCCGTTGTTGTAAGAACTACTAAGGAAGTAAGAAGACCGGACGGATCTTATATAAAATTTGACGACAATTCAGCGGTCTTGATTAATTTGCAGAAAGAACCTATTGGCACGAGGATCTTCGGGCCTGTGGCAAGGGAACTCCGGGCGAGGAACTTTATGAAGATAGTATCTCTTGCGCCTGAGGTCCTTTAGGAGCCTTCTTTCAGGAAGGCAGTGGGGGTAGGGAAAGTGTACGCTAAGCATCCGGCTGTTAAGAAAAATGACAAAGTAATGGTCATATCCGGTAAAGAAAAGGGTAAGATCGGTGCAATAAGGACGGTTGACTCTGAAAAGGGGCGTGTAATCGTTGAGAAGCTTAATTTGGTGAAGAGACACAGCAGGCCTAATGCCAGGGTCGCCCAGGGCGGTATCATCGAGAAAGAGGCTCCAATTCACATATCTAACGTTATGATTATATGCGGTAAGTGTGCTGAGCGAACCCGAATAGGAAAGCGTGTTCTTGAGGACGGATCAAAGGTGAGGGTCTGCAAGAAGTGCGGCGAGCCCATGGACCGATAGACGGTGGAGCGGCTCCTTTCTATGTACGGAAACCATAGAGAATGAGGGGTAGGAGGATCAATTGTCTCGACTTGAGAACTTGTATCGTGAGAAAGTCGTGCCCAAACTGACAAAGGAATTCGGGTACACCAATATTATGGCCGTGCCCCGTCTCAAGAAGGTAACCTTGAATATGGGGTTGGGCGAGGCTATCCAGAATGTGAAGATCATTGATGCCGGCATTGATGAGCTTAGTCTCATCGCCGGGCAAAGGGCCGTGGTTACCAAGGCGAGGAAATCCATCGCGACCTTTAAACTGCGTCTCGGTATGCCCATTGGGTGCATGGTTACTCTGAGAAGGATATTGATGTATGAATTTCTGGATAAGCTTTTTAACGTAGCCCTGCCGAGAGTGAGGGACTTTAGAGGTGTTTCAGATAAGATTTTTGACGGGCGCGGAAATTGCACACTCGGCATAAAGGAGCACATCATATTCCCGGAGATTCAATATGATAAGGTGGAGAAGGTCAAGGGGTTGAACATCTCCATCGTGACAAGTGCAAAATCGGACGCAGAGGCTACTTTTCTCCTCCGGGAGCTTGGGATGCCATTCCGTAATTAAGTGGGAGGTTGCTTTGGCTAGAACGGCGCTGATTATAAAGGCTCAGAGAGAGAAGAAGTTTTCCACACGGGAGTATAACCGTTGCCCTATTTGCGGCAGAAGCAGGGCCTTCATTAGGAAGTTTGGAATTTGCAGGATCTGTTTCCGTAATCTCGCGTCCAGGGGACAAATACCTGGCGTGGTTAAGTCAAGCTGGTAGGCTTTTGAGGCCTCCCAGAAAATTCAAGGAGTACCGAAGATGACGATGACTGACCCGGTCGCTGACATGTTGACGAGGATTAGGAATGCGCTGAACGCCTCTCATGAGGTCGCTGATGTTCCTCTGTCAAAGTTTAAGTTAGGGATTGCTAAAATACTGAAGAGCGAAGGATTTATTAAAAACTTCAAAATTATTAATGAAGAACACCGTAAACTCATTAGGTTATTTTTGAAATATAATGAGGACGGCTCTCCCGTAATAGAGGGGCTAAAGCCCGTGAGCAAGGCCGGGCGCCGTGTTTATGCCGGGAAGGATGATTTGCCGAAGGTCCTTGGCGGATATGGCGTGAGCATCATTACTACCTCTAAGGGAATAATGACCGAAAAAGAGGCGCGTCACGCCGGTCTCGGCGGAGAAGTTCTATGCTCCGTCTGGTGATGACGGACCGAGGTTTTTAGGAGGCTACAGATGTCACGTATTGGCAAAAAGCCAATTATCATACCGCAAAACGTTAATGTCAGCGTCGAGGGCGGGTCTATTAGTGTCAAGGGCCCAAGGGGACAACTCAAAAGGGTGATTCACCCTTCTGTGGGTGTCGCGGTGGAAAACGGGCTTATAAAGGTTACCATTGACGGAGATTCAAGAGAAATTGGCGCGCTTCATGGTCTGACAAGGGCACTCATTGCAAATATGATAACGGGCGTCTCCAAAGGATTTGAGAGGGCGATGGAGATTATCGGTGTCGGTTACCGCGTTGAAATGAACGGGAGGACCGCTGTATTCAATCTTGGTTATTCGCATCCGATAAATGTTCCGCTGCCCGAGGGCATTGACGCTAAGGCTGAGAAGACAAAACTGTTATTGAGCGGGGCTGACAAAGAGCTTCTGGGAAAGACGGCTGCCTATGTGAGAGGGCTTAGACCCCCTGAACCCTATAAGGGGAAGGGGATCAAATATGCGGATGAGACCATAAGAAGAAAGGCCGGGAAGACAGGCGCCAAATAGAAAAGAGGGAAGGACTTATCGTTATGGACAGCAATAGGAGAGCCGAGGCGCGCTACAGAAGGCAAAAACGGGTTCGCAAGAGCGTTCGTGGAACAAACGAAAGACCCCGGCTGTGCGTCTTTAGAAGCTCCAGGCATATTTACGCGCAGATCATTGATGACGAAAAGGGAGTTACCATTATAGATGCTTCTTCCCTTTCAAAAGAAGTTCGTGAAAGAATAGGAAATAGGTGCGGGTCCAAAGAAGGGGCCTCAATAATCGGTAACGTTATAGCCGAACGTGCCAAGACAAAAGGGATATCAAAGGTTGTCTTTGACCGTAACGGATTTCTATATCACGGCAGGATAAAAGCGCTATCGGATGGGGCGCGGGAGGCCGGTCTGGATTTCTGATTTCATTTTAATAGTGGCCGAATTTATTACGGGGGAGAGCGACATTGTTTAGGGAAGAACAGGAAAACCAGTTTATCGAGAAGGTGGTCCATATAAGCCGCGTGGCAAAGGTTGTTAAGGGCGGCAGGCGATTCAGCTTCAGTGCAATAGTTGTTGTTGGTGACGGCAAGGGTCAGGTTGGTAGCGCACTTGGGAAAGCCAATGAGGTTCCCGAGGCTATTAAAAAGGGTGTCGAGAAAGCTAGAAGAGAGATGAAGCGGGTTGCCATTGTAGAATCCACCATTCCTCACGAGATTGTGGGAAACTGGGGAGCCGGCGCAGTTCTTCTGAAGCCCGCCGCCCCCGGCACAGGACTTATAGCCGGCGGTGCTGTTCGTGCTGTTCTTGAGGCTGCCGGGATCCAGAATATCTTGACCAAATGCCTGGGCTCTCACAATCCCCATAACGTTGTAAAGGCTACTATTTCCGGTCTGAAGCATCTTAAATCCGCTGCCGATTTTGCGGCGCGAAGGGGCAAAACCCTGGAAGAGATAACTTCCTAGATGTTGTCTCCTGCTCCTGTTCAGGCTGTGAATTTGGAGTGGTGGTTAGGCGGTACCCCGGAGAAATGCCGATCATTTCTGTAATAAATTGGTTAAAAAAAGGGCTATAACATGCGTGAAACAATAAGAATTACTCTTGTCAAGAGCCCCATTGCCAGGGACAAGAAGACTCGTGAGATGTTGAGGGGGCTCGGTCTTACCAAGATGCATAAGACCGTAGAACTCAAGAATACCCCCCCCTGTAAGAGGGATGCTTAACAAGGTGATTTCTTTCGTGGAGATCGCCTGATTTCTTGAGGTGACAGAGATATGAGACTTAATGAGCTTTCACCCGCCGAGGGTGCTAGAAAGAAGAGAAAAAGGATTGGCAGGGGGCCAGGCTCCGGCCATGGAAAGACCGCCTGCAAGGGCAACAAGGGCCAAAATGCAAGGTCCGGTGGCGGGGTAAGGCCCGGATTTGAGGGCGGGCAGATGCCGCTCCAGAGACGGCTCCCCAAGAGGGGGTTCAAGAATCCCTTCAGAGTTGAATATCAGGTTGTCAATGTAAAGGATTTAGGACGATTTGATAGCGGCAGCGTTGTTGAATCCTCTCTTCTGGAGCAGGCGGGGCTTATAAGGAGTAGTAAAAGCCCCGTCAAATTGCTCGGAGAGGGAGACATTGCCTCTGCTGTCACGGTTAGGGTCAACAGAGCAAGCCGGTCTGCGATTGAAAAGGTCAGCGGCGCCGGCGGAAGCGTAGAGATCTTGTGAAGGTTGGGGGATCAAATTGATAGGCGGTTTTCAGAGTATAGGCAAGATACCTGAGCTTAAGAAGCGCATCCTGTTTACACTGTTGATGCTTGCTGTTTATCGCGTGGGATGCCATATTCCTACTCCGGGTATTGACGGCGCCGCCCTTTCCGCGTTTTTTGGGGCTACACAAGGAACATTGTTCGGGCTTTTTGACATGTTCTCGGGCGGTGCGTTGAGCGAGATGTCGGTCATGGCTCTCGGGATCATGCCCTATATCAGCGCTTCAATCATACTTGAACTGCTGACAGTGGTGGTTCCTTTTCTTGAGAAACTCAAGAAGGAAGGCGAGCAGGGCAGAAAGAAGATCGTTCAGTACACCCGCTACGGAACGGTCGTCCTCAGCATAATCCAAGGGCTTGGTATCGCTGTAGGCCTTGAGAATATGTCCAGCCCCGCTGGCGTCGCTGTGGTTCCTATAGGTGGATGGGCTTTCAGACTGCTTACGGTAATTACTCTGACTGCCGGAACCGCATTCCTGATGTGGCTTGGTGAGCAGATTACCGAGAGAGGAATAGGAAACGGTATATCTCTCATTATATTTTCAGGTATTGTGGCTAGGCTACCTGTCGCCGTGGCCAACTCGTTTCGCATGATGAGTACGGGTGAGGTGTCGGTGTTTTTCATGGCTCTTATCCTTGCACTTGTTGTGGCTGTTATAGGTTTCATCGTTTTTGTTGAGAGGGGACAGAGGCGGATCCCAGTGCAGTATGCTAAGAGAGTGGTGGGCCGGAGGATGTATGGGGGACAGACTACCCATCTTCCCCTTAAAGTTAATACGGCCGGTGTTATACCGCCGATTTTCGCATCGTCTATAATCATGTTTCCTGCCACGATCGCGAATTTTCTCAATGTTGACCAGATGCCTTGGCTTAAGGGGGTTGTGACCTTTTTATCCCCGGGGCACGCTGTACATAGCCTTATTTATGTCATTTTTATATTTTTCTTCTGCTATTTTTATACGGCGGTTCATTTTAATCCGGTTGACGTGGCAGACAATATCAAGCGGTATGGCGGATTTATTCCCGGCATCAGACCCGGGAGGAACACTGCTGAATACATTGACAGGGTTCTTACGCGGATTACCTTTGCTGGTGCCATATATGTTTCTGCCATCTGCATCTTGCCGCAGATACTTATCTACCAGCTCAATGTGCCCTTTTACTTCGGGGGCACGGCTTTGTTGATTGTCGTGGGAGTTGCGCTTGATACAACCAACCAGATCGAATCCCACATGCTTACTCGTAACTATGAGGGGTTCTTGAAGAAAGGGCTAGGGAAGGTTAGATAGGCTAAGGTATGGTCGAGGATCAATTCGGCTTTGCCCGATGTTGAAATGGCCGGGGACATTGTATGACAAAGAAAGAAGAGGGAATTGAGGTTGAAGGCCTTGTAGTTGAGACTTTGCCTAACGCGATGTTCAGGGTCGAGCTCAAGAATAACCATCGGATCTTGGCGCATATCTCGGGAAAGATGCGAATGCATTTCATAAAAATACTTCCTGGCGACAGGGTGGTGGTCGAACTCTCGCCTTATGATCTTACGAGAGGGCGCATCATCTATCGAGGGGACAAACAATAGGAGTATGGGGAGGGGAGGCCCCTGGATAATGAAAGTAAGACCTTCTGTAAGGAAAATATGCAATAAATGTAAGATTATTAAGAGAAAAGGCACTGTGAGGGTAATATGTGAAAACCCTCGCCATAAGCAGAGACAGGGCTGAAAGAAAGGAGTCGTGCATTGGCCAGGATCGCTGGTGTAGATTTGCCCAAGGGCAAACGGATCGAGATTGCGTTGACCTATATTTACGGTATCGGCAGAGCTTCTGCTCAAAAGATTCTCACTGGGGCGGGTGTTGACTGGGAGACTAAGTCAGATGATCTGGCGAGTGAACAGGTCACCGCTATAAGAAAAATCATTGATGAATCTTTCAAGGTCGAAGGTGACCTCAAGCGGGATGTCTCTCTGAGCATCAAGAGACTCATGGAGCTTGGATGCTATCGCGGGCTGAGGCACCGTAAGGGGCTTCCAGCCAGAGGGCAGAGGACTAAGACCAATGCGAGGACTCGAAAGGGACCACGCAGGTCCATGATGGGTAAACGCAAAAAATAGGATCTGAGGAACTGGAATGGCAAAGACCGGAACAAAAAGGACTAAGACTAAGAAAGAAAAAAGGAATATCCCTACCGGGATTATTCACATCCAATCAACTTTTAATAACACGATCGTTACAGTTACAGACCTAGAGGGAAATGTCGTTTCTCAGTCCAGCGCCGGCAGGGTAGGTTTCAAGGGGTCGAGAAAAAGCACGCCGTTTGCAGCGCAGCAGGCTACCCAGGCCGCTGTAAAGGCTGCTGTTGATCTTGGTCTCAGATCTGCTGAGGTAAGGGTCAACGGGCCTGGCGTTGGGAGAGAAGCGGCCCTGAGGGCCTTGCAGGGCGAGGGGGTGAATATTAATTTAATCCGTGATGTCACCCCGATTCCTCACAATGGATGCAGGCCTCCCAAGAGAAGACGAGTTTAGACCTGCTTTGGTCTGGAGACCGGGATTTGATCACCGTATAAGTAAGTCAGGAGGATTTAACTTGGCCAGATACACTGGTTCGGCGTGCCGACTGTGCCGTCGTGAAAATATTAAGCTTTTTCTTAAAGGCGATCGCTGCTACGGCGACAAATGCGCCTTTGAAAGACGTCCCTTTGGTCCTGGCCAGCATGGTCAGAGAAGGGGCGGGAAGGCATCCGACTATCGCGTTCAGCTTCGTGAGAAACAGAAGGTGAAGAGGATATACGGACTTCTCGAAAAGCAGTTCCGCGGTACGTATTTCAGGGCTGATCGGCAAAAAGGAGTTACGGGAACTAATCTGCTTATGCTCCTTGAGAGCAGGCTGGATAATGTTGTGTACAGAATGGGGTTCGCAAACTCAAGATGCCAGGCACGGGAGCTTGTTAGGCATGGGCATTTCGCCATCAACGGGAGAAAGGCTACCATACCTTCCCAGAGGCTCAAGGCAGGTGACAGCGTTGAGGTAAGAGAAGGCAGCCGTAGTATCCCGCCTATCACCGGGGCGATTGAAACCGTCGTGCGGAGGGGTATCCCCGGCTGGATTGAGGTTGACAAGGAGAAACTCAAGGGGACTTTCAAATCCCTTCCCAATAGAGAAGATCTTACAATGCCTATCCAGGAACAACTTATAGTAGAGCTTTATTCGAAATAAGGGGCATGATTCGGCTCCGTTTTTTTGTGTGATTGAGCTGAAGCAGGAATTATTCGCAATACAATAGCGGGGAGGCCTTTTTGGGAGATCTAAAGAGCAAAAATTGGCGGGAGTTGATTCGACCCAAACGGATCGAAGTTGAACAGGATTCCTATTCCAAGTTTTACGGTAGGATTCATTTTGAGCCGCTTGAGAGGGGATTCAGTACAACCATAGGTAACGCACTGAGGCGCATCCTGCTTTCGTCGCTGCAGGGAGCCGCCATCGTATCCGTTCAGTTTGATGGAGTCCTTCACGAGTTTTCCACCATACCAGGTGTTATCGAAGATGTGAAGGACATCATCCTCAATCTGAAGGAGGTGCGCTTGAGATTGCTAGACGCCGAGGAGGCTGTTGTGCATATCTCGCGTAAGGGAGAGGGAGCGGTTACCGCGGGAGATATTGAGGCTAAGGGGCTCGTAGAGGTGCTGAATCCCGATCAGCATATCGCGACGTTGAATCGCGAGGCCAATTTCCAGGCTGATCTGGTAGTCAGATCCGGAAAGGGATATTGCCCTGCCGAGCGTAACAAGGACAAAGAGCAGACAATTGGTGTTATTCCGATTGATGCGATCTTTTCTCCTGTCAGAAAGGTGAACTACCTGGTTGGCAACGCCAGGGTCGGTCAAATTACAGACTACGATAGACTCACCTTGGAGGTCTGGACTGACGGTTCGGTCAAGCCTGATGACGCGATTGCGCTGGCTGCCAAGATATTGAAGGAGCAGATGAGTCCCTTCATTAATTTTGAGGAGGAAGAGGAGCCCTACACAAGGGAAGACAAGAAAGATGTAGAGATCTTGAATGAAAACCTCTTCAGACCGGTATCCGAGCTTGAGCTTTCTGTGCGTGCAGCCAACTGTCTTAAGAACGCTAATATCACGTTAATTGGAGAACTCGTTCAAAAGACCGAGGGAGAGATGCTTAAGACCAAAAATTTCGGCCGTAAATCTCTTCTTGAAATAAAGGGGATTCTCGAAAAACTAGGTCTTTCCCTTGGTATGAAGCTCGATGACTTCCCGATGCCTCAGCAGAAGGATGGCGGGTCGGATCTTCCGCCTGATGAAGGAGTTGAGGAAGAGATAGACGATGAAGACGAGGAAGGGGTAGAGGAAGATGAGGCATAGGAAGGCAGGCAAACAACTCAGCCGTAATTCAGGCCATAGAAGGGCCTTATTGCGCAATATGGTTACATCTCTGATCAAGCATGGAGAGATCGAGACTACCGATACTAAGGCAAAGGTGCTGCGCCCGATTGCCGAGAGGATCATATCCCTTGCAAAAGAAGGTGATCTTCCGGCAAGGAGAAGGGCACTCAGTTATCTGCAGGAAAAGGACGCGGCGCACAGGCTCTTCGATGAACTCAAGGGTGTCGTACAGGGCAGGGCAGGCGGCTATATCAGTATAGTCAAGAAGGGAAATCGCAAGGGAGACGGTGCTCCTGTTTCCATTATGCGTATTATTGACGCAGAGAAGGCCGGCGAAAAGGCGAAGCCGAAGAAGAGTGCCGCCAAAGCTGTTGATGAAAAAGGAAAGACTGCTGCCGGCAGTTGATGAAATTGATGCTTGATGAGATTTCTGATAGGTGATATAAAAAAAATTAACGGAGTGATCATACAACCAACCCTGTGAAGTGTGAGGATATGCCTGATAAACAGCAAAAACCTCCTTGCCGAGACCTTTGGCAAGGAGGTTTTTTTTAGGAGATTAAGGTGAATTTCTTAAGCCAGAAAGACCTGCTCGGCATGGGGCAGCTCAGCCGGGAAACGATAAACCTGATCCTTGATACGGCTGAGTCTTTTAAAGAGGTTTCCTCCAGGGATATCAAAAAGGTTCCCACCCTGAGGGGTAAGAGCGTTATCAATTTTTTCTACGAACCCAGCACCAGGACCAGAACATCTTTTGAAGTGGCAGCCAAGAGACTCAGCGCCGATACCGTGAGCCTTTCAGTCTCCACCAGCAGCATGGTAAAGGGGGAAACCCTTATTGATACCGCAAAGAATCTTCAGGCCATGAATCCCGATATAATAGTTATACGGCACTCATCTACCGGGGCGCCTCATCTCATAGCAAGGCACGTGCGAGCAGGTATAGTAAACGCCGGGGACGGAATCAACGAACATCCGAGCCAGGCCCTTCTCGATCTCTTCACCATACGGGAGAAAAAGGGGAGGATCGATGGGCTTAAGATTGCGATAATCGGGGATATATCCCACAGCAGGGTGGCCCGATCGGACATTATTGGTTTCAGGAAGATGGGTGCTGAGGTCACGATATCCGGCCCTCCCACCATGATCCCCAGCAGGGCCGAGACCTTGGGAGTAACCGTGACTTGCGATCCCAGGGATGCGGTGCGTGATAAGGATGTGATTATTGTCCTTAGGATACAGCTCGAACGCCAGGGAAAGAGCCTTTTTCCGAGTCTTAGGGAATACGCGAGCTATTTCGGGATCAATAATGATGTGCTCGCTTATGCCCCGAAAGATGCCATCATCATGCATCCGGGTCCCATTAACAGAGGCGTTGAACTAAGTTCAGAGGTTGCAGACGGCCCCAGATCAATGATCCTTGATCAGGTCGCAAACGGAGTGGCGGTAAGGATGGCCATACTTTACCTTTTGATCGGAGGACTCAGGGTTGGCAACGTGGATTAGAAACGGAAGGCTGGCCGATACCATCACAGGCGTGTTTGAGGAAAAGGACCTTATAATCGAGGGGAAAAGGATAGAAAAGATCATTCCGCGGGGGCAGTTTAGCGAGGGAGGCGAGAGTCTCGATATAATAGAGGCGGATGGAATGCTCGTGCTTCCCGGACTCATAGACATGCACGTACACCTGAGGGAGCCCGGAGAGGAATACAAGGAGACCATCCAAACAGGATGTCTGGCCGCTGTCGCGGGCGGATTCACAGCCGTTGCCTGTATGCCCAATACCATCCCCCCCAACGACTGCAGGTCTGTTACGGAATTTATCCTGGAGCAGGCAATGCGGGCCGGCCTTGCAAGGGTATATCCGATAGCGGCCATTACCATGGGAAGGAAGGGAACTGTTATGGCCGAGTTCGGGGACCTAAAGGCAGCAGGCGCGGTGGGTCTTTCTGATGACGGCTCACCGGTAGCCGACAGTGGAATAATGAGGTGTGCATTGGAGTATTCCCGCTACTATGACCTTAAGGTCATCTCCCACTGCGAAGATTTGAGGCTTTCAGAGGGCGGCGTTATGCACGAAGGGGAGATTTCTACCAGAATAGGGCTTCCCGGAATACCCTCCGCGGCCGAAGAGGTCATGGTTCACAGGGATATATGCCTTTCAGAGCTTACAGGATGCCCTGTCCACATAGCCCATGTAAGCTCCGCCGGCTCCGTGGAACTGATACGGAGGGCCAAGGACAAGGGCCTGCCTGTTACCGCCGAGACGACACCCCATTACCTCACCCTGGATCACAGTTCTGTCATCGGTTATGACACGTCGGCAAAGGTGAATCCTCCGCTCCGGACAAGGGAGGATGTTGAAGCGGTAAGAAAAGGCCTTGCAGAAGGGGTAATTGATGTTATCGTGACGGATCACGCGCCGCACAGCTCACTTGAAAAGGAGCTTGAGTTTGACAAGGCCGCCTCCGGCATGATCGGGCTTCAAAGCGCGCTTCCTCTGGTGCTTTCCCTTGTTGATGAAGGGTGTTTGAGCCTCTCCCGGGCTGTGCAGAAGATGACCATTGCCCCTGCAAGGGTACTCGGCGTTGAAGGGGGTCATCTCAGGGAGGGATCACCGGCAGATGTAACAATTGTCGATACGGATGCCAGGTATGTCTTTTCCAGGGACATGATCCTTTCAAAGAGCAGGAATACCCCATTCTTAGGCAGAGAGATGAAGGGCATCGCGCATCTTACCATGATTGGAGGGAGGGTTGTCTGGCAAAGAAAAGCATCGCATCCTGGTAGTTGACGATGAACTGAGCATGAGGGAGTTTCTGGATATCTTTCTTGTACAGGAAGGATATGCGGTCACCCTTGCAGAGAGCGGGGAGAAGGCCTTCGGCTTACTTGAAAAAGAGCGCTTCGATCTCGTCATAACCGATATCAGGATGCAGCAGATAGACGGGATAGGAGTCTTAAAGAAGGCCAAAGAAACCGATCCCGGGGCCGTGGTCATCATGATATCGGCCTTTGCAACTGCCGAAACCGCCGTTGAGGCAATGAAGGAAGGGGCCTATGACTACATACCCAAGCCCTTTAATCTGGAAGATCTGAAGAGAATAATAGGAGAGGCGATAGGCTCCAAAAGAGGGACATCCACCGGAGCTTCCGCGTCCGAAAGCGAAGACCTGAGGCATTTGGGCTTCCTCATTGGCGAAAGCCCCCAGATGAAAAGGGTCTATGACCTTATTGAGAAGGTCGCCGATACCCGCACCAATATACTTATCTCAGGAGAGAGCGGAACAGGCAAGGAGCTTGTTGCTCGCGCGGTTCACCGCTTAAGCGGCCGAAGCGCCAAGCCCTTTGTGGTAATAAACTGCGCGGGCATTCCCGAAAACCTGATAGAGAGCGAACTCTTCGGTTACAAGAAAGGGGCATTTACAGGCGCGGCCGCAGACAAGGAGGGTCTTTTCAGCGTGGCCCACGGCGGAACGGTATTTCTCGATGAAGTGGGAGAACTCACGCCCACGATCCAGGTGAAGCTTTTGAGGATAATTCAGGAGCGCACCTTTACCGCCGTAGGCGGCACCGAAGAAAAAACCGTGGATGTGCGCATAATATCTGCGACCAACAAGAACCTGGAGCAAGAGGTCATCGCCGGAAAATTCCGGGAAGACCTCTACTTCAGGCTGAATGTCATCCATGTACACCTGCCGCCTCTGCGGGAAAGGGAAGGGGATCTCCCGCTTCTGGCTCATCATTTCCTCTATAAGTATTCCAGAGAATTTGGAAAAGACATAAAAAAGATCTCCGGCTATGCCCTGGATATCCTCTCGAGGTATTCATTTCCTGGAAATGTGCGCGAACTCGAAAATATTATTGAGCGAAGCGTGGCCCTTGAGACATCCAACATAGTCCTTCCGGAATCCCTTGCGCTCAGCAATTTCAGGGCGGGCGAGAGGAGGGAAGGCAGAAGGAGATTCGATCTCACCTCCAAAGGGATTGACCTGGACAAGGTAATAGCGGATTTGGAGAAGGAATATATCTTGAAGGCCCTTGAGATAGCCCGTGGCTCCAAACAGGGCGCTGCGGATCTCCTGGGCATCAATCTGAGATCTCTAAGATACAGGATGGGAAAACTCGGGCTGGATCAGGAATAAGAGGCTGAAAAAGAAGCTTAGTTAAGCGCTATGCTGCTTTAAGTAGAAACTCCACCTTAACCGCCTCGAAAGGGAAAACGACCCGGCCATCCTCCACGCGGTCAACTACTCCCGCCTTAAGTAGAGCGGTGATATCTCTGTGCACGGCTTTAACGTCACGCTCCACCAGCCGAGCGGCTTCACGTATTGAGATAGGGCCGGCTCCGCACATGGCCTTGAGGATCTCCCACCGCTTCGCGGTAAGCAATCTCCAAAGAAGCTCAGGGGTAGCGAAGCTTATGTGGGCTGCATTTTTGGCGGCTTCGGTATGCCAAGCTTTAATGAAATCTTTCATGGCCTCGTCCGGGGTTCGAACATCAAGTGTTACGGTTTTCACGATTCCACCTCTCTATGTCTCTTTGAAAGTCAGCGATGAGCCTTTGCGGCGTGTGAAATATGTAAGGTGTTTCTTTGCCCTTGAAATGACGATGATCACCCTTACCGCTTTCGTTGTCATAAAGGACTACACATGCATTTTTAACAACATAAGCCAAGCGATACTTGAAGCCATGGGTTGATCCGGCCACAGGCTTTGGCACATGCAAAAGAACTATGTCGGCAAACGCGGTCTCTGAAAAAACGACTCTGTTCCTTACGAGTTCAGTCGCTCTCATGTTGGAGATGATAACAACACACTATCGGCAATGTCAAGACCTGCAAGCGGGTACAACCGGACTAAAAGCTTATGACGCCCTCTCTTAACTCAAAAGGTCTCTCGTAGGGATTTATGGGAAGTTCCGCGATAATGCCTGATGTTACAAGCTCCTCCAAGGATTGGGCCTCATTTCCGAAAGCCGATCTATAACGCTCGAGGGCCTGTTCCAGGGTAAGCACCCCTTTCAGTGCCTCAATCCTTAGCTCAAGCTCTTTTCTCTTGTCCTCATCTTCCGTCTTTTCAAGCATCGCTCTCAGAAAGACAATGGCCGTCAGCGTTTGGCCGGATTTTGCGGCGAGTCTGGATGCCAGGGTTGCTAGAGCCAGCGGCGCGTTCGGTACCTTGCTCGCCTCCATGAGCTGTCTGGAGGCCTCGAGATTGTCTTTGATGAAATAGAAGTAGTTAAAACCTATAAAAAACCCCGGTACCCAGTCCCACCGTCTATTATCACGGCTTACGCCCAAAAGCTCGTTTGCCTTGTCGTATCTCTTTCCTTCCCAGCTTAGGCTCGCCTGAACGAGATAATAGGCCTGCTTGAAAAATGGGTCTAACGCCAGGACATGACTGAACAGGTTAGATAGGCCCTCATAATCCTCATCAGTGGGTTTCTTGTTTGATCCGAGGAAGGCTGCCGCCTCTATCAATAATACATCGCTTGCCAGCCCCTTGAACTCGCCAGCGAGGACCTTCATGACCTGGGGCGGTAAGACCGGAGAAACGGCCCTCAGATCGCTCTTTTTCAAGTCCCTCGTGGAGTGGAGCATATAGGTTCCAAGGGTATATGGAGCAAGGAGCGCCAAGGCGATCAGCAAACATTTTATGTCTGCAGCGCGTGTCATGTTAACTCTTTTCTTTTGAAAACCACGACTGCTACAAGGAGAATCAAGGCGGCGTAAGCGGTTCCGTGCAGTGATGCCCAGGCTAATTCCCTCATGTTGATGGCCAGTCCATAGGCTGCAGAGGTCTTCAGGTCGAATGCCTCCAGATTGGGAAATATCCAGGAAACAAACAACACAAGCTTTTTTACGACAAACACCTGTTCGCTTCCGGGTTGAAGGGCCATTCTTCTTACCGACTCAACGTTCTGTCCTATCAGATAGGACGCGATGGTCATCAAGACGGCCATGAAAGAGCTTGAGGTAATAACCGTGAAGAGTATGGCAATGGAAACCAAGACAATCAGAGAGAGAGACTGGCACAGAAGGGATGCGGCGAATGTAGCCCAGGAAAAATGCGGAGGGATGAAATCGGGAGCCCTCAACATGGCCCATTTCACTGAGCCGGTGGTGACAAGGCCCAAGAGGCCGACGGTTGTTAGAACAAGAAGCGAGATACCTATAAATTTTCCAAGCACATACTGGCTTCTGGAAAGGGGCCTTGCAAGGACCATGTAGATGGTGCGTTTGTCCATGTCCTTTGCCATCAGGTTCATTCCCATGAAAAATATGGTAAGAAGTCCTGAAAGAGAGACGACTGAAAGGCCGACATCCACAGCCACCTTGCTCAATTCATGTGAGAACATATCCGTAAAGATGAGATTGAAGGCACAAAGAATTAGGGCGCAAAAGAAAATACCCAGAAGGATCCTGTTTCTTATCCCTTCCTTGTAGGTAGTTAAAGCGATGAGCCAGACTCCTCTCATGGCGTTTCCCCCGCGTCTCTTTTAATCAAGGCGATAAATGCAGATTCAAGATCTTCTGTTCCCAGCGTCAACTCGGATATCCCTCCGGAGAAAAGGAGCCTCCCTTGGTGCAATACGCCGACTCTATCGCAGAGTCTTTCTATATCGCTTAAGATATGAGAGCTAAAAAAGACCGTCCTTCCGCTCCTTCCCAATTCTGCAATAAGGTCTGCAACCAATTTCCTCCCCAGCGGATCAAGTCCGCTCATTGGCTCATCGAGGATACATATCTCAGGATCGTGCACAAGGGCGAGCGCCAGGCCGATCCTCTGGGTCATTCCTTTGGAATAGGTTCTTATCTGTCTTCGGGCAGCGTGGGAAAGATCAAGCCGCTGGAGGAGTTCCTCTGTCCTGCTCCTTATGGAGCCCGGGTTCATTTCTGCTGCCTTTCCGGCAAATCTCAGAAGCTCTTCCGCCGTCAGATGGTCGTAGAAAAGGGGATTTTCGGGAAGATAGCCCACATGACGTCTGACGGCGGGATCAGCGACCGTCAAACCCTTGATGGTGATTCGGCCTCGGTCCGGCCTTATGAAGTCCATCATGATCTTGATGACGGTGCTCTTACCCGCCCCGTTGGGGCCAAGAAAGCCAAAGACCTCTCCCTTAGTTATCTCAAGGCTAAGATCTCTTACAGCAATGTTTCTCGCAGTGATGCCGGTTTTGTAATGTTTGGTGAGATTTTCAATGTTAATCATGACAATTCGGTATAGATAAAAATGCAATAAGATGCACAAGCCCTGCCTTACAGCCTCAATCCAGGTATAACTATCTAGGCAAGAATATCAGGGCCGCGCCCCCGAGTTCCTCACGAACGCCATTTTGCCTTCGACTGGAAAGAGATATTACATGAAGAAAAGCAAAAAATCCAGACAGCCTTTTGGCTGTCTGGACCGTAAAAAGGGGTAATTCATCTCTTCTAAGATGTTGAACTATCGCGCCGTCCAACCTGCTGCAGCCAAAACAAAGTCGTCAGTATTTGCAGTAGAAGCGGGAATATCACCTACAACCATTGGCGTTCCTACAACTGCAGTAGCAAGCGCAACATTTTGGTAGGTTGAGCTTGCGTCCGAATCAATTCCATAAATTGTGTTACCTTGAAGGTGTTTAGCCCCGCATGTGAAGCTCCCCCTGTTCGCATCATTATGTGCAACTAGGCTTACTAGATTTCCTACTCCAATAGCCAGGGCGCGGTTTACCGCCGGGACGCCAGCTGCACCGGTAATTAGCGTTATATTAGCTGGGCTGGTTGGACCAGTCAAGAGGGCCCCTCCGGCTCCACCAGCACCAGCCGCTGCGGCGGTAACCCCAAAGATCTGCCAATCAGCAAAAAAAGCTGCTTCGGAGGTTGCGAGGTTTTTTGTGTCACTCATGGCTGATGAGTTATAGCCCCTTGTTCTGTAAGCTGCAAACTGGGGTATGGCAATGGCAGCCAAGATGCCAATAATAGCGATTACGATCATGAGTTCGATGAGGGTGAAGCCTTCTTCTTTCTTAATCATTTTGCTTAACATGGTCTGTCCTCCTGTTAGGGATATTTTTTTTGTTTAACAAAAAAGCCTTTTGTTGCCTTTTTCACTCCTTATAACCCGTTTCTTGTGCTGCACCCCCTTTCAGTCTAAAAATGCGGTTTTTAAAAATGCTACATTTTGATAAGCCGGAACCAAAAAAACCGAACCGCAAAGAGGACAAAGGGCACCAAGAAAACTACTTTTCTTTTCTTTGTGTCGCTGGTGTGCTCTGTAGTTCATTTTCGTCCCTTCTTGCTTGCTCTGACTTGTCTTTAAGCAACAGGTGTGCCGCATAAATCGCTGGAGCTGTAATCAAAGGATAACATATTGAAAAAACATTTAGAAAAAGTATGAGGGTGCATGGAAGGGTATGCCAGGTGAAGGAGGGTTTAAACTGAGTGATGCCAAAAATTTGCCGGAACCTGACAAAAATTGTCAGATCCCGGTGGACAAGAAAACCTTATCTATACCCTACAATGGACTTGACCATCAGGAGGCGTCTTTCAACCTCCTTCCAGTTTATGATCTTCATGAAGGCCTTTACATAGTCTGCCCTTCGGTTCTGATATTTGAGGTAGTAGGCATGCTCCCAGACATCGCAGACCATCAGGGGAATAGCCCCCAGAAGTGCCAGATCCTGATGTTTTTCTATCTGTTGAATTAGGAGGTATCCCATATAGGGTTCGTATGCCATAACCCCCCATCCGCTTGCCTCAACAGCCGCCGTGGCGGCCACGAATTGGGCATTGAACTTGTCAAGTCCCCCAAAACTTTTTTCCATTGCGGTCTTAAGCTCTCCCGCCGGTTCCCCACCCGCAGCACCCATGTTCGCCCAGTAAAGGGAGTGTAGCACGTGGCCCGAGCCGTGGAAGGCAAGCTCCTTTGACCAGTGCTTGATGAGACCGAAGTCCCCGGAGGTCCTTGCCTCGCTTAGTTTTTTGAGCGCGTTGTTGAAACCCGCCACATAGCCTGCGTGGTGTTTGTCGTGATGGATTGTGACGGTCTGCCTGTCAATTACCGGCTCAAGGGCATCGTAGGCATAAGGTAGCGGTGGAAGCCTGCACTCTCCTGAGGGACTTGTCTTTGGGATTACCGGCGGGTGGCCTGCAAGGGCCTCTGCACCTCCTATGCCGGCTACTCCGAGAGTCAGTGCGGCAAGACCTACGCCCTTAAGCATATCTCTTCTGGTTACATTGCTATCCATAATTTCTCCTCCTTTTCAACTGGATTTTATTGGTTTCACTGCAACTAACACCCATGCCCTGGCAGGGCACAACGAAGGATGAAAATCACCCCCACTTATCCCTCCCCCGTCGAGGGGGAGGGGTAGTAAAAGGAAGGGGCATTTTATATAAATACTCTATAGAAGGTTGCATCTAAGCCCTTCATGCCCTTTCGGAGATAATGAAGCATGAAAAACACCCCCTCCCGTCCCGTTGAGGGGGAAAGATAAAGGGCAGGGACGTTTTTCCTGAGCCTGTTAAAACCAACCGGTTCAAGACGCGGTCAAGCCATGGTCTCGATCAAAAATAACAAATCTTTTCATCAACAATAAGCATTAGTTCTTGACCTGCACAGGTCTCCTTCATAATCTAACAAAATCAACCCGCAGGAGGAAGCTCCATGATTTCCAGAATGCGCCAGTTTTTCACTGAGGATGTATGGAGGATCCGCTCAGGTGATCTTCCAAGGCACAGGTCTTTTTTTGTAAGGCTTTTGAGGATAGCAATCCTTTCCTTCCGAGGCCTGTCGGAGGATAGATGCCACCTGCGGGCCTCGGCCCTGACCTTCTATTCCCTTCTCTCAGTGGTGCCGGTGGCCGCTACCCTGTTCGGAATAGCCAAGGGATTCGGCCTGGAAGAGGCATTGCAAAAACAACTGATGGAAAATCTAATGGCCCATGAAGAGGCCTTGACAAGGATCATAGACTTCGCTCATGCCCTGCTTGAAAACACCAAAGGCGGGCTGGTAGCAGGTGTCGGGGTGGCGATCCTGTTCTATTCCATCATAAAGGTATTCGGCCATATAGAAAGTTCCTTCAACGATATATGGGGGGTGCCAAAGGGCAGGCCGATCTTTAGAAAGATAACCGATTACCTTTCACTTATGCTCATCTGCCCGGTCATATTGATAGCATCCAGTACCATCACTGTGGTGGCAAGGAGCCAGGTGGAGGGGTTCATAAGCCATATAGAGTTTCTGGGCGCCGTAAATCCGGCACTGCTTCTCGTTCTGAGGATCTTTCCCTTTGTCTCCCTGTGGGTACTCTTTACTTTTATATATACCTTCATGCCCAACACAGAAGTGAGATTCAGGTCTGCGGTCCTGGCCGGGATAATCGCGGGGACGGTCTTTTACTTATTCCAGGGTGTCTATGTCATGTTCCAGGTCAATATGACGCGCTACAACGCCATCTACGGCAGCTTTGCGGCGCTTCCGCTTTTTCTCATCTGGCTTCAGATAAGCTGGCTGATAGTGCTCTTTGGTGCCGAGATATCTTTTTCCCATCAGAATGTGGATACCTTTGAGTTTGAACCGGATTCGAAAAGGGTCAGCAGGGAGATGCTGAATCTCCTCAGCCTCAGGGTCACTAACCTTATCCTCAAGTGCTTCCTTGAGGGAAAGGGGAGCCTCCCGGAAGCGGAGGTAGCAAGGAGGCTTGAGATACCGGCAAGGCTCTTAAGAAGGATACTTCATGAGCTTTCCCAGGCAGGCATCATAGCGGTGGTCAAGGGTGATAACGAAAAGGCCGCTTTCTACCAGGCTGCAAAGGACCCGGAGGTACTCACCGTCGGTCATGTGCTGGAGGCACTTGAAGGGCAGGGGACAAACGACATCCCCGTCGCAGAATCTGATGAACTTCAGAGACTTGAGAAATCCCTTAAAGGTATTCGCGATGTTATCGGGCGATCCGAGTTCAATGTGAAGCTCAAGGACGTGTAGTTTCTTTTTGACAACGCCGGTTCTTTCTGGAAGACTTGATTCCCATGGAATTCATAAGCGACATAGGGGCCTTTACCCTCACACGCCTTTACCGGATGGGGGTAATGGGCCTTTTCCTTTTGAAGTCTTTTCTCTATAGCCTTAGCCCTCCTATAAAGATAAGGCGAGTTATCAAGCAGATCCATTTCATAGGGTTCCAGTCAACCCTGGTTATTATCCTTACCGGAAGCTTCTCAGGAATGGTGCTTGGTTTTCAAGGGTATTACAGCCTTAGCCGCTTCGGCTCAGAGGCCTTTTTGGGCCCCATGGTCGGCCTTTCCCTCATAAAGGAGCTTGGACCGGTCATATCGGCCCTGATGGTAACAGGAAGGGCTGGCTCGGCCATCGCGGCCGAGATCGGCATCATGCGCATCACAGAGCAGATAGACGCCCTGGAACTGATGGGGCTCAACGCCTTCCGTTATCTTATTGTTCCCAATCTGATTGCCGCCCTTATATCACTGCCGCTTCTGACTGCGATATTTGATGTATGCGGGATAGCAGGCGGGTATCTCATCGGCGGAAAGCTCCTCGGTGTGGGAGCAGGCACCTATTTCGGAGAGATGGCAAGCTATGTTGGTATGACCGATGTGCTCGAGGGGCTTTACAAATCCTTGAGCTTTGGAATCATCATCGCCTGGGTCTCCTGCTACAAAGGCTACTACACCACGATCTTTACGGGCTTCGGGGCCGAGGGCGTGAGCAAGGCAACCACGCAGGCCGTAGTAATGGCATCCGTTGTGATCCTGGTATGGGATTACTTTATGACATCGGCGCTTTTCTAATGGCTATGCTATGATCCAAATACAGGAGATACACAAATCTTTCGGCCGCCAGAAGGTTATTGACGGTCTTTCCATATCCATAGCTAAAGGGGAACTGGTAGCGGTTCTGGGATCCAGCGGGAGCGGGAAGAGCGTCCTTCTGAAGCACGTGGCGGGACTTCTCAAACCAGATCGCGGGAAGATACTACTCGACGGGCAGGATATCCACGGCTTAAGGGGAAAGACTCTGGCATCGTTAAGAAACCGAATGGGATTCCTCTTCCAGGGAGGAGCCATGTTCGACTCCATGACGGTCTTTGAAAATGTCGCCTTCCCTTTGACGGAAAGGACAAGGCTCCCCGGGGAAGAGATACGTGTCAAGGTGATGAAAGAACTGGAGGCGGTCGGACTCTCGGGCTCTGAAGAAAAGTATCCTTCTCAGTTGAGCGGGGGCATGATAAAGAGGGCGGCAATGGCAAGGGCCCTCGTTAGAGACCCTGAGATAATGATGATTGATGAGCCGACAACAGGGCTTGATCCGGCTATTCGTCTTGCAGTTCTTAAACTTATTGACGAATCCCACAAGCGGCTTAAATTTACCGGGATAGTAGTAACCCACGAAATTCCCAGCGCCCTTGCCATCGTTGATCACGTGGTGTTTCTCAAGGCGGGGAAGGTATATTCAAAGACTTCCGGTGCGGATTTCCTTTCTTCCTCCGATCCGGTCATAAGGGAGTTTCTTGGAGGAGATGAAGGACCGGAGATCTGCCCGCAGAAACAAGGCGGTTGATACCCGCGACGGGCCGATTCCAACCGGATTGGGTCGAGTCAGGAGGTGGCTATGAAAAAATTCAATATTGAAATGGGCGTCGGGCTCTTTATGGTGATCGGGATTTTGTGCCTGGCATATATATCCATAAGGATGGGAAAGCTTGAGATCATGGGTGGAAACACTTACGATATAAAGGCCGTTTTCTCCAACAGCGGCGGCATAAAGACGGGTTCCTCGGTCGTCATTGCGGGGGTTGATGTAGGCCGTGTCAAAGAGATAAGCCTTTCTGAATATCAGGCAAATATTGTCCTGACCATCCCTGTTGAGATCAAGATCCAGGAGGACGCAATAGCATCCGTGAAGACCAAGGGTCTTATAGGAGAGAAGTATATTGATATAACTCCCGGAGGCTCCGAAGAGATCCTTAAGCCCGGGGACAGACTCAGGGAGACTCAGCCCGCAATTGATATGGAGCAGCTTATATCCAACTTCGTCTTCGGTAAGATATAGCGTGAGCGTACAGGAGTTCAAGGTTTCCGGTTCATGGTTTAAGGTGAAATAGATGGGATGGGGTGTTTTACTATGACGGCAAGATACGGTAGAGTCTTTTTTATGTCAGCCTGCCTGGTTTTTCTTTTGTCCTCCTTTTTTTCCTCGCCGGTCTGGGCGGGGGAACTCATAGACAAGGTGAAGGAAACCACGGACAAGATTATCGCCATTGTCAGCAATCCGGAGATGAAGAAGGCTGAAAAGGCGGCTGAGAGAAAACGTCTCATCCGCGAAGCCATTGACGAAAGGTTTGACTGGGATGAGATGGCCAAAAGGACCCTCGCCAGACACTGGGCAGGCAGGAGCGACGCTGAAAAGAAAGAGTTCGTAGCGCTTTTTGGAAAGCTCCTTGAGCGGACATATCTGGATAAGGTAGAGGGCTATTCAGGAGAAAAGGTCAACTATGAAGACGAGACCATTGACGGCCAATACGGCACGGTAAAGGTCGGCATAATCACCACCCAGGACAAAAGCATCTCTGTTTTCTACCGTTTAAAGAAAATCGGCTCTGACTGGTTTGTCTATGATATCTCCATTGAGGGGGTAAGCCTCATTAACAACTACCGTAACCAGTTCAACAGCATTATAACTAAGTCATCTTTTCAAAATCTTATGGAGAGGCTCAAATCCAATGTTGAAGAGGGTAAATAAGTCTCCCTTCACGGCGGTGGCCGGCTCTGAGAAACCTTCCGTGATCGCCTGTATGAATAGGAACCCGGCACTTGCCTGGATGTTTTTATGGTGTCTATCGGCAGCCCTAATGCTTGGCTTTTTGCCCCGGATGGCGATGGCCGGGAGTCTTTCCTCCTATGATTTGGCCCTGGCCGATGCACAGTCCAAGCAGGAGCCCGAAGAAGATTATTACGAAGATGAAATGATTGAGGATGTGAGCGACCCCCTTGAGCCGTTTAACAGGGCCATGTTCGTCTTTAACGACAAGCTCTATTTCTGGGTGCTTAAGCCTGTCGCGCGCGTTTACAATGAGATACTTCCCGAGCCCTTAAGGCTGAGCTTCAAGAATTTCTTTCTTAATCTTCTTACACCGGTCAGAGCCGTTAACTGCCTTCTACAGGGAAAACCCGATGCCTTCGCAACCGAGCTTGGCCGTTTCGTCATCAATACGACCATGGGTGTTTATGGTTTCGGGGATGCCGCCTCTGTGTGTTTTGACATCAGGAGAAAAGACGAAGACCTGGGCCAGACCCTGGGCGTCTATGGCGCCGGACCGGGCGTTTATATCTGCTGGCCAGTCTTCGGCCCCAGCAACATAAGAGATACGATCGGCATGGTGGGTGACGGCTTCTTGAATCCGCTCTATTTCTGGCCTCAGGAGTCGGCCTACAGGATAGGGATTTCCGGTTTCAAGGTTGTAAACGGCACCTCCCTTGAGCTTGGCGAATATGAATCGATCAAGAAGGCCGCGATAGATCCTTATGTGGCGGTGCGGGACGGCTATCAGCAGTACAGGAAAAATAAGATTAAGGAGTAAACGAAGTATTAACATGCCGCATGACATTTCAGAGCCTATCCGGAATCCGGGCGCCCCATCTCATGCCTGAAGATCTATATGAAAATGCCCCTTCCCTTTACCCTGTGCCGCCTAGGGCATGGTGGTTTATATAATACTGCCCCCTTCCCCTTATTTCTCCCCCTTTACCCTCGAAACGTCGGGATGGGCCGGCATTATTCACTCCCAGTTTACCTCTGAAACGTCGGGATGCGGCAATATCGTTCCCTTCCACTTTACCTTTGAAAAGTCGGAATACGGCGGTATCATATCTTTTCACTTTGCCTTCGAAACGCAGGGATGAGGGGGTATCATATCCTTCGACTTTGACTTCGAAACGCAGGGATGCGGCAGTATTATATCCTTCCACTTTGCCTTCGAAACGCAGGTATGTGGCAGTATTATTCCCTCCCCCTCGACGGGGGAGGGAGGGGTGGGGGTGATTTTTCATCCTTCGTTGTGCCTGTTTCAGGGCATGGGGGGTTAGTAAATGGGAAATTGCGCGATTGCGCCTGCCTCGATAAGCGCCTTGACTAAAACACATGCAGGGAGCCCCACAACATTTGTATAAGAGCCTGTGATGCCTTCCACCATAAAGGCGCCTATACCCTGGATGGCGTAGGCCCCGGCCTTTCCGAAAGGCTCGCCTGTAGCGATATAGGCGTTGATTTCCGATTCGGCAATATCTCTGAATCTCACCTCCGTCACAACGGAGTCGCAAAGAGCCCTTGTCCCTATGGGGGAAAGGATGCAAAGACCGGTTATCACCCTGTGGCTTTTGCCGCCTAGATTCGTGAGCATGGCGAAAGCCTCCCGTGCATCAGTGGGCTTTCCCATAACGTTATCTCCAAGCACAACTACAGTGTCAGCGGCCATGATCCAGGATGAAGGCTCACTTGGCCTCACGGCCATGGCCTTTCTTTCGGCTATCAGGCATACATCCTTCATGGGATCCCCTGCTGCCTTCTTCTCCTCGGAGTTGCTTGAAACCTGCCGGAATGGTATGCGCAGCTGGGTGAGGATATCTCTTCTTCGCGGAGAATCGGATGCCAGCATGAGAGGATTTTCAGATGAGATTAAGTTGGATGGTGAGAACGTAAGCCGCATCAGGCAATACCGAAGAGCCTTCCAGCGTTTTCTGAAGCCGCCTCGGTCAGGGCCTGCGGCTCGATTCCCCTCAAATGTGCTATCTCTGTGGCCGTATATCTCACAAATGCAGGTTCATTTCGTTTGCCCCGCATGGGAACCGGCGCAAGAAACGGCGCGTCCGTCTCTACCAGGAGCCTTTCAAGAGGGATTTGGGCTGCAACCGTCTTAACGGTTTCAGCCTTCTTATATGTGACTGTTCCTGGAATGGAGATAAAAAAACCCATCTTGATAAAAGTGAGGGCAAGCTCTAAGTCGCCTGAAAAGCAGTGTATGATGCCTCCTCTCTTTCCAACCGGGTGTCTCTTTAAAATTTCAAGAACCTCGGTGTGTGCGTCCCGATCGTGTATTATTATCGGGAGATTAAGGTCATGGCTCAGGCACAGTTGGCTCTCAAAAAGCCTTACCTGCTCATCCCGGGGCGCGTAGTTGCGGTTAAAGTCGAGGCCGATTTCACCCCAGCCGACGACCTTATCGCTGGAAGAAACTATTGAGGCAATGGTTTCAATGTCATGTTTTCCATAAGAAGCTGCGTTGTGGGGGTGGATGCCCACAGCGGCGTAAATGCCCTCGTTTGCAAGCGCTATCTCCAGGGCTTTCCTTGAACTCTCCACATCAATTCCGATAGTGACGATACGCTCGACTCCGGCAGCCTCAGCCCTCTTAATAACATCAGGCCGGTCCGGGTCAAAGTCATCCATATCAAGATGGGCGTGTGAATCTACAAGCATAAACAAAACCTTTCAAGCATTACAGGATGGCTATACGCCGGGGCACTTACGGTGTCAAGCCCGTGATGGCGGGCGTCCGAAGATTTTCATGGCGGTGACGGTGGTCTTTCTGCCCTGAGCTTCAGGAGAAATACTTCCATGATGACAGCGGCCTGCAGCTTGAGGCCCCCATCAGACCTCATCTTTTGAGAAGCTTAAGCCTTACCCTCCTCGGCCAGAGGCTCGGACGGCCAAGCCTCTGGAATGCCGATCTCAGGCAGGAAAGCTTGTCAACGTTGAGGGGCCTGCCTCCGTATATCTCTTCATTAAATGCATGAGTAATCAAAATTAGTTCATTGGTAATTGAAGGGACCGCCTGATTCAGCTTTGCTCCGTATTCAATGGCCGTCTCCTGAGGGTATCTTCTTATGCCGCTTCTGTTCCCCCATCTCTGAAGGGCGCAAAAGATATCTCTTGCACTCCGGAAAGGTTTCAGGCGCGCGAGGGCTTCCCGTAAAACGCTTGCAAAAAAGGGCAGAATCCTTGAGATCCATAAAAACATAGGTTCTGAGCCGAGGTCCGGGCCCGGTATCCCTCTTCTTTTGGAAAGAAGCCATCTGACCAGGTACCACAGGGCAAGGAGGAGTGCAGCGGCTGCCGCTATCGCAAGTAAAAGAGCAAGCGCCCATGCTATATAAAACCCTGCCGACTCCACCCATCCTGATCCCTCTGACCCGGTGATGTACTTGCCCGCTTCTTGCCGTGCCATCTTCCCGGCGCCCTCGGTTCTTATGTTTCTGGGCTGGAACATAAATCTTAGAATCGCCATGATAACAGGTTCAAAAGGCCTTGAAACGGTCTTGATGACAAGGAAGCCTACTTGGGCTCCCTGTTTCAGATAGGGGAGGAAAAAGAGCACTAACCCAGAAGCGAAAGACAGTAAGACAATGGAGAAGGCTATTACCGCTCCAAAGGAGCCGGAAGAGGATTTTTCCCCGGAGCCCTTCTTGTTTGCCGCAATTCCCATGGCGAGGAGACTGAAGAGAAAAAAGGGCAGTACGGTTCCACCGGGTATGAACTCAGGCGGGACAACTCCCCCCTTGCCTTCGATGAGAAACCTTGTCAGATAGAGGACAAAGAAGGCTGCAAGCCCTATATCAAAACGGATACAGAGGGAGACATGGTCCCTTTTCCTAGAAACAAGCTTTAGCCCCAAAAAATAGATAAGAGAAGCGCAAAGAGAGATAAATATGCATGCAATCCGGGCCATAAAACCCTGGCTACCGGTAAAAACGCCCTTAATCCAGGTAAGTTCGAAAAGCGGGTAGGCCCTGTATTGAAAATAGTGTACTGCGAAGGCCCAGACAAGGATCATAGCCGCCGCGTGGATAAGAAGGAGTGTCAAGACCCTCATCCTTGCGCCCTTCAATGAAAGGCCCAGGCATGTTCCGAGAAGGAAAGGTATCAGTATCTGGGACAGGGCGGCCGGCTCCCCTGTTATAGAGGCGGCTAGAAAACCGGCCCAGGCGCTTATCCAGCAAAGCTCCATGCAGGCGTTTAAAAGAAAGAGAAAAGGCACGACTAATTACCGTCTAACAGCCATGCCCAGATGGGGCACAACGAAAGATGAAAATCACCCCCACCCCTCCTTCCCCGTCGAGGGGGAGGGACACAGTGCCGCGAAAGTATGGCACAGGTTGGCCCCTATGTTAGAGCCTCCCTTCCCCGGCGAGGCGTAGGGATACAGTGCCGGCGCATCCGGGCGTTTCGACGGTAAAGGGAGAGGCATAAAGGAAAGAATCATTTTCATATCAACCGCAATGCCCAAATGGGGCACAGCAAAGGGTGAAAATGCCGCATGTCATTTTGGACTTGAACCGGAATCCAGGTCGTCATCTTTATCCCTCACCCCCGACTGGGTGGAGAAGGGTTGATGAGGTCATCTACATGGATATCCCTATAGAGATGTGCATCGTGTTTCATCGAATAAAGCCTTTCTTTATTGCAGAGGACCCGCAGTACTGGAATCCTTCTTCTCTTTAAAAAAAGCGCAAGCGAGGCATCCGATGCCTCGTCTCCGGAGGTAAAATGGACGCAGGTAACACCCCGGCTTGTCCTGATAGCTTTGGTTATTCGTTCAGCAATATCCCTTTGTTTCCGGGGCCTGAGCCGTGCCAGGGCCTCCAGTATCCTTGCAGTTTGCCCGGTCCCTCTTCCCAAGGGTACCGCGCTAACTTCGCTTCCGGCCAGAAGCGCGTCGGTTGCAAAGCCTACTGCGGCGCCCTGTCTTTCCAGGTGAACGGCAAAGGAGGCCGCAGCCTCGATAGCGCGTTCAAACATTGGTTCATTTTTTTCATCCTCAAAGCCGGCTACACCAATAATGAGGAGCACCTTTTCCTGGGTAGAGGGCTGGAATAACTTTTCTTGAAGGACTTGACGTCTGGCGCTCGCTTTCCAGTGGATATACCTTGCGGGCCTCCAGCGCTGGTAGTCTCTTGTGCCGAGGATGAAGACAGGATCGGTTACGGGGTTTTTGTCACCGGGGATACCGAACAATTCCTTTCGCGGAAGTGATATATTGCTTATCTGATAGACCTTGGGATAAACTACCAGCTCAAGTTCTTCATCGCTTATTACCTCTCTTTGAAAAAAACCCAGCAGATCAGCCACGGTTCCCAGAAGATTACCTATTTGATATATCCCTCTCTTGAGTGCGGTGAACTGATATTCAAACGCAACTTCTTCATACCAGAGAAGCCCTGCTTCAAAGAGTGGAACATCTCCCTCAAGCGGGCCAAGCCCTTTATCAAAACCCTCGACCCTGATCTTCAGGCTTACCGGCAGTATCTTTTCATTTCTGGCCTGCACCGTAAGCTTGACTGCCTCTCCCGGAAATACCCTTGAGGTATTGAGAGAGGAACGGAAGGTTAGGGCCTTAACCGATATCCGGCTCCAAAGACTTGCGCCCAGCGCCACGGAAAGCACCAGAATCGAGAGGAGGGCTAAAGACCTTTGGCCGTTGAGAAGGGCGATAAGCAGCAAGGATGCCGTTATAATGCGAACCAGCGGCACTGCGAAGATGGTAGTCTCTCTTGTTTGGACAAGGTGAGGAGGCATGTTTTCCGGCTTATTTCAAAGGCACGGGCACGAGGTCCAGCAATTGCCTGATAAACTCATCCGAGGTGAGTCCCTTCACCTGTTCCTGCTCCTTGAGGATAAGCCTGTGAGAAAGAACATGCGGGGCAAGGAGCTTTATGTCGTCCGGAAGGACATAGTCTCTTCCTCTCAAGGCTGCCAGGGCCTGGCCTGAGCGCATAAGACCCAGTGACCCTCTTGGGCTTATCCCGAAACGCACGCTTGCGTGCGACCTTGTTTGCGCCGCTAGAGAGGCTATGTATTCCTTAACCGGGCGGGATACGGCTATAGCCCTTCTCTGATCCTGCAGGAGAGCTATTTCTTCAGGCTTGGCTACAGGCATAAGTTCGGTGAGCGGGTCCCTTTCCCGAAAACGCTCAAGTATCTCCACCTCTTCACCGGAGTCGGGATAGCCAAGCTTCACCCTCAGGAGAAACCTGTCAAGCTGTGCCTCAGGAAGGGGGAATGTGCCCTCAAGCTCAATGGGGTTCTGTGTCGCTATGACGAAAAAAGGCCTGGGCAGATTGTATGTGCGGCTGTCCACCGTCACCTGACGCTCCTCCATGCTTTCCAGAAGGCTTGACTGAGTGCGGGGGATGGTGCGGTTTATCTCGTCTGCGAGGAGCACGTTTGTCATGACCGGGCCAGCCTGAAAATCGAACTGCCCAGTCTTCTGGCTGTAGATGTTAAAGCCGGTGATGTCCGACGGGAGAAGATCAGGTGTAAACTGGACTCGCTTGAATGAGCCTCCTATGCTCCTTGCAAGGGCCTTGGCAAGCAAGGTCTTCCCAAGACCTGGCACGTCTTCTATAAGCACGTGGCCGTCTGCCAGAAGGGCTACCATCAGAAGTTCCAGTGCCTCGGTCTTGCCCACCAGAACTGAAGAGACGTTGTCCATGATCCTTGTACAAAGGGAAAATTCCATCTTTTTTCTTTCTGGTATTGACAGACTCGTAAAAAGCCGCTTGGAGCGTCAGCCCGGCAAAAGCCTGGGTCCAGAACTACTTATATTCAAGGATTCAGGCTCCCGGATCGGGTTACGGGACATGTTTTGCCGGAATGACTAAAATAGGCAATTTTGGACTTTTTACGATACCATCAGTATTGTGGTGCGAGAGGGGGGATTTGAACCCCCACAGCTTTAGGCCACTGGATCCTAAGTCCAGCGCGTCTACCAGTTCCGCCACTCTCGCAAGCTCTCTTTTTTGATTATAAACTAAATAAATTAGAGATGTTATAATTGTTGCCTTTTTGAGGAAGCCTTGCTTTTTCCCTTTTGGTCAACAGTTGGTCAAGAGTTAACAGAAATGACCTCATAGTTGCAACTGCAATCTATTTCCGTTGCAGAATACCAAGAGCCCTTCTTACCACTTCATCTGCGGTTATTGAGAATTTCTCATAAAGAGTCTTGTAGGGCGCAGATGCCCCAAAATGATCCAGTCCCACGAAGGCGCCTTCATCTCCGATAAAGCGATGCCATCCGATGGAGCGGCCTGCTTCGACGGCTATCCTGCATTTTACCTCTTTAGGGATCACCTTATTTCTGTATGAATCGTCTTGTCTTTCAAAAAGCTCCCATGAAGGCATGCTGACAACGCGTGCCCTTATTCCCTTGGCCGTCAGCTTGGCTGCCGCGTCAAGCGCTATGTGTACCTCCGAACCTGTGCCTATAATTACGGCCTCAGGTGTACCCTCGCAGTCTTTAAGTATATAGGCCCCTCTGTGAAGTCCGTCAGCTCTTCCGAAAATGGTTCTATCAAGCACGGGAAGCCCCTGCCTTGTCAAAGCAAGTGCAACCGGGCCGTTTTTCGACTCCAGCGCTTCCTTCCATGCCTCGGATGTCTCATTTGCGTCTGCGGGCCTCAGGACGACGAGGTTGGGGATGGAGCGAAGGGCTGCGAGCTGCTCAACCGGCTGGTGCGTAGGACCGTCTTCTCCAAGACCGATGCTGTCGTGCGTAAATACATATATAACGTTAAGCCCGATCAGGGCCGCAAGGCGTATGGCCGGTCTCATATAATCTGAAAAAATAAGGAACGTCCCCCCGTACGGACGTATCCCGCCGTGAAGGGCCATCCCGTTCATGATCGCCCCCATGCCGTGTTCCCTTACACCGAAGCGGATGTTTCTGCCCTCAGGGCTTTGCGCCTGAAATTCCTTTGCGCCCTTGATAAAAGTCTTGTTCGATGGCGCAAGGTCGGCAGAGCCCCCCATGAGGTTTGGGATTACTGACGCGAGGGCATTCAGGACGGCACCGGACGCAGCCCTTGTTGCAGTCCCCTTATTGTCCGAAGGAAAGACCGGCAGGGATTTCTGCCAGTCCTGGGGAAGCTCTCCATCAATCCAGGCATCAAAGGCCGAGGCCAGGTCAGGATGTTCTCTGCGATAATTATCAAAACCGGTAATCCAGTCTTTTTCAAGTGATCCGCCTTTTGAAACCGCCTCTCTGAAGCGGGAGAGGGCCTCTTTGGGTACGTAAAAGGCCGGTTCATTGGGCCAGCCTAGCTTCTCCTTTGTGAGCCGGGCCTCATTTGGGCCAAGCGGCTCACCATGGGCCGATGCGGTATTTTCCTTATTGGGGCTGCCGAAGCCGATTCTTGTTCTTACAGCTATGAAGGAGGGCCTTTTAGTCTCGTTTCTGGCCTTAGCTATGGCCTTCTCAATTGCTGAAAGATCATTTCCGTCTTCCACTGTCTGCACATGCCAGCCGTAAGCGGCGAAACGTCCAATCCGGTCGTCTCGGTAGGTAATATCTGTGGGGCCTTCAATGGATATGCGATTGTCATCATAGAGGCAGATAAGCTTTCCAAGGTCAAGATGTCCTGCCAGGGAAGCTGCTTCGTGGGAGATACCCTCCATCAGGTCTCCGTCGCTTGCAAGCACATAGGTGAAGTGATCAACGACATTATGACCGGGACGATTGAAATTTGCGGACATAAAACGCTCTGCCATGGCCATGCCGACGGCATTTGAAAATCCCTGCCCTAGAGGGCCTGTAGTGGTCTCAACGCCCGGGGTCATTCCGTGTTCGGGATGTCCGGGGGTCTTACTTTCCCATTGACGGAAGTTTTTTAAGTCATCAATCGTAAGACCGTAGCCCGTCAGATGAAGAAGGCTATAGAGAAGCATCGAACCATGCCCTGCCGACAGGATGAATCGGTCTCGGTCGGGCCAGGCCGGATTTGCAGGGTTGTGGCGGAGAAACTTAGTCCACAGCACATAGGCCGTGGCGGCCGCGCCCATAGGAAGCCCCGGATGACCCGAGTTGGCCTTTTCCACCGCATCTACTGAAAGCATCCTGATAGTATTCACGCAGATATCGTCAATATTTTGCTCTTTCAAATTAAGACTCCTTTATTGGGGGGACGCCCTTTACATTTACACATTTCACAGCCTGTCATCGGTAGTTGAGTTCAGGCCTATAACGCCTGCTTAATCAATTATGCGGCATTTTTCGCAACGCAAGCAAAGGTCATTAAGATCAAAGGTCTTGCCGATAAAATGTTGGGCCGTGCTACTTAATAGCATGGCACCCGTGTTATAATGCGCTCAAACCGCCATGCCCTGTTGGGGCAAAACGAAGCATGAAAATGCCGCATGTCATTGCCTACTCGATCCGGAATCCAGGTCGTCATTCCGGCGAAGGCCGGAACACGGTAACGAGATTAACCTGCAAGAAAACATCGGTATCAAGCTTGATAGTTATTACATTTAACGCCATGAATTGCAAGGTAAAGCTTGCGCAGGCAGGCTTTAGATCAACTGCCGCCGTCAGGGGATACTGCCGCTTCGCGGTCTATCGGCGCTGGACAGATGAGCCAACCCTGTGGAGCAGGGCATTTTGAATCTCACGGAGGCGGGATTCGTCCTCAATTCTCTGACCTTCCAGGTCAAGCACATAAAAAACATCAGCTACCTGATCTCCCTTTGTAGCTATCTTGGCTATTCTAATGTCGAGCCTCAGGGAGGAAAGTGTGCTTGTGATAAGATAAAGAAGACCGATGCGATCGTCTGCAAAAACCTCTATTATTGTAAAAAAATCTGAGGAATTGTTTTCAACAATGACCCTTGGAGGCTTGGGGGGCGTTTTGTGGCCGGAAAGCATTTTCCCTCCTGCCTTTGCGCCCAGTCTGAAGTCAAGGGCCAGTCGGCCTGAAAATACCTGCTTGATGTCAAGCTTCACCTTCTCCCATGTCCTATTGGGGTCAAGGGAATCAAGCGGGCTGGACACCTTGAAGATATCAACAGCGGTTCCGTCTAGCCAGGTATAAATGGACGCAGAGAGGATATTGATGTTATTTAAGGCAAGTACTCCCGATATTTCAGAAAACAGCCCTGCCCTGTCAGGGGCTATAATACTCACCTCCCAACATCCCTGTATGTCTCCATCAGGTTCGGCATGAAGGCGAAAAGGCATCTTTTCTCCATCGGATTTTGCTTTATCAAGTTCATCAGCCATGTTCTGGTGGCGAAGGATGAGGGATGGCCTGGTATAGAGGAGATATCGAGGTGACATCTTTTCAAAGAAGGCACTGACTTTTTCCGCTGATAAGTTAGCCCCGCTTCTTGCCGTGATGAAGTTTCTTGCGGCAATGTTCCTGGCCTGGGCATCAGGCGAGGCCAGTTCACCCTTTTCTATGATATGCAATATCTTGAGAAAAAGCTCCTGAATGAGGTTTGATATCCAGCTATTCCAGGCGCTGGGTCCGGTTGCTTTTGAGTCGGCCCACGTCAGGAGATAGAGAAACTTGGCCCTTTCCACGGTACCTACTATTGATGCGCACTGGACAACAGCCTTTTCGTCATCTAAGTCTCTCCTGGTTGCTGTTTCCACCAGCAAAAGATGATTTCTCACAAGAAATACTATATCCTCTGATTTTTTGCGGTCGTAGCTCCATCTCTCGAGAATGGCGGCGATGATGGCGGAGCCCCTTTCGGCATGGTTCTTACCTATCTTGCCTATGTCATGAAAAAGAGCGGCTATATAGAGAACATCATGATCTTTGACGTCGTTCATTATGTCCAAAAGTATCAGATTCTTTTCATTGGGCAGTTCCTTTAGATTCTTCACCGTATGGATGGAATGAATGCCGACCGGGAAGATGTGGTAAGCATCAAACTGAACTCGATCTTTGATCCTGCCGAATTCCGGTATGAATGCGTCCAGCATGCCTGTCTCATGCATCTGAATCAGGGCGCTAAAGCAGTAGGGGCCTTTTATTATCTCTAGAAAACTCTTAATGTTGTCTGGGTCTGATTGGTATTGATCATTGGCCAGATAATGAAATTCAGTCGTCAGTCTCCTTGCCTCCATGCTCAGCCTGCAACCGCATTCCGCAATATGGCTGAAAAGGGACATAAGAAGCCCTGGTCTTGACAAAATCGCGGTCACGGAAGCAAATCCTATCTCCCTTCCTTCATGGCGCAGACCATCATGAATTTTGCCTGCATGGGTCCAGGAGCCTTCATCGCAGCCTCTGAGTATATAACTTGCGGCAAACGAAAGGCGCAGGGACTTTATGGAAGACATGGCGGTGTGAAGCCTTCCAAGAAATTGCTCCACCGCGGGATAGCTTTCTTTGTCCTCAAAACCGAATCTTTCGGCTATCTTTTCCTGATACTGAAATCCAAGGCGATCGTTTTTTCTTCCTGAAAGATCATGAAGGTGGTTTCTTATCCGGCTGAGAAATAGGGTTTCGTCTGACAAGGAGGCGTATTGAGAATGGGAAAGCCGTCCTGAATATTCAAGATCCCTGGGCTTCTGAAGTCCGAAGAAGACCTTGGAAAGCCAAAGAATCTGATGATAGTCTCTGAGACCCCCTATACCTTCTTTGATGTTTGGTTCGAGAAGATAGCTGGCGTCGCCGAATGTTTCCATCCGCACCTTATTTCTGTCATCCAGCCAGCGAGCAAATGCTGCTGCATTTTTGGGGATGACCTTCTTTTCAATTAAATGACGTAGATGGAGGTAGAGAGGTGATTCCCCACACAAAAACCTCGCATCAAGAAGAGATGTGAAGACCTCGAAGTCCTCTAGGGAGAGCCTCGTGCAGTCTTTCAAGGAGCGCACGCAATGCCCTACTTCCATTCCCAGATCCCAAAGAGGCAGAATGATCTCCTCAGTGAGCATTTTTGCCTCTTTGGGTAATGAGGAAGGGAAAAGAACCATTACATCAATGTCGGAACGTAGGCATAGTTCTCCTCTTCCATATCCTCCAAGTGCTATGAGGGAAAATGGCTTCCTCGCGCTGAATAGTTTTCGGCCTATGCTGCTTTCTTGAACGCTTCTGATGAAGAAGTGATCCACGATGGAGGTCTGTTTTTCAAAAAAGCCATTCTCACCCCTTCCCTCGCGGATTCCTGAGAAGAGTTTCTCCCTGGCCTGCCTCAGTTCGAGCAACGGAGTTATCACTTTGTCCTCAATTGGATCCCTTCGCTGTTTACTATATGGCATCTTTCCCTGTCTCGCCGGTCCTTATTCGGATCACATCCTCTACCGGAAGGATGAATATCTTCCCGTCTCCTATCTGACCCGTCCTGGATCTTTCCAGAATGATCTTGACCGCATCGGAGAGGAGATCAGATTCAACCACCACCTCGATCTTGACCTTTGACACAAAATCAACCTGATACTCAGCGCCCCTATAGACCTCCTTATGGCCTCTCTGTCTGCCGAACCCCTTGACCTCGCTTACGGTTAGTCCCTTTACACCCAGCGAAGAAAGACCCTCTTTCACATCGTCAAGTTTGAAAGGCTTTATTATTGCTTCTATCTTTTTCATGGAACTACTCCTTTCTTTGAGACTTAAAATATGCCTAAATGCTGTATCCGGTTTCGTTATGAAGGCTTATATCAAGGCCCTTCATTTCCTCTTCCTCGCTGACTCTCAAACCGATGGTGCTTTTAAGGAGTATCAGTATCAAGGAAGTCATTACAAAAGCAAAAATCAGAGTTACAAGCACAGTGATGAGCTGTGTTACAAACTGGGCAGGGTTTCCGAAGAACAGACCATCCGCAGCACTAGAATTCACAGCCTTGCTTGCAAAAAGCCCGGTTGCCAGAGCACCCCAGACCCCTCCAAGACCGTGGATTCCAACCACATCAAGTGAATCGTCATAACCTAGCTTAGCCTTTAACATTATCCCGCCATAGCAGATCCCTCCGGCCACCGCTCCAATCATTGCCGCAGACAGAGGGCCAACATATCCTGATGCAGGGGTTATCGCCACGAGACCGGCCACCGCGCCGCTGGCAACACCAAGGGTGGTAGGATTGCCCCTGTGCGCCCATTCAATAAATACCCATGAAAGCGCTGCTGCCGCGGAGGCGGTGTTGGTTACCACGAATGCATTCGCGGCAAGGCCGTTACAGGCAAGTGCGCTTCCTGCGTTGAAGCCGAACCAACCGAACCATAGAAGAGCGGCTCCTGTAACCGTCATTGGAATATTGTGGGGTATAAAAGCGGTAGTTCCAAATCCAAGCCTTCTCCCGATTATAAGGGCTGCGGCCAGCGCGGATACGCCTGAGCTTATATGGACTACCGCCCCCCCCTGCGAAATCAAGGGCACCCATCTTTCCCATCCATCCCCCTGCCCCCCAGACCCAGTGTGCAAGCGGGTTATAGACGAACGTAGCCCAAAGGAGTGCAAAAAGAAGAAAGGCACTGAACTTCATACGCTCCGCAAAGGCCCCTGTTATGAGGGCAGGGGTAATGACTGCGAACATTCCCTGAAATATCATAAAGGCAAGATGCGGAACAGTTGTTGCGTAGCTATCGCTTGGCTCCATGCCTACTCCCGACAGCCCGAACCAGTCGAGGCCGCCTATAATTCCTGAATGGTCAGGGCCAAATGCCATGGAGTAACCCCATAATACCCACTCAAGGCTGATGAGGGCGAGGATGACAAAGCTCTGCATGATTGTACCAAGAACGTTTTTTCCCCTGACAAGACCGCCGTAAAAAAGGGCAAGCCCAGGAGTCATTATCATGACAAGGGCGGCAGACATAATAACAAAAACAGTATCTCCTGAATTCATATCCTTTTCCCCCTATAAAAGAATTGTTTCAGGAAGCAAAAGCAACCTTTGTGCCATTATCGCTCAAGAAATAATTAAAACGTAAGATCAATAGGTTAAAAAGGAAGGGCAATAGATACCGATCGGTAACTCAGACTTTTGTGTGAAAAGCGGCGCAAAAAAAGACAGTTTTGTATGTATCAAGGATGGGCTTTTACGCCGGGCCTGAAGAAAGGAGCGGGGCGTGTGACCGGACCGCCCCGGCCCCGTATGGCTAGATTTGCGCTATGGCCGGTCTTGCTATGAGCCTTCTGATCCTGGCCATGAGTCTTTTTGGATTCACAGGTTTAGTGATATAATCATCTGCCCCTGCTTCAATTCCTGCCACTTCTGAGTCAACTTCGTCCTTGGAGGTAAGTATGATTACCGGAATATAACGGGTTGTAAGGTTGGATTTGAGTTTTTTGGTGAGAGAAATGCCATCCATGATCGGCATCATCACGTCGGTTACTATAAGATCCGGCTTTTCCTTTACAGCGATCTTGAGGGCTTCTTCTCCGTTTACTGCCGTAAGGACAAGGTATCCCTCCGTCTCAAGTATGTTTCTCATCAGCCTTAAGACCAGCTCACTGTCGTCTGTCACAAGTACCTTCGTAGGCCTTACAGACCCAACGGAAGGCCTTGACTCGGTCTCCGGCAATGTCTCTTGAAGCGTTTCATCCTCCTTTGAAAAGGTCTGGGATGAAGAAAAAGGCTCCTCCTCAGGCGGGGCAACCCTAAAGACTTCTTCGATGGTAGTGATTCCCGTGAGCGCCTTGTCTATCCCGTCGAGGCTTAGAGGTCTGTAACCCTCGCGTGCCGCGCCCTTGGCAATGGTCTGGGAGGCAACGCCGGGCACCAGAAGGTCCTTCAAGTATGTCGTCATGTTCATTATTTCATAGATTCCGATCCTTCCTGTATAACCGGTATACTGACAGGACTCGCATCCCTTTCCCTTCCATGGAGTGATCTTTCGATCTCTGGTTATATAAGATGGAAGCTTATCTACTAATGCAGCAGCCGACGGGTCCTCGGCCTTGCAGTTTGTGCAGATCTTTCTCACGAGACGCTGTCCTACGACTGCCAGGAGGGCGGAGGAAATCAGGAAAGGCTGGACACCCAAATCCATCAACCGTGTTACGGCTGAAGGGGCGTCATTTGTGTGAAGAGTGGACAGTACGAGGTGGCCGGTCTGTGCAGCCTGAAAAGCTATCTCGGCGGTCTCGGAGTCTCTTATCTCTCCCACCATCACTATGTCGGGGTCCTGCCTTAATATGGACCTCAGGCCTGAAGCAAAGGTAATTCCTGCCGCCGGATGAATCTGTACCTGGTTGATACCTTGAATCTCATATTCAACAGGGTCTTCCACCGTTATTATGTTTACTTCGTGGGAATTCAACTTCTTGAGGCAGGCATACAGTGTGGAGGACTTGCCGCTTCCGGTCGGCCCCGTAACTAGTACTATGCCCTGGGGCCTGGTGATCGCGCTCAGGAGCCGACTCAGCTCCTGGGGAGAGAATCCGAGGGCATCAAGCGTCATTCCGCCGCTGTTCTGATCCAGAATTCTGATGGTCACCTTCTCGCCGTATGACGTGGGTATTGTGGAAACCCTCAGATCGTAGGCCCGTCCCTCGTACCTCACCTGAGACCTGCCGTCCTGCGGTTTTCTCCTTACCGAGATATCCATATTCGAGATGATTTTTATTCTGGACACAACCGAGGCGTGGACATGTTTGTCTGTCTCCATAACCTCCCGCATTATTCCGTCTATGCGGTAGCGTAGGACGGTATTGTTTTTCTGCGGCTCTATATGAATATCGCTTGCCTTCAGTTTTATTGCGTCTGCCAGAACGGAGTTAGTAAAGCGCACTATCGGAGGAAGGGAAGTCATTTTCGTGAGGTCATGGATCTCCTGCTCCTCTTCCTCATGTGTTTGAATTATCTCGATCCCCTCATCCAGCCCGGGCCTCATGGCAAAATCAACTTCAAGATCGTTCTTGGGATAGTATTTGTTTATGGCCCCAAGGATATCCCCCTGGGGAGAGACAACTATGCTTATGGGCATCCTGGTTATGAACCGCAGATCATCGATCGCATAAATCTCAAGCGGATTAGCCATGGCAACAACCAGGTTCTTGTTTATCTCTCTTATCGGCATGAGAAGATAATTCTCGGCTACTTCAGCGGGAACAAGAGAGATTATCTCTTGAGGTATCTGCACGTCCTTTAGCCGGACGAAGGGTATCTTGAGTTGCTGAGCAAGGGCCTTCGCGATGTCCGCATCGGCCGCAGCGCCCATGTCAATTAGAATCTGCCCTATCCGCTTTTTTTGAACTTTCTGGATTTCAAGGGCGTTGGCAAGGGTCTTCTCATCTATCAGACCGGACTTCATAAGATAGTCTCCCAGTCTGAGCCTTCTTTTTGAAATGGTGCCGGGATTATCAGGCTTTTCCATTTTGCAATTTCCTTAAGATTCTCTTTTACGGGCTAACCGCCATGCCCTGCTGGGGCACAGCGAAGCATGAAAATACCGCATGTCAAAAGCCGACTCGATCCGGAATCCAAGTCGTCATTCCGGCGAAGCCTGTCCCAAACCCCGATCCGGGAGCCGGAACAATGCCTGGATAGCGGCGGGAGCCGAAATAAACAGGACGCTTTGGTTACAGGCCTTCCACTATACAAAAAATTTGCCTTCATTAAAAGAAAGCATTTTTGTGTATCCCAAAAATTCGGGGCAGGTGCGGCTTTCTGTTCTGCTTGTCCTGATCAGCGCAAAGTCATCCCCCGATTTATTGAGGTGATACGCATTTCCTCGCTTAGACAACTCCTTTATAGTTAGTGCCCATCCTTAAATGAGATAGTTTTGTCTAGTTCAAGGCAGGCTATAATTTTAACCGCAGGAATACATGGAGGTATCTCCAGGATTAAAATTTGAGCCCAACGCCGAAATAGGTGAAAATAGCTATTTACGGATGGACACTAGTTACTTGCCTCTTAGAGTTTTCTTGTATATCCTATTCGATATGGATCAGCAAGTGGGCAGATTTCTCTGGTTGGAGGGAGTCGCGTTTTTCGCATTCCGCCTGGGTTAGCAGTATCAGGGCTTTTTTGGGAGGTAATATGGTAGGCAGAAAATCCGATGAAAATGGAGTATCCAGGAAAGATGAATCGGAGATGGGGAGCTTTGTTGAGGACATGGCGGAATCTCTGGTTGAGATTGACGGATCAAATGAAGAGGAGGAGAGAGATACTCGAGGTTACAATATAAAGAAGATTTACTATGTCGTATTTGGAGCCGCTGCTCTGGCCGCAGTAATATTGGTCGTCTTCAGTCTGGCGGGGCGAAAAAGTGTGCCCAAGGACCCCGGCATATCGGCTTTTCTTCAAAGAATACAGCATCTGGAAGAGTCTCTCTTACGATTGCAGGGTGTTGAAGGTCGAATTACATCAATAGAGAAGGAACAAAAGCAGGTCCGTCAGGCGTTGGGCGAAGCGCAACAGTCAGGACTTCTTCTTAAACAGCAAATGGAGAAGATGTCGGATGAGCTTAAGCAGGTTTCAGAGGAGACAAGCAGGCAAATTAATGCCGCATCGCAGAATAAGGCTTCTGAAGCTGAAAAAAGGGTATCCGCTGAGCCTTCCCCGGCGGTTTTGAAGGCGGACGCTAAGGCGCAACCGGATGATATGCAGGGAAAAACAACCGGAAATGAGAAAAAGAAAACAGGGGATGTCAAGTCAGATGGTTTATATCATGTCGTGAAGAAAGGAGAGACCCTTTACCGCGTCTCCTTAAAATACGGCCTTTCGGTTGAGGAACTTTGCAGAATTAATAAAATAACCCCAGTTACGGTCATAGTTCCAGGAAGGAAACTGCTGGTCAAACCGTAAGCAGCCTGTTATAAGCACCAGGGATTGAGAAACCCTGCCACCCGGGCATTTGTCCTCGTCCGGGCAGCAGCGGTTTTTTAATGCGACGTTAAGGAATTGTCTCGCCTTTGATTACTGATTCAGCGAATTCCACGTCTTTTTTGCTGCCGATGAAAAGCGGGGTTCTCTGGTGCAGTTCGGTAGGGTCGATGTCCAGGATCGGTCCAGCGCCGTTACTAGCGTATCCTCCCGCCTCTTTAACCACAAGGGCGAGAGGATTTGCCTCTACCATAAGCCTCAGCTTGCCTCCGGGTTTCGCAGGATCCTTGCCGTCGGCCGGATATAGAAAGATTCCACCTTTTAGTAGATTTCTGTGAAAGTCCGCGACCAGGCTTCCCACATATCTAGATGTGTATGGTCTTCCGGTCTCCTTGTCTCTGGCCTTGAAAAAATCTATCAATGCCTTTGTCTTCTCATCCCAATAAAAGTAGTTTCCTTCGTTTACGCTGTAAGTCTTAGCCTTCTCCGGTATCTTTAAAAATTCGTGTGAAAGGAGAAACTCACCGAGGCTCGGATAGAGAGTGAATCCATGAACGCCTGTTCCGTTTCCGGTCGTATAGACCATCATGGTGCTTGAGCCGTATAGGAAATATCCGGCTGCGACCTGATTTCTCCCGGGCTGCAGGACATCGCTTAAAGGCACTTCTGACTCTGTCAGAGGACTCTTTCTCCTATAAATGCTGAAAATGGTCCCGATGCTGACGTTGACGTCAATATTGCTTGATCCGTCAAGTGGATCGAAGAGAAGCACATAGTTACCCTTTGGGAATCTGGAAGGGATATCTATAATATCGGCGTTTTCCTCTGACACCATGCAGCAGAGCTGCCCGATGTGCTGCATCCGTTCGATGATGATCTGATTGGCGAATACATCCAGCTTTTGCACTCGTTCATTCTGGACGTTGATCCTTCCCGTGGAGCCCAGTATGTCCACCAGGCCCGCCTTGTTGACTTCTCTTGAGATAACCTTGGCCGCGACTATAAGTTCGTTGAGCAATGTGGTGAATGCTCCGGTGGCATCGGGATTATCTCTCTGCTGATTCAGTATATGCTGTGTGATTGTTATTCCGACACCTTGCTTTGCTTTCATTTCCAACACCTCCTGCCTGAAAAAATCAAATGGGACGTGATATTACTTCGCTCAGTTCCTCCTTCGGTCTGTATTCAAGTCTGTATATCTCAGCCATAGTCAGGAATACTGTTATGATGAGCGGGCCGTAAATGATTCCTATCACTCCGAAAAGTTTCATGCCGCCCAAAATTCCTAAAAAAACAAGCAAGGGATTCATGCTCATTCCCTTGCCGATAAACCGTGGCTTAAATAAATACTCCGTAGCCGCGCTGTAGATAATATTGTAAATCAGATAACCCAATGCGATTCCTGTGTTGCCCTGAATGAGGAGAATAAGACCGGCGGGGATAAACACAATGCCGGCGCCGATAATAGGCAAGAATGCAGTCACTGCTATGACTGTGCCCCAAAGAAAAGGTGAAGGCATGCCGAACAGGAAAAAGCCTAAGCCTCCCATGATCCCCTGAATGATTCCTGAGAGGCCGTTTCCTATGATGATGGCCCTTGCCATCTCATGGAACTTCCCTGCAACTTTTTCCACCTGTGGCCCCGGCATCGGCAGAAGCTGTATGATGTAACCCTGAAGCTTCTCTCCATCTCTAAAAAGAAAATAGATAGTAGTCATCATGAGGAAGAAATGGACGAGGAAGCTTACTAAGTTTGAAGCCACAGATGAAAGCTGCTTGTAAACGAAGAGTCCGACGTCCTTTCCAAGAAAAGTCGCCAACTGGTTCAACATCTCATGGTTGATTTGAAAACCCATGCTGTTGACTGCCTTTCTGAGTCTCGCAGCCCAGGGATTGTCGCTTTCAATAAACTGCTGTATCTCCATTTTGGATACGGCGGTTTTTGTCCGATTGTAGAAGTCAAACGCCTCTCTTGAAAGCGTGTCCACGAACCACCCAACAGGGATCACAAGGATGAAAAGGATGAAGAAAGTCATTAATGCTGCTGCGATCCTGCTTTTGTTTCGAAGTGTCTTCTTCAGGAACTGATGCAAAGGATATGAAACGCTGGCAATAAGCATCCCCAGAATAATAGCGGACAGGTAGGTCGAAAAAATGAGCAGCAACATGCACAGAGAGCAAAGAAGAAGTAAAATAAAAAGCCTTGGACCAGTTTGACGATCCATGTCTGATATCCTCCGTAGAGGCTTTATAGTATTGTAGGAGTGCCGGAAAGTCAAATGCTCAACGCTGGCAAAAGACCCACTATTTCATTCTTATCCTCATGGAGATCGCATAAGGAGGTCGTGAGCGATAATTATCTTGACAAAGAAAAGACTAGCAATATACTCAAGTTTTACCATTTTGTCGGGGGAGTGGAACGTCTGCTTTTATGCAGGAGATGAAATCAAATGATTATAGATCTCAGGCCTATAACAGACATACCTCGGCATTTCGAGCTGAGACTTGGTGCTGATTGGTGGGAGTCCTCTGATGTACTGTGCCAATTGCCGAGCCTCGACGGACCACTTAGTGCCAAGATATCCATACACAGAGCCGGAAGCAAGTTCATACTCGAAGGCTCGTTTTCCGGCAGACTGATTATGACATGCGACAGGTGCCTTGAGCCTTATGAGATTGATATAAATGAGGAGTTTAAGGTATTTGTTAGCCGGAGGCCTCATCCGAACCAGGAGGAGGAGTTGGACGTTGAGGATCTGGAGGATCACTTTGTCAAGGAAGATGAGATAGACCTTGCCGAGACGATTCGGGAGCAGGTATTTCTAGCCCTTCCGATTAAATCCCTCTGCACTGAGAACTGTCTTGGACTGTGCTCCGCTTGCGGAGGCAACCTCAACCACGAAAAATGCGGTTGTGCAGGCAGCATCGAAGACAGAGCTTTTTCCATGCTTAAGAACTTAAGAACAAAACAAGGAGAATAACATGGCTGTTCCAAAAAAAAAGACATCCCGATCAAGGAGGGATACACGCAGAAGTCATGACAGGGCCAAGATGCCTAACGTGGTCATGTGCCCTCAGTGCCACGAACCCACATTAACTCACAGGGTTTGTGCGAAATGCGGCACTTACAGGGGAAAGACTATCATCAATACCGAAGAAGTCGAATGATGCATAGAAGTAGTCAATCCAGGAAAGGGGCGCTGTTATGACCGATAACTTTTCCAGGGTAGTTGTAGTAACCGGAGGATCAAAGGGAATTGGCAGGGCAGTGGCCAGGAAATTTGCGAAGGATAAATGCCTGATTGTCATTGCTCACTTTGATCCGGATGAAGACGCCGCCATAAAAACCCTTAAAATGATTGAACTTGAAGGGGCGGGCGGCGAGGTACATAAGCTTGATGTTTCATCCTTCTCCAAGGTTGATGAATTTTTTCGCGATCTCATAGATCGTCGTAAGCGGGTTGACGTCCTTGTCAATAACGCGGGTATAACCCGTGATAAACTGCTTATGAGAATGGGGGAGGCGGATTGGGACGCCGTTCTGGCCGTAAACCTCAAGAGTGTTTTTAATTGTACTCAGGCCGTGGTAAGGGAGATGGTTAAGCAGAGATCAGGCAGGATTGTCAATATTGCATCCGTAAGCGGACAGATCGGGAATATAGGCCAGGCGAATTATGCCGCATCCAAGGCAGGTATCATGGGATTCACCAAGACCGTGGCCAGGGAAATTGCGGCCCGCGGCATCACTGCAAATGCGGTGGCGCCTGGTTTTATTGATACGGATATGACTTCGGGCCTGCCTGAGAAGGTAAAGGAGAAATTCATAGAGCAGATACCGCTCGGGAGGATGGGAACCCCGGAAGATGTTGCCGAAGCGGTATATTGGCTGTGCTCCGATGCCGCGAGTTATTTGACTGGCCAGGTACTGCACGTGAATGGCGGCATGTATATGTAAAACCAGGTTTAAAAATTCTTGAAAATTTCATAGGCCCTTATAAATAGGGCTAAAAAAGTTTAGGGAGGTTAATATAAATGGCATCCATAGAGGAGAGGGTTAAGAAGATAATCTGTGAGCAGTTGGACGTCGAGGAAAAGGATGTGGTATTAAAGGCGTCTTTTGTGGATGATCTTGGCGCTGATTCCCTTGATCAGGTGGAACTCATAATGGCCATGGAAGAGGAGTTCGGAATCTCAATACCTGACGAAGATGCTGAGAAGATAGGTACAGTGCAGGATGCAATGGACTATGTAGCAAAGGCGATGGCCGGTAAGTGATATCAGAGCTGTCGTTAATCGGAACGGCTGCGTTAACAAAATTAGGAAGAGGAGCACTGCGATGACCAGAAGGGTTGTAGTAACCGGGATGGGAATGGTTTCCCCTCTGGGTACCGGAGTGGAAAACAACTGGAAGGCGTTGTGTGAAGGGGTCTCCGGTATCGGGCCGATTACCAAGTTTGATGTCTCTGATTTCCCCACACGGATCGGAGGCGAAGTAAGGGGTTTTAAGGCGGAGGATTATGTTGACAAACAGCAGCTCAGGCGTCTTGATATATTTATTCATTTCGCCCTTGCCTCCGCCAGGATGGCCTTTGAGGATTCACGGCTGAAGATAGATCCTTCGGACGGAGACAGGGTGGGGTGTATCACTGGTTCCGGCCTTGGAGGCCTAACCATGCTGGAGCAATACCATAGCGTGCTCATCGAAAGAGGCCCCAGCAGGGTGAGCCCTTTTTTTATTCCCGGAATAATCGCGAATATGGCACCCGGTATGATCGCTATTGAATTCGGGATCAGGGGGCCCAATCTTTCGATTGAAACGGCCTGCGCCGCAAGCTCCCATGCTATTGGTGAGGCCTACAGATATATAAAGGAAGGAAGGGCCGACGTAATGGTAACCGGAGGGGCTGAGGCGGTGATTACGCCTCTGGCCTTGGGCGGCTTTTGCAGCATGAGGGCGCTTTCCACCAGGAACGATGAACCTGAAAAGGCATCCAGGCCCTTTGAATTAAACCGGGACGGCTTTGTAATTGGTGAGGGATCAGGTATTCTGATACTCGAGGAACTTGAGCGTGCAATTCAGAGAAACGCACCCATCTATGCTGAGCTGATAGGATACGGTTCAAGTGCCGATGCCTACCATATATCGGCGCCTGATCCTGATGGAAGGGGAGCTGCCACCTGCATGAAGGCGGCCTTGGCTGACGCTGGAATAAGACCTGAGAATGTTGATTATATTAATGCCCACGGTACATCAACCAAGCTGAATGATCTGGCTGAGAACAAGGCTATAAAGGCTGTTTTCGGGGAACATGCCTACAAACTGGCGGTAAGTTCCACCAAGTCTATGACCGGGCACCTACTTGGAGGGGCCGGCGGAGTCGAGGCTATCTATACGGTGCTTTCTTTGAAGAACGGGATACTTCCTCCTACAATAAATTACGAAAACCAGGACCCTGAGTGTGACCTCGATTATGTCCCGAACAAGGCCAGGAAAAAGGCGATAAGTTATGCCATTTCTAATTCATTCGGTTTCGGAGGCACTAACGCTACCCTGGTCTTCAAGCCCTATGATGCATAAGGCTTGACCGGAGCCCGGAGCATGAGGCCGCTGAAGTCTTAAGCCCCTCGATCTTTACAGGACCCTCGGAGCGGGCCTTAATCTTTGATCTTTGAATGAAGAGAGGACATGGAAGATATTAACAGGCCGTTGAAGGCGTCAGATCCGGAGGTTTACGGGGCAATAGGGGCAGAGGTTTCAAGAGAAAGGGATAACCTTGTACTTATTGCGTCGGAGAACTACGCAAGCCGGGCCGTTATGGAGGCACAGGCGAGCGTCATGACTAATAAGTATGCGGAAGGCTATCCCGGTTCACGCTATTACGGCGGATGTGAGTTTGTTGACCGAATCGAGAGGCTTGCAATAGAAAGGGGAAGGCAGCTCTTTCGAGCGGAATATATAAATGTTCAACCGCACTCAGGCTCCCAGGCCAATATGGCCGTCTATCTGACATTTTTAAAACCGGGCGACCTCATCATGGGCATGGATCTTGCCCAGGGCGGGCATTTGACACACGGCAGTCCGGTAAGTTTTTCAGGTTCTCTCTTCAGATCAGTATCCTACGGCGTGGACAGAAAAACGCATCTCATTGATTACGATAAGCTCTCGGAGCTTGCTTCCAGGGAGAAGCCGAGGATCATTATAGCCGGGGCAAGTGCTTATCCTCGGACTATTGATTTTTATAGGTTTAGGGAGATAGCGGATTCGTGCGGCGCTTTTCTGATGGCCGACATGGCGCATATTGCAGGTCTGGTTGCCGTCGGCCTCCATCCCACGCCGGTGGGGTGTGCGGACTTTATCACCACCACTACACACAAAACCCTCAGAGGCCCAAGGGGCGGGCTTATTCTTGGACGGGGCGAGTATGGTGCCCGTCTTGACAAGGGGGTCTTTCCGGGGGTTCAGGGAGGGCCGCTGATGCATGTCATAGCTGCAAAGGCAGTAGCTTTGGGGGAGGCCCTTGAACCGGGCTTTCTGGAATATCAGAGAAGAATCCTCCTCAATGCGGGCGAACTTGCCCGCGCACTCAATGAAAAGGGTTTTGATCTTGTTTCAGGCGGCAGCGACAATCATCTGATCCTGGTGGACCTGACCGGAAAGAATATAACCGGAGCGGATGCCGAATCGGCCCTCGGCCGCGCGGGGATCGTGGTCAACAAGAACGCTATCCCCTTCGATTCGAGGGGACCGCGTATCACAAGCGGCATTAGGCTGGGCACACCCGCCCTGACAACACGAGGTATGGGAAAGACCGAAATGACTTTGATCGCTGAGCTGATCGCCAAGGTTATTGAACGACCCCTATCCGAGGAAACCGCGTCTTCGGTAAGGCGGGAGGTATCGGAGCTGTGCTCGCGTTTCCCGATCTATTCCTACCTGGAAGGTAATTTCTAAGTGGCCCGTCCGGACTGGCACCAATACTTCCTTTCCATAACCTCAATGGTCGCCATGCGCTCCACCTGTCTCAGAAGGCATGTGGGGGCAATTATAGTAAAGGACAAAAGGATACTCGCAACCGGATACAACGGAGCCCCTGCCGGATTGAGGCACTGCGAGGAGGTAGGGTGTGTAAGAGACAATATTTCAGTTCCGTCAGGAATGAGGCATGAGTTATGCCGGGGGCTTCATGCGGAGCAAAACGCCATCATACAGGCCGCCTATCACGGGATATCCATAGCAGGAGCGACCCTTTACTGCACCAATAAGCCTTGTGTAATATGCTCCAAGATGCTCATTAATGCGGGGATAAGGACTATCTACTACCAGGATGGTTACAGCGACGATCTCGCTGACCAGATTCTTGAAGAGGCCGGCATCCAATTAGTCAGGTTGCAGCCATGAAATGCCCCTTCTGCACAAAGATTAATAACAAGGTTATTGACTCGCGGCTCAGCAAGGATGGAAGGGTGATCAGACGCCGCAGGGAGTGCCTGGAATGCGCGAGACGATTCACTACCTATGAGAGGCTTGAAGAGATGCTGCCGATGGTGGTCAAGAAGGACGGGCGCCGTGAAGCCTTCGACAGGGAAAAGATTGTTTCCGGAATAAGAAAGGCCTGTCAGAAGAGGCCGGTAGAGAGTTACAGGATTGAGGAGTTTGTAGAGGGCCTTGAGTCATATTTCCAGGAACTCGGGAAAATGGAGATCGAGAGTTCCGAGATTGGTGAAAAGGTAATGAATGAACTCAGGCAATGGGATGAAGTGGCATACGTGAGGTTTGCCTCCGTTTACAGGCAGTTCAGAGACATAAGTGAATTCATGGCCGAGCTTGAAGATATTCTCAAGTCAAAGAGGGAGCAGCACCCGGCTATTGATTCGGTGCCGTGCCGTGATGAGGAAAAACGCTGAACCCCTGGACACGCATTTTATGAAAGAGGTCCTTAAGGAAGCAAGAAAAGGGCTGGGAAATACTTCGCCCAACCCTATGGTGGGTGCTCTCATTGTAAAAGACGGCAAGATTCTGGCAAGAGGTTACCACAGGCGCGCGGGCGCTCCGCACGCCGAGGCGGATGCCCTATCGAAATTGGGCGGAAGAAGCGAAGGTGCCGCTCTTTACGTGAATCTTGAGCCCTGTAACCATTATGGGCGAACCCCTCCCTGCACAGAGGCGATCCTCGCCGCAGGAATAGCAAGGGTTGTTATCGCAATGAAAGACCCCAATCCCGATGTAAAGGGCGGGGGATGCGCCTATCTGAGAGCTAAAGGCCTTGATATTACGGAAGGGGTCTTGGAGAAGGAGGCCAGACAACTCAATGAGGTCTTCATAAAGTATTCAAAGACAAAAAGGCCTTTTGTCACCCTCAAATCAGCCATTACCCTTGATGGCTGGTGCGCTACTTCAAGCGGCCATTCAAAGTGGGTTACAAATGAAAGATCAAGAGCATACGTACACAGGCTCAGGGCCTTCTCGGATGCGGTCTTGGTCGGAGTCGGGACGGTCATCGCCGATGATCCCCAGTTGACGGTAAGAGCCGTAAAAGGGAGAAACCCTTTAAGGATAGTGGTTGATACCTCTCTAAGAACTCCCTACGACGCCAGGGTGGTGCGGGATATCTCCGATTCCGGAACGTTGATTGCCGTAGGACCTGGAGTCAAGGCGGAGAGGCTTATAAAAATGACCGGGCGTGGAGTTGAAGTTATCAGGTGCCCCGAAGCGGACGGGCGGATTGATCTGGCAGCCCTTCTTGAGAGGTTGGGGGAAATGTCGGTTACGAGCCTCCTTGTAGAGGGAGGTGCTGAGATAGCCGGGGCCTTTCTACGGGGAAGGCTAGTGGATAAGTTAGTCGTTTTTCTTGCTGCAAAACTGCTTGCCGGTGGTGACGGTTTACCTATGGCCGTAGGCCCGGGGGCGTTATCAATGGACCGCTGCCTGAGGGTTGCAGATGTTAGAGTCAAGAATATGGGCGGTGATATCATGATTACAGGATATCCTGCCTATGCTGGAATCGCCGGAGAGGATAAATAGTGTCCATCCGGAAATGGCTATTTTCACCGATTTCGGCGTTGGGTTAAAATTTAATCCTCGAAATACGATAATGTATTCCTGTGGTTAAAATTATCGCCCGCCTTGAACTCGAAGAAACTATCTCATTTCCGGATGGACACTAAATAATACGGCAATGGGCTTCGGGGGTTGTTACGGGGAGGAGAATTGTTTACAGGGCTTGTAGAAGGAATAGGTAAAATAGGTTGGCTCAGGGCTACAGGTAAAGATGTGGTCCTTGGGATAGAACCGCCTTTTCCCCCTGATGAGTGCCGCGAGGGAGACAGCGTGGCCGTCAACGGGGTATGCCTTACCGTGACAGGATTGAATGCCGAGTGTTTTACTGTTGATGTCTCTCAGGAGACACTTTCAATATCTACCATAGGCTCACTCAAGACCGGGGACTCGGTGAATCTTGAGAGGGCCTTAAGATTGAGCGACCGTTTAGGAGGTCATATAGTCCTAGGCCATGTGGACGGCATTGGAAAAATTGAGAGAATGACTCCTATCGGGAAGTCCTGGCGGGTCAGGGTAGTGATTGACAGCGCCCTTTCCGGGTATATTATTGAAAAGGGTTCCATCGCTGTGGACGGAGTAAGCCTTACAGTAAATCTTTGCGGAGCGCGCTTCTTTGAGGTCAATATAATTCCTCAGACAGGCCGGGAAACGGTGCTCTTGAGAAAACGGCCGGGAGACAGTGTTAATATAGAGACGGATATGATAGGAAAATACGTGGAGAAGTTCATCGGGAGTTCAGGTAAAACAGCCGAAGGGCAACCCGGAAGAATAGACAGGGATTTTCTCCAACGACATGGATACGGTGAATAATATGCCAGTTTCGAGAATAGAAGAAGTTTTGGAAGATCTGCAACAGGGTAAGATGATCATCCTTGTTGATGATGAGAGCAGAGAAAATGAAGGTGATTTAACCATAGCGGCGGAGATGGTTACGCCTGAGGCTGTCAATTTTATGGCCATGCATGGAAGGGGACTTATCTGTCTTGCTCTAAGCCCGGAAATAGTGGAATCCCTGAAGCTCACGCCCATGGTTTATGATAACAAGTCTCCTTTTAAGACCGCATTTACGGTTTCGATAGAGGCCAGGTGCGGTGTTACTACCGGTATATCGGCGGCCGATAGGGCGCACACTATACTTACCGCCGTTTCAACAGAGGCCAAGCCTGACGATCTGGTTCAGCCGGGGCATGTCTTTCCTCTTAGGGCCAGAAGGGGCGGAGTCCTTTTCCGGACCGGGCAGACAGAGGGTTCTGTTGACCTTGCCAGGCTTGCAGGGCTCAGGCCTGCTGCGGTGATCTGTGAGATCATGAAGGATGACGGCACGATGGCCAGAATGCCTGATCTGGAGAAAATAGCTGACGAATACGGACTAAAGATTGCTACGGTTGCGGACATTATAGCCTATCGTATGAAAAACGAGTCCTTTGTCCACAAAGTTGCGGAAACGGTTCTCCCAACGAGATACGGCGAATTCAAGGCAATGGCCTTTATTAACGATATAGATGCCTTCGAACATCTTGCCCTCGTAAAGGGCACAATTGATTCGGAGAAGGAGATTCTGGTCAGGGTTCACTCGGAATGTCTTACGGGTGACGTATTTGGATCTTACAGGTGTGATTGTGGAGAGCAACTGGATAAGGCCATGGAAATCATCCAGCAAGAGGGACTGGGTGTCCTTCTCTATCTCCAGCAGGAGGGAAGGGGCATAGGACTCGCCAATAAGCTCAAGGCTTATGCCTTGCAGGATAAGGGCTTCGACACGGTTGAGGCAAACGAGGAACTGGGTTTCGATGCGGATTTGAGAAACTATGGGGTGGGGGCCCAGATTTTGGCTACCATAGGGGTTCGCAAGATGAGGCTCATGACAAATAATCCCAAGAAGATAGTTGGTCTTGAAGGCTATGGACTCCAGGTAACGGACAGGGTTCCAATAGAGATAGAACCCAGACCGGAGAACAAGAGGTACCTCACGACGAAGTGTCAGAAGCTGGGGCACCTCATGAAGATGAGATAGAAAGGCTGTAAATCTTTTGGGGGGTATAAATATGCTTAAGGTAGTTGAAGGAAAATTTAGGGCTGAGGGGTTCCGCTTTGCAGTAGTAGTGAGCAGATTCAATGATTTTGTGAGCGCCAAGCTTCTGGAAGGGGCCGTTGATGCTCTGTTAAGACATGGAGCCTCTCAGGATGACCTTACTGTGGTAAAGGTCCCGGGGGCCTTTGAAATTCCTCTCATTGCCGGAAAACTTGCCAAATCAGGTAAGTATGACGCGGTGATTTGTACCGGCGCTGTCATAAGAGGCGGTACGCCCCATTTTGACTATGTGGCGGCAGAGGTGTCAAAAGGCATAGCCTCCGTCGGCCTTGAAAGCGGGATCCCTGTGACATTCGGCGTCCTGACAACGGATAACCTTGAGCAGGCCATAGAAAGATCAGGCTCCAAGGCCGGCAACAAGGGATCGGAGGCCGCAATGGCAGCAATCGAGATCGTAAACGTTCTTAAACAGCTTGAATGAGGACGGTTTTTTTAGGGGTATGGCTGAGGGGTAATACCTCTTCGAAAATTTTACTGACCGCCATGCCCTGGTGGGGCACAACGAAGCATGAAATGTCGCATGTCATTCCGGACTCGATTCGGAATCCAGGTGTAAAGGACTGGATAGCGGCTCCCGAATCGAGGTCCTGGACAGGTTAAGCCGCTATGACTATCTATTTTCATATAAATCAGACCTGAGAAGTCTTTGTCAGGTCTTCGGATATGCAAAAAGGCCCTCGCGGGCTTTTCTTTTTTAACCTCTTTCCGTACTTAGAGATATTGTTCGTGGGATATGGGAATAAGAAGAAGGGCTAGAGAACTGGCGGTTCAAGTGCTTTTTCATCTGGAGTTCAGTCCTGATGAGCCGGATGAGGCTTTCGATCTCGTCTGTGAGAATTTCGATAATACAGGTGAGATAAGACCTTATGCCAAGATACTGGTTACCGGGGTATGCAGCAACAGGGCTCATATTGACGAGATGATAGGCAGAGCCTCTGAAAACTGGCGGATTGATAGGATGGCCAAGGTGGATAGAACCATACTGAGGCTTGCCGTTTATGAGATGCTTTTCGTGGATGAGGTTCCTCTAAAGGTTTCTATAGACGAGGCAGTGGAAATTGGGAAGAAATACGGCGGCGCTGAGTCGAGTAAATTTATAAATGGGGTACTAGATTTTGTCTACAAGGAGGTGCTCGGGGGCGGGGAATCTGGAGATGTCCTTGAAACAGGAAAGGGTGATGATGCAGTCTAAGTACGAACCCGAAGGGGTGGAATCCAAGTGGCAGAGGCGATGGCGGGCGGAGGGCCTTTTCAAGGTCACGGAGGATATGTCAAGGGAGAAGTATTATCTGCTTGAGATGTTCCCATATCCTTCAGGGAAGATACACATGGGGCATGTGCGCAACTACACGATAGGTGATGTGGTTGCCAGATACAAGAGGATGCAGGGTAAAAACGTAATACACCCTATGGGCTGGGATGCCTTCGGCCTGCCTGCTGAAAATGCTGCTATTGAAAACGGCACACATCCTGCTAAATGGACCTATGACAATATATCCGCCATGAAAAGGCAGCTTGAGCGCATGGGTTTCAGTTATGACTGGGACCGGGAGCTTGCCACCTGTGATCCTTCCTATTACAGATGGGAGCAGCTTTTTTTTCTGGAAATGTATGAAAGAGGGCTTGCTTATAAAAAACGCACACATGTCAATTGGTGTGAGAAGTGCCAGACCGTGCTGGCAAACGAACAGGTAGAGGAAGGTCGCTGCTGGAGGCATTCCGATAAGGAAGTGACTATCAAGGAAATGGATAGCTGGTTTCTTAGGATAACCCGCTATGCAGACGAGATGCTGGAATTCTGCGAGCGCCTACCGGGATGGCCGGAGCGGGTGCTGACCATGCAAAAGAACTGGATAGGCAAAAGCTATGGGGCGCTCATAAGGTTTCCTGTTGCGGGATCGGATGAAGTAATCGAGGTCTTCACCACTAGGCAGGACACCCTTTTTGGGGCAACGTTCTTGTGCCTTGCGCCGGAGCATCCGCTGGTAAAGGAATTGATCAGGGGACTACCGCAGGAAAGAGATGTCTTATCCTTTATAGAGCGTACCCTCAAGATGGACCGCTTCATGAGGACATCAGATTTCACGGAAAAGGAAGGGGTCTTTTCAGGCAGAAACTGTCTGAATCCGGTTACCGGGGAGAAGATACCAATCTATATAGCAAATTTCGTTCTTTTTGACTATGGAACCGGTGCGATAATGGCGGTGCCTACACATGATCAGAGGGATTTTGAGTTTGCCCGTAAGTACGGGCTTCCGTTAAGGGTTGTGATACAACCGGAGGGCCGCACACTCCATCCGGAGAAGATGACGGAAGCCTATGTTGGAGAGGGCGCCCTCATTAATTCCGGTCGTTTTGACGGAATGCGGAACACGGATGCCATGGAGGATATCGCGGATTATCTTAAGAGCCGGGGTTCGGGGGAAAAGACCGTAAATTACAGACTCCGGGACTGGGGCATATCCAGACAGCGTTACTGGGGCGCCCCGATACCGATAGTCTATTGCGATAAATGCGGGACAGTGCCTGTTCCAAAAGATCAACTTCCTGTAGTTCTGCCGCTTGAATTGCAGCTCAGGCCAAATGGAGGTTCCCCCCTTCCTTTTGAGTCATCCTTTTACATGACAAACTGCCCTATATGCGGGGGGCCTGCAAGACGCGAAACCGACACAATGGACACCTTTGTAGAATCTTCCTGGTATTTTGACAGGTATGCATGCCCTGATTACGATAAAGGGCCGCTGGACCCTGAGAGAGTCAGCTACTGGATGCCTGTGGATCAATACATAGGGGGAATCGAACATGCGATTCTTCATCTTCTCTATTCGAGGTTTTTTACCAGGGTTTTGAATGATCTGGGCTATCTTAAGGTCAGGGAGCCATTCACTAATCTCCTTACGCAGGGAATGGTCTGCAAGGAGATAGAGTCCTGTCCTACTCACGGCTATCTTTATCCCCAGGAGTCAACAGGGGGTAAATGCTCCAGATGCGGCTCCGATGTAATAAGGGGAGCAAGCCTCAAGATGTCAAAATCAAAGAAAAACGTGGTTGATCCACAGGACCTTATAGACAGATACGGTGCTGATACCGTAAGAATGTTCTGTCTTTTTGCCTCTCCCCCTGAAAGGGATCTTGAATGGAATGATAAAGGAGTGGAAGGCTCTTCCCGATTTCTCCATCGTCTCTGGAGACTTGTTGCGGATAACAGAGAGCAGCTTATTTCATCTGTCCCTCTCGACGCAGATAATGCTCATGAATCCCTTTCCGGGCTGCACAGAAAGACACATCAGACAATCAAGAAGGTGACGGAGGATATAGAAAATCGCTTTCACTTCAATACCGCCATAGCGGCGGTCATGGAACTTGTAAACGATATAAACAGGGTGATAGAGAAGAAAGACTCACTGGAAGCAGGCGACTGGGCTGTTGTAAGAGAAGCGGTTGATGCTTCGGTGACACTCTTATCGCCTGTAGTTCCTCATATCTGTGATGAGCTCTGGGAGGTGCTTGGCAACCGGGCTTGTCTGCTTTCCGTTCCGTGGCCCTCATACAATGAGGCTGCGCTCAAGGAAGAAAAAAGGCTTGTGGTCCTGCAGGTAAACGGCAAGGTAAGGAGCAGGATAGAGGTTTCAGCCTCACTCGGGGATGAGGAAATAAAAGAGCTTGCCCTCTCCGATTCAAGATTGAAGCAATTTATCGGGGATAGACCTGTGAAAAAAACAGTTGTCGTTCAGAAGAAGCTGGTCAATGTGGTGGTTTAGAGCCTTTCTGATACTGACTCCGATATGCCTTCTTATCGGGGTCGGATGCGGGTACAGCCTTAGGGAAAAAGGCGTGCCGGTGGGAATAACGATTCCGAGTATCGCAATACCCATGATGGAGAGCAAGAGTTCATCACCCGGCTTTGAGGCCGACTTCACAAGGATGGTGAGACAGGAGTTTGTCAGCCATGCCCGTGTTCCCGTGGTTCCGCAGGAAGAGGCTGCGTTTCTTCTCACTGGGGAGGTCTTTGATATCACGGCCGAACCTCTTGCCTACAGATCAGCCAAGACGAAGATACAGGGGGAGACCTATTATTATGACACAACCTCCTCAAGAACGCTTCGCCTTAAACTGAAGGCGAGGCTGGTAGATAGAAAAACGGGAGAGCTAGTGTGGGAAGAAAAAGGCATGGAGGGATACGCCACCTACTCAGTGAGTTCAGATCCTATGACAAACAGGTACAATGAGAAGAGGGCCGTTCAGACGATAGCAAAGGATCTGGCTGAGAAGATCTATCTGAAGACGATGGAGCGCTTCTGATGGAGCAGGACCTCAGCCCTGATGTCCTGATGAGGCGTTTGAAGACCGGTTCGGTTTCCCCCATTTATCTTTTCTACGGCCCGGATGAGTTCCAGCTTGAGTTCGCAATTGCCAGAATTAAGGAGATGCTCATCCCGGAGACCATGAGGGAATTAAACAGCCGCAGCTTTTACTGTGACGATGACCCGGGAAAAGTTGTCTTCGATGCGCTTGACAGCGCCAGGTCTTTTCCTTTCCTCGCTGATCGGAGGCTGATCCTTCTAAGAAGGCTTGAGAAGCTCTCGGCTGAAAACCTTGAACTTCTGGCTTCCTATGCCAAGAACCCGGCAGAGTCAACCTGCCTTATATGCATAAGCGCAAGAGCGGATTTCCGAATAGGCTTTTACAAGACAATGCGATCTTTGGGCGCTGTAGTCTCATTCAGGGAACTGAGAGAAAGAGAGTTGATACCGTGGATCAAAGAGCGGGCGGGCGAATTGGGACTAAGAATGGGAGAGGAGGCATGCGAATATCTCTGCCAATTGGTAGGAGTCAGACTGATTGACCTCCATTCGGAACTGGAAAAGCTCTCTTTGAGGTACGGCTCCTCCGCTATAGGGGTGGAAGAGATAAAGGAATTGGCACTTAACAGCAGGATCTTCAGCGTATTTGAGCTTATGGATGCCTTCTCGATGAGGGATCGTAAAAAAGCGATTCCTGTACTTGAAAGATATATCGAAGAGGAGAGCGGAAGCAGGGCCTGGGATCTCAAGCTCCTTGGGATGTTCAACCGTCAGGTGAACCTTCTTCTCAAAAGCAGGGCATTGATGAGAAAAGGAATGACTGCGCAGGAACTGGCGTCTCGCATGGGGCTTCGTCCTTTCCAGGCGCAGAAGCTCCTCCAGCAGTCAGCCAAGTGGCAGATACCAGAACTCATAAGGGCTCTCAAGTTGCTTTACGATGCGGACGGCCTCCTGAAGACAGGAGGCGACCCACCTCTTGTGATGAAATATATCCTGGCTGCCCTGTGAGGCACTATCTAGCCCTGAGCGGCCGTTTTGTTGATCATGCGCGCAAGGCGCGAGACCTTCCTGGCGGCGGCCTTTTTGTGAAACGTGCCTTTGGATGCCATTTTGCCGATTACGGAAACGACCGATGGAAAGGCTTCAACAGCCTTATCCTTCTGGTTTTCCTCTATTGCCGTCCTTATTGCCTTGACGGCGGATTTCACTCTGGTCTTATTCGTCTTGTTTATCGTTCTTCTTACTTCGCTTTGACGCGCCCTTTTAAGCGCAGACTTATGGTTTGCCAAGGGAGACCTCCTGTATTTTTTTGGTGTAAACAAGGATTATAAAATATACTTTGAATCTGGTCAAGAGTTTTCTATGGGAAGAGACGGCAGATCCGCCGAAGTAAGCAAGGCGGCAGGTGTTGTAGGTTTTTTTACCTTTTTAAGCCGGATCCTCGGACTTGTAAGGGATATGGTTATTGCCCGTTTCTTCGGCTCAGGAACAGCGGCGGATGCCTTTTTCGTTGCTTTCAGGATACCTAATCTCCTGAGGCGACTTTTTGCCGAGGGTTCACTTACAATAGCCTTTATTCCTGTTTTTACGGAGTATCTGTCAGTAAAAGGGAAGAAAGAGGCTATGGAGCTTGCTTCGGTAGTGGCAACGCTTCTTTCCGTGGTACTGGTATTTCTGGTGGCTGCGGGCATCTTGCTTTCCCCATGGATAGTTCGTCTGCAGGCCTTCGGATTCGGGGGCACCGGCTACAAGTACGAGCTTACCGTTCTTCTGACACGGATGATGTTTCCCTACATATTGCTGGTAAGCCTTGTAGCCCTTTTCATGGGGGTTCTCAATTCCTTGAGGCATTTTGCCGCCCCCGCTGCCGCTCCAATTCTCCTCAATGTCGCCATAATAGCAGGGGCGTATCTGTTTTCCCCTATGATGGATGAGCCTGTTCTAGGGCTTGCGCTTGGGGTCATCATAGGCGGTATGCTTCAGGTATCGCTTCAGATTCCATGGCTCCAGAGGTGCGGGTTTTCTTTTAGGGCAAGGTGGAGGCCGTCTCACCCGGCTGTGCGAAGGATAGTAACCCTCATGCTGCCCGCGATATATGGTTCAGCCGTTTATCAGGTGAACCAGTTTATAGGCACACTGCTTGCTTCGATGCTGAAGGAAGGAAGTATCTCCTGGCTTTATTATGCGGATCGTTTGATTCAGTTCCCTCTGGGGGTCTTTGCGATTGCGATCAGCACCGCGGCGCTTCCATCTTTGGCTACCGACGCCGCGGAGAAAGACATGGACCATTTCAGGTCAACTTTTTCTCATGCCCTTAGACTCACCTTTTTTATCACTCTTCCCTCCATGGCGGGGCTCATGGTGCTCGGTCATGAACTCATAGCGGTTTTTTTTCAGAGGGGTGCCTTCGGCGTGGAGGCGACAATCATGACTGCTAAGGCTCTTATCTGCTATGCGGTAGGACTTTGGGCCTTTTCAGGGATCAGGGTTATGGTATCGGCCTTCTATGCCCTCCAGGATACCAGGACACCGGTCAGGGTTGCCACCCTTGCCCTCTTGATAAATATAACCTTAAGCCTCCTGCTCATGAAGCCTTTCGGGCACTCAGGGCTTGCCCTTTCCCTCTCACTGGCATCGGGTGTCCAATTTCTGCTCCTTCTGTATTTCTTGAAGGATAAGTTAGGAACTGCCTACCTGAGGAATTTAACCGCCTCCCTTGCAAAGGCCTCAGCCGCCTCCCTTATCATGGGCACGATGCTCCTTTCCCTCTCTTCTGTGAATATAGGATCAGGCCTCCAAGCTTCTTCGCTTTTTGCCGTATTGAGGATTATGTTGCTTGTGGCCGCGGGAGTGATTGTTTTCCTCCTTGCGGCCTATGTTATGAGGAGCCCAGAGCTGTCTTCGGTAGGTGGAATTTTTAGCTCTATGATGAGTAAGATTTCCGGAGCCAAGCGTTCACATCCCTAGCCTCCGCGCATGACAAAGCCATTTTCCCTGTATGGGGATTTGGCCTGCTCCGCGGTTGTCCGCCTTGCGTCTCTAAGTACTTCATAGGCCAGTTTGATTTGCTCTGACTCATCAGACATGTTGCGCAGTTTCAGGATATCTTTTGCCTCATTAAAAAGCGGCCGGATTTCCGTAAGCCTTTTGTCTATGGCCTCCCTTGCCATGCTCACCATCCTGGATTTCTTGTCCATGGGAATTTCTATAGTTATTATCTCTTGCATAAAGGGCTCCTGTCTAGTTTCAGATCCGGTGGTATCGGCTGAAAGGCTGTCTTTAATTCCTTCAGCTCCAGCATAGCTATTGACCTGGTGTCTATTTTTAGCTTACTATCAACGCGAGATATTGGCAAGGGCTTTAGAATTCTGCGAGGAGACAAATCATGTTATTCATAGAAGACCTTCAGGTTGAGCTTGGAGGAAAAGTTATTCTGGATCATATCGATCTGGAAATAAAGCCCGGAGAGACCCACGTCCTTTTCGGCCCGAACGGCTCGGGAAAGACCTCCCTGCTTATGACCATCGTGGGATATCCCCAGTATAAGGTCATTAAGGGAAAGATCATCTTCAAGGGGCAGGATATAACAAACGCTCCAATAAATGAAAGGGCAAGGCTGGGCATAGGGATGTCCTATCAGAGACCTCCAACGATTCACGGTCTTAAGACGCGTCAAATCGTAGATATTTGTTCCAAAGGAAAGGCCGATGTAGAGGAGATGGCCGGCAGGGTAAATTTTTCGGACTTTCTTGAGAGGGACGTCAACGCCGGTTTCAGCGGCGGCGAAATCAAAAGGAGCGAACTTCTGCAACTTCTCGCCCAGGATCCTGACCTGATGCTCTTTGATGAGCCGGAATCAGGAGTAGATTTAGAGAACATAGCCCTTGTCGGAAGAACGATTGCCGCGCTTCTTCAAAGGGATCACGAGATATTTCAGGAGGCAAGCAAGACCAAGATGCAGTTGAAGCGGGAAAGGACCAAGATGGGTCTAATAATAACCCACACAGGCTACATCCTGGACTATGTGAATGCGGATAAGGGGCAGGTGCTTTTTGACGGGATGCTCAGTTGTGTAAGTAATCCTAGGGAGATACTTACCTGTATAGGTGAGTCGGGATATGCGGAGTGTGTAAAATGCATAGTTCAGAAGAACTGAGAAAAAGGGCGGCCAAGGTCGCCGACAAGAAGGCGGCCATAGGGCCGGATGTGGATCTGAGCGCATTTCAAATGGCTCCGGTACCGCATAAGTATCTTGCGGATGAAGAACTCTGCGAACTTCCGGTTGAGGAGCAGAAGCGTCTTCTCATGGCAGGTCTTGACGTCACTGAGAAGGAAAGAGGCGGGACTTACTTTCAGAAGGACACCTCAGTGATTCACTGCGAGGCCAAGCAGGAAGGGATAGAGGTGATACCCATCCGCAGGGCACTCGAGCAAAATGACTGGATACGTGATTACTACTGGAAACTTGTTGCGGTTGACACGGACAAATATACGGCGGCCGCCGAACTCAACCTCCATGACGGCTATGTGATTAGAGCGCTTCCGGGCACAAAAAGCATTTATCCCGTTCAGGCTTGCCTCTATTTGGATAAAGAAAGCCTTCAGCAAAACGTCCATAACATAATCATAGCCGAGGAGGGAAGCGAACTTCACATAATCACGGGATGCGCTTCCGCCCCGCACCTCAAAAAAGGTGCTCATGTAGGCATATCCGAGTTTTACGTCAAGAAGAATGCGAAGCTCAGTTTCACCATGATTCATAATTGGGCGGAGGATATGGTGGTAAGACCGAGATCCGCCGCAATTGTGGAGGAGGGCGGACTTTTCATCAACAATTATATATGCATGAAACCTGTCAAGACCCTCCAGATGTACCCGTCCACAGATCTTATAGGTGAAGGAGCGATCGCCAGATTCTACAGCATAATTGTCGGAAGTCCCGGCTCGGAGTATGATGTGGGAGGAAGGATAAGGCTTAAGAAAAAGGGAACCAAAGCAGAGATAGTAACGCGAACCATAAGCAACGGGGCAAAGATAATTGCCAGGGGCCATCTCATAGGCGAGGTGGCCGGCATCAAGGCCCATCTCGAGTGCAAGGGTCTCATCATCAACGGAGGCGTGATGCATGCCATACCTGAGCTTGAGGCACATGCCGAGGGTGTTGAGATGTCCCATGAGGCCGCGGTGGGAAAGATAGCCGAAGAGGAGATATCTTACCTCATGTCGCGGGGGCTCACATCAGAGGAGGCCACATCAACCATTGTGAGAGGCTTTTTAAACGTGGATATTCCGGGTCTTCCACCTCAGCTCAAGGCAGAGATTGACAAGGTGATACAGCAGGGCGACAAGGATACTATGTAGTGTCCAACCGTAAATGAGATAGTTTCGTCTAGTTCAAGGCGGGCGATAATTTTAACCATAGGAATACATTGATGTATTTCGAGGATTAAAATTTGAGCCCAACGCCGAAATCGGTGAAAATAGCCATCTACGGATGGGCACTATGTAGCCTGAGGAGATATCATAGATGGATATAAGAAGGGCGGATTTTGCAGGTTCCTGGTACCCTGAACTGCGGAGCGACTGCCTGAAGGAGATAGAGGAACTGGAACATTCCGCCTTTATGTGCCCGGAACTCAAGGGGAGGGCGGTCGGAGGAATAGTTCCGCACGCTGGTTGGTATTACTCCGGTCTCCTTTCCCTGAGTGTGATCAGGTGCATGAAGATGGGGACGGATGCCGATACATGCATTATCTTCGGCCGCCATCTGCCCATATCAGGCCGCAATTTTATGATGAAGGGCGGGGCCTGGGCAACGCCCCTCGGGGATCTGGTTATTGATTCCGAGATAGCTGAAAAGCTTTCGAATCGCTTTCCTTTTACTGTGGAGACTGCATCACGACATGAGCCTGACAATACAATCGAGCTTCAGCTCCCTTTCTTAAAATATTACTTTCCGCAGATCAGGATACTTCCCCTGGGGCTTCCTCCTGTTGCCGCTTCGTTCGACATAGCAATAAGCGCTTGTGAAATCTCCCTTGCAATGGGTCGCAAGACGATTGTATTGGGCTCAACTGATTTGACCCACTACGGGCCTAATTATGATTTTACTCCTCACGGTACGGGCAATAAGGCAGTGAGCTGGGTAAAGGAGGTCAACGACAGAAGGTCAAGGCATCTAATGGTTTCAATGGATGCGGAAGCCCTTGTGGCAGAGGCCCTCAGGAGTGCTAGCGCGTGCTGCGGAGGAGCCGCAGGATCGGCTATTGAGGCTGCAAGAACTCTGGGAGCATCCAGGGCTGAAGAGATAGGCTACTACACAAGCTATGATGTAAGGGCGGACAGCAGTTTTGTAGGTTATAGCGGAATCGTTTTTTACGCGGCCGCCTGATCCTGGTTTATAAAAATAGTTAGTGCCTATCCGTAAATGAGATAGTTTCGTGGAATTCAAGGCGGGCGATAATTTTAACCGCAGTAATATATTGAGGTATTTCGAGGATTAAAATTTGCGCCCAACGCCGAAATAGGTGAAAATAGCCATTTATGGATGGACACTGGATAGTAGTCATAGCAGAGTAGGCCGCTATCCAGTCCGTGTTCCGGCCTTTGCCGGAACGACCACCCGGATTCCGGATCAAGTCCGGAATGACATGCGGCATTTTCATGATTCGCTGTGCCCCAACAGGGCATGAGGGTTTGAAGAGATTGAAAGGGGAGTATTTTTGTCCTTTTGGAAAAGGCTCAGATTTAGGGAAAATAAGAAAGCAAGGGACTCCAGCGATTCTGTGCCTTCACCGGACCGGTCTGAACACAGGGGGATAACAGCTATGGGAAACAATGAAACCCTCGATGGGGAGAAACCAGCATCCGCAAAGGGTGGGATAAAACTTGATCTCTTAGTACACGATCTGAAGGTTCCGCTTGCGGTGATAGAGGCCGGAGTGAGTTCGCTCCTCAAGAGACCTGAGAAATATGGAGCAATTACGGAGAGTCAGGAGAGAGTGCTCCAAAGGGTCCTTAGAAATGCGAAGATAACACAGAGTCTGGTAAACGACGTTCTTGAACTGGGAAGATCCAGAGAGGGCATTGTCAACCTTAATTGGTTCACGCTGTGTGATTTGGTTGAGGAGGCTCTTGTGGAGATATTCGATTTGACGGATTCCTCTGTCTCAGAGAGGATAAGAGGGTGCAAGGACGCCGCAATGATTCACGAAGCGGTGATCGGAGCGGGACTATCTATCTCCATTGCAAAGGAACTCTGGTCGAAAAAGGTATGCCTGGATGAGGTGAAGGTGATACAGATACTTAGAAACCTTCTCAGCAACGCCTTCAAGTATCGCAAGAAAAAGGTCGAACTCAGCATTACTGAGGACAAGGGGTGCCTCGTGATGAGGGTCGCGGACGACGGTGAGGGAATACCTTCGGCATATCACAGCAAGGTACTTGAGTGTTATTACCAGAAGGACCCCTCAGGCATCTGTAGCGTACGAGGACATGGTATAGGCTTGGCCGGCGTGGTGGCTCTTTTGGAGGACATGGGAGGACGCCTCTCACTTGACAGTGAAGAGGGGAAAGGGGCCGCCTTCTCAGTCGAGTTGCCGCTAAATGCCTCTACATGATTTTTGAGAGTTCGTCCTTTTCGACACGATAGTTCTTTTCGTATTCATTCCAGAAGTCCTTGTGCTTTTCCTTCCATCCGATGCCGAACTTCTTATCGAAGAAGGGCTCGAGCTTTTCAAACCACCGGCCTTTGGGGCCCTTATCACCTATCGCAAGTACTTCCCTGAGATAACTGGCGATATCTGCGATTTTATCCTTCGGGACGTAGGCCTGGGCTCCGCCCTTTATTGACTTTACCAGATTGTCGGGGCTAAGAGCATGTGCGGTAAGCATCAGGGCCGGTATACCACGATGGGATGCGATCTCAAGGAGGTCGTATCCTCTTACACCCATTATATCAAGTATTGCTGCATCGTATCGGTTCTTGGCGAGGAATTTCTGTGCGGTTTCAAAATCAGGGGCGGAATCAATCAGACACATATCCAGCATTTCTGCTAAGGTGTCAATGATGTCGGGCTCGTCATCAACTATAAGTACTCTCTTCCCTGCCAGATTATCTTCCATATCCATCCCTCCAAAAGGTTTATATGAAAATAGATAGTCATAGCGGCGTAGTCCGCTATCCGGCCCTTGTTCCGGCCTTCGCCGGGATGACGACTGGGATTTCGGATCGAGCCAGGAATAACATGCGGCATTTTCATGCTTCGTTGTGCCCCTTTCAGGGCGTGACCGTTAGTGGAGAAAACAGCAACAGCGAAAACGCCTCCCCTCCTATTGAACGGGAAACAAGAGCCATCTCAATCGTTGTGGCGATCTTAACCTCGATGGTATCAGGAGTCAATATTTATGTGCCCAAATCCAGATGAGATGATGAAGGTGGCAATCAAATCCATTGACACTTGTCTCTGCATTACATAATCTTTTCCTTTATATGAAAATAGGTAGTGTCTATCCGGAAATGAGATAGTTTCGTCGAGTTCAAGGCGGGCGATAATTTTAACCACAGGAATACATTTACGTATTTCGAGGATTAAAGTTTGAGCCCAACGCCTAAATCGGTGAAAATAGCCATTTC
>Ga0210028_1000103_pt1 | contig 68485 bp, 55 predicted proteins | sample CryGeymeta201513_FD_185468 | JGI IMG/M metagenome (GOLD analysis project Ga0210028, IMG submission 185468) | Groundwater microbial communities from Crystal Geyser aquifers in Utah, USA - Crystal Geyser metaG 2015-13 (SPAdes) (version 2) | ecosystem: Environmental > Aquatic > Deep subsurface >...
CAGAATAACGAACAAGTGGTGCGCCCGACGGGCGTAGCCCGCGTAGGCGCTTTGCCGTAAAGCACCAGAATAACGAACAAGTGGTGCGCCCGACGGGCGAAGCCCGCGTAGGCGCTTTGCCGTAAAGCACCAGAATAACGAACAAGTGGTGCGCCCGACGGGCGAAGCCCGCGTAGGCGCTCGCTAATTTGTGGGAGTATCGCGGAATGGTGGTGCGCCCGACAGGATTCGAACCTGTGACCCTTGCCTTCGGAGGGCAATACTCTATCCAGCTGAGCTACGGGCGCATTGCTGCTTCGAGTGGAACATTTTAGCGTGCAACCATCCATGGTGCTTCACGCCTGCCTCGGCTTCCGTGCCTCGGCGCTCACCGGCGCGAGATGCGCTTCAACGCATCTCGCGTAAACCCCGGCTCGCCCAGCTGAGCTACGGGCGCATTGCTGCTTCGAGTGGAACATTTTAGCGTGCAACCATCCATGGTGCTTCACGCCTGCCTCCGCTTCCGTGCCTCGGCGCTCACCGGCGCGAGATGCGCTTCAACGCATCTCGCGTAAACCCCGGCTCGCCCAGCTGAGCTACGGGCGCATTGATGCTGCGAATGGTGCAGTTTAGCGTGCATCCGCATTTACTGCACGCGCCAAGATCACGTCCCACGCGGTTTGGTGCGGTGGGTTGGTGTAGCTGCCCACGGGTCGTCGGGCCACGGGTGACGCGGGTAGCGGCCCTTCATTTCCTTTTTTACCTCCGGATAGGTGCGCTGCCAGAAACTGCACAGGTCCTGGGTGATCTGCAGCGGTTTGCCACCGGGCGAGAGCAGATGCAGGGTGAGCGCGATGCGGCCATCGGCGATGCGCGGGGTGTCGGCCAGCCCAAACAGTTCCTGCAATTTCACCGCCAGCACCGGCGCGCTGCCATGCGCGTACACGATGGCGCGTTCCTGCCCGGAGGGCACGGCGATCCGACGCGGCGCCAGCGCGTCGATGCGTTGGCGCAGGTTCCAGTCGAGATCGTGCTTGAGTGCCTCTCCGAGCGCCGCTTCGCTGAGTGCGTCGAGCCGGGTCTTGCCGCTAAATGCCGGCTTGAGCCAGTGCTCGCGCGTGGCGAGCAGGGCCTCGTCGGACAGCTCGGGCAGGCCGAGATCTGGCATCCACTCGCGCAGGCAACGCACCCGCTCGCGCCATTGTCGCAACGCCTCGGTCCACGGCAGCGCGTCAAGGCCAAGCTCGCCCACCGCATCGCACAGTGCCTGCGCCGCTTGCGCCGGGTCGGGCCGGCCGGCCGGCCGGCTGTCGAGCACGATGCGATCGAAGCGGCGCTCGCGACGTGCGATCAGGGCGCGCGCGGACGTGTCCCAACGCACCGTGTCGTGTTCGACAAAGCGCTGTGGAAACGCGCGCTGCAGGCTCTCTTCGTCCACCGGCGCGGCGCGCAGGATCAGTGCATCCTTGCCCGCGTGGCGCAACTCAACGAGCACCAGCCATGGCTCGCCAAATACCGCGCTGTCGTCGAACAGCCGCGCACTGCGACCGTTGGCGAGCTGGTAACGGCGCGGGTCGCTGGCGTGCTGGTGGGCGATGCGATCGGGGTAGGCATGTGCGAGCAAATCGCCCAGCGCGTGTGCCGGCACGAACGACGGCGGCGCGGCCGAGCAGCGCAGGCGGCGACGCCACTGTGCGGCGGCCTGATCGATGGCGGCCAATGCGCCGCGATTGGCTTCGCCCGGTACCCGTCCGCCGCGAAAGGCGGCCAATGCCTGCCAGCGCGCCGCCAGCGCATCGCTGCGGCTGCGTAGCGGATCGCGCGCTTCCACCAATGCGGCGAGGTCACAGGCCAGGGCACGTTCATCACCGGCCGCGGCATGCAACATCGCGGCCAGGCGCGGATGGGTACCGAGTTCCAGCACGCGCCGTCCAAACGCGGTGATGCGGGCATCGGTATCCAGCGCGCCGAGACGTTGCAGCAAATCGCGCCCGGCCGCCATCGCGCCGACCGGTGGCGGATCGGGAAAGCGCAACGCATCGCTGCCCCAGGCGGCCAGTTCCAACGCCAGCGGCGCCAGTTCGACCTGCGCGATTTCCGGTGTCCGTGCCGGCTCCAGCCGCTGTGCCGCCGGCCACAGACGATAGCACCAGCCCTCGGCGACACGGCCGGCGCGGCCGGCACGCTGATCGGCGGAGGCCTGCGAAATAGTGACGGTGTTCAGCCGCGAAAATCCGGAGTTGGGGTGGTAACGCGGTTCGCGCGCGAGGCCGCTGTCGATCACCACGCGCACACCGGGCAAGGTTACCGACGACTCGGCGACATTGGTGGCCAGCACCACCCGGCGACGGCCCTGCGGGTCGCTGTGCAAAGCGGCACTTTGCGCATCGATGGCCAGCTCGCCATGCAGCGGCAGCACCACGATATCGCGCTCGCCCAGATGCGCCAACGCCGTCTGCGCCTGGGCAATCTCGCGCTGCCCGGGCAGGAACACCAGCAGGTCGCCGCAATGCTGCGCCAGCGCCTGCTCGATGCAGCGTCGCAACTGCGAAAGCTCAGCCTCTTCGCGGCGCGACGGGAAGTGGCTGACCTGCACCGGATAACTGCGGCCGGCACTGCTCAGCCGCGGCGCACCGAGCCACGCCGCCAGCCGCTCGCCATCCAGCGTCGCCGACATCACCACGATGCGCAGGTCCGGTCGCAATTGCGCCTGCACATCCAGCGCCAACGCCAGCCCCAGATCGCCAGCGAGATGGCGCTCGTGGAACTCGTCGAAAATCAGCGCCGCCACGCCGTCCAGCGTCGGGTCGTGCTGGATCATGCGAGTAAGAATGCCTTCGGTGACCACTTCGATGCGGGTCGCGGCACTCACCTTGTTGTCGAAGCGAATGCGGTAGCCCACCGTATCGCCGACGGCCTCGCCACGCGCACTGGCCATGAAGCCGGCGGCCGCCCGCGCCGCCACGCGCCGCGGTTCCAGCATGATGATCCGGCCAGCGCCGCACCACGCGGCGTTCAACAAGGCGGGCGGCACTTGTGTGGTTTTTCCGGCACCCGGTGGCGCTTCCAGCACCAGCCGCGGATGCGCTTCCAGGCTGGCCAGCACCTGCGGCAGCAGGCTCTGAATCGGGAATTGTGCTGAATCCATTGTGCAAGGATACGGTGTAAGCGCACTACAATTGCCGCGTCCCCAGTCCGTAGCTCGCGACTCGGGGAACGCAAATGGTCCGCAAAGCACGCAAAGTTCGCAACGGAATGCCCCTATCTGGATTTGTTTTCTTTGCGTCCTTCGCGTCTTTTGCGGACATCCGCGCTTGCTTCTGCGTTGTTGCTCCGGCTTTTCACAGTCCCCGTCCCTGGCTTTTTACATGCAACTGATCGACATCGGCGCCAATCTGGGCCACGAAAGTTTCGCCCATGACCGCGATACCGTGTTGGCGCGCGCTCGCGCGGCAGGTGTCGTGCAGATGGTGGTCACTGGCGCCAGCCGCTCCGGCTCGCACGAAGCGCTGGCGCTGGCGAAGGCGCATCCGCACTGGCTGCATTGCACCGCCGGGGTGCATCCGCATCATGCGCTGGAATACACGGATGAAGCCGATGCCGAGTTGCGCGCGCTGCATGCCGATGCGCGGGTGTGTGCGGTCGGCGAATGCGGGCTGGATTATTTCCGTGATTTGTCGCCGCGTCCGGCGCAACGGCACGCGTTTGAGCGGCAGTTGCAGATCGCCGCCGATACCGGCAAACCGCTGTTTTTGCACCAGCGCGATGCACACGCCGATTTTGTCGCGATCATGCGCGGGTTTGACGGCATGGTCGGCCCGGCGGTGGTGCACTGCTTCACCGGCACCCGCGATGAACTGTTCGAGTGCCTCGACCACGATTGGTACATCGGCATCACCGGCTGGTTGTGCGATGAACGGCGCGGCAGCCATCTGCGTGAACTGGTGCGACACATTCCGGCCAATCGGCTGATGATCGAAACCGATGCGCCCTATCTGCTGCCGCGCACGGTGCGGCCGCAACCGGCACACCGCCGCAACGAGCCGATGTATCTGCCTCATATTGCCGAGGAACTGGCGCGCGATCGCGATGAGGACGTTGCGCTCACCGCCGCCAATACAACAGCGACTGCGCGTGCGTTTTTTCGCTTGCCGGCGGTTGGCGATTCGCGCTGAATATAGCAACTCTGACCAAGCTGTCATTGCAAAGAGCGGCGGCTCCCGCGCAGCCATGCTCCCGCGCAGCCATGCGCCCGCACCACGTGCACTCCCCTGTGCGGCGAAGCGACGCAGCAATCCAGGGATTGTGCATGGGTCGATGCACTGGATTGCTTCGCTACGCTTGCAATGCCAAACAACGGGGCTTGTTCGGAGTTTCCCTGGCAGGCCCTCTTTCGCTTTTCCGTTTGCGCTCTTGGCGTCCTTTGCGGACCCCGATGTTTCGCTTAACTACGCAAACCCACGCCGCGCTTGAGCAGCACCAGGCCGAGCCAGGTCAACGCCAGCACAAAGCCGATCATCACCGCGTAGCTCAGTCCCAGTGGCACATCGCTGACCCCGAGCAGACCGTAGCGGAAGGCGTTGACCATGTACAGGATCGGGTTGGCATGCGAAGCGTTTGCCCAGAGCGCGGGCAGCAGATCGACCGAGTAGAACACGCCGCCAAGGTAGGTGAGCGGGGTCAGGATGAAGGTCGGCACGATGGCGATGTCGTCGAACTTTTTGGCATAGACCGCATTGACGAACCCGGCCAGCGAGAAGATGGTGGCGCCGAGCAACACCGTGCTCAGGGTAATCAATGGATGCGGGATACGTACTTTGGTGAAAAACATCGCAATCACCAGCACCAACGCACCGACCATCAGCCCGCGCAGCACCGCGCCGGCGACGTAGCCGCTCAGGATCACCCACGGCGGCATCGGCGCGACCAGCAATTCTTCCACATGACGCCCAAACTTGGCACCGAAGAAGCTGGAGCTGATGTTGCCGTAGCTGTTCTGGATGATGCTCATCATCACCAGGCCGGGCACGATGAAATCCATGTAGGTGAAACCGCCCATGCTGCCGATCCGGCTGCCAATCAGGTTGCCGAAAATCAGGAAATACAGGGTCATGGTGATCGCTGGCGGCACCAGTGTCTGCGCCCAGATGCGCAGGATGCGGTGCACCTCGCGGCGGGTGATGGTGTACAACGCCACCAAATTGGGATGCTTGCTCATGCGCCGCCCTTGCCATTGCCGGTGAGGTGAACGAACAGTTCCTCCAGACGATTGGATTTGTTGCGCATCGAACGTACCCGGATTCCGGCGCCGCCCAAGGCATTGAATACGCGATTGAGGTCGAGCGCACGCGGCATGTCCACCTCGATGCAGTGGCTATTGGCCGAGGTCAGGGTCACGCCATCGACCAGTGGTAACTGTGCCGGCACCTCGCCGTCGATATCGAAGATGAAGCCTTCCACGTCCAGCCGCGCCAACAGCTCGCGCATCGGCCCGGCGGCGACAATCTGACCGTGGTCGATGATCGCCAGATTGCGACACAAGGTTTCCGCTTCCTCCAGATAATGCGTGGTAAGAATGATCGTGGTGCCAGCGGCGTTGATGTCGCGCAGGGTCTTCCACATGCCACGGCGGATCTCGATATCGACACCGGCTGTAGGTTCATCGAGAATCAATAGCCTCGGCCGCGTCATCATTGCGCGCGCGATCATCAGGCGCCGTTTCATGCCGCCCGACAGTGTGCGTGACATGGTGTGCGCTTTCTCGCTCAGTTGTGCCCGGGCGAGTTCTTCATCGGCTCGCGGCACGGCTTCGGCACGCGGCACACCGTAAAACCCGGCGTAATTCACCAGAATATCGAACGGCTTTTCAAACAGGTTGAAGTTGATTTCCTGCGGCACCAGGCCGAGCAGGCGCATCGCTGCCGAGCGGTTTGTTGCGACTTCCTCGCCAAACACGCGCACCGTGCCCGAACTGGCATTGACCAGCGAACTGGCGATGCCGATCAAGGTGGATTTTCCCGCCCCGTTGGGGCCGAGCAGGGCAAAGAAATCGCCTGGCGCCACGCTCAGGCTGATGCCTTTGAGCGCTTGCACGCGGCCGCTATAGGTTTTGCGCAGGTCAGTGACCTCAAGCGCGGGGATCTGGGTCATGGGCATGGGCATTGGCTGGCCGGAAGCATTATTGGCCGTTGCCCGTTAGTATATCGGGTCACCCCTTCACGCAACCTGTACTGCGTGCGGGCTGTCGTGTTCGCTCTCTGGAGATCCCGTGGCCGCTCATTTTCCGTTGAAGCTGATTCGTTCGCGCGCGCTGGCGCCGAGCATCCATCATTTCGTGTTTCAGCGCGACGATGGTGAAGCCTTGGCATTCATCCCCGGTCAGTTCATCCAGATTCATTTCAACTATCCCGACGGCAGCCCGACCAAGCGCAGCTATTCGATTGCCACGGTGCGCGAACGCGCGGCCGCTGCCGACGATCCGATCGAAGTGGCGGTTTCTTACGTGCCTGGCGGTGCCGCCAGCGAGTTGTTCGGTGCCTTGCGCGAAGGGCAGCGGATCGACGCCAGTGGCCCTTTCGGCCGTTTTTGCCTGCTGCCGGCGGACAGCAACCGGCGCTACCTGCTGCTCGCAACCGGTACCGGCGTTACCCCCTACCGCGCGATGCTGCCGCGGCTGCGCCAGGCCATCGCCGAACGCGGGGTCGAGGTGGTGCTGCTGTTTGGCGCGCGCACGCCGCACGATCTGCTTTACGGCGATGAGTTCAGCGCGTTCGCAAAGGCCAATACCGGCTTTCGTTTCCTCCCCTGCTTCAGCCGTGAAGCCGCGCCGGAGGGCGTCTATCCCGAACAACGTCGCGGCTACGTCCAGGACGCGCTGGCATCGCTAGCGCCTGATCCGGAGCATGACATCGCTTACTTGTGCGGCAATCCTGACATGGTCGATGCCGCGTTCGAGAGGTTCAAGGGCTTTGCCCTGCCGGTGCCGCATATCCGTCGCGAGAAGTACGTCAGCAGCCGGTAACGGACGCCGCCGAATGTCACCTCGTATGTAAAGCACACTTGACATAGCACTCGGCTCCGGGCAAGCTTTATGTCAAGCACACTTGACACAGGGGTTCAGCCATGGCGACCGCAAGCCCGCACCAGCTGCGCCGCAGCTTGTTCGCCGCGCTAGCCTACCTTGCCACCACCTGGCTCTCGGTCTGGCTGTCGAAAAAGCTCTCGGTCGACGCGTCCATCTGGTTGCGGGTGGTCACCGGCCTGCTGCCGCTGCTCCCGATCAGCTATGGCGTCCGCGTGGTGGTGCAGATCATCCTGGCGGGCGACGAACTGCAGCGCCGCATTGATCTGGAAGCGATCGCTGTGGCCAGCGTCGCGGTCGGACTGGGCGCACTGACGCTGAGTTTGCTGCTGGTGGCAAACGTGGTCACTTTGTCCGGGCGACAGGCGCTGTTGTGGGTATTTCCGGCACTCTGGATGGGTTACGCGCTGGCGCGCGTGTGGGTGGCACGGCGCTACCGATGAAGAGCCGGGTTCGCGAGCTGCGTGAGGCGCAGGGCTGGTCGCAAGCCACTTTGGCCGACCACCTTGGCGTTTCACGGCAAACCGTCAATGCCATCGAGACCGGTAAGTACGATCCGAGTCTGCCGCTGGCCTTGCGTCTGGGCCGCTTGTTCAAGCAACCGGTTGAGTCTATTTTTTTCCACGAGGAGGAGCACTCATGAGGTTTGATGCCGTTACCCAGCGCCACAAACGCTGGCTGTGGTCGCTGGTTGCAGTCGTCATGGGCTTGCCCGGCAGCGCCTTCGCACGCGACCTGGGCAGCCTGCGATTTTCGCCATGCACGTTGTCCAGCGCCGCCAGTACGAATGCGGTAGAGGCGCAATGCAGCACGCTGTCGGTGCCGGAAAATCGGGCACAACCGAACGGCCGCCAGGTCGAGCTGGCCATCGCCTGGGTGCCGGCGCGCGAGGAGGCGCTACCCGACCCGCTGTTCATGCTCGCCGGTGGCCCCGGTCAATCGGCGCGCGACAGTTACCCGCCGTTGGCTGATGCCTTCAACGACAGCAACAAACGCCGCCACATCATCTTGCTCGACCAGCGTGGCACCGGCGCGTCCAATCCACTGATCTGCAAAAACGCGCAGGGCGAGAGCGCGGTAATGGCCGAAGGCAGCGAGTCGCCCGAAGCGGCGGCGGCGTTCGCCGAAAGTTGCCGCGATGAACTCGCTACCCGTGCGGATTTGCGTTATTACACCACCAGTGATGCGATTCAAGATCTCGATGCCGTGCGCGCCGCCATCGCTGCCGAGCAGGTCAATCTGGTCGGCATTTCCTATGGCACCCGGGTGGCGCAGCAATACGCCGCGCGCTATCCCACCCACACGCGTACGGTGGTGCTCGACAGCGCGGTACCCAATGAGCTGATTCTCGGCAGCGAACATGCGCGCAATCTGGAAGATTCGCTCGATCAACAATTCGCGCGTTGCGCCGCGCTGGCGGCATGTGTCGAGGCGTTCGGAAATCCCCGCGAGCAGCTTGCCAGCGTGTTGCAGCAGGCTCGCACCACACCGCCACTGATCCGCTATCGCGATGCAGTCAGTGGCGAGTGGCGCAACGAACGCCTGAGCGAAGACCGGCTGATTACCCTGGTACGCCTGTTTGCCTATGCGCCGATGGTGGCCGCGATGCTGCCGTTGACCCTGCACGATGCGGCGAACGGGCAGCCGGAAAGCCTGATGGCACTATCGCAGTTGATCGGCTCGCAACTGAGCGAACAAATGATGCATGGCATGCAGCTATCGGTAATGTGTGCCGAGGATGTCCATAGCCTGGATGCGAGGGCGGACGATAACGACACGCTGCTCGGTTCCGCCTTGGTGGCGTTTCTCAAAGCGCAGTGTGCGATTTGGCCGCGCGGCGAGATGCCTGCTGATTTTCATGCGCCGTTGCACAGCGACCTGCCGATTCTGGTACTGGCTGGCGAGTTTGACCCGGTGACCCCGGTGCGCTACGGCGAACAGATCGTCAACGGGCTGGGCAACGGCCGCTTGCTGGTGCTGCGCGGTCAAGGCCATAACGTGATTCCTGCCGGCTGCATGCCCAAACTGATGGCGCGCTTCATCGACAGTGCCGACGGCAAAGCGCTTGATGCCAGTTGCCTTGACAGCCTGTCCTACGCCGCGCCATTCACCGGCTACTTTGGTTGGGAACCGTAGTCGTTACCCGCTGCGAGCCTGCCCAATCGTCATTCTTCGCAAGGAACCAGCCATGATTCACGTTGACAATCTGCACAAATCGTTCAAGACCAAGGCCGGCGTGGTGAAGGCCGTTGATGGCGTCAGTTTCAGCGCGCCCGACGGCCAGATCACCGGCCTGCTTGGGCCCAATGGGGCCGGCAAGACCACCACCCTGCGCATGCTGTACACGCTGATGACGCCGGACCAGGGCAGCGTGTCGGTCGACGGCCGCGACGCCAGCCGCGATGCCGATGCGGTGCGCCGCTCGCTGGGTGTGTTGCCCGATGCACGCGGCGTTTACAAGCGGCTTACCGCGCGCGAAAACATTGCCTACTTCGGCCGCCTGCATGGCATGAGCGATTCCGACATTGGCAAACGTACCGAACGCCTGGTTGCGGCGCTGGAGATGCGTGAGTTCATCGATCGGCAAACCGAAGGCTTCTCGCAGGGTCAACGCACCAAGACCGCGATAGCGCGCGCACTGGTGCATTCGCCGCGCAACGTGATTCTCGACGAGCCCACCAACGGTTTGGATGTGATGACCACGCGCGGTCTGCGCAACTTTCTGCTGGAACTGAAACGAGAGGGCCATTGCGTGATTTTTTCCAGTCACATCATGCAGGAGGTCGCCGCGCTGTGCGATCGCATCGTGGTGATCGCACACGGCCATGTGGTGGCACAAGGCAGCGCCGATGAGCTCAAGGCACAAACCGGCGCGACCAATCTGGAAGACGCTTTCGTCACCGCGATCGGCTCGGAGGAGGGCCTGCTGGCATGACTATTTTTCTTGCTGTCGTGTTCAAGGAACTGACCGATTTTGCGCGCGACCGCCGCACTCTGTTCATGGCGCTGTTCATGTCGCCGATCATCATTCCGGTGATGCTGGTCGGGATCAGCACGGTGGTCCAGAAAAAGGCCGCCTCCCAGTTGGAAAAGCCGCTGCAACTGCCGGTAATCGGCGCCGAACATGCGCCCAACCTGATCGCCTATCTGCAAGGCCACAACATCGTGATCGAACCGGCGACGGCCGATCCAACCGCGGCCATTCGCGAGCAACGCGAAGATGTGATTCTGGAAATCAGCACGGATTTTGCCGATAACTGGCGGCAGAGCAAACCGGCGACGGTGGAGATCATCCACGATGCCACCCGCCAGGACGCCCGTATTCCGGTAGCGCGCCTGGAGCGGGTGCTGCAAGGTTATAGCCAGACCGTGGGCAGCCTGCGGCTATTGGCGCGCGGCGTCAGCCCCAGCGTGATGACCGCCATGCGGATCGGTCACCGCGACCTGTCCACGCCAGAAGCCAAGCAGGGCCAGATACTGGCGGCAATGCTGCCGTATCTGCTGATCCTTACTGCATTCCTGGGTGGCGCCTATCTGGTGATCGACAGCACCGCTGGCGAGCGTGAACGGCAGTCGCTGGAGCCGTTACTGGCCACCCCCGCGTCGCGCGAAGCGGTGATGAGCGGCAAGATCGCGGCGGCCTGCATCATCGGCCTGACCAGCTTGCTGCTGACCCTGATCAGCGTCAAGATCGGCTTTGCCCTGGCGCCGGGCCTTGGCAGCAAGGCCGACGTGTCGCTGTGGGCGATCGGCCGCATCCTCGGCATTCTGATCCCGATGTTGCTGCTCGGCACCTGCCTGCTCACCCTGATTGCCGCCAGCGTGAAGAGCGTCAAGGAAGCACAGAGCTACATGGGCATTCTGATGATGGTGCCAATCATCCCGACCGTGCTGTTGATGGTGTCGCCGGTCAAGAATCAGCTATGGATGTTCGCGGTACCGTTCCTGTCGCAGAACCAGATGATCGTCAGTGTGCTGCGCGGCGAAACGATTTCGATGCTGCAATGGGCAATCTATTTTGCCGTCGGTTTATCGCTCGGGTTGGTGCTTTGGCTGGTCGCGTCGCGGCTGTATCACCGCGAGCGGCTGGCGATTTCGGCCTGAGTGGGCCGTTTAGCGTGGCGATTGCGCGTTGCGGGCGAGCGCTGGCTCCACGCGCGCCGCGTCTGGGCGGTAATCGTGCAAGGATCGCTAGCAGGCTGTCGGGGTTGACGCTGATCTGCTGCAAAAAGGCCGAGATGGGTCAAATTTTCCGCTCTTTCTCGTTAAAGGGCACTGCCATTCACCTCAAGAGCGCAAAAAATCTGCCTCAAACCGGCCATCCCTCGCCACGATCGGTCGCGCCCGACAGGCTGCCAGCACGCAGCAAAACCCATCCTACCGTCGCTGTCTGCATTGCGGGTGGGTCACTGCCAGCGGCTGGCGATTACCGCGCCATCGGTGTAAGCCGTGCGGCCGGCGAGCGCGTGTGCTATTTGCCGATGCAGAATCCGGCGAAGATCTGCCCGAGCAGATCATCGGCGCTGACCGCGCCGGTGATTTCGGCAATGGCGTGGTGCGCCAGCCGCAATTCCTCGGCCGCCAGTTCGCCCGCGCGCAACACCTCGACGCATTCGCGTGCCGCTGCAAGATGCGCCTCGGCGCGGTGCAGCGCATCAACATGCCGCGCACGGGCGCTGCATGCGCCCGCCGTGCTTTCACCGTAGCCGGCAGTGTTGCGTAGCGCATCGCGGAGCGCGTCGAGCCCGGCGCCGGTGTGTGCGGATACCCAAATGTGGCCGTCGCGGCCCGGTTCGACTCCTGCCGGGTGCGCGGACAGGTCGCATTTGTTGTGCAGGTAAAGACGACTTTGCACGGCCAGCGCGGGCAGCTCGATGCGCGAGGCAACGCTGTCATCGCTGACGATCAGCGCCAGGTCGGCGCTGGCAAGCTCCTGGTGCGCGCGACGGATGCCCTCGCGTTCAATGGCGTCTTTGCTCTCGCGCAGGCCCGCCGTATCCACCAGGGTGATTTCGATGCCATCGATACGCACCACTTCACGCAGAACATCGCGGGTGGTTCCGGCCAGCTCGGTAACGATCGCGCGCTCGCTGCCGGCGAGCGCATTGAGCAACGAACTTTTGCCGACATTGGGCGGCCCGACGATCACCACATGCAAGCCATCACGCAAGCGCTGGCCGCGCTGCGCCGCGTGCAGCAAATCCCGCATCTGCTGCTGTACCGCGTCGAGCCGCGTTTGCAAGGCGCTGTCCGAGAGAAAGTCGATTTCCTCTTCCGGGAAATCAATCGCCGCTTCGACGTGTATCCGCAAGGCGGTCATCGCATCGGCCAGTGCGTTGCATTGCCGTGAAAACACGCCGTCCAGCGAGCGGCGTGCAGCGCGCGCCGCCGCCTCCGAGCTGGCCGCAATCAGGTCGGCCACTGCTTCGGCCTGGGCAAGATCGAGCTTGCCATTGAGAAATGCGCGCTCGGTAAACTCGCCCGCGCGCGCCGGGCGTGCACCGAGCGCGCAACAGCGCTGCACGAGGGCAGCCAGCAGCACCGGGCTACCGTGCGCTTGCAGCTCCACGACATCTTCGCCGGTGTAGGAACGCGGTGCCAAAAACGCGAGCAACACGCCGTCGTCGATCGACGCGCCCGTTGCATCATGGAATCGGCGGTAGGCCATTCGGCCCGGTCGCGGCGGCCGACCCGTTAGCCGCTGGGCGATGGTCATTGCTCGCGGCCCGGAGACGCGCACGACGCCCACGCCAGCGGCGCCACTGGCGGTGGTGATGGCGGCGATGGTGTCGCTGTGATCAGCCATGCGCGAATGCCTCGTTCACCCTGGCGACTGGCCGCAGTGCGGTCAGCTTTTGACGGCCGCCTTCTCGTTGTGCTCACCATGGCGACGCATGATCACCCATTGCTGCAGCAGGCCAAGGCTGCCGTTGGTGGTCCAGTACAGCACCAGGCCGGCCGGGAAGAACGCGAACATCACGCCGAAGATCAGCGGCATCAGTTGCATGAACTTCTTCTGGATCGGGTCCATACCCGGCGCCGGACTCAGCTTTTGCGTGAAGTACATGCTGAGCATGTTGAGCACGGGCAACACGAAATATGGGTCACGATCGGTCAGGCTCTGGATCCAGCCAATCCACGGCGCATGGCGCAATTCGACGCTTTCCAGCAACACCCAGTACAGCGCGATGAACACCGGAATCTGGATCAGGATCGGCAGGCAGCCGCTGGCCGGGTTGGCTTTTTCCTTCTTGTACAGCTCCAGCATCGCCTGCTGGAACTTTTGCTTGTCTTCGCCGTAGCGTTCCTTGAGCGCTTCGATGCGCGGTTGCAGCTTGCGCATCTTGGCCATTGACAGGTATTGCTTCTCCGACAACTTGAAGAACACACCCTTGATCAATACCACCAGGCCAATGATCGCCCAGCCCCAGTTGCCGAACAGGCTGTGCAGGAACGACAGTACCGCGAATAGCGGATCGGAAATCAGGGTGAAGATGCCGTAGTCGATGGTGCGCTCCAGACCTGGCGCAACATGGGGCAGTTCGCTTTGCAGTTTCGGCCCGATCCACAAGCGGGCTTCGCTGCTGGCGCTGGCGCCGGGTTGTGCGCTCAATGATGGCCCGACTTCCCGGATTACGTAGCGCGGCGTGCCGTTGGCAATGATCGCGGTGGCGAACGTGTTGCTGTCGCCAGCGTCGGGTATCCATGCCGCCATGAAGTGGTGCTGCAACATCGCGATCCAGCCGCCGCTGACGGTTTGCTGCAGCGGTTCCTTGGCGAGCTTGTCGAATTTGCGTTTCTCGAACTTCTCTTCCGGGCTGTACCAGGCTGCGCCGGCAAAGCTGTAGCCTTCGGGGTTGTTGAAACCACTGTTGACGATCACCGGCGGCACCCGTTGCAACTGGCGATAGACGTGGCCTTGCCAGACGGCGTTGCTGTGGTTTTCCACCTCGTCACGCATGCTCAGTACGTAGCTGCCGCGATTCAAGGTGAAGTGCTTGCGCACACTCAGGCCGTTACCATCGCTCCAGCGCAGTGACAGCGAAACCTGTTGCTCGCCATCGCGCAACGCCAGTTCATCGCCAATGGATTCACTGACAAACTCGCTTTCATGGCTTGGTGCTGCACCTTTGCTGCTGACCAGCCCGCTTTGTGCGACGAAAAAATGTTCGGGCGCGCTCGACAACAATTGCACGCGCGGACTATCGCTTGCTGCACTCTGGCCGTAGTCCAGCAATCGCGCGTCGACCACGCTGCCACCACGCATATCGATCGCCAGGCGCAGAACGTCGTTGCTCAGCACCACGCGTTGCGAAGCTGTGGCAGCGCTGGCGTTGTCGGCGCTGGGTAGCGCCGCGTCGAGCATCGGCGTCGGCGCATCGTCGAGGCCGGGGATATCCGGCAGCGCCGCGCCATCGACCGTTTGCGTCGTGGTCGCGCTGTGCAACGCTGCGCCGGGGGCCGGTGCCGGGCTATCCCAGGCCTGCCACAGCAAATACGCCAGCAGCGCCCAGGCGATCAACAAAAAGGAGCGGGTCTGATTCATCAGTGGTCTGAGCTCGATGGTCGGCGTTCGCCGACAGGGTTGGATGTTTCGCTTGCCGGCGTCACGGTCGTGGAGCCGGCCATTGTGCCGGTGTCGCCGGTTGGGTTCAATGAAATGGCGCGCTGCCAGAGCAGCGCCAGCTCCTGCGCCAAGCCTTCGCTCAGTGCCTTCCCGGATTTCGCCACGATCACGTAGTCGCCCGGCGGCAACATCGGGTAGTTTCGGCGAAAACTGTCGCGAGTGATGCGCTTGAACCGGTTGCGAATGACAGCGAGCTTGCTCACACGCTTGCTTACCGTGATGCCGAGGCGCGCTTTGCGCGGGCCTTTGCCGGCTCGGTTTGGCTCGTGCAGGTGCAAGCGTACCGTGGCGCCATGCAGACAGCGACTCGCGCGCAGCACGCGCTGATACTGCGCCGGACTGTGCAGGCGCGCGTCGGGGCGAAACGCGTTGGGATGCGCGCGGCTCACGTCGGCAGCCCGGTCAGGCTGGACGGGCTGCGGCGGAATGGTGCGATGGCAGCTACTGCGTGCGGTTGATTGCTGCCGTTAGCCGGACGTGGCTGCGCGATGCGGCTGCCGATCAGCGACAGGCGACGACTGGGAGCACTCGGGCACTGGTGGTTTCGCCGATGCAGGTAACGACGCAACCACCGGCTCGCGACGTGCACGGTCCGGCGAAAATCGAGGCTGATGCCTTTTGCTTCAAACAGCGAGACGCGAGCGCCCTTTGGCGCGGCGGCGGGCGAGAATCTTGCGGCCATCGGCGGTCGCCATGCGCGCACGGAAACCATGGTCACGCTTGCGCTTGATGTTGCTGGGCTGGTAGGTGCGTTTGGTTGCCATGGTGGCGATTCCACAAACAGTGAACAAGGCCGAGCATCATAGCGAATAGCAGCCTGCGCGGTCAACAACAATAACTGGCCAGCACTTTGGTTGCCAGTCATGGGTGTAGCGCTTGGTGTGCGCTGCGAACAATTTGTGGTCGTGCGCATCACGCTTTCGATAGCTACACGGGCCGCTGGCAGGGTATCGGCTGCGCGGGTAGACTGGGGTGTTGCTCGCTGCAGCCTGCCGTCCGCGCTGTCGCGCCGATGGCAAACCTTCGTTCTCAACCGTGTGTGACCCCAACCATGATCCCTGCCTGGCGGCGTTGCCTGGAACGGCTGGAAACCGAGTTTCCGGCGGAAGAAGTCCATACCTGGCTCAAGCCCCTGCAGGCGGAGGCCGGTGCCGATGGGTTGTGCCTGTTTGCGCCGAACGCGTTTGTCGTGGATACGGTTCGCGATCGCTACCTGGCGCGCATCTGCGCGCTGATGGATCACTATGCGGGCTCCGCGACGCCGGTGCATCTGGAAGTAGGGGCCTTGCGTCGCCAAGCGCCGGCCAAGGCCGTCGCAGACCACCAGACGGCGCGCAGCGCTGGCGCACGGGCGCCATTTTTCGGCAACCTGGATGCGCATTACACGTTTGACAATTTCGTCGAGGGCCGTTCCAACCAGCTCGGTCGCGCAGCCGCCTGGCAAGCCGCACAGCACCCGGGCGAGCGCGCCCACAACCCGTTGCTGTTGTATGGCGGTACCGGGCTGGGCAAAACCCACCTGATGTTTGCCGCCGGCAATGCGATGGTGCAAAACAATCCGGCGATGCGCGTGCTGTACCTTCGCTCCGAGCAGTTTTTCAGCGCGATGATGAAAGCGTTGAGCGAAAAGGCCATGGATGGGTTCAAGCGACAGTTCCAGTCGATCGGTGCATTGTTGCTCGACGACATCCAGTTTTTTGCCGGCAAGGATCGCACCCAAGAGGAGTTCTTCCACACCTTCAATGCATTGTTCGATGGCAAACAGCAGATCATTCTGACCTGCGACCGCTATCCGCGCGAAGTGAGCAATCTCGAGCCACGTTTGAAGTCGCGTTTGGCGTGGGGCTTGAGTGTGGCGATCGAGCCACCGGATTTCGAGACCCGCGCCGCCATCGTCATGGCCAAGGCGCGCGCGCGCGATATCGCGCTGCCCGAGTCGGTCGCACTATTGATGGCACAGCGCATGCGCTCTAACGTCCGTGATCTGGAAGGGGCGTTGAACACGCTGGCTGCTCGCGCCAATTTCACCGGTCGGCCGATTACCGAAGAGTTTGCGCAGGAAACCTTGCGCGACCTGTTGCGCGCGCAGCAACAGGCAATTTCCATCACCAACATCCAAAAAACCGTGGCAGACTACTTTCAGCTGCGCGTGGTCGACTTGCTGTCGAAGCGGCGGACGCGCTCGTTGGCGAGGCCTCGGCAAATCGCGATGGCGCTGGCCAAGGAATTGACCGAACATAGTTTGCCGGAGATTGGCGACGGCTTTGCCGGGCGCGACCATACCACCGTGATGCACGCCTGCAAAGTGATCCGTGAGTTGGTTAAAAACGATGGCAAGCTGCGCGAAGACTGGGAAAAATTGATCCGCAAGCTGACCGAGTAGCACAAGGGATGGTCTGAACAGCCCATCCTGGAATTTTCAGACTCGCCGAGTCTGGCTTCGCCGGACTCGGCTCTGCCGGATCAATCAGTTGCGTGATCGATCCGCATACAGGTCGTCCGCGGCCTGCGGATACGCTGCGGTGATCAGAGTTTCGCAAGCTGTGGACAAGGTGTGGATTGAAATTTACGGGTAAAGTTACCCACAGGGTTGCCGGTTGTCCGAAGGGTTTGATCCACAGTGTTGGCTGTAGTGGTAAACCATTACAAAACAATGTGTTAAGAGTGTTATCCCGGGTTTTCTTCGACACCACCACCACCGGTTTTATAGTTTATACACATCTGTATTGGGGATATCGACATGCGATTCAGCCTACAGCGCGAAGTGTTGCTCAAGCCGCTGCAACAGGTCATCAACGTCGTTGAGCGACGTCATACCTTGCCGGTGCTAGGCAACTTGCTGCTGCAAGTCAGCGACGGCCGGTTGGCCATGACTGGCAGTGATACTGAAGTGGAGATGGTGGCCCATTGCGCAGTGGATGACGCGCAGGACGGCGATACCACGGTGCCGGCCCGCAAACTGTTCGATATCGTTCGCGCTTTGCCTGATGGTAGCCGGGTGACCATTGCGCTGGCCGGCGAAAAAGCGACCGTGCAGGCGAGCCGCAGCCGCTTCAGTTTGGCGACGCTGCCAGCGAACGACTTTCCCAGTATCGACGAAATGGAATTGGTTGAGCGCGTCAGCCTGCCCGAAGCAGTGCTCAAGGAATTGATCGAGCGCACCGCGTTTGGCATGGCGCAGCAGGATGTGCGTTATTACCTCAACGGGTTGCTGTTTGACCTGCGCGAAGACCTGCTGCGTTGCGTTGCCACCGATGGCCATCGCCTGGCCTTGTGCGAGGCCGACCTGCCCGCTGGGGTGAACGCACGCAAGCAGATCATTGTGCCGCGCAAGGGCGTGCTGGAATTGCAGCGGTTGCTGGAAGGCGGCGATCGCAGCGTGGAGCTGGAGGTGTGCCGCAATCATCTGCGTATTCATCGCGAGGACGTGACGTTTACCAGCAAGCTGATCGACGGCCGGTTCCCCGACTACGACGCGGTGATCCCGATTGGCGCCAACAAGGAAGTTTTGGTCGACCGCGAGACGTTGCGCGCCGCGTTGCAGCGTGCTGCGATTCTGTCGAACGAGAAGTACCGCGGCGTCAAGCTGGAAGTATCGCCCGGGCAGTTGCGAATCGTCGCACACAACCCGGAGCAGGAAGAGGCGCAGGAGGAGCTGGAAGCCGATACCCAGATCGATGATCTCGCGATTGGCTTCAACGTCAATTACCTGCTGGAAGCGTTGTCGGTATTGCGCGATGACAAAGTGCTGATTTTGTTGCGTGATGCCAACTCCAGCGCATTGTTGCGCGAAGCCAGTAACGACAAGACCCGGCACGTGGTGATGCCGCTGCGGCTTTGACAGCGCCACCGCTGCGTAAAGAAACGCGGCGGCAATGCCGCCGCGATGGGTGCCGGTCGTGCAACTAGCACGTTTGCAAATCAGCCACCTGCGTTGTATCGAAAACGCTGATTTGGCGTTGCACGGCGGCATAAACCTGATTACTGGCGATAACGGCGCGGGCAAGACCAGCGTCATCGAGGCGTTGCATGTGTTGAGCCATGGCCGCTCGTTTCGCGGCCGCGTGCGTGATGGCCTGATTCAGCATGGCGCCAGCGTCGTGCGCATCATTGCCGACTGGCGCGACGCCAATGCGTCGGAACACCGAGCCGGGCTTGAGCACGATGGCAAGCAGTGGCAGGCGCGGGTGGATGGCGAGTCGGCCAAGACGTTGGCGGAGCTGGCGAGTCCTATCGCGATGGTGTGCTTTGAGCCGGGTAGTCACGCGTTGCTGACCGGGCCCGCCGAGAATCGGCGCCGTTTCGTCGATTGGGGTCTGTTCCACGTGGAACCTGATTTTCTGGACTGCTGGCGCCGTTACTCCCGGGCGTTGCGACAACGCAATGCGTTGCTCAAGGCGAACGCCGACGACAGCTTGTTCGCATCGTGGGAGTATGAGATGCAACTGTGTGGCGAGCAAATCAACGTGATGCGAGGGTCCTATCTGCACCGCTGGCAACAGGCGTTGGTTACGAGCACGATGGCCTTTTTGCCGGAGTTGGCGGCGGCCACTGTGAGCTTCTTGCCCGGCTGGAAGGCGGATGTGGCACTGGCCGACGCGCTAAGGCTCCATCGGGTCCGCGATCGCGTTCTGGGTTTTACCGGCGTGGGCCCTCACCGCGCCGATTGGCGCATCAGCTTCGGCCGACTCAGCGCACGGGAAGGGTTGTCACGCGGGCAGACCAAACTGTCGGCGTTGGCCTGCGTGTTGGCGCAAGCGCGAGAGTTCGCCAGCGTTCGCGGTCACTGGCCGATCGTGTGCCTGGACGATCTGGCCTCCGAGCTGGATCAGACGCATCAGCAGCGGGTTGTGGATCAGGTAGTCGCCAGTGCGGCGCAGGTGGTGATCACCGCCACCGAGCCGATTCCGGTGTTGGCAGCACTGGACGTGACCCGGTTCCACGTGGAACAGGGCGAAGTGACGGCACTGCTATAATCTGTCGCAAAGCGCTTCGCGCCATCGCGGCAGCCTATGCTTCGGCTGTCGCTGGCCCTATTGTTGACTAACGCGGCCCACCGCCGCTGGAAACCCTTGCCATGAGCGAAAACGTCTACGATTCCAGTCGAATTACCGTTCTTCGTGGTCTCGATGCGGTGCGCAAGCGCCCGGGTATGTACATCGGCGACGTGCATGACGGCACCGGCCTGCACCACATGGTCTTCGAGGTGGTCGACAACGCCATCGATGAAGCATTGGCTGGGTATTGCGACAAGGTGGTAGTCACGATTCACGACAACGGCGCTGTCAGCGTCAGCGACAACGGCCGCGGCATCCCCGTGGACATCCACCGCGAAGAGGGGGTGTCCGCCGCCGAAGTGATCATGACCGTGCTGCATGCTGGCGGCAAGTTCGACGACAATAGCTACAAGGTTTCGGGTGGGTTGCATGGCGTCGGCGTGTCGGTGGTCAATGCCCTGTCGGAAAGCCTGATCATGGACATCTGGCGTGACGGGAAGCACTACCAGCAGGAATACGCCTTGGGTGAACCGTTGTATCCGCTGCGCGAACTGGAACCTTCGACCCAGCGCGGCACACAGATCCGGTTTTTGCCCGCGCGCCACATTTTCACCGACGTCGAGTTTCATTACGACATTCTGGCGCGGCGCCTGCGCGAGTTGAGCTTCCTCAACTCCGGCGTACGTATCGAGTTGATTGATGAGCGCGGCGATGGCGAGACCGATGTTTTTCAGTTCGAGGGCGGGATTCGCAGTTTCGTTGAACACCTTTCCGCTGTAAAAACACCACTACATCAATCGGTTATATCGATCAGCGGTGAACAGAACGGGATCGTGGTGGAAATCGCCCTGCAATGGACCGACGCCTATCAGGAAACCATGTTCTGCTTCACCAACAACATCCCGCAAAAGGACGGCGGTACCCACCTGGCTGGGTTCCGTGCCGCGCTGACCCGCACCTTGAACAACTACATCGAACAAAACGGCATCGCCAAGCAGGCGAAGCTGGTGTTCTCGGGTGACGACATGCGCGAGGGGCTCATTGCGGTGCTGTCGGTCAAGGTGCCCGACCCCAGTTTCAGTTCGCAAACCAAGGAAAAGCTGGTGTCGTCCGAGGTCAAGCCGGTGGTGGAGGCGGTGCTCGGCCAGCGTCTGGAAGCGTTCTTGCAGGAAAACCCCGGCGAAGCGCGAGCCATTGTCGGCAAGATCGTCGATGCCGCGCGCGCACGCGAAGCGGCGCGCAAAGCGCGCGACCTGACCCGCCGCAAAGGCGCACTCGACATCGCTGGCCTGCCCGGCAAATTGGCCGACTGCCAGGAAAAGGACCCGGCGCTGAGCGAGTTGTTCATCGTCGAGGGTGATTCCGCTGGCGGTTCTGCCAAACAAGGCCGCAACCGGCGAACGCAAGCGATTCTGCCGCTGAAAGGCAAAATCCTCAACGTCGAGCGCGCCCGTTTCGATCGCATGCTGGCCTCGGCCGAAGTGGGCACCTTGATCACCGCCCTGGGCTGCGGCATCGGCAAGGATGAATACAACCCCGACAAGTTGCGTTACCACCGCATCATCATCATGACCGATGCCGACGTCGACGGCTCGCATATCCGCACCTTGTTGCTGACGTTTTTCTATCGCCAGATGCCGGAACTGATCGAACGCGGTTATGTGTATATCGGGTTGCCGCCGTTGTACAAGATAAAGCAAGGAAAAACAGATATTTACCTCAAAGACGACGAGGCGTTGAACCAGTATCTGGTCAACAACGCCGTCGAGGGAGCACAGCTGATTCCCGGCACCGGGCTGCCGGTAATCCAGGGTGCTGCGCTGGAACGCCTGATGCTGGATTTCGCGCATGTGCAGGACGTGATTCGGCGGGTGGCCTACCGTTTCGACCCGCAGGTACTCGAAGCCATGCTCGACTTGCCGCCACTGTCAGCGGCGGCGTTTGCCGACGTGGAGGCAATGGCCGCGTGGCTGGCCCGCTTGCAGGAGCGGCTCAATGCAACCGGGCTGGGACGGCCCCGCTATCGCTTGCAAGCACGCGCACCGAGCGCCGAGCACGCCGGCGCCCTGATCGTCAACAAGGCGCACAACGGGCTCGAATCGATCCAGATACTGCCGGCCACCAGTTTCGATAGCGGCGATCTCAAATCACTGGCCGAGCTGTGCCGGCAATTGGACGGCTTGCTGCAACCAGGGGCCATGGTTACGCGGGGTAGCAAGAGTCAGGCACTGGAGCGCTTTGCCGGTGCGCAGGCGTGGCTGCTGGAGGAAGCCAAGAAGGGGCGGGCAATCCAGCGCTTCAAGGGCCTTGGCGAAATGAATCCCGAGCAATTGTGGGACACCACGGTGAATCCCGAAACCCGCCGTTTGCTGCAAGTGCGTATCGAGGACGCGGTCGCTGCCGACCAGATATTTTCCACCCTGATGGGCGATATCGTCGAGCCACGCCGGGCATTTATCGAAGACAATGCTCTCAAGGTCGCCAACCTCGACGTGTAGCGCTGCTTGTCGCGCCTGCTGCGCCGATATACCGTGACATCCCGGCCAACCGCCGTTGCCCGGGAATCCAGGCCCAGACCGGGGATAGCCTGTTCGCCATGAAAAAGACCCACCTCTATCTGCTGGCGTTTACCATCGCCGCCATTGCCTTGGCAGCGATGGCGTACAAGTGGCAGGTGTTGAAGTTTCCGTTGCAGCCGCAAAGCGAAGTCTCGGTGTGGACGGTGCAGGCGCGCGTGGTCTACCGGCCCAAACGAGGGCCCAACACCGTCACCTTGCAGTTGCCGACGCTGACCCCCGGGTTCACCGTGGTCGATGAAAAGTTCATTGCCAGAAACTACTCCATGCTGGAACAACGCGGCCCGCGCAAACGCGAGGTGCAGTGGGCGATTCGGCGCGCGCGCGGGGAACAGGCGCTGTATTACCGGGCAACACTGGTTCGCGCGGCATTGAGCGACACCGAGGACCTGCCGTACGAACCCGTCCTCGCCAAACCGCCGCCGCTGCAAGAGCCCTGGGCTGCCGCATCACAGACATTGCTCGACGATGTGCGCGAGTTCTCCTCGGACATCGTCACCTATGCGCGCGAGTTGGTGCAGCGCTTCAATCAGCCAGTGCCTGGCCAAGAGGTGGCAATACTCGGCGAATTGCTGGCAACGCCCAGTGAGCGTGCCCGATTCTTCGCCAGCTTGTTGGCAACCCGCAACATCCCGGCGCGCGTGTTGAACGGTTTCATGTTGAGCGATGAAGATGCCAATCGCTTGGCGCCACGCGCGTTGCTGGCGGTGCACAACGGCGCGCAGTGGACCTTGATCGACCCACTCACGGGCGCACAAGGCTGGCCACGCGATTTTTTGCTGTGGCATAGCGGTGAACAACCGACCTTGCATGTGGACGCCAACCCGGCGGCCTCCGTGGAGTTCACGGTGAGCCGCAATCTTGCCGATGCAATGGCGGTGGCCGAGCGCCGGCTGGAGGTTCAGGACGCCAACATGGTGCGCTATTCGCTGCTCAGCCTGCCATTGCAAACGCAGGCGGTGTATCGCGTTCTGCTGATGATCCCGATCGGTGCCTTCATCATGTTGCTGTTACGCAACATCGTCGGTATCAAAAGCTTTGGCACGTTCATGCCGGTGCTGATCGCGCTGGCGTTCCGCGACACCGGCGTGATCGCCGGCGTCCTGCTGTTTGCCTTGGTGATCAGCGCTGGCCTGATGGTACGTTTCTATCTGGAACGGCTGCGCTTGCTGCTGGTGCCCCGGCTGACCGCGATCCTGATCCTGGTGGTGTTGCTGATGGCACTGGTGAGCGTGCTCTCCAACCGCCTGGGCATTGAAGTCGGTTTGTCGGTCTCGCTGTTTCCCATGGTCATCATGGCGATGACCATCGAGCGCATGTCAGTAGCCTGGGATGAGCGCGGTGCCGGCACCGCGATCCGTGAAGGCATCGGCTCGCTGCTGGTGGCCGCGCTCGCGTATCTGGCGATGAGTTGGCCAGCACTGGAGCACCTGGTGTTCGTGTTCCCGGAAACACTGCTGGTGCTGTTTGCCCTGACCCTGTTGCTGGGCCGTTACTCCGGCTATCGCCTGACCGAGTTGTACCGCTTCCGCGCGCTGGCGCGCGAGGCAGATCCGATCGCCGCAGCACCCAGCAGCAAGGATTGAGCGCATGTCGCGATTCAACCCGATTGCCATTGCACGCGCGTTGCGCCGTCTAGGCTTGATGGGCATCGGCCAACGCAATGCCGATTATGTGTTGATGCACAATCAACGCAAGTTCTACCCGCGCGTTGACGACAAGCTGATCACCAAGAAGCTGGCGCTGGCCGCTGGGCTGCCGGTGCCCGAGCTGTACGCGGTCGTGCGCGAAGAACACGAGATAGCGGCTTTGCATCAGCGGCTGGAAGGGCGCGAACAATTCGTGGTCAAGCCCGCACATGGCTCCGGCGGTGACGGGATACTCGTCATTACCGGTCGCCGCGGTCAGAGCTATCGCCGCGCCAATGGCGACTTGATGGCGCGCGGCGAGTTTGCCCATCACCTGTCGAATGGGCTTTCCGGGCTGTTCTCCCTCGGTGGTCAGCCCGATCATCTGCTGGTCGAATACTGCGTTCAGTTCGACCCGATCTTCGATCAGGTCAGCTTTCGCGGCGTACCGGACATTCGCATCATTGTGTTTTTTGGCTATCCGGTAATGGCCATGATCCGCCTGCCTACGCGCTTGTCCGATGGCAAGGCGAATCTGCATCAGGGCGCCATTGGGGTGGGCATCGACCTGCCCAGCGGGATCACTCGCCGTGGCGTCTGGGGCACCGAACTGATCCGCGAACACCCGGATACCGAGCACAGCATCGTCGGCCTGCAAATCCCTCACTGGCAACACCTGCTACAGATGGCCGCCAGTTGTTACGAGCTTTCCGGACTGGGCTACGTCGGCGTGGATTTCGTGCTGGATCGTACCCGCGGACCACTCATCCTGGAGCTGAATGCACGTCCCGGACTGGCGATCCAGATGGCAAACGGCAATGGTTTGTTGCACCGGCTGCACGCGGTGGAACGACTGCATGCTGCCGGTGCCCTCGACGCAGACCCGCAAGCTCGCGCCCGCTTTGCCCGCGACAACTTTCCTGCCTAGCAGCCTGCCGGGCTTGACCGATCGTCGCGAGGGAAAGCCGGTTTGAGGCAGACTTTTTGCGCTTTTGCGGCGAATGGCAGGGTCCTTCAACGAGAAAGAGCGGAAAATTTGACCCATCTCGGCTTTTCCGCAGTAGATCAGCGTCAAGCCCGACCGGCTGCCAGCAGCCTGCCGGCCTTCACCTGGCACGGGCTGCACATCCGTCTGCCCGCGGTGCAGATTTTCGCCGAATCTTGGCCGGTAGCGGTGCTACACGTCGGTAATCCGGCGAAAATCTGTCCTCGCGCAACCCACTTTTCGCCTCGACCGGCAAAACCCGACAGGCCGCAGGGGGGGGGGGCGCTTGCAACCGCCAGCGCAAAGCGATTGCGGCGTAGTGTGGTGCGCTGCGCCCGGAATCCGCAGGTACCGGCCTGCACACTGCGGTTCCTGCACGCCGAGCGCCTTGCCGCTCGCTGCGGTTTCGACAGATGCGCGCGGTTCTGGCGCGCAAGCGCGCACAATGGGCCGCGCGTTGACGGCAAATTAACCTGCATTCTGCTAAACCCATTCTTTACCCGGAGAACTGCACGCCATGAAGCGGTCGATCCCGTTGCTAGGTGCCGCGCTGTGCACCGCGCTGCTAACGGCTTGCGCCACCGCCCCCAGTGGGCGTGGGCAAATGTTGTTGTACTCCGACGCGCAAATGAATCAGCTTGGCAGCGCGTCATTTGACCGCCTCAAGAGCGAGGGTTCGATCGCCAGCGAGCCCCGGCGGGAAGCCTATGTGCGCTGCGTCGTGAACGCATTGGTCGCGCAGTTGCCGGATCAATGGCGCAAGACCGCGTGGGAGGTGCAGGTGTTCAAGGACGACAGCGCCAACGCGTTCGCGTTGCCCGGCGGCAAGGTTGGCGTAAACACCGGCATGTTCTCGGTAGCCGCCAACGCCGACCAGCTCGCGGCGGTGCTCGGCCACGAGATCGGCCATGTCGTGTTCCGGCATTCCAACGAGCGGGTATCAACGGCAGCAATGACCGAAGCCGGCCTCGGCATGGTCAACGCCTACGTCGGCGCGCGGGCAACCGCGCAAACCAGCAGTGCGGTGATGAGCGCGCTGGGCCTGGGCGCACAGGTCGGCGTGTTGCTGCCGTTTTCGCGCAAACATGAAAGCGAGGCGGATGTGTTCGGGCAACGTCTGATGGCGCAGGCCGGGTTTGATCCGGCACAAGCGGTTGCGCTGTGGCAAAACATGAGCAAGCAATCGTCCGCGTCGCGGCCGCTACCGTGGCTGTCGACCCATCCGGATCCGAGTCAGCGCATTGCGCGGTTACAGGCCCAAGTGGCAACGCTGGCCACGGTGAGCGCGCGCGCACGCGAGCAGGGGCTGCGCCCAAACTGTGCGCTGCGCCGCTGATTGATCGGCACGATCGGGGGAACACTTGAGCAATCGCACTAATTGCGGTTACCCTAGCGCACCCTTGATGGTCGGCCCGGCGATGCGCCCGGCGCCTGCACATCGCAATGCTAGAGGTATCTCATGACGCGGCTCTTCGTTTTATTGCTGATGGTAATTTCACTCGTGGCGGCGCCATGGGTGCCGTTGGCCGCGCAAGACACCGACGGTAGTCGTGATCGCCGTGGTGGCACCGACGACAGCAACGCACGCAAGCGTGGCAACAAGAAGAAAGACGCCAAGGCGCAACCACTGTTCCCATTGGCAACCCGCGAGGATCCAAAAATCCGCTTGTCGAGCCGGGATCAGCGCAGCATCCAGAAGATTCTCGATTTGTCGCAGGGCGAGCCCGACGAACAGGCCAAGGCGCAGACCATGGGCGAGGAATTGCTCGCCAACGCCAAGACCACCGGCTATACGCGCGCTTTCGTCAATCGGGTCATGGCCGATATCCGGCTGGAACAGGACGATGTGCAAGGTTCGGTCGATTTTTTGCAGGCGGCACTGGCGGCCGATGCACTGTCCAACGACCAGCACTACCAGACCATGCTGGTGCTGGCGCAGACACTGATCAACGAGGATCGTGCCGAAGAAGGGTTGGCGGTGTTCGATCGCCTGGTCGCGGAAACACGAACCGACAACCCCGACTACCTGATCATCAAGGCCAACGCGCTGTACCAACTGGAGCGCTATCCCGAAGCGCTGGAGTTGACCAGACAGCTGGTTGCAGCGGCACCGGAGCCAAAATCCAGTTGGCAGCGGCTGCTGGTGGCGTTGTACGCGCAAACCGAGCAACCACTGCAAGCGGCGGAAACACTGAAGTTGCTGATTGCCGCCGACCCGACCGACAAGGCCCTGCGCACCAACCTCGCCGGCATGTACCAGGAGGCGGGCGATAATGATGCGGCAGTCGCGGTGCTCAATGACATGCGAGCGCAAGGATTGCTGACCACGGATCGCGATTACCGGGCGTTGTACTCGCTGTATGCCAACATCGAGGGGCACGATGCCGACGTGATCGCGATAATCAACGAGGGTCTCGACAAAGGCATTCTGGAAAAGAATGTGCAGGTCTATACGGTGCTCGCGCAATCGCACTATTTTTCTGAGCAGATACCCGAAGCCATAGCGGCGTACCAGAAGGCAGCGGAACTTGCCACGGACGGCGCGCCAACCCTTAATCTTGCGCGCATTTACGCAACCGAGGGTCGCTTCGCAGAAGCCAAGGCTGCCGCCAACGCGGCGTTGGCCAAAGGCCTGTCGACGCCAGGCCATGCCCACGTACTGCTCGGTCAGGTCGAGCACAATCTGGGCAATCGCGCAGCAACCGCGGCAGCGATGAAGGAAGCGGCGAAATACCCCGAAACCAAAGCCAACGCCGAAGAGTGGCTACGCAAGAACAAAGTACGGTAATCTGGCGGGCCGCGAGACGCTTGGCGTCGGCGGTCCATTCGTATAGGCTAACAAGTTACCGCTGCTTCAGGCTGCGATTGCATCCCGCGATCAGAGCCGCTGCTGCACCGGTCAAGAGCAAGTCGCCCCGCGCATGACGGACAACAACTACAAATACGAGATGCAATCGCAAACGTTCAACTGGCTGCGTGTCAGTGGCATTGCGTTTGCCCTGGCGTTTCATATCGGTGCGGTCATGTTGCTGATGGTGCCGGCCGCTACCCCTGGCGCGGATGACGACAAGGAAGATGTCGTCCAGGTAACCTTTATCGAGCCGCCGCCGCCGCCGCCGCCGCCGCCGCCGCCGCCGCCCGAGCCACCCAAGCGACCACCGCCGAAAGTGATCGAAAAGGTCAAACCGACCCCGACACCGCCGCCGCCAGAACCACCGGTGGTGTTTGAGGATGCCACGGCGATGTCGTTCGAAGCGCCACCACCGTCACCGCCAGCGCCGCCAGCGCCGCCAGCAGACTACCAGGCGTCAGAGGATCCCAGCTATCGCCGGCAATACCCGCCGCGTTACCCACCGCAGGCCTTGCGTCGTGGCATCGAAGGCGAGGTACTATTGAAGGTACTGGTCAGCACGGATGGTGAACCACTGAGTGTGGAAGTGGAGAAGTCGAGCAGAAACCGCGACCTGGATCGAGCCGCAATGACCGCGGTGAAACGATGGAAGTTCAACCCGCAGATTCGAAACGGTCAAAAAGTACAGGGCTACGTATTGGTTCCGATTGTATTTAGCCTGGACTGATGCTTTCCCACCCCAAGGCAACTTTTCAACCAGAAGGTACGCGTTATGCTGCAGGATACGTCCAACTCCCAGCCGGTTGATCCGGCATCGGCCACCACTGAGGTGGATCCGAACGCTGCGGCCGTCGCCGCCCCGCCGTCAACCACTGACGCTGTAGTCACGGCACCGGCAGAAGCAGGCGCCGCGCCCGCCGGCGCGATGCCGACCGGCATCACCGACACCGACGCGGAAGCGTTTCAGCAGATGGGCTTCGACCATCTGTTGGTTGGCTTCGATGTCGTCGGTTGGGTGGTGTTCGTCACCTTGGTGGTGATGTCGATCGGTTCGTGGTATTACACGGTGGTCAATATCCTGTCCAATCTGCGCGTGAAATCGCGTGCAGATCGGGTGGTTCGCACCTTCTGGGAGACGACCAACGCCCAGGATGCGATTCACTACATGCAGGAACAGCCGAAAACCGAGCCGTTCTCCAAGATCGCGCTCGATTGCGCCGAAGCTGCCGCGCACCACCAGCGCAGCGAAGGGTCGCGTCTGGCCGAAGCGCTCAATCGCTCGGAGTTCATCGATCGCGCCCTGCGTCAGGCAGTGACGCGCGAAAGCGGGCGCCTGGAAAGCGGCATGACCTGGCTCGCCACGGTGGGTGCGACCGCACCGTTCGTCGGCCTGCTCGGTACTGTGTGGGGCATTTATCATGCCTTGATCCGGATTGGCCAGACCGGCCAGGCCTCGATCGACGCGGTAGCGGGCCCAGTGGGTGAAGCGCTGATCATGACCGCACTCGGTCTGTTTGTCGCCATTCCCGCGGTGCTGGCGTACAACGCGTTTGTGCGCGTGAACCGGGTGACCAACTCTCAGTTCGACACGTTCGCGCATGACCTGCACGACTTCTTCGCCACTGGCTCGCGTGTCGGTGAATCGGCAGCCAAGCGCTGAGCCACACAGAAGTTCGGGAGATAGATAGCCATGGCGTTCAGCAGCAATAGCGGCGGTGGTGGCCCGATGGCTGAAATCAATGTCACGCCTCTGGTGGACGTGATGTTGGTGCTGCTGATCATTTTCATGATCACCGCGCCATTGATGTCGCACAAGGTACAGATCAAGCTGCCGGAGGCGACGCTGGAGAATCGGCCGGAGCCGCCGATCCAGCCGATTACCCTGGCGATCAAGGACACCGGCGCGATTTTCTGGAACGATCAACCGATCAACATGCAAATGTTGGAGACGCAGTTGGCGGTCGAGGCACAGAAAGTGCCGCAGCCCCAGGTTGATATTCGCGCCGATGGCACGACCCGCTACAAGATCATTCGCGACGTGGTGAAGGTGGCCAAGGCAACCGGTATCCGCAAAGTTGGTTTTGTCGCCACCCCCGAGCACTGATTCAAACGAGGACACAGGCAATGGCCTTCAGCAGTAAAAGCGGTGGCGGGGCAATGGCGGATATCAACGTCACCCCCTTGGTTGACGTGATGTTGGTGCTGTTGATCATCTTCATGGTGACCGCGCCGATGGCGTCGTACCAGATCCAGGTCGATTTGCCGCAGCCCAGCAAAAATCTGGAACAGCCGAAGGACCCGCCGAAGCCGATTCGCTTGCGCATCGACGGCAACGGCCAGTTGTTCTGGGATGGCTCGCCATTACCGACGGCGGCGCTTCAGCCGCAGTTGCAGATCGAAGCAACGCGCGATCCGCAACCAACGCTGGAGCTGGAAACCAACGGCGAAACGCGCTACGAGGTGTTGGCCGACGTGTTGTCCACCGCCAAGAACGCCGGTATGGAAAAGATCGGATTTGTCGAGACGATGTAGTAACAACAGGCCGCACGCATAAAAAAAGCCGCTTGAAGCGGCTTTTTTTATGCGTGTATCGGCGCACTGCTTGCGTGACGCAGTCCACTCACGCCGCGCCAGCCGCCGCGATGATTGCCAGATAGCGCTTTACGGTGCGATCGATGCCCTCATACAGGGCTTCGCCAATCAGTGCGTGACCGATGGATACCTCATCGACCGGAGCCGCCGCGCGCAGAAAATCGCCAAGATTGGCTTGGCTCAGATCATGGCCTGCGTTAACGCCAAGACCCGCCTTGCGCGCATCTTCCGCCACACGCGCATAGGCTTGGATACCGGCCTCGCCACTACCCGCCGCATGCGCCGCCGCGTACCGACCGGTGTAGAGCTCGACCCGATCAATGCCGATGTCACGAAAGCGGCCAAAACCGGTCGCTGAGGTATCGACAAATACGCTAACCCGCGTGCCGAGCGCCTTCAGGGCGGCGAGGACTTCAGTCAGCCGGTCGCTGTCCGCAATCGGGTCAAAGCCATGGTCCGAGGTCAGCTGCTGGTCGCCATCGGGAACCAGCGTAACCTGTTGCGGGCGCGCCTGCGCGACGATTTCCAACAGCCCTGGGTAACCGGGGCGCGGTCCCGCGAACGGGTTACCCTCGATATTGAGTTCCACCGCGTTGGGCAACAGGTCACGCAGCGCCAACACATCGGAGAAGCGAATGTGTCGGGCATCCGGACGCGGGTGGACAGTGATTCCCTGGCAACCGGCACGTATGGCGGTCGTTGCAGCAAGACACACATCCGGCTCGCTTCCGCCACGCGAATTGCGTAGCACAGCAATCTTGTTGACGTTGACGGACAAGGCGGTCATGCGGCGAAGCTTACACCGACGATGACCGCGCATGAAAGTGGAGGCAGGCCAGCGAAGGCAGGACACCCAGCTCAAGGAACTGCTGCACAATTTGGCTCGCGTCATGCCAGCCCGCTTAGGCGGCGCCAATCCAGCCGACGCGAGCCGGCGGGTGTGAAACCTTGACCTGTTGGGCACCCTGGCACGGCTCGAACAGGTAGACTGGGGGTTTGAGCGCAATCAGGCGGCCATTGCGGTTCTCGTGGTGTCGCGTGGTGCGAAAGTCCGTCTCCCAGCACGGGGAAACCGGGCGAGCGGCAGTCAGGCCCATGAGCAATGCGTATGACAGCAAACCATTACCCATGCTGAGTGCCAGCTATCACCGTATCGGCGCGATGCTGCTGGCTGCTGCGCTATTGACGATCGCGTCGGCGCACGCCGCAACGCCGCTGCGCGGCGCGCCGTTATTCGATCGCTACAGCACGTCCATGGTCGGCGCGCCGCCGCGGTTCTACGGTGCCGCACACGATCGCGACGGTCGGTTATACATCGCCAATCAAAACGGCCTGCTGCGTTACGATGGCGATCGTTGGCAGTTGCTCGACCTGCCCAACAAGGCGGCCGCAAGTGACGTCGCCAGCGACGCCCGTGGACGCATCTACGTCGGCGGTTTCGATCTTTTTGGGCGCGTAGAAAGCGACGGCGAAGGCAACATGCAGTTCATCGACTTGCGACCGCAACGGGACGGTGAAGACCATCCCGTGGCGGTAGGCGATGTCTGGCAGATCATCAGCGATGCTGATCGGATGCACATTCGCACACAGGAGATGCTGTACACGGTTGATGGCGATGATCGCATCGTGCGTCGCGTCGAATTGCCCGACCGGACGCGGCTCTTGTTTTCGACCCCGCTCGGTCTGGTCGGTCGCATCGACAAGCGCGGTCTGGTGCGGGTTGACGACGAGGGCGCGCTGATCGACATCATCGGCGGCAAGGTATTCGCAGATCAGGGTGTGGCCGCCATTGTCAGTCTGGCTGATCGTACCCTGATCGTTGCCGAACGCAGCTTTTACGTGCTGTCCGCCGCCGGCATCGAAATCATCGGCGATCGCGTGCGTGCCGAGTTCGCCAATGATCGCGCCAACACCGCGATCGCCTTGAGTGATGGTTCGATCGCGGTTGGCACCCTGAACGGTGAGTTGCTTCGTTTCGACGCCAGCCTGACCTTGCAAGAGCGGGTACCGATCAATAATGGCAGCATCGAAGCGCTGCATATCGACCGCGAACACGGCTTGTGGGTGCTCGGCGAGGGGGAACTCGTGCGCCTGCGGTTGCCGGCGCCGTGGACCCAGTTCAATGCCATCCACCAGGTAACGGGAACCACCTACGATGTACAGTGGCACGATGGTGCGCTGTGGTTTGCCGGCAGTGCCGGCTTGCAGCGTTTGACGCCAAATCCTGCGCGCCTGCCACAGGCGACACATCTGCCCTGGTTTGACTACGAAGGCTACGCGCTGGAATCGACCAGTGCCGGCCTGTTGATCGGGCATCGTACCGGCCTGCTGGTGGTGGAAGGCGGCATGCAATGGCGGCCGATTGTGAGTGATGGCGAGGCGATACAGTGGTTGCTGCCGATTGCGGCACGCGCTGATCGACGGTTTGCGGTGGGCGAGCGCAATGTCTACCTGTTGGCACAGCGCCAAGGGCGATGGACGATCCTCAGTACGACGACACTGGCGCAGGTCAGCCCAACGGCCGCCATCGCCGGCAATGCCGAGGGGCAACTGTGGCTGGCCGATTCACGCGGCGCGCCGCAGCGCTGGCAATTTGATCTAACCACCGGGGCGCGGATCGCGCAGACCATTTTCGGCAGCGACCTGGGGTTGCCACAACCGCAAGGCGCCACGGTGCACCTGTTCGATCTCGACGACCGCATCCACGCGGTAATCGACAAGCAGGCCTTTGTGTTTGCTGGCGAGCAATTCGTGCCGTTTCGTGGCGCACCCGAAACACTCGTCGAAAGCCCCGAGGACTTGCTGGTGGTTGACAGCCCGGCTGGCACCTTTGCCATGACGTGGAACGAACTACTGCGGCGCGCTCCGGGCACTCAGCGCTGGGATCGGGTGCATCTGGCCGCAAGTATCGACCGCGGATTTGTCGCGATGCGCGTGGGCAGTGATGGTGCCGCACGCTTGCTCACCTGGACCGGCGTGCTGCAGTTCGACCCGCTCCAGAACTCACTGCCGAAGTCCACACAGACGGTCAGCTTGGCCGGCATCGGCGCACGCTTGGCGGATGGCCGCTATAGCGCATTGCCGGCGCAGTCGGATCGCGCTCCCGCGGTGGTGCCGGCAGGCGCCAGTCTGGAGCTGCGCTTTGGCCTGATTACCATGGAACCCGGGGCCGAGTTTCGCTATCGGGTGCATGGCGTAACCAGCGCATGGAGTGCGTGGAGCGATAATCGCCTGCTGATCCTGCGCTCACCCCATGGCGGTGACTACGCCATTGAAGTACAAGCGCGGACGCGCGCAGGCGGCGAAGCCAGCCCCTTGTTTTACCGCTTTTCAGTGCGCCCGGGATGGAGCGAAATCGGCTGGCTGCGGGCAGTGCTCGCGGCGCTTGGGCTGCTGGTGCTCGCTGCCGCGGTGCAATGGGTCGCCTGGTGGCGAACACAACGACTGCAAATCGCAACCCGGCAACTGGAGACACGCATCGCCGAGCGCACCGAGCAACTGGAGATCGCCAATCGCAAGCTCGCCGAATTGGCTACCGAAGACGGGCTCACCGGCATCGCCAATCGCCGCGCACTTGAAAACGGCTTGACGCGCGAATGGCACCGTTGCCTTGATCAACGTCGCCCGATCGCCGCACTGATGATCGATGTCGATCATTTCAAACGCTACAACGATGAACACGGGCACCTGGAAGGCGATATCGTGCTCAAGCAAATGGCTGCCATACTCACGCGACTACACAACCCCCACCGTGAATTGCTGGCACGCTTTGGTGGTGAGGAGTTTGCGTTGCTGTTGCCTGGCTTGCACATCGAGGAAGCGCAAAACCGCGCGCTAGAAGCCTGTTCTGCGATCGCCGAGACCCAGCTCGGCTTGACCGTGAGCATCGGTGTCGCCGCGCAGGTACCGAGTCCGCTCGACGATCCCCATGTGCTGTTGCGGCGCGCCGACGCAGCGCTGTATCGCGCCAAGCGCAATGGCCGCAACCGGGTAGAGATCGCCAACGACTGACCGCGCCACTCAACCGTGGCGCTCAGGGAGCGTCAGATGACGACTCGCTGGGCGAATCGGTTGGCGGCGAGGCAACCGCTGTCGGCAGCACAGCGAGCGACTCGGGCCGTGACACCGCACCGACACGCTCTGCCAACAACGCGAATGCGGTTGCGAACAACAGCAGCAACGCCGCCAGCGAAGACAATGCCGCCAGCCACGTCCAGGGCGCCAACACGGCCAGCACAAAACTTGCCAGTGACAACAACGCGAACAGCAGCCAGGACATGCACCCTCCACGAGCCAGTGCCGCATAGTTTACACGCCGAAGCGCTGCGCCGGCGATAGCCGTATCACCGCATCGTAGCGAACAAGACTTCGGCACGTTGGAACAATATCCAACTGGTGGCAATGTACTTGTCCCGGCCCAAGGGCCGATTGCCGCGATGGGTGTGGGTAAAACCCGCCGGAGCGATCAGCAAGCTGCCGGCACGCGGTGTGATCTTGCGCTGCTGGTGCAAAAACTCGGTTTCGCCTTCGGCAAAACCGTCATTGAGATAGGCGGTCCACAACAAGGTGCGATGCAAGGCATTGCCCTCACCGTCCTGCGGGTAATGCTCACAATGCCAGTACGGGTAGCCACCTTCATTGGCGGTATAGCGTTGCAGGTTGATCGCGCCGGGGCGAAAGCACAAACGAATCAACCCGCCGAGTCCTTCATCATCCATCGAAGCGACATCGGCAGCGGTCAACCGACGCGGTTGCCCCGATTCGGGGTCGGGGATCTGCAGCATCAGCGGCGCGATCAGGGCGTACGGGTATGTGCGAAGGTAGCGAAGCAGGCCGGCGAACATCGCCGCGTTGAGGCGTTCCTCGACGTCGCGCCATGCCCGCTTGCCGGTGATCTGCAGATCGCGGCTGCGTTTGAGCTCGGCCATAACGCCGCCGCCAACCCGGCCGGGGCTGTGCTCGGCCCCGCTTTCAAAACGCTGCACCCACTGCGCACAGAGATCGTACGGCAGCAACTCGGGGTACACTTCGATGAAATCATCCGCCGCCATGGCCATCGCGAGAACGCTTGAATCGGGTTGAGCGCGAATGGTAACGCAGCCGTGTCGAACACGTCAGCGCAAGCGCCGTGGGCCCCGCCGAGGGCACGGGTACTCGTGACATTCCGGCTCACCCAGCACCGGTGCAGCGATTCACATGACCATCGGGAGGCAGTCGCATGCCGTGCACACAAGCACCCAGCATCATCGGCTTGGCAACTGCCGCTGGCATTGGCCTGTTGATCGGATTGGTGCGCGAGCGAGCCCATGCCGAACAGACGCAGCCGATTGCAGGATTGCGCACGCATGCCCTCGCCGCCCTGGCTGGCGCCATCGCGTTCTGGATGGGCACGGCGGTACTGGTGGTGTTGCTGGCGGGCCTGGTGGTAATGACGGCGCTGGGTTATCAGCGCAGCCGCCAGAATGATCCCGGTCTCACTGGCGAGGTCACCTTGCTGCTGACCCCCTTGCTCGGTGCGTTGGCCATGCAGGCGGCGCCGCTGGCGGCTGGGCTGGGCGTTGCCAGCGCAGTGTTGCTGCAAGCGAAGGCAAGCCTGCATCGCTTCAGCAGGGTGCTGCTCAGCGAGCAGGAAGTTCATGATGGACTGGTCCTGCTGGCCAGCGCGCTGGTGGTCTTGCCACTGTTGCCGAGCGCGGCGGTGGATCCGTGGGGCGTATTGCGCCCTGCTGCGGTCTGGCGTCTGGTGGTGCTGGTGATGGGCGTCGGGGTGTTGGGTCACATCGCGCAGCGCGCGGCCGGAGCACGCTGGGGCCTGCCGCTGGCCGGCTTTTTTGCCGGCTTTGTATCCTCTACGGCCGTTGTTGCCGGCTATGGCGCCACCGTAAGGCAGCGGCCTGAACTGGCGGCGTACGCGGCATCGGCAGCGCTCTTGTCGAACTTGGCATCGTTGTTGTTGATGGTTGCCGTGGTAGCGGTTGTATCACCGGCTTTGCTTGCCGCCAGCGCCCTGCCACTGGCAGCTGCCGGCGCCGCACTATTGGTGAGCGCGGGCATTGGTCTGCGCGCAACGGGCGTGGCCGCTGGAGAGCCGCCGCCGTTGAGCAGCCACAGCTTTCAAGTGCGTTATGCCGTGGGGTTGGCGCTGGCAATCAGCATGGTGTTGCTGATCTCGGCGGTCCTGACTCGCGCACTGGGCAACACCGGCGCCCTGATCGCCACTTCAATCGCCGCACTGGCGGAGTGGCATGCGGCAGCGGCCAGTCTGGCCCAGCTCGCGGCCGCCGATGCCTTGCCGCTGGCCACGGCCCGTTGCGGTTTGCTGCTGTTGCTGGTCGCCAGCGCGGTGGCCAAAACGGCGTTGGCCTTCGTTCTTGGTGATCGCGGTTACGGCGTTCGTGTAGCGGCCGGATTGTGGGGCATGGTCGCGGCCGCCGCCATCGTGGCGGCGGTGTAGGCATCACACGTCGCCGTCCACACTCCAACCCTCGCCGGTGCCACGGTTGAAAACCTTGTCCGAGCCAAGGATGCTGCCCGCCGGCACCGCTGACAGTGTATTCACGTCGCGATAAATCGGGGCGAAATCCGGACGCGTGGCATCGAATAGCTGGGCAAAATCGTCGATCACGAAGTAGCTCTTCTGGAAGCTGTCGATGCGATAGCGGGTACGCATGATCCGGCGCAAATCGAACGCGATACGGTTGGGGCTGCGGCTGTCCAGACAATGGATGCTCTCGCCTTTGGAACTGAGAATACCAGCGCCGTAGATGCGCAGGCCATTGCCGGTACGAATCAGCCCGAACTCCACCGTGTACCAGTACAGGCGGGTGAGGTTGAGCAGTGCTTCGGCGCCGAGGCCGTGTGCCTTGACGCCGCCACGGCCGTATGCCGCCATGTAGTCGGCGAACACTGGATTCATCAGCAGCGGTACATGGCCGAACAGATCGTGGAACAGGTCCGGCTCAGCAATGTAGTCGAGTTGCTCGGGGCGGCGAATCCACCACGTCACCGGGAAGCGACGCTCGGCCAGATGCTCGAAAAAAGTCAACTCGGGTAGCAAACCCTCGACCCCGATCAGTTGCCACCCCGTCGTTTCGGCGAGCACCCGATTGATGTCGGAAAAACGCGGAATCTGCTGCGCTGACATACCCATGGCCTGTTGCGCTGCCATGAACTCGTCACAGGCCCGGCCCTGCAGAACCTCGTGCTGACGATCAAACAACTGCGACCACACCGCGTGATCGGTGTCGCTGTAGTCCGCCCATGGCTGTTCGACCACGGCGGTGGTGTAAATCGGGACGTAGCCACGGTCCGTGGCTTGCCGTTCAACGCGCTGCGGTCGGTTCAACATGGTGGAACCTCGTGTTGGACGGGGCATGAGCATAGTGCCAAGAGCGCGCAATGAGGTTGCAAAAAGGTTGTAAAATGCGATGAAATCACATTTTTATTGCGTTTGACGCAAGATGTAACACAGAATATTGTGATGAACACCAATCCAACCACCCTCGACCGTACCGACCTCGCGATCCTGGCGCAGTTGCAGCGCGACGGCCGCGTTACCAATGCCGAGCTGGCCGAACGGGTGAACCTGTCGCCCAGCGCCTGCCTGCGCCGCATGCAGCGGCTGGAGCACAGTGGGGTGATTGGCGGCTACGGCGCATGGGTCGACCCGGCGCGCGTTGGGCTTGGCCTGCAGGCCTTTGTGCGCGTGCAACTGGCGAGTCACGATGCCGCAGCCATCGCCCGATTCGGGCAGGCGGTGCAATCCTGGGATGAGGTGGTGGCCTGCCACGCGCTGACCGGCGAGATGGACTATCTGCTGCACATCGTGGTCGAGGATCTGGACCACTTCTCGCGGCTGTTGCTTGATCGCCTGCTCGGCGATGCCGGGGTGGCCGATGTCAATACCAGTTTCGTGTTGCGTACCGTCAAGCCCGCACGCGGCCTGCCGCTGCCAAAGAAATAGCGACAATAACGCCTGATGGCCCAACGAACCCCTCGGCTCAACCCCGGGTAGCCCGGGTTGAGGCGAAGCCGAAACCCGGGACGCCGTGTCTGGATGTGAGGTAACCACGAAGCGGTCGAGGGCGTAGTGTGCAAAGCGAACGCTGTCACGCAGCGTGCAAAACCCATCGCAACCGTCAGGCCACCACCAGCCAATACAACAATCCGGCGATCAGCCCGAGCTTGAGCACTTTGTACAAGGTGCGATTGAAATGCTTGAGTGCGCGCGCACCTTGCTTGAGCCACTGCACCGCGCCATACAGGCGGTTGACCACGCCGACCCGATCGCTGGCCAGATTCTGGGTGGCGGTGGCGCGGCCGAGCACGCTACTGACTGCGCGGTTGAGATGGCCCAGCCAACGCGGCCGCAAAGGGCGCTCGACATCGCAAAAGAAAATGATGCGATCGTGCGCGCTGCGATTCTCGGCCCAGTGCACAAAGGTCTCGTCGAACAACACGTCCTCGCCGTCGCGCCACGAATACATCTGGCCATCGACGAAAATTCGGCAGTCATCGTTGCCCGGTGTGACCAGCCCGAGGTGGTATCGCAACGAGCCGGCAAACGGATCGCGGTGCGGATTCAGGTGCGCACCGGCCGGCAGCAGGGTGAACATCGCCGCCTTGACGCCAGGCACCTGCCGCACCAGCGCGACGCTCTGCGGGCACAGCGCCTGCGCCGAGGGCAGCGGCTCGTCGTACCACTTCAGATAAAAACGCTTCCAGCCTTCCTTGAAAAACGAACTGAAGCTGGCGTCATTGTGCTTCAGCGCCGCCTGGATATGGCCGTGATCGGACAGGCGCAACGCCTCATCGCGGATCACCTGCCAGTGCTCCTTGAACACATCGAGCTGCGCAAATGCACGGCGATCCAGATACGGCCGTGCCGGCACCGCCGAGAACAGATACAGCAGCGCGTTGATCGGTGCCAGCAAGGCCGAATGGTTGAACAACTGGCGGTGCAACGGTAGCCGCACCCGGCCGCGCAGGTGCACGTAGAGCACACTGGCGACAAATAGCGCAATGACGATGAACTTCGCTGCGGTCATGGGGTCGTTAACGGACACCGGCAACACGGGATGGCACCCATTGTCGGCGCTCGCAACGATCGGTGAAAGAGCGAGATTGCACAAGCGGGAGCACCATGAACTCGAACCAACCGCGTTGGCGCAGCTTGGGCCGGCGAATGCTGCATGATCGCGACTGGCGCTTTGCTTGCGCCCGCATCGCCCTGCTGAGCGCGCTCGGTTGGCTGTTGTTGCAATCGCTGCTGCCGCGTTCGAGTTTCGCCGGCACCCCCGAGGAGCTCTGGCCGCATACCGATTTCACCCGGTTCGCGGTACCACTGCACGAGTTCGAGCCCGGCGGGCCGCCGAAAGACGGCATCCCGCCGATCGACAAGCCGCGTTTCGCGTCCGCCGACACGGTGGACTGGCTGGCCAGCGATGCGCCGGTAATCGTCGTGCAACTGGCTGATACCGCGCGCGCCTACCCGCTGGAAATCCTGGTCTGGCACGAAATTGTCAACGACACCCTGGCTGGCGTGCCGATCGTGGTGACCTTCTGCCCGCTGTGCAATGCCGCACTGGTATTCGACCGGCGCGTCAACGGCGAAACGCTGGATTTCGGCACCACCGGCTGGTTGCGCATGAGCGATCTGGTGATGTACGACCGGCTCAGCGAAAGCTGGTGGCAACAGTTCACCGGCGCGGCGGTGGTCGGCAAGATGACCGGCGCGCAACTCACCCAAGTGCCGGCGCAGATCATTGGCTTTGGCGATTTTCGCACGAGCTGGGCGAAAGGCGAGGTGCTCACGCGCCGCACCGGCCATCGCCGCCGCTATGGCGAAAACCCGTATGTCGGCTATGACGGCATGCGCCAGAACCCACTGCTACCCGCGCACGACGACCGCCGCCTGCGGCCGATGGAGCGGGTGCTGGCGGCACAAGTTGGCGCGTTCGAACGCGTGTACCCGCTCACCGTGATCGGCAAACACCGCCTGATTCACGACCGCATCGGCGACACCCCGGTGGTGGTGTTCGCGCGGAAGAAAGGCGTGCGCTCGGCGCTCGATGGCGAACGCATCGCCCGCAGCAAACGCCTGCCTGCCGCGACGGTATTTATTGCCCGCAGCGGCGATCAGGAACTGGACTTCACGATCGATGGCGACGGCTTCCGTGACCAGCAGACCGGCAGCCACTGGAACCTGCTCGGCCACGCCGTTACGGGCCCGCTCGCCGGGCAGCGCCTGCAAGCACTGCCCGGCGGCGTGCATTTCGCGTTTGCCTGGCTGGCGTTCAAGCCCGATAGCGAAATCTACGGGAATGCTGACGATTGATACGAATCCCGAAATGGGTGACGCACGCCCACACGAGGCCGTGAGCGATGCCCTGAGCGCGCGTCATCCAGGACGCATGGGGATAGGACCCGCAACAGCATCGGCAGAGCTTTCGCGCGCAAGGGAAACCCGGCTTCAATCAGAGTTTCCGCAAGTCATGGATGGCCTGCACGCAAACTGCTGAGCCGCACGCCAACACACGCACGGCAATCGATCGCGCATCTATCCCACAAACGCAAGCCGTTGAGCCGGCATCACCGCAGCTCAATGAAACCGCCATTCACCCGACACGTCGCGCCACTTCGCAAAATCAGGCCGACGTGAGTGACAGTGTGCGGTGCAGAGTGGATTGTATTGGCGAGATTGTGGGTGTCCCGCGTTTGTCTGTCCCGCGTTCGGCGTCACCCAACCGTTATGGCTGGACGCAAGCCGAGGGATGTCCCCGAGTTCAAGTGGATCAACACCGTGATCGGCAATCTCAAAACCAGTTTGGCCGGTTGCTACCATGCCTTCAACTTTCGCAAGTACGCGGCACGATATCTTGCCGCTTTCTGCTACCGGTTCAATCGCCGCTTCGACCTGCGCACGCTCAACCAGCGCCTTCTGGTTGCCGCCGTCGGTTCGGCACCCCTGCCGCTCCGCTCGATTCGGGTGGCTGACGTTCCTTGCTAATCAGGAAGGTTAATCTGCAACACGCAACAACGCCTCGCCGCCGGTTACGCCGCTGCGCAAGACAAGAGAAGCGTTGTCCAAACCTCGCGATGTGGAAACGGTGCAACCCGCCAAACGGGAGAACTCAAGCGCTCCTCAGCCATGGCATCGGCGCCCAGCCGACGCGTGGCATGGGCGGACGAAGCAACCGGCACGGCGCCCCCCGGCAACCGCGCCGGTGCGATCAGATGCCGTAGTACATCTGATATTCCAGCGGATGGGTGGCGGCGCGGAAGCGGGTCACTTCCTGCATCTTCAGCGCGATATAGCCGTCGATGAAGTCGTCGTTCATCACCCCGCCGGCCTTGAGGAAATCACGGTCGGCGTCGAGCGCTTCGAGCGCCTGATCCAGCGAATGGCAAACGGTGGGAATGCCGCGTGCTTCTTCCGGCGGCAGGTCGTACAGGTCTTTGTCCATCGCCGCGCCGGGGTCGATCTGGTTCTTGATGCCGTCAAGCCCGGCCATCATCAGTGCGGTGAAGGTGAGGTAGCCCGACTGGATCGGGTCGGGGAAGCGCATTTCGATGCGCCGCGCCTTGGGGTTGGTGACGTACGGGATGCGACAGCTTGCCGAGCGGTTGCGCGCCGAGTAGGCCAGCATCACCGGTGCTTCAAAACCGGGCACCAGGCGCTTGTAGCTGTTGGTGCCGGAGTTGCTGAAAGCATTGATCGCACGCGCATGCTTGAACACGCCGCCGATGTACCACAGCGCCAACTGGCTGAGGCCGCCATACTCGTCACCGGTGAACAGGTTCACCCCGCCCTTGGCCAGGCTCTGGTGCACGTGCATGCCGCTGCCGTTGTCGCCAACCAGCGGCTTGGGCATGAAGGTGGCGGTCTTGCCGTTGCGATAGGCCACGTTCTTGACCACGTACTTCATGGTTTGCAGTTCATCGGCCTTGTGCACCAGCGAGTTGAACTTGGTGCCGATTTCGCACTGGCCGGCGTTGGCGACTTCGTGGTGATGCACTTCCACTTCGATACCGAGGCTGGTCAGCGTTTTGCACATCTCGGCGCGCAAATCGTGCAGGCTGTCGGTGGGCGCCACCGGGAAGTAGCCGCCCTTGAGGCCGGGGCGATAGCCGGAATTGCCGCCTTCGTACTTTTTCTTCGAGTTCCAGTGCGCTTCCTCGGAATCAACCTCGAAAAAGGTATGGCCCATCTCGGTGCTCCAGCGTACCGAGTCGAACACGAAGAACTCGGGCTCGGGCCCGAAAAACGCCTGCTCGGCGATACCGGAAGATTTCAGGTAGGCCTCAGCGCGACGCGCCACCCCGCGCGGATCGCGCGAGTAGGCCTGCATGGTGGCCGGGTCGAGGATGTCGCAGACCATGACCAGGGTGGGGTCGGCGGTGAACGGGTCGAGGAAGGCAGTGGCTGGGTCGGGCATCAGCACCATGTCCGACTCGTTGATGCCCTTCCAGCCGGAGATCGAGCTGCCATCGAACATCTTGCCGTCTTCGAACAACGCCGGCTCGACGATGCTGGCTGGGAACGTGACGTGATGCTGCACCCCGCGCACGTCGGTAAAGCGCAGATCGACGAACTCGACGTTATGATCCTTGACCCGTTTTTCGATGTTTTCAAGCGACATGGGGATTCCTGATTGGGCAGTGAAGTGGGCACGGCGGCGGTGTTTGCCGACGTATCACTGGTGCTATGCAGCAATAGGCGTGCCAGTGCGGAACTAAGCATAACCCTATGATTTTACGCGGAACACAAAAATCGGTTGCATTCGATGGCACCGTTTTGGTGCGATTTTTTCCGGTGCGCACCATGCTGGTGCAATCCGCGCGTCGCCTGAGCCAACGGCGTGGGGGCGTACGGCTCGCGCAGGACGGCTCCGCCGATGACGCCAAAGCAAGCGCGATCCGGTCTGGGGTAAATGGCTTTCTACCTTTGCGTCTTTTGCGGACCAACACTGTGCATCAACCGATACGACGCGCCAGCGCCCCACGCCGGCCCGCGTCGCGGCGCAGTGCTGCCGCGAGCACCGGCGCGCTACACCACAACTGGACCCGCGCCTTGGCGCGGGAAATGCCGGTGTACAGCAGTTGCCGCGAAAGAATCGGGTTGTCGGCATCCGCCGCCAGCAACACGGCAACCTGTTCGTACTCGGAGCCCTGGCTCTTGTGGATCGTGATCGCAAACGCACCGCGATGTGCGGGCAGGTTGCCCGGGCTGAAGCGCAGCAACCGCGCGCCCGGATCGCTTGGCTCCGTCGGCGCAACGGCGGCATGCTCGAACCAGACCTGCAACGCGCCGTTTGCGTCGCGCAGACAGATGCCAACATCACCATTGAACAGCCCGCTAGCGCTGTCGTTGTGGCTGATCATCACCGCGCGGCCGGGATACCAGATCGCGTCGGCGTATTCCGGAACCGATTTCCGCAAGCTCTCGTCGATGGCGTCGTTCACTGTATTGGCACCGAAGTCGCCCTCGCGCAAGGCGCACAACACCTGTTGCCGGCGCAACGCGGTGAGCACCTGCAGCGCGGCGGCGGGATCATCGCTGGCGACTGGCGCGAACGCGCCGGCATCGCTCAAGGTGGCACGCAACGTCTGCACCCACGGCGCGAGTTGCTGGCGCAGCTCGACCGCGCTGGCGACCGGCTGCCAGCGTGCTGCGTCTCCGGCTTGATCCAGCGCCCTGAAAAGTGCGGCGCTGTCACCGACGCGTGCCGCCTCGTTGATCGGCAACAAGGCCTGCTGCGCACGGAACGAGTGTTGCAAACGCACCAGCCCGTCGCCGCCGTGCCGGGCGATGGCGCTGGCAATGTCGAGCAACACCGAACCGGTACCGACCGAACTTAGTTGATCGGCGTCGCCGACCAGCACCAGCACCGCGTGCGCGGGCAAGGCATCGAGCAACGCACGCAGCAGCGCGAGGTCGATCATCGATGCCTCATCGAGCACCACGATGTCGGCGCTGAGCGGGTTGTCGGCGTGCCACGCGAAATCATCGCCTCCGCCACGGCTGCCGAGCAGGCGATGCACGGTGCCGGTGTGCGCAGCCAGTGCGGAATCGAGGTGCGGCAACCACACGGCCGGAAGCGGATGGAGCGGGTGCGTGCGCAGGGCGTCGGCCCCGGCGTGCAGTGCCTGGGCCAGACGCTGCGCGGCCTTGCCGGTGGGTGCGCACAGATGGATGACCGGCGCCGCACCACCATGTTGCCCCGCGTGCGCGTGCGCCAGCACCAGCAACATCCGCAGCACGGTGCTGGTTTTGCCGGTGCCGGGGCCACCGCCGAGTACGAACAGGCCGCGCCCGGTCACCTGTTGCACCGCCTCGCGCTGCGCCCGGCTGGCCGCGCTGCGATCACCTTGGAACAGCACGTCGAGATCGTCCACGCCAACGGATGCCGCTGCCTGCCGGCGTTGCCGCCGCGCGCGAATGTGCTCACCAATCGCCACTTCATTGCGATAGTTGCGGCGCAGGTAAAAATAGTCCCGATCGCGCACGAACGGCGCATTGCGGTCGAGCACGCCGTTGGCTTGCACGTTGGCAAGCATCGGCTCGGCGCTCAGCGCAGAAAGTTCATCCGCGTTGAATAAGCGCATGCCGTGGCGCCCCGCGTCCTCGCCGCACAACGGCAACGCGCTATCACCCTGGCCATTGGTAAAGCTCGCCCAGCCAGCCACTTCCGCCAGCAACGGCGAGCCGCCGTGGCAGATCACCCAGCGCGCCACGGTGCGATCGAGCGGACGCCAGCCCGGCGCCGCGAGGTGGTCGGCCGCGTTGCGTCGAAATTGAAAACCCGATGGATTGTCGCTCATGCCAGTTCCACATCGGCAGCGCTACCGGCCAATACCGCGTTGACCGCATCGAGCAGCGCATCGCCGAAGCGGTGCCGCCAGATGCCGGCGCCATCGGCCAGGCCGGCGGCGCGCACGAACAGATAAAAACACTCGCCCAGATGCTGGCTGCGCCGGTACGCTGCACCCAGACGTTGGCGCAAATACCGATCCAGGGCGACGGTGTACAGCAGCGCCTGAAAGCGGTAATGCGCGGCGTCCATCGCCGCGTGCAGCGCCGCGCCCTGATAAGCGGCCAGATCCGCACCGAGCCAATTGCCTTTGTAATCGAGCAGGTAAAAACGCTGCTGATGCTGGAAGATCAGGTCGATCTTGCCGTTCATCAGGCCGATCAGGGTACGCGCATCGGCCGGAACCAAGCCGGGCTCGCCGTGCGCCGCGCAGGCCTGCGCGAGCGCGCGCATGGAAACTCCCGGCAACGGGAAGTAAAACGCCATCTCCGCGCGCATGGCATGTGCCGCAAGCGCATCAAGGCATAGATGCGGCGCGTGTTCGGCACCGAGCGGCGCCGCCAGCGCCGCTTGCAAGCGGCGCGCCAGGTGATCGATCAGCATTGCCGCCGGAAGCTCAGCGAAAGGCACCGCGTGAAAGTCGAGCCAGTGCCGCAGCAACGGCTTTTGCGCGCTCAGTGGCTGGCCGATCGCCCGGTGCTCGAAAATGCTGTGGATGGCATTGCCGATCGCCTTGCCGCGGATCGACGCCAGCCCGTTCAATTCCGGGTGTGGTGGCAGCGGTTGCTCCGGCGCAGGCGCCAGCAACGACAACGGCGCCGCGGCAGCCGCATCGGCTTCATCTGCGGCCGCACCCGGAGCCTCCAGCGCATCGGCACGCTGGCGGCCGCCGTGGCTCAAGGTGGTGAAGCTGTGTTTCGCCGCCATGGGCAACAATGATGCCGGTGGCAGCGCGCGCGCCGGTTGCCGCGCAAGCGCGCCGTCGTCGGATTTACTCAGCACGTGCAAGGACAGCGGCTGCCAGCCGTCGCACCATGCAATCGTATCGCTGACATTGTTTCGTTCCGCTGAGTCCAGCGCCGGTTGCATGCGCGCCAACATCACATCGAGCGCACTGCGCGCGGTGCCGGTAGCCGAACTCTGCCCATTGGCGCGGGCCGAGCGCGCCGGTGACAACGCAAACAGATGGCAGCCATGGATGGCGCGAGTAAGGGCCACGTACAGCAGGCGAAAACGCTCATCGAACAACTCCTGGCGATGTTGTGCCTTGCCCGCATCCGAACTGTCGATCCGGCGCGGGCCGCCCGCGAGGTCGCTGAGCAGATACAGGCCGGATTCGCGAAGTTCACCGTGCGCCCACATCAGCGGCAAGAATACGATGGAGAACTCCAGGCCCTTGCTGGCGTGCAGGGTCATCAGGCGCACCCGTTTTTGATCCGACTCGATCCGCAACTGCTGCGCATCGGCGGCATCTTCATCGCCGTCGCCACCTGCACGCTGCCCCCCCAGCCACGCCAGCAGCGCCTCGCTGCCGCGGGTCAGTTCGGATTGCGCTTGCAGCAGTTCCGCCAGATGACGCAAATCCGTCAGTACCCGTTCGCCGCGCGCGGTTTGCAAAAAACGGGTCGCCACTAGTGCAATCAGTTCCGCGATCACGACATGCACACCCTGCCGCTGCCACAGCGCCAGCCAGTCATGGAACTGCCGCGCAATCGCTTGCCACGACGCCGAGTCGTCGCCCCACTGCCGCAGCTCGGCCAGGCCGCTACCCCACAAGCGGGTGGCCGCAGCGGCGCGCAGCGCCGAAGTGTCGTGGCAATGGACAATGCCGTACAGCACCACGTGCAAGTCGCGCGCGGTGTCGCCAGCGAACACACTGCTGCGATTGCTGGCAATGCACGGCACAGCACGTTCTTGCAGCAACGCGCGCAGGGCTTCCACCTGGCCATTACTGGGTAACAGCACGGCAATGTCTGAGGGTTGCAACGGCCGATTGCCAATGCGGTGAGTGCCCGATTGCAGCATCTGCGCAATCTGGTTCGCGCACACCCGCAGCGCCAGCGTCTTGCGTTGCGTGCCGCCTTCCGGGGCCGCGGCCAGATAATGCACACACAGCGGGCGTGCAACCGGCTCGCCGTTGAGGCAATACGGCGTGGTGTCCTGGCGGCCACTTGCCTGCACCGGCCGATAACGGATTTTCAGTGTGTCGGGCGATGCGTCGTCGTCGCCCAAGGTGGCGCCGGCGATCGCGTAAAACGCATTGCAGGCGGCAACCAGACGGGTCGAGGAGCGATGGTTTACATCCAGACTCATGCGCGAACCGGGTGGCACCGTGCGCGCCGCGCGCAGATAGGCATGGATGTCGCCACCGCGAAACCGGTAAATCGCTTGCTTGGGATCGCCGATCATCACCAACCGGCCGCGCTCTGCACCATCCGCGGCACGATAGATCTGTTCCAGGATGCCGTACTGGATGCCGTCGGTATCCTGAAACTCGTCGACCAGCGCCACCGGCCAGGTGCGATACAGCGCATCGGCCAGCCCCGGTCCGCTGCGCGATTGCCGATCGCGTTGCAGGGCGTCATGCACACTCAGCAGCAGATCATCGAAGGTGTGTTGATTGCGATTTTGCAGGCGCTTGCGCGCTTCGGTTCTCGCCCAGTGCGCCGCGGCTTGCCAGAAGGCCTGTGCGGGGCGGTGGCGTAGTGGCTCCAGGATCGCGACACAGCGCTGCGAAAACGCAACAGCAGCCGCAATGTCCGGATCGGATTTTCCCTTGGCACAAACGCCGTTGAGTTTGGCCGCATTTTTCAGCGCGTTGTCGAGGTTGCGGCTCGGCAAGGGTTGCGTCGGATCAGCGATGACATCCGCCAGTGCCGTCCAGTGTTTGCGCAGCGCACAGCTTTTGGTGAACAGCGCATCGCGTGCGACCAGCGCGCGCAAACGCTGCGCCCAGACTTTCGGCAAGGCCAGCTCGATTTGTGCCATATCGAGGCACGGCACGATCGCGTCGGGCATCAGGCACAAACGCAAATGGCGGGTGAGCGTGTAGCGCGTGATCTCGGGCTGATAGCGTTGTTGCAGTTGCACCAACACGCTATCGGCATCGCCCTGTTGCAGGTGCCGCAGCAAATCGGCGGCCAATTCGGCCACCAGCGTGTCGCTGGCGATCAGATCGCCACTTTGAAACGCGCTGCCACACGCGAACGGATGATCGGCAACGATATTGCGACACAGCCCGTGCAAGGTGCCGATCGGCGCCACATCCAGCTCGGCGATGGCAAGCCGGATGCGCGCCAGATCCTGCGCGCGCGGCGCGGCGCTGACACGCCAGCGCGCATGCAGCCAGTGTGCATCCAGTGCCGCTGTGTCCGCGTCGCCCGTCGCATCGCTCTGGGCTTGACGCTCCGCCCACAGCAATCGCGCGCGCAGGCGTTCACGCAGTTCCTGAGCCGCGGCGTTGGTGAACGTGGTCACCACGATCTGGCGCGGCGACAGCGCAAACTCCAGTATCAGGCGCAGATACAGCACTGAGACCGTCCAGGTCTTGCCGGTACCGGCGCTCGCCTCGATCAAGCTGCGGCCGCCCGCGCCCAGCGGCAGGTTGCGCCAGTCAATGGTGGCGATCGGCGTGCTCATGCGGATACCTCGCGCGGATCGGGCAAGCTGATGCAGCGATCGAGTTCGCCGGCAAATTGCAGCAATAGATCCAGTTCCGGCTCGCCGGCCGTGAAACGACGCTCGCCGGCAAACAGCCGGTTGTAGCCCGGGCTGTACTCGCGCTCGCCGGTGCCGCGCCAGGGGTCGAACCAGGCGGTGGCGATGGCAGCCGCTTCGCGCACCTGTGCCGCCCGCAATTCCGGAGTGGGCGCGTCCGCGAGCCATTGCGCAGCCTTCCAGCTCGTTTTCGGGAAGTACCACAGCACGCGATATTGCGCCTCGTGCCACCAGCGCAGCAGGCGCGCGACACGGGCTTGCAGCTCAGCGAGCATCACAGCGCGCCGGTTTTCATCGGCAACCAACAGCGCATCGTCCCAGCGCTGGATGCCGCGTTGCCACGGCGGATCCACGTCCTTGACCAGCAGCAGCACGCGTAGCGCCGGCAACGGCAAATCGCCGCGCGCCGTGGCCAGGCGCAGCAGCGCCCATTCGAGAAACACCGGCACCCGCTCGCGAAAATCCAGATCGGCCTCGCACCTGAGGCCCTTGTCCGATGGCGGGTAAGCGCGCAGCAACTGCATGCCGCCGGTGTTTTGATCGCCAAGCGCGAACACCGGCTCGACACGGCCGACTACGCGGTAGTGCTGCGGTGGATCGTGCGTGATGAGCACATCAATGTCCTGATGCGAGGCGGTTGGCGCGCTGTCGCCGGCAAAGCCCGGAGCCTGACGCAGCGCATGCAGCAGCGCGTTTACCGCATCGCGTTCGCGAGCCCAGGCTTGCTCGCCAGCGCGGCCGGGCGGCAACAGGCCGGTCAGGCGCAACCAGGCCGGCGCGCGCTCGGGTTGCCAGTCGCCCTGCGGCCATTGCGCCAGTGCCTCATCGAAAAACAGGCGGCGGGTGACGTTGTCGATCCGCTCAACCGACTCACTGAGCGGTTCCTCCTCGCGCAGTCCCGAATCGGCCAGGGCATCCAGCCGCAACGAAAGCTTCCGCGCCAACACAAAGCGCGCCGGGTCTTTGTAATAGGCCAGCACGTCGGCCAGTGGCAACGGAGCAAGTGGCAACAAGGCAGGTAGCGGCGTGGGGGCACTTTCGCGCGCATCGACAAACGGCGTCAGCGCGGCGCCTTGGCCGGCACCGTGCATCTGTGCAAAGGCCGAGCAGTAGGAAAACAGGCGCGCGTCAGTGCCATCGAAATAGCGTGCGTCGAACGGTTGCAGCGGGTGATGTACCTGCCACGGGCGCGTCGAATCATCGCGCGCAAGCGTGGCATGGCGATCGAGTTCGGCGATCAGCTCGGCCAGCGGTGCGGCCGGGTTCAGCGTCGTGCCGTCCTTGACGTCTTCGCCGAGATAGCTCAGGTGCAGGCGTTCGCGCGCCGACATCAGGGTTTCGAGAAAAAGGTAGCGATCATCGCTGCGCACGTCGCGGTCGCCGACGCGGCGCAGCCGCGCCATCAGGTCCAGGCCGCCATCGCTGGTTGCGCGCGGAAACTCGCCGTCGTTCAGGCCGAGCACCGCAATCAGCTTGAACGGGATTGCACGCTGCGGAACCATGCCGCAAAACGTGATGCCACCGAGCAGGAAACGTTGCTGTTCCGGCACCGCTTGCAGGCGCTCGGCAAGCAGCGCGCGCACCACGCTGAAATGCAGTTCGGGGTCTTCGTCAACGATCTGCGGTTCACCGATCAGACCATGCACGGTAGCCGTCAGCACCTGCCATGCATCGCGTGCGGCGCTGTCGCTGGTATCGATGCGCAACATGGCGTGCATCCGCACATCCAGTTCGTGCGCCCACTGCGTGGCACGGCGGGTCGCGTTGCCCAGATCGCACCAGGCCTGAATCTCTTGCAGCACCCGATCCAGGGCGCCCAACGCTTCGGCAGACGGGCCATGCACGCCGTTCAATGGCGCCAGCTCGCAGCCGTCGGCCAGTTGCACACGGCCATCACGATCCGCGTGCGAAGCGTCGGCCATCACATAGCCGGCGATCAGGCGGTCCATCGCCCAGGCAAAGGTGTGCTCGGTGATCGCCGGCACGTCAAAGCGCGCCCGCGAGGCACCATCCAGGCCCCAGGCGACGCGACTGCGAGCCAACCATTCGTGCAGCCGGTCGCGATCATCGGCATCAATCGCGAAGCGCTGCCCGACCTCCGCGATCGCCAACAAATCCATCACCTCCGGGGTGCTGATCCGCGCCGAGGGCAATTCGAGCAGACGCAGAAACGTCGTGAACAGTGGATGGTTGCGCGCCACCGCGACATCGGCAAGGTGATAGGGCAGCAGCGCGCGACTGTCGCCGGGCGGGCCGAACACGGCCGCGATCAACGGCAGGTAGGCGGCAATATCGGGTGCCATCACCACCATTTCCGCCGCCGCAATCGGCGCGCAATCCGGGCGCGGCGTCATCGCATCGAGCAGCGCGTCGCGCAGCACTTCCAGTTCGCGCAACCGGGTGTGGCAGGCATGGATGCGCAGCGAGGCATCGGCCAATTCCTGCGCCGCGACGGTGGCATCGCTGAGGTTCACCGCCAGCAACCCCGGCTGCAACTGGCGGATGCTGTGCTGCACCCGGTGCAAGCGATTGCCGGGCCGGGCCGGTTCATCGCCACGATGCCGAACGTCCTCGCGCACTTCGCCATCGGCCAGCGCGCAGAAAAAGTGTTGCCCCATGCGGCCCCAGCGCGCGAGCAGCGGATGCCCCTGTTCAACCCAGTAATCACGCTCGCCAGCAGCTTCGATACGGTGCGCTTCGTCGGCCTGATACTGGCGCAGTTGCGTGCGCGAATTGCTGATACCACCCCAGTATTCGCGGCATGGGTCGGGCGCATAAAGCGCCACCAGGCCGCGCCGCGCATAGCTGCGCAGCAATGCCAACTCGGCTGGCGGCAGATGGCTGATGCCGAACAGGTGGACGGCCGGCAGCGAACTCGACGCATTGCCCAACACGTGGCTCAGCTCGGTTACCGCGACGCCACGGTGCGGCCCCAAAACCGCGGCAAGCCGTCGCCATAGCGGTGCCAGCAGTTGCCGCTCGGTTGCCTGCAACGTCGCATCGCCGGTCACCGGCACAGCGGCCGCATCCTGGCCCTGCTCCCACGCGCGCAACCAGTCCGGCCGATACACCAGATACTGCGTATACAGACGGGCGAGACGGTCGGCGAGTTGAAAGCGACGACGCGCCAGATTGGCATTCGTGCCGACATCGACAGCGGATTGCTCGCCCAGATAGGCAACCAGGCGCGGGTCGGAAAGCCCCGGCACCTGCGCGATAGTGCCCAGCGCCGCATGCACTGCCCAACGCAAGTGCTGGCGCTGGTAGCGCGGCAGTGACACGGCCTTGTGGCGCAGGTGGGTTTGCGCCAATCGGTCGATCCAGGTGCTCGACAACACGATATCGAGATTGGCACTGATGCCGGTAGCACCCGCCCGCTGCGCGAGCTCGTCATTGAGCCACTGCCGCATGCCCGCATGCGCGGCGATCACGGTTTGCGGCGACAGGATGTTGTCGGGCCAGGTGACATCGAGCAGGGTTTGCAACGGATCGAGCAATGCTTCCAGGCGGCTGGCCCGAAACAGGAGCAAGCCACGCGACGGGTCGTCGGGCGATGGCGAATCGCGCACGATCGGTCAACCGATTCCGGCACCGACCAGACGGCCAATGGTGAACGTCAGGGCGCCGGCGCCGCCGCCAATGGCAAGCATGCGCAGACCACCCCATGCCGCGTTGCGGCCAGTGAACAGGCTCATCGCGGCACCGGTGGCAAACAAGCCGGCGGCTGCCAGCAGCGAGCCGGCCAGCGCCGCACCGGGCAGCACCGTGCCGAAAAAAAACGGCAGCAGTGGAATCAGCGCGCCGAGGGTGAACGCCACAAACGAGAAGCCGGCAGCGCCGATCGGCGAGCCCAGATCATCCGGGTTCAGGCCCAACTCCTCGCGGCTCAGCACATCCAGCGCCACCGCCGGATCGCTGACCATGCGCGTGGCCAACGCGCGCGCTTCTTCGAGCGACAGCCCACGCGCCGCATAGATCAATGCCAGCTCTTCGGCCTCCGCTTCCGGATATTCGGCCAATTCTTCGCGTTCGAGCGCGATCTGGTGTTCGAACAACTCGCGCTGTGAGCGCACCGAGACGTATTCGCCCGACGCCATCGACAACGCGCCGGCCAGCAAGCCGGCGACGCCGGTGGTCAACACGATGCCGGTATCGGCACTGGCACCGACCATGCCCAGCACCAGGCTGGCGTTTGAGACCAGGCCATCGTTGATGCCGAAAATGGCGGCTCGCAGATTGCCACCGCCGACGGCGCGGTGGCCACGACCGACGTCGGCCAGCGATTGCGGCACGGCATGGCCGCTGGCGGTGGGCATGGAATAAATCGACAGGCCGCGCACTTTCAAGGCGGCAAGCAGCGGCTTGATCCGGTTGCCGCCGAACACTGCCGCTAGCCGCGCCGCCAACCGTGCCCGCCAACCCGGACGAAACACCGGCAGCGCATGGCCATCGGCGCTCAGCAAGCCTTCCCAATGCAGTGCCTGCTGTTCGGCGGCCGCGGCAAGCTCGGCAAACAGCTTTGCCACCCCGGATTTGCGCTCGCTTTGTGCCAACCGCCGATACAACCATGCCGACTGACGCTCCTCGTACCAACTGTCGATTGCACTCATTGCGGCACCTCGCCCACGTGGTACACGATCACATCGGCCGCCACGTGTTGGTCATCACGCATGCCACCAATCAGATAGAACTTGCCGTCAACCATTGGCATGCCACGATGATCCATGCTGGGCAGCGGCAGCGGCGGCAGTTCATACCAACGATCGCGATCAGGGCGATAGCCTTGCACGCGTGGCGAAGGCAGGCTGGGCTGGCCGTCGTAGCCCATGCCGTCGTAGTTGTAGGGGTTTTCGCTGCCGCCAGCGAACAGCGCCAGCGCGTGCTCGGCGTCGCCAGCGGCTCCCATGCGATAGCGCGGCGCGCCCGGATGCGAGGCGATCCGTCGCCAGGCAATGCGCAACGGATCACCGGCATTGATATCGCCGCGCCAACAGGCATCGCTGGCAGCGAAGTCGCGTTTGCGATCACGCACCGTCAGCACCACCCCGTCACAAACCAGCAATGTGCGTCCAAGCAGGGCGGCAGCGTGGCCGAACACCGGTTCGCCGGGGAACGCGGTAGCCTGCGCCCAACGATCATCGCGGCTGTCGTAGACCTGCACCAGTGCGACGTTGCGATCCATGTGCCAACCACTGATCAGATAGATATAGCGATCTTCAAGCACCACCGCCGCACTGTCATCGACTGGCACTGGCATGGCCAGCGCCGTGCTCCAGGTTTCCGTGCTCGGCGCAAAACGCAGCACCTCGGGTGTCGATACTTCATGGCCGTCTGCGGCCACGGTGTAACCGCCGAACAGGTAAATAGTGCCGCCGGCAACTGCCGCGATGCTGGCCAGACGGCCTTGCGGCACCGGCACTGGTGGCAGTTCAACCCAGTGGTTGCTGCCTTCGTGCCAGCCATACGCGGCGCGGGTGATGTCGTGCCATTGCTTGCCGGTGCCAAGGCCGAGGAAGGAGTACAGCCGAGTTTCACCGTGGTAGCGCAGGCCGGCCGCGGCGTTGTTGGATACTGCCGCTGGCAGTGGCGGTACGCCATCCAAGCCGCCAGCGAGGGCCGGCGAGGCCGCCGCCAACAGCAGCAAGGCGAGCAGTGCAAACAGATGCGTGGGCCAGATAGTCATGCGCGCTATTGTGGCAGGATAGCGGCGTTCGACAAGGCCGGCGATAATGCCGATCTGGCGGTATGCTGCCGTGTTGCTGGCGGCCACGCCTACCCCCCGCTTGCAGGCACTGATTGATGGCCAGGAAAATTGTTGCAAAAAAATCCGCGATTCACGGCGACGGCGTGTTTGCCACCGACGCCATCGCCGCCGGTGAGCGTGTGGTGCGCTACAAGGGCAAGCTGCGCAGCCATGACGAGGTCGATGCGCTGTACGGTGAGCAGCCCGAGGATGGCCATACCTTCTTATTCACGTTGAACGAGGACTACGTCATCGACGCCAATGTCGACGGTAATGTCGCGCGTTTCATCAACCACAGCTGCACGCCCAATTGCGAGGCGGTGGTGCACCAGAACAAAAATGGCAAACGCCACAAGGACAAGATTCAGATCGAGGCCATCCGCGCTATCGCGCCGGGCGAAGAGCTGACCTACAACTACGGCATCGTGCTGCACGAGCCGCATACCGCCAGGCTGAAAAAGCTGTGGGCCTGTCGCTGTGGTTCACCACAATGCACGGGCACCTTGTTGCAGCCAAAGCGCAGCAAGAAAGCCGACACACCCGGTTGATTCCGCTTTTTTTGCGTGTCTTGCCGATGACCGGACTCGACAGAGCGAAGCCAAATGGTCCGCGAAGGACGCCAAGTTCGCAAAGGGCAGCACGTATCTTGAGTTGCCTTCTTTGCGCCCTTCACGTTTTTTGCGGACTATCCGCTCTTGCTATTGTTGGGACGAGAGACTTCGCGCTTGACGGGTTTCATGGCTGACTATGCCTGCCGCTCAATCGCGAATACCCAGCCGCTTGCGCTCCAGCCGCCGCAAAAACTCATCCATGATGCGACGATACAAGTCCTCGCCGAGATAGCCATCCTCAACGCCGGAATCAATCGACGGGTTGTCGTTGACCTCGATGACCACGACGCGATCCTTGCTTGCCTTGATGTCCACGCCATACAGGCCATCACCGATGGCATGGGTGGCGCGCAACGCCAGCTTGACCACGTCCGATGGCGCATCGCGCACCGGCAGTGTCTTGAACTTGCCCACCCGGTCGCCACCCTTGGCCGCGGCGTGGTTGTAGATCTGCCAATGACCACGCGACATGAAGTATTGACAGGCATACAACGGCTGGCCGGCGAGCACGCCGATTCGCCAGTCGAACTCGGTGTACATGTATTCCTGCGCCAGCAGCAACGCGGTGTGCTGGAACAATTGCTCGGCGGCGGTTTTGAGCTGTTCGAGCGTTTCCACCTTGCTGATGCCGCGCGAAAAGCTGCCATCGGGAATCTTCAACACGATCGGAAAACCGATCAGGTCGGGCAGCGCAGCAAGCTGCTTGTGGTCGTCGCGGAATACGATCTCGGTGCGCGGGATAGACAGATTGCGCGACTTGAGCAGGTCGTGCAGATAAATCTTGTTGGTACAACGCAGAATCGACACCGGATCGTCGATCACCACCATCCCTTCACGCTCGGCGCGGTGCGAAAAGCGGTAGGTGTGATTATCCAGCGCCGTAGTCTCGCGGATGAACAGGCCATCGTATTCCGCCAATCGGGCAAAATCGTTCTTGCCGATCGGGTCGAGATCAATACCCAGCTCCTTGCCCGCTTCGATGAACAGTTTCAGCGCTTTCTTGTCCGATGGCGGCATCGGGTCGTTGGCGTCGTGCAGCATCGCCATGTCGTAGCGATAGCTGCGCCGCGCGCGCGGTTTGCGCCAAAGCTTTCGGCTGAAGCCGGCCAGCGCCTCGGCGAACGCATCTTCCTGGCCATCGGAAAGGGTGTGCAGGCCGGATGGCTTGATCGACGCAATCCGCCACACGCGCTCGCGCTCGAACTCGATGCGCAGGATCGGGCACGGAAACGCTTCGAATACCTGCCGCGCCAGATCGCCCAGAGCGGTGTAGTTGGTCTGGCCGAAATACAGCAACAGGCCGAAATCGGTGGCGTCGCGTGAGCCGTCAGGCAAGAATTTGGTCAGCTTTTGATTGAGATCCTCGATGTCCACGCCATACAGCGAGCGGCGGCGCAGGTCATTGATGGTGCGCACCGACGGGATAACCTTGTGTCCGCGCGCCTCGGCCAGCAGCGAAACGTAATAGCCAAGGCCCAGGTATTTGTAGCTGCGACACAGGTTGATGACCTGGGTGCGCTCGCGCTCGGATTCCTGAACGCGCAACGGTTCCTTCAGGTAATCCACCGCGGAGACCACATTGTCGGAGGGGTAGTACGAACCCCAATCCGAGGTTTTTTCGACGACGATCAGTAGGCGGCTCATGGTGGCGCATAGTGTGCCAGTTTTGCGGCCTGCTGGCCCGAGGGTAATCTCGTAGCCACGCGGTGGTTTATCGCGATTCAGCGGGGCAGATAAACCACTGCGCCCTCGCGCAACACGAATTGCCCCGGCCCCAGTTCGCTGATGACTTCGTGCCGTTGTTCGTGGATCTGCACGATCACACCGGGGTGGCATTGCCGGTACACAACCACACGTGCCGCGTCGACATCGCCGAGCGAAGCCAACAACTGCGCGCGCGCCGTGTGCAGTTCGGCCAACCGCGCCTCGCTGCTGGCGCGGGTCGCCTGAAGCTTGCTGCTGACCTCGGCCACGTCTGCCGGCGGTCGCGCACTGAGCCGCTGCTCCAGTTGCCGCAGCGATGACAACTCGGTTTCGCGTTCAGCCAACTCCGCATTCAATTCGTCCAGCGTTTCCCGCGCCTCGCTGGACATGCCCACTGCCACCTCGGTGCGGGCATAGCTGCTGGCGCCGAGGGTGACCACCTCGATGCGATGATTGGCGTGGGCCACACCACCCATCAGGCTGCCGCGCGCAGCGTTTTTGCCGCCCACGCTGATCGAGCCGTTGGCCGACAGCGTGCCGTTGATGACCGAGTTGCATACCCGAATATCACCGTTGGCGAACACCCGGGCACTCTCGATAAAACCGACCTGCACATCGTGTGGCGAGAACACCTCGCTGGTGTGGCCGCGGATGCCTTCCTTGACTACCACACCGCCACCGGCGCGCACGATGGCGTCCTCGACGTTGTGCTCCACGATCACGTCTTTTTTGCTTCTGACCTGATAACCGGCAAGCACATGGCCTTTGACATGCACCGGGATGCGGCTGTCGACATTGCCGGTCTGTGCGCCAACATCGCCGGCGATCACCAGCAACTCGGCAACCGACAGATGACAGCCATCAACCAGCAACGCACCATCGTGATCGGCCGCCAACTTGCCATGTGCATCGCGCTGCACGCCATCCAGCGCCAGCGCGATCGCTTGCACCGGAGCCGCCGCAATGCGCTCGCCCCGCACGGTATAGCCGTCCTCGCCAGGTTCGGCGTCGCGCAGATGGCCGATTGCGTCGCCGCTGCGCACATTCCATGGGTAGTCACGCTCGCGAAAATCGATACGGCCATGCGCCAAAGCCTGGCCAACCATTGCGCCGCGATGCAGCACCGAAAACTGGGCGTCCTTGCCGAGGGTCGGGTGTTTGCCACGCGCCACATGCAGCGTTAGCGCAGCCGGGTCCGGAGCGGTTGCTGCCGTGCGCAGCGCAGCCTCGATCGCGGGCAGGTCAACACCGGCGCGCACGCCGTGGGCTTCGAGCATGGCCAGCACCTGCGCCAGCACAACCGGTTGCCCGCTGGCGCTGCGGGGAAACAGTTGCAGCGTCGCGCTCATGGCATCTGCGGCCAGCGACAAGCGCGGATCAACCGTGACCACATGGCCATCGAACTCAGCCACGCCCAACCAGTGCGCGCAGTAGGTTTCTCCGGCTTCGCCGGCGGCGACGTCGACACCTGAACCTGGTTGCAGTGCGGCGATCTGGCCGTTGCGCGCGTTCAGCCGCTTGCCGCTGACGGTGAAGCCGGGTGTCCCCGCGCTTGCCGGCGCCAACGTTGCCAGTACCTCGCCCGGCAATACCACGCGTGCGCCGACATCATCGGCCGCAACATCGATGTGCCAACGCAGCACCGCGTCGGTGCCGGCGCGCGCCGCTTCGCCACGCGCGATGCAGTATTCCAGGCCATCGCCGGTTACCGTATCGTCGTCGTGCAATGGCAGCGAGTCGAGCGTACCGGACTGCTGTGCGCCGGCGAGCTCAGCAATACGCGCTGCATCAACGCCATGGCTGATGTTGTGCTTGCGCAGCAGGGCCTGGATTGCCTCCGGAGTTACCGGCGTCGATGCCGCCAGGCCGACCAGCCAGGCCGCCATGCCGTCACCCCGCACACGCAGTCGCATTGCGGCATCGGCATCGGTGCTGTGCATCACTCCGGCCCCACAGACAGGCCGCGTTGTGGCCGCAGCGCGGCTGCGCGCCGAGGTGGAGCTCTACACGGCCGTGGATCGATCATGTACACCCCACCGCTACTGTGGTGCGGGTAGTCTATGCCTGTCCGCCTAGTCGCAATTGTGCGCAGCGTGGCAATTGGCCGATGCGTCAATCATGGAGCGTCACCATGGCCACGCCGCAATCGCTTTGGCCACCGCTTCGGGGCGCTCCATCAGTGGCATGTGGCCGCAGCCTTCCAGCACCACGCTGCGGCTGTCGGCCAAGCCGGCACGGAACGCGCGCATCGCACTGACATCGATCACCCGATCCTGCCGACACCACAACAGCAGCACCGGCATCGGGATATCCGCGAGCCGCGCCGCGAGCGCGTAGCGTTGCGCGGGTGCGCTGATCGTTGCCAGCACTGCGCGCTCGAAATCGGCATTGGCGGCGCGTTGCCGCGCCAGCGCCAGATCCACCGGCCAGGGTAAAAACGGCGGGGTGCTGAACACCAGCGCCATTTGCCGGTGCAGCGCGCTGCGGTCATGCACGGCAAACGGGTTTTCGCCGGCCGCCACCGCGCGGCTGAATGGGTTGTCGGCAAACGGCACCCCGGCCGCCGCCATCAGCACCAGGCGCTGCACCTGTTCGGGGTGGTCGGCGGCAAGCAGGCCGCTGATGTGGCCGCCCATCGAATGCCCGACCACGATCACCGGCTCATCGCCCACGGCGGCGATGAACGCGTGCAAGCGTGCGGCTTGCGCGCTGACGCCGTATTCGGCACCGGGCACGCGTTCGGAGGCGTTCCAGCCCGGCAGGTCGGGTGCGATTACATGGAACTGTCCGGACAACTGCGCCATCAGCGGCAGCCAGTGCTCCTTGCTGCCGGTGAAGCCATGCACCAGCAGCACGGTCGGCCCGCTACCCGCCTCCAGATACTGCCAGCGGTGTTCGGCGGCGGTCAGCGACTTGACCTCGGCGCCAGCCAGCCAGCGCAGGCGCGCATATTCGGCGCTCAGCAACCATTGTGGCCGCCACGCCAGCACGGCGAGCACGGCCACCAGAAGCAACGCGACGATTGCAACGCGGGGGTGTCGCACCGGCTACTTGCCCGGCTTGCCCAGCACGGCTTCGACCGAACCAACGGTGATCGGGTGATAACCGGCGCGGGCGGTGGCGAACACCCGCTGCGCAAACGCCTTGCCGTCCTTGCTCGCGGCCAGCGCTTCATAGGTGGGCATGATCAGCTTGCGCCGGCCGATACGCTTGAGAAACGAGGCCATTGCCGGCCGTGCTTCGAAATAGCCGCTGCGCTCGGCCAACGGATACCAGCGTTGGGCGATTTCACCGTTGGCGCTGCCAGTGAACCCGAACGCGTCGTCAAGCTCAAGCAGGCGCTTGGCCGGCAGCTTTTTCGGCAGTTTTTCGATGAAATGCACCCATTCCTGAGTGCTCCACTTGGCGGTATCGATCTCGTTGGCCGCGATGCGGCGCTTGAGCCAGCGCGCAACGGCGCTGTCCACCGCAGCGAAGCGCGCACTGTGTGCCGCGCTCGCAAACTTGGGGATACCCGGCTGGGTGAGCCACGCGTCGATTTCAGCGGCGCTTGCCACATCCGGCGCGGCGGCCAGCAGGTGCGTGTTCAGATAGGCGCGGAAGTCGTCGCTACTGATGCTCTGGAACGCGAAGTGATCAAAGTAGCCGCGCAAGAAACCGTCGAAGCGCTCGCGCCCGAAGCGCTGTTCCAGAAATGACAAAAACCACGCGCCCTTGACGTAGGGCACATCGGTCAGTGCCTCGTCGGGGTCGCGTCCGGCGAGCGGCGCCAGCGCCAGCAATTGGTCGCCCTTGGCCAGCGTTGCCAGATCCTGCTGCAGGCCGTACTGGCTGATCACGTTTTCCATCTGCGCCTGTTCGACACCGAACACGGCCTCGACCAGCCGGTTTTCAACGTAGCTGGTGAAGCCCTCGTTGAGCCACATGTCCTTCCAACTGGCGTTGGTGACCAGATTGCCCGACCAGCTATGCGCCAGCTCATGCGCTACCAAGCTGACCAGCGAGCGGTCGCCGACGATCACGGTGGGGGTGGCAAAGGTGAGGCGTGGATTCTCCATGCCACCGAACGGGAAGCTCGGCGGCAGCACCAGCAGGTCGTAGCGGCCCCAGCGATACGGGCCATACAGCGATTCGGCGGTCTGGATCATCGTTTCGGTATCGACGAACTCGCTGGCAGCAGCGGCCAGCATCGACGGTTCGGCCCACACCCCGGCGCGTTCGGACAGCGGTGCAAAGCGCAGATCGCCTACCGCCAGCGCCAGCAGATACGACGGGATCGCTTGCGGCATGCGGAATACATAGTCGCCATCGCGTGCCGCAGCGGGGTCGTTATCGGCACTCATCAGCGCGATCAGGCTGGCCGGCGTACGCACATGCGCGCTGTAGGTGAAGCGCACCGAGGGCGTATCTTGCAACGGCACCCAACTGCGCGCATGGATCGCTTGCGACTGGCTGAACAGGAACGGATGCTTGCCGCCGGCGGTCATCGCCGGATCCAGCCATTGCAGGCCCGACGCCTGCGGCGAGGTGCGGTAGCGGATGCGCACCACTTCGTAAGGCCTGCGCATCGCGATGCTCAGCTTGCTGCCGAAGATCGGATCGTTGGCCGCCAGCTCGAACTTCAGCCGCCGCCACACACCGTCGCCGGACTTGCCCAGCACTTTTTCGATGCGCAGTGCGCGGGTATCGAGCACCAGCACGCGATGCGCCGGGTCGAGCCAGCTCAGGCGCAAATCGGCACGCCCGGCAAGTTCCTTTTTGTCGAAATCCACGCGCAGATCAAGGCCGAGATCGGCAATCCGCACCTTGTCCGGCTCGGCGTACGAGCTGGGATCGTTCGCGTGCGCGAACAGTGGCGACAGCAGCAACAGCAGCGACAGGGCGATACGCATGGGGCGACTCCGCAAGGTGACCGGACAAGTTTAACGGACATGGTGACTGACCACCTGACACCATGACGTTCCCTTCAGACCCGATATCCACTGTGGATGGCAACAATGCCAGCGGACAGGTTGCGGTAGTCGCAGCGCGCGAAGCCGGCCGCCTGCATCATCGCCTTGAGTTCGTCCTGCGGCGGGTGCTTGCGGATCGACTCGGCCAGATATTGGTAGCTGTCGGCGTCGCCGGCAAACAGCCGGCCCAGGCGCGGCAGCACCTTGAATGAATGAAAATCGTAGATCGGCCGGAACCAGGCGGCCTGCACCTTGGAAAACTCCAGCACCAGTGCCCGCCCGCCGACCTTCAGCACGCGCTGCATTTCGTTCAGCGCGGCCTGCTTGTCGGTGACGTTGCGCAGACCAAAAGCAATAGTGACCAGATCAAAACTGCTATCCGGGAATGGTAGCGCTTCGGCGTTGAGCTGCACGTAGTCCAGGCCGCGCACCAGGCCGCGGTCGGTGAGTCGATCGCGCCCGACGCGCAACATCTCGCCGTTGATGTCGCCCAATACCACCGAACCGGCTTCGCCAACCCGCTCATGCAGCAAGGCGGCGATGTCACCGGTGCCGCCGGCCAGATCGAGTGCCCGATCGCCACGGCGCACGCCCGAGGTGCCGACGAAATAGCGCTTCCACAGGCGGTGGATGCCCAGGCTCATCAGGTCGTTCATCAGGTCGTAGCTGCCGGCGACCGACGAGAATACCTGGCCGACCAGTTTTTTCTTGTCTCCAACCGGCACATCGCGGAAGCCGAAGTGGGTGGTTTCGGGGGTACGTTCGGGCTCGTTCATGGCGGCGATTATCGCACTCCACAACGCTGCGTGGCGGCATAATGCGCGCCAATCCCTTGTGCCACACAGGCTCGCCCATGGCCGACATCGCTGTGCTCGACACGCCGCGCCTGCGCCTGCGCCCGATCGTGCCGGGCGATGCCGCATTCTTGCTGGGCTTGCTCAACGAGCCGGCGTTTCTGCGTCAGATCGGCGATCGCGGCGTACGCACGCAGGGCGACGCCGAGCGTTACATCGCCGATGGCCCGGCCGCGAGCTACCAGCGCTTCGGGTTCGGCCTGCTGCTGATCGAGCGCAAGGCCGATGGCGCGGCGATCGGCATCGCCGGACTGCTCAAGCGCGCGCATCTGGACGATGTCGATCTGGGTTATGCCCTCACCGCCAGCGCCTGTGGCCAGGGCTATGCCGGCGAAGCCGCACGCGCGCTGCTGGAGCAAGCGCGCGAGGTGCACGGTCTTGCCCGCCTGATTGCCATCGTAATGCCGGACAACAGCGCCTCGCTGCGACTGTTGCAGCGGCTGGGCTTTGCGTACGAGCGCACGCTTCCGGCCCAGCAGGCGCAGCCAACGCTGCATCTTTATGGAATTGCCTTGCCGGCATGACGGTGTGCGGCGATCGGCCGCACACCGGAGAATGTGCAGCCGCTGCTGGCGCGAGCAGCGCAGTTAGCGCGGTGAAGTCGGCTCCCGAACGCCCTGCAGATAGGCAATCAGGGCCGTCATGTCGAGTTCCGGGATCTGTGCGTAACCGGCCTTTGCACTGCGCACGCGGCTGGACAGGTTGGCGTTGATGGCGGCATCAGCGATGATCCACTGGCGCAGCGCCTGTTTATCGTGGCGACTGGCGGCGTCATCCAGCGGCAGGCGCGGATTGCCCGCACCGGCAAGCGAATGACAGCGCGCGCAGCCCTGTTCGGCATACACCTGCGCGCCGCGGGCGCGTTGATCGGTCGTTGCCGCTGGCGCGGCGGCCGGCAACGAGGTGCGGCGGTTGTGCCAGCCGGCCAGTGTCGCTGCCAACGCCAGCAACAGCACGCCGGTCAGCAGCGCCACGAGGCGTGCCCATTGCTCACGCATGGCAGGCTTCGCTATTCATGCCAGATCGAATATTTCCGAATGCATGTGGCGCAGCGGCACCGCCAGCGCCTTGAGCGCACGTTCGGCAACGCCAATCATTGGCTGCGGCCCGCAAAAAAAATAGTGCAAATCGGCGCGTTGATCGGGCAAATGCCGAAGCAAAATCTCCAGTCGCAGCAGACCGCGCTCACCACGCCAGTTCGCGTCCGGTTCGCCCAGAATATGCACCAAATGCAGATTCAGGCGCTCGCCGAGGGTTTGCAACTCCTTGCGAAACAGCGTGTGTTGCCACAGGCGATTGCCGTAAAAGAGCCACAGCGGACGCGAGTCATTGCGATCCGCGAGTGCGCGCAGCATGCTGATGATCGGTGCGATGCCAACCCCACCGGCGATGAACACGAAACCCGCCGCCTTCGGGTAACGGTCACAACTGAAGGCGCCGTAAGGCCCATCGACATAGGCGACCGTGCCCGGTTTGCAGCCAGCAATGGCAGTCGAAAAATCGCCCAGCGCCTTGATGGTGAAGGTGATGGAACCGGGCCGGGTAGGGCTCGATGCCAGCGAGAACGGATGCTCACGCAAAGCGAACGGCGAGTCGCCGACACTCAGCCAGGCGAATTGTCCGGGTTGATAATCAAAGCCTGCGTGGCCGACCGGCTCCAGTTGCAGGCTCACGCTGCGGCCGTATTCGGCCTGCACCGCGCGCACGCGAAATGGACGTCGCCGCAGTCGCCATGGTCGGATCAGGCGCACATGCACAATCAAACCCAGCCATGCCAGCGATAGCAAGGTCCAGGCCAGCCGCTTGCCGGGGCTGTTGAGCATGCGCGCCGCCATATCGACGTGGCCAACCGCCAGAAGCAGCGCCAGTATCGCCAGCACGGCGTGCACGCGCCGCCAGCGATCGTAGTCGATGCCGATGCGTTTGCGCCACAGCGAGCTGATCAGCAACACCGCGATCAGAAGCAACGCCAGTCGGCCAATGCTGATCGCCGGTACTGCGTGGCGCGGATCGAGCAGCCCGACCGCGCCCGGATCGAGTCCGGTCGCGATCAGCGCATGCAAGGCGATCAACACCAGCATTACCAGCGCCAGATAGCGATGAAAGAAATAAATCACATCGATACCGAACGGCGCGCAGGCACGCTTGAAGCGGGCGGTGAGCACAAACTGCACACCCATCATCGCCACCCCGGCGTAACCCAGGGCCATCGCAAAATCCCAGCCAAAACCCGCCGCGCCGGCTTGCGGCGGCCAATGGGCGAGAACCAGCGGCACCATGACCAAGGACAGATACACGGCGAGCCAGAGTGTCGCTTGCATGAGCGGGCGGATAATGATCTCCAAAAATCGCGTGCACAGTATGTGCCGCCCGCACCGCGATTTCAGCGCCGATTCACCCCATTGGCGCACACTGCGCGCCGCGGCTCATCGCTGGAGGCAACCCGAATGAATATCCGACTCTCAATCGCACCCCTTTTCCTGGGCGCACTGTTGTTGTGCGGCCCGCTCAGTGCGCAGGAGCATTACGCGTTCGGCTTCAGCCCGAACAGTGGCGATGTCTGGGTGGATGCCCAACTGGGTGATTTCAACGTCTACGCCGCGGGCAATCTCGACGGCTTCGTCGATGAAGTGGCGGTGAGCTATGGCGCACCGCGCGTATTGGTTCGCGAATACGTGGCCGATCGCCGCTGGCCGCCGGGCGACGTCTATTACGCCTGTGCGCTGGCGCATTACAGCCACCGTCCGTGTCGCGAGGTGCTCGATATCTGGGAGCACGACCATGGCCAGGGCTGGGGCGTCATCGCCAAGCGGCTCGGGATCAAGCCCGGCTCGTCCGCGTTTCACGCCATGAAGGCCGATCTGGGCAAATCCAAAGGCCGAACAGGGAAAGGCCATGGCCCCGGAAACGGCAAGGGCCGTGACAAGGATCACGGCCCGCCCGGGCGCTGAAGCGCCCCGTCGGGATCAATTGCCGCGGTGATCAATTACCGCGGCTGATGCTCGGATCGAGCCGACGCAGCGCGCTGGCAACGTCGGTTTCACCGGTACGCTCGATATCGTCGCGGTTGTAACTGCGACCGGGGGCGTTGGCGATGCAGCCGTGTTTGTCGCGCGCCTTCATTCGGGTGCCGGTGTTGCGGATGCAATGGCGCTCAACGAGCCGTTCGGGTGTTGTAGTGCCCGCCGCGGCGTCGGCGTCGGTTTTGCTCGCTTCGGGTGCGTCGCCCGGTTCGACAGGCGCTTGTGCCTGGGCCAGGCTCACGCCAAAGCCAAGGGCGATCAGCAACAAGGCATTGCGCATGATGGCATCTCCAACGGTGGATTGTGGCGCGAGTGTATACCCGCGCCGGCGCCGGAGATGGCCACGCGCGGTGGATGCGCGCCGCACATTCGAGGGCGGTTCAGTGTTGTCTACCGTCAATGATTGCTGTGGGTAACCGTGAGCGAGGTCCATCCTTTGCTGCACAAGCCGCCTGCCGCTGGCAGACGGCTTGCACAAAGACAGGGCGGCGGAGTCTGCCGCCCTGCTCGATCATCGCGCACCTGAGTGGCACGACATGCCCTTCAAATACCTGTTCAGACGCCGCTTTGCGGCAACGTCCGGCGGGTTTTCGGCCGCGGCACGATGAAATAGTCACGATCACGCATCGCGGCCTTGCGAGCGGGATCCGCCGGGGCCTTGCGCGCTGCCTCAAGCTGTCCCGCGAAAGACTTCAGGAAGCTGCCAGCGGCGCTGTCTTCACAGGCATTGAAATCGCTGAGTGCCTTGCACGGCGGTGGCACGGCGTCAAAAATGTTGAACTCCCAGATCGCATCACCGATTCCATTCGGGACCGCCTCAAGGTCGGTGCTGGCGGGGTGCTGGACTGAAATGACGAAGCGCCCGGGATTGATCGGATCGAAGACCATGCCGGTCGATTCGGAACCCGCCACCTGCAAGCTCATGAAATGGTCGAGCGACTCCGCCACGCCGTTGTTGTCGGTGTCGCGGACAAACCACACATCACCGCCCACATTTCCGCTGTTGGGCGAATCCTCGACCACGTAGATGTTGCCAAGAGCATCTTGCGCAAGATTGTCGGGTGAGTTCATCACCGCGGTCGTGCTGGGGAATCCGACATTCTTGGGCGTATCGGCATCGCTGACCAGTTCACGCACCATCGCCTTGCCGCCGCCGAGAATTTCGATCGAGATCACCCGTCGTTCGGAAGTGAGCGTTACATAAACCACTTCATGAAAATTGGCCAGGGTACCGACTTCAACATCTTCAGGCCGCCCAAACGGGGTGCCGCCAACGGCATCGGCTGCCGCTCGGCCGCCACGCGCGTTCGGGTTCGTCGCCGGATCGGCGCTGATGCCGTCACGGAACGGGTTGGGGACGCCGGGCAGCGCCTGACCGTTGCTGTTGGTCACCGGTACCCACGTAGCCAAGCCGAAGCGACGGGCATCTGCGTTGCCGCCCTGGTTCCAATCGGCACCGGCTTCGCCACCGGACGCCAGAAAATCGTCGACACGCAGAACAAAGGTCTGGCCACCACCGAGGTAGTCACCCGGTTGCTTCAATACCAGCGCATAGATGGAACCCGAGTTCCATTCGTCGACGTAGTAGACAACCTGATTGTGGAAGCGACGGCTGAAATTGATGCCCTCGTGCGCGACGTTGGCGATGGTGGTGATTTCGCGATAATGCGAGCCGTACAGCTCGGGTCGCGCGGTTGGGTCGGCAGGCGCAGCGCCGGTGGGATCGAGGATCTCGATGACGCGACCAAGACCGGACCACTCCTCGGCCACCCAGACGGTGCCATTGGGGGTCCATCGTGCCGGATCGAACGCGCCGTAATCGAAGTCCCATGCTGGGCAGGCGGTGGACACCTGACCCGGGGTAATGCCATCGACCACACAAAAGCCGTTGGTGACCGGGTCGCTGGCACCCAGGTCGCCAGCCAGCAGGATTTCGGATTTGTTTTCGTGCAGGTCCAAGCGGCTGAGCCCGGCACCAAACGCGGTTTCGTGCGGCATGAACAGGTAACGCCCCGAGGGATCGAATGCCAGCATGTCGATCATCGTGGCAACCCTACCCAAACCCGGCACGCGCACAATCGACTGGCCTGGACTGGCCTCGATTTCGGAAAGGCTGGTCAGATTGATCTGGCTCATCCCGGCGGGTGCCTGCCACGGCGACAACTGCTCGTTGATGTGGTTGGCGGTTGCGACCGCGGTGGATTGCGTGAGCGGGTTGAAGTACGGCGCGGTGCCGGCCAGCACGGCCGGCGCGATGGCAAGCAAGACAAGGCCCGAAAGGGGTTGCAGGGCGAGTTTCATTGGCGGCTCCTTGTTAAGTGGCGACTCGGATCGGGTGCCGTGTCGACACATCGGCGACGACCCCCCGAACATGCGCGCATGGCACGTGCTGCCAGCGCCGGAACAGGGTGCTCGTCGTATTTGACCGTTGGCTGACGCCGGCGAGGCAACGATGTGACATTTGCCGGGGTGTCGCGTGATGGCGTTGCGCTGGCGCGACACCCCGTTTTGCATGGCGGCCATGGCCCAGGTGCTCGGTCATCTCGGCGTCGAGCGCCTTCTCTAGCAACAGCTTGGTCAACTGCTTGAGCAGACCGTTCTCGCCGATCAGGTCCTCAGGCTTCTTGTAGTTCGCCATCAGGCTGGACAGCAGTTCGTCGGATACTTCGTGCTTGCGCTTGTTCATGGTGTCTCCGGGCTTTGGGGCAGTCTCCTGCCAGTGGCCCGTTTACACAAAATCTAGGACACCCTC